>OHPK01000832.1_pt1 | contig 14066 bp, 11 predicted proteins | sample 1577661 | NCBI WGS metagenome assembly OHPK01 (sample SAMEA3879556, study PRJEB24766) | human gut metagenome | biome: human-associated habitat; feature: feces | place: USA | collected 1985/1987
CTTATAATCGCGCTCATTACGCTCAAATACACTCAATCCAACTCCGTGGCATATGCGGTCGACGGACAGGCAATAGGCGTCGGTGCAGGTCAGCAGTCCAGAATACATTGCACACGTCTTGCGGGACAGAAAGCCGATCTCTGGCAACTACGTCAACACGACAAGGTTCTCGGTTTGCAGTTCGCGGACGGAGTAGGCAGACCCGAAAAGAACAACATCATCGACATTTACCTTTCCGACGACGCGGACGACGTGCTTGCGGAAGGCGAATGGCAGAAGTGGTTTGCCGTAAAACCCGAACTATTTACCCGTGAAGAGAAACGCGCATACCTCGACACAATCAAAGGCGTATCCCTTGCCTCCGACGCGTTCTTCCCATTCGACGACAACGTCGTGCGCGCATACAAGAGCGGTGTTTCGTACATTGCGGAACCGGGCGGCTCTGTGCGTGACGACCTCGTCATCGACACTTGCAACAAACTCGGCATTGCAATGGCGTTTACGGGTATGCGTCTCTTCCACCATTGAGCCGAAAGTTCGGTAAGGTAGTGTAATCAACATAAAACAAACTTGAAATATACGAAACAGTCGCATAAAGTCTGAAAATGCAACTTGCCGCAAGTTGATAGTATCGAAATGCGGACGGTTGGAAGGTAACTTTGCGACGAAAAATTGTTGGAATCGGTGAAATATGAAAATTCTCGTAGTAGGTTCTGGCGGACGCGAACACGCAATAATCAAGGCGCTTGCAAAGAGCCCGAAATCCGATAAAATTTACGCGCTTCCCGGAAACGGCGGTATTGCCGCACTTGCGGAGTGTGTGCCGATCGGTGCAAAAGATATTCCCGCCATTGTCGATTTCGCGGTGAAGAATTCCGTGGATTATGCCGTTGTCGCTCCCGACGACCCGCTTGTGCTCGGTGCCGTCGACGCCCTCGAAAACGCGGGTATTCCTTGTTTCGGACCGCGCAAAAATGCCGCTATCATCGAAGGAAGCAAGGCGTTTTCCAAAGAGCTGATGAAAAAATACGGCATTCCGACAGCCGCGTACGAAACATTCGACGACGCGGACAAAGCGGTTGAGTACGTGCGTTCTTTGAGTGAAGGAAACATCGTCGTAAAAGCCGACGGACTTGCGCTCGGAAAAGGCGTCATAATTGCCGCAAACAAACAGGAAGCCGAAGACGCCGTTCTTTCCATGATGCGCGACAAAGCGTTCGGAGAGAGCGGAAGCAAAGTCGTCATCGAAGAGTTTTTGATGGGTCCCGAAGTTTCCGTCTTGTCTTTTACGGACGGCGAAACACTTGTGCCTATGGTGTCCAGTATGGACCACAAACGCGCGCTTGACGGCGACCGCGGACTCAATACGGGCGGTATGGGTACGGTTGCACCCAACCCCTATTACACTGCGGAAATCGCAAAAGAGTGCATAGACACCATTTTCATGCCCACCATTCGCGCAATGAAAGCAGAGGGAAGACCGTTTAAGGGTTGTTTGTATTTCGGTCTTATGCTCACCGAAAAAGGTCCGAAGGTCATCGAGTACAACTGCCGCTTCGGCGACCCCGAAACACAGGTTGTACTGCCTTTGCTCGAAAGCGACTTGTTGGAAATAATGCTTGCCTGCACGGAAGAAAGACTGTCGCAGGTTGAAGTGAAGTTTGCGGATAAGTCCGCTTGCTGCGTTGTTATGGCGTCGGAAGGTTATCCCGCAAAATATCTAACGGGCTTCGAAATCACTTTTGCCGACGGAGCGGAAAACGACATCTACGTCGCGGGCGCGAAACTCGAAGATGGCAAACTTCTGACTTCGGGCGGACGCGTGCTCGGCGTTGTCGCAACCGCACCCGAACTTTCCGAGGCAGTCAAGAAAGCATACGAGAAAGTTGACAAAGTTTCGTTTGCCAACGCGTTTTACAGACACGATATCGGCGCGCGCGCTCTCGCCGCCGCAAAAGAGGAGTGAATATGGTTTACAGAGTATTCGTCGAAAAGAAACCCGAACTCGCAGCAGAAGCACGCGCTTTGTTTGCCGACGCTACGGGAATGCTCGGTATCCGCGGATTGAACAAGGTAAGAGTGGTCAACCGCTACGACGTCGAAGGCGTGGACGGCGAACTGTTCGAATACGCAAAGCGCAACATCTTTTCCGAACCGCAGCTTGACGTGGTTTCGGACGAAATAGCAGAAGACGGTGCGGTAGCGGTGTTCGGCGTTGAACCTTTGCCCGGTCAGTTTGACCAGAGAGCGGACTCCGCCGCGCAGTGCATACAGATTGTTTCCTGCAAGGAAAGACCGCTTGTCGCAACGGCTAAAATTTATCTTCTGTACGGCGACATAACAAAATCCGACGTCGAAAAGATAAAGAAGTTTGTCATCAACCCCGTCGAATGCCGCGAAGCGGGTTTCGAACTTCCCGCAACGCTCAAAGCCGAATATGCGGTTCCCACGGAAGTGGAAACCTTGAACGGCTTTATTTCTCTCGACGAAAAGGGACTCGGCGATTTCGTAAAGAAATACGGTCTTGCAATGGACGCGGACGACGTGCATTTCTGCCGCGATTATTTCGCGTCCGAAAAGCGCGAACCCACGCTTACGGAAATCCGTATGATTGACACTTACTGGTCCGACCATTGCCGTCATACCACATTCCTTACGACTATTGACGGCGTCAAGTTCGAAGACCCTGCCGCGGAAGCCGCTTGGAATGAATATCTGAAAGGCAGAGAACAGCTCGGCAGAACACATAAGCCCATCAACCTGATGGACATTGCCACCATTGCGGCAAAACAGCTCCGCAAGGAAGGCAAACTCGACAAACTTGACGAGTCCGAAGAAATCAACGCTTGCACGGTCAAAATCAAAGTCGACGTCGACGGAAAAGACGAAGACTGGCTGTTGCTGTTCAAGAACGAAACGCACAATCACCCCACCGAAATCGAACCTTTCGGCGGTGCCGCAACCTGCATAGGCGGCGCAATCCGCGACCCGCTTTCGGGAAGAGCGTATGTTTATTCCGCTATGCGTGTTACGGGTGCGGGCAATCCTTTGAAACCGCTTTCCGAAACAATGAAAGGAAAACTTCCGCAGAAGAAAATCGTGACGACTGCGGCGGCAGGTTACAGTTCTTACGGCAATCAAATCGGTCTTGCAACGGGAATTGTCGACGAAATTTATCACGAAGGATACGTCGCAAAACGACTTGAAATAGGCGCGGTCACCGGCGCGGCACCTGCACGCAACGTAGTGCGCGAATGTCCCGCTCCCGACGACGTCGTCATACTTCTCGGCGGACGTACGGGACGTGACGGTTGCGGCGGCGCGACGGGAAGTTCCAAGGCGCACAGCACGGAGTCCCTTGCGGCTTGCGGTGCGGAAGTCCAGAAGGGTAATGCTCCCGAAGAACGCAAACTCCAACGTCTCTTCCGCAACAGCGAAGCGTCGCTCATAATCAAACGTTGCAACGACTTCGGCGCAGGCGGTGTGTCCGTGGCGATAGGCGAACTTGCCGACGGACTGGAAATCGACCTTAACGCCGTACCCAAGAAATACGAAGGTCTTGACGGCACCGAACTTGCAATCAGCGAATCGCAGGAAAGAATGGCGGTTGTGGTTGCGCCCGAAAACGTGGAGAAGTTCAAAGCGCTTGCATACGCCGAAAATCTCGAAGCAACCGTTGTTGCAAAGGTTACGGAAGAGCGCAGACTGAAAATGAAATGGAACGGCAAAATCATCGTCGATTTGTCGCGCGATTTTCTCAATTCCAACGGTGCCGAAAAGCACACGACGGCAACGGTCGTCGCTCCCGAAAAAATTGGGAAAGCCATACCTTCCGATTTTGCGGAAGGAATGAAAACGCTTGCCGACGACCTCAACGTTTGCTCCAAACGCGGACTGTCCGAACGCTTCGACAGCACAATCGGAGCGGGTACCGTTCTTATGCCTTTCGGCGGCAAAAACCAGCTCACCCCCATACAGTGCATGGTCAACAAGGTTTCCGTCGAAAAAGGCGAAACAAGCACTTGTTCGCTTATGTCTTGGGGCTTTAACCCCTATTTGAGCGAACAGAGTCCTTTCCGCGGAGCATATACCGCTGTCATCGAAAGCGTTGCGAAACTCATCTGCGCAGGTGCCCGTTTCGAGGACGTATACCTCACTTTCCAGGAGTATTTCGAAAAGCCGATGAATCGTCCCGAACGCTGGGGCAAGCCTCTTGCCGCACTTCTCGGAGCTTACAGAGCGCAACGTGACCTCGGTATCGGCGCGATAGGCGGCAAGGACAGCATGAGCGGCACTTTCGAACATATCGACGTACCGCCAACGCTCGTGTCCTTTGCGGTTACGGCCGAGAAAAACGAGAATATTCTTTCCAACGATTTTAAAGCCGCGGGACGTCAGGTACGCATTATCGAATGTCCTTACGGCGAAGACGGATTGCCCGTTGCGGCGCGTTTCCTAGAAAACGCAGACAAAGTTACCGACCTTATGCGTGCGGGTAAAGTCTACGCGGCGTTTACGCCTACTTACGGCGGCGTTGCGGAAGGTGTGCTAAAATCGTGTATGGGCAACGGTTTCGGTTTCGCGTTCGACAAAGAACTTACGCTTGCCGATATATTCGGATACAAATACGGTGCGTTCGTCATCGAGTGTTCCGACGACGTCAAAGACGGCAGACTTCTCGGCAAAATCACCGAAGAAAAGCAGTTTGTTTACGGCACGGAAAAAGTTGCGCTCGGCGCGCTTTCGGAAATTTACGAAAACAAACTGGAACCCGTTTTTGCCTGCAACATCAAGCAGGGTAACGGTGCTGTTGCTCCCGTATCCTACACTGCGGGTTGCAAGGTCAAACCGTCCTACCACATCGCAAAACCCCGCGTGCTCATTCCCGTGTTCCCCGGAACCAACTGCGAATACGACAGCGCGAAAGCCATACGCAGAGCAGGTGCCGAACCCGAAATTTTCGTTGTCAACAACCTGACTGCGGATTCTATCGCGGAGTCCGCGCGCGTGTTTGCCGAAAAGACGGCGAATGCTCAGATAGTGTTTATCCCCGGCGGTTTCTCCGGCGGTGACGAACCCGACGGAAGCGGCAAGTTCATCACGTCTTTCTTCCGCAACGCTAGAGTTGCAGACGCCGTACGCGAACTGCTCGGACACCGCGACGGTCTTATGGCGGGTATCTGCAACGGCTTCCAGGCGCTCATCAAACTCGGACTTGTCACGCACGGCGACATTGTGGACGCCGACGCGGATTATCCGACGCTTACCTATAACACGATTGCACGTCACCAGTCGCGCATAGTAAGAACGAGAATTTGCTCCAACCTTTCTCCGTGGCTTTCTCTCATGAACGTCGGCGACATCGTCAATGTCCCGATTTCGCACGGTGAGGGCAGATTTATCGCTACGGCAGAGTGGCTCAAACGCCTTGCCGACAACGGACAGATTGCAACGCAGTACGTCGACCTCGACGGCAACCCCTCGTCCGACGTTGCGTTCAACCCCAACAACAGCGATATGGCAATCGAAGGCATAACTTCTCCCGACGGCCGCGTGTTCGGCAAGATGGGACACAGCGAACGTATCGACTGCGGACTTTATAAGAACGTGGTCGGCAATTACGACATCAGAATGTTTGATTCGGCAGTACATTACTTCAAATAATCAGGAGGCATTATGGCAAAATATTTCGAAGAACCTTCAAGAACTTTCAGTGAGTTCCTTTTGATACCCGGATATACCGACGAGAATTGTATTCCCGCGAACGTCAGTTTGCGCACACCTCTCGTCAAATTCAATAAAGGCGAGGAGCCTGCGATTTCTCTGAACATTCCGCTCGTTTCCGCCATAATGCAGTCAGTCAGTAACGACACGCTGGCGATTGCGTTGGCACGCGAAGGCGGTATGTCGTTCATCTACGGCTCGCAGTCCGTCGAAAACGAAGCCGCTATGGTCAGACGCGTGAAAAACTACAAGGCGGGTTTTGTCGTGTCCGACTCCAATCTTACTCCCGACAACACGCTTGCGGACGTTCTCGAACTCGTGCAGAGAAAAGGTCACAACACAATCGCAATCACGCACGACGGAAGTTCCAGCGGCAAGTTGCTCGGTATTGTCACAAGCCGTGACTACCGCGTCAGCAGAATGTCGCCCGACCTCAAAGTCAAAGAGTTTATGACCCCTCTCGAAAAACTCGTAACCGCGCCCATCGGCACCAGCCTTGCGGACGCGAACGATATAATCTGGGAACACAAACTCAACACCATTCCCATCGTATCCGACGAAGGAAACCTTATGTACCTCGTGTTTAGAAAGGACTATGCACAGCACAAGGAAAATCCTCTCGAACTGCTTGACGGAAGCAAACGTTATATGGTCGGCGCGGGCATCAACACGCTCGACTATGAAAAGAGAGTTCCCGCACTTGTCGAAGCGGGGGCGGACGTGCTTTGCATAGACTCTTCCGAGGGCTATACAATCTGGCAGAAGAGAACGCTCGATTATATCCGCAAAAATTACGGCGACAGCGTGAAAGTCGGCGCAGGCAACGTTGTTGACCGCGACGGATTCATGTTCCTTGCCGAAGCTGGTGCAGACTTTGTGAAAGTAGGTATCGGCGGTGGTTCCATCTGCATTACCCGCGAACAGAAAGGTATCGGCAGAGGACAGGCAAGCGCGCTTATCGAAGTTGCGGCGGCGCGTAACGAATACTTCGAAAAAACTGGCATTTACATTCCGATTTGCTCGGACGGCGGCATTGTTCACGACTACCACATGACCCTTGCGCTCGCAATGGGTGCGGACTTCCTTATGCTCGGTCGTTACTTTGCGCGTTTCGACGAAAGCCCGACAAACAAACTCAACATCAACGGCAACTATGTCAAAGAGTATTGGGGCGAGGGCAGCAACCGCGCACGTAACTGGCAGCGTTACGACCTCGGCGGCAAATCCGGCCTCAGTTTCGAAGAAGGCGTCGACAGCTACGTTCCTTATGCGGGACGTCTCAAAGACAATGTCGAAAAGAGCCTTTACAAGGTGCGTTCCACAATGTGCAACTGCGGTGCGATAACCATCAAACAGTTGCAGGAAACCGCGAAGATGACCGTTGTTTCGGCAACAAGCATAACCGAAGGCGGCGCACACGACGTCATTCAGAAGAACACAAGCTACGTGAACAACAGATAACGTCCGATATTCTGCAAGGAAATTCAAAGGAGAAATATGAACATAATCGACGGCAAACTCGTCAGCGCAAAGACGAGAGACGACATAAAAAGACAGGTTGAGGCTTTGCCTCAGGACAAGTGCGGCAAAATCGGGCTTGCGGTTATACTCGTAGGCGACAACCCCGCAAGTCAGGTGTATGTGCGCAACAAAATCAACGGTTGCGGTGAAGTCGGCATTCAGTCCACACTCGTGAAAATGGACGCGAACTCCACGTTCGACGAAGTTCTCGGCAAAATCCGCGAACTCAACGCAGACCCCGACGTAAACGGTATACTTCTTCAACTTCCCGTTCCCAAACATCTCGACGAGGCGGCGTTGCTCCGTGCTATCGACCCTGCAAAAGACGTGGACGGTTGCCATTTCGTTCAGAAGGGCAAACTGTGGGTAGGCGAACCCGAAGTCATTCCTTGTACGCCTTACGGCGTGATGAAGTTGTTTGAGTACTACGGCATTGAACTCGAAGGCAAGAATGCGGTTGTAATCGGACGTTCCAACCTTGTAGGAAAACCGCTTGCTCAACTGCTTCTCGACAAAAACGCAACGGTTACAATCTGCCACAGCCGCACGAAAAATCTCGGTGAAATCACAAGCAAAGCCGACATCGTTTGCGTAGCGATAGGCGTCGCGAAGTTCCTGAAAGCCGATATGGTCAAGGAAGGCGCGGTTGTAATCGACGTAGGTATGGACCGCGACGAAAACGGCAAACTCTGCGGTGACGTGGACTTTGCGGAAGTCGCACCGAAATGTTCCTACATCACTCCCGTTCCCGGCGGCGTCGGACCTATGACGGTCACAATGCTGTTGCAGAATACGGTCAACGTCTACAAGGTTCAGCACGGACTCAAATAAACTCGGAAAGCGCGCAAATAGCGCGCTTTTTAATTGTTTGCGTTGACTTGTGTGAACACATATGGTACACTTGTAAACAGAGTTTACAAAGTTTCCGTGAGGTATTTATGAAATTCGGCAAAATAGGTCACGTCGGCATAGTCGTAAAAGATTTGCAGGCGGCAAAAGAGCATTATTCCCGTCTTTTCGGCATTAAGAAATGGTATGAGCTTACTTACGACACGCCCCTCGATATGACGTATCGCGGCGAAAAACGCAACTGCAACGTTACGCTTTACTTCGGCGGAAAAGGGCATACAGTCATTGAACTTATTTATCCGCAAGGCGACGAGAACATATACACGACTTTTCTTGCCAATCACGGAGAGGCAATCCACCACATTCAGTACAACGTAAAGAACCTCGACGAGGCAATCAAACACGTTGAAAAAGAGGGACTGAAAGTGTTGCAGGCGGCAACGTTCAAGAGCGCAGGTGCAACGGTCAAGTACGCTTACGTCGGAAAGAGCGAAAACGACGCTGTTTACGAACTTATCGAAACAACTTTGCCTTTCGGTATGAAAAAGGGCGATATGCCGTTCGAAACGCAGCTTGCCGCGCTTACGGGAAACTACAAACGAGTAAAATAACAGCGGTCTTCCGCATTTGATAACGGAGAATATTATGGACTACAAACTTCTTTTCTCGCCTATGAAGATAGGCACTTGCGAAGTCAAAAACAGAATAGTAATGCCGCCTATGATGGTAGGTTTCGGCAGACCCGACGGTTGTCCCACCGAAATGCTGATGGACTACTACGAAGAACGTGCAATCGGCGGAACGGGTCTTATCATCACCGAAATCACGCGCGTCAACGACGTACACGGTGCCAGCGCATTCAACCAGCTTGCAATGTCGCACGACAGCAACATCGAGCCCATGAAAGAACTGGTGAAGCGCATACACCGTCACGACACCAAACTGTTTGTACAGTTGCATCACCCCGGCAGACAGAACGTAGGCCCCATGGTGCACACCGTACCTCTCACCAATGCGGTTTCCAAAGTTTGTAAGTCTTTCCCGAACCTTATCTTCAAACTTGCTCCGAAGTTTGCGGACAAACTTATTGAGAAAAACCTCATTCCCGCATCCGCAGGTCCTTCCAAATGCGAACCCAGCAAGGTTGCGGGCGGACACGTCAGAGGACTGCGTCACCGCGAAGTCAAACAACTCATTCAACAGTTTATCGACGCGGCGGTGCGTTGCCAGAAAGCAGGTGTTGACGGTGTAGAACTCCACGCTGCACACGGTTATCTGCTGCAACAGTTCCTCAGCCCCAACACCAACAGAAGAACGGACGAATACGGCGGAAGTTTCGAGAACAGAGCGCGTTTTGTCGTTGAAATCATTAAGGGTATAAAAGTCGCTTGCGGCAAGGATTATCCCGTCGTCGTACGTCTTGCCGTCGACGAATGCTATGCCAAAATCGGACAACCCGGAAAAGGTTATGCACTCGATACCGGTGTGAAGTACGCGAAGGCGTTTGTTGAGGCAGGTGCCGACGCAATCGACGTTTCATCCGCCGCATACGATACATACAACTATTGGTTGGAACCTACTTCCTTCGAATGCGGTTGGAGAGCCTATATGGCGGAAGCCGTCAAAAAAGAGGTCACGACAGTACCCATTCTTGCCGCAAACCTCATTCGTTCGCCCGAACAGGCGGAAAGCCAGCTCGAAGCGGGAATTCAGGATTTCGTGTGCCTCGGCAGACCTCACATTGCCGACCCGCATTGGGCAAACAAGGTTAAGGAAGGCAGAAGCAACGAAGTCAAACGTTGCATAAACTGCTTGTACTGCATAGAGAGCATGATGGCAAACGCATACCGCGGTCAGCACGGTTGCTGCACGGTCAATCCCACGCTTGGCGAAGAGAAACGTTTTGCCAATCTCCCCAAAGACGGAAACGGCAGAACGGTGGCAATCGTCGGCGCAGGCCCTGCGGGACTTATGGCGGCAGAAATACTCGGACGTCGCGGTTTTAAGCCCGTTGTCTTTGAAAAAGAAAACGAAAGCGGCGGACAGCTTAACCTTGCAGACAAAGGACCTCACAAAGAGAAAATCAAATGGTGTTCCGTTGACCTCGAAACCAACGCTCGCAAGTATGGTGCGGAAATCCGTTTCGGTACGGAAGCGACGGTTGAAGCAGTCACCGCGCTCAATCCTTGCGCAGTCATCGTTGCAACGGGTGCTGTTGCGGTAAGACCCCGTTCCATCAAAGGTACGGACGGCGCAAACGTCTTTACCACGACTCAGGTTCTCGACGGCACCGTAAAATTCGAGAACAAGAAAATCGCCGTTATCGGTACGGGTATGACCGGTCTTGAAACGGGCGAACTTCTCGCACTCGGCGGCAACAAACTTACGTTTGTCGAAATGGCAAAAACGGTTGCTCCCGGAACTTGGTTCCAGCACATCGACGACGCTATGCCCAAACTTCAAAAAGCGGGCGCAACGTTCCGTCTCAATACAAAGCTCGTGTCGATTGACGACAAAGGCGTGGTGGTCGAAGAAGTCAAGACCAAGAAACAGAGCAGAATTGATTGCGACGCGGTCGTCCTTTCTCTCGGTGCGCGTCCCGTCAACGGTTTTGCAAAGGAAATCGAAGGCAAGGTCAAAAACGTGTTTGTCATCGGCGACGCAAACAAAGTTGGCAGAATCGCAAACGCAACCGCCGCGGCGTACGATGTCGCAATGAACAAAATCAAATAGTCCTTAGGTTCTCGAACACAATTTATCAGAAAAATAAAACGAAAAGGCTTGCCAAGTTGCAAGCCTTTTTTGTTGGTGTGAAAATATTTGTCAGCAAATTGAAATTTGGATATTTGTTACATTTCTTTTCGTCCAAGCAGATAATCGGAACTTACATTGAAGAAATCCGCAAGTTTTACGATATAGCTTGCTTTCGGTTCGTTCACGCCGCGCTCCCAGTAGTCAACGGCTTTTTGACTTACTCCGATAGAGTTGCCGAGAGTGCTTTGGGATACGCCTTGTTCAAGTCTTAATTCCTTTATCCTTTCTCCAATAACGCTCATACTCACATTTTAGAAGTAATCTTCTTAATATTATTGACAAAGAAGAAATCTTCTTATATCATAATGTCGAGAAAGGAGGCGGATATGAATAGTGATAAATTGTGCAGATATGCAAAGTGTTTCTTTTATGTTTTCTTTTGCCTAGCTTTTATATTTGTGTTTGCAGTTTCGGTTGCATATGCTTCTATGATTGGCGGGTTGGAAGGATTTAAAATGTTTTCTATAATATTTATAGGCGGAGAGGTTGGCGCGTTTTTTAGCTTTTATTTAACTTTGACGCTGGTTTACATACTTGAAGAACATATCAAAATCAGATATTTTTTTCAAACAATAAACATAAAAAGAATAAATGTAACTGACAAAACTAATAGGGTTGACTGACCAGAATAAAGACAAAAGGCGCATCAACGATGCGCCTTTTGTTTTGAGGGTATTTTGATTTGAACGTTGATTACTTTTTGAGGTCGTTGAGGAATTCTTCGATTTTGTCGAGAGCGGTTTTGATTGCTTCGACGGAGTATGCATAGGAAATTCTGATGAAGTCTTTGCCGCTTTCGCCGAATGCGCCGCCTGGTACGACTGCGACGTTCTTTGCTTCAAGCAGGGCGTATGCGAATTGTTCGCCGTCCATTCCCGTGGATTTGACGCAGGGGAAAGCATAGAACGCGCCTCTGGGTTCAAAGCAGGTGAGTCCGAGTGCGTTGAGTCTGTCGACGAGATATCTTCTTCTTTCGTCGTACTTGGAACGCATATGTTTCACTTCCGAAAAATCGTTTTCGAAAGAATCTTCGAGTGCTGCAAGTGCGGCGTACTGCGCGGCGGTAGGTGCGCACATAATGCCATACTGGTGGATTTTGTACACAACGTCGATAATCTCTTTGGGCGCGCAGATGTAACCCAATCTCCAACCCGTCATTGCGAATGCTTTGGAGAAGCCGCTGAGAACGATTGTGCGTTCACGCATATTGCCGAGAGAGGCTATCGACGTGAATTTCAGTCCGTTGTAGACCAGTTCGCCGTAGATTTCGTCGGAGAAAACGATGAGGTTGTTTTCTTCGATAATCGGAACGAGCGCTTCGAGGTCGCTCTTTTCCATAACGCCGCCCGTGGGATTGTTGGGGAAAGCGACGATTATCGCCTTGGTCTTGTCGGTTATTGCCGCCTCGACTTCCGCGGGGTTGAGTTTGAATTCGTCTTCGATGTGGCACTTGACGGCGACGGGTGTCGCGCCGGTCAGGGACACGAGGGGAGCGTAGCACACGAAACAGGGTTCGGGGACGAGCACTTCGTCTCCGGGCGCGCAGACGGCGCGGAACGCCGCGTCGAGACCTTCGGACGCTCCGACGGTGACGATGACTTCGCTTGCGGGGTCGTAGTGCACGCCGATGAATCCGTCGAGATATTTGGAGATAGCTTTGCGCAGTTCCATAAGACCTGCGTTCGCGGTGTATTGGGTCTTGCCGTCCAGAATGCTCTGAATGCCCGCGCGGCTGAATTTTTCGGGAGTGACGAAATCGGGTTCGCCGACGCCGAGGGAAATGCAATCCTTGCGCGTTGCCGCGATTTCGAAGAATTTTCTGATGCCCGAGGGCTTCATATCTCTTGCAACCGGGTTAAGTTTCGCTTGATAATCAATCATTATTTTCCACCTTTATCGGGGCGGTGATTTTCGGCGAAGATTGCCGCCGACCGCAGCCCATAGAAAAACTCTATCACGAATTGATTAACTTTTCAACCTTTTTTTTGAATTTCCGCCTCCTTCCGAAACATATTTTCACCTTTGAAAACGAGGTGTCATCAAATGCGCATACGGCGATATAATAAATAGGCAGGTTGAATTGCGCGCCCCTGTGTGCTAGAATTACTGCGAGGTGAATTATGAAAAAACTGATTTCGATTGTCGGCGACAGCATAATAGAAAAGGGCGGCGACAAATATAAAGCGGCGTTTTCTATGGGCAAGGCTCTTGTCGACAACGGTTACAGAGTGGCGTCGGGCGGGCTGGGCGGCGTTATGGCGGCCGCTTTCGAAGGCGCGCACGCTTCCGAATTCTACACCGACGGAGACACGGTGGCAATTCTGCCTATGTTCAACAGACAGCAAGCCAACAATTCCGCCGATATCGTCATTGCCACGGGACTGGACGTTTACCGCAACGTTATCGTTGCCAATTCCGACGCCGTTATAGCCATCGGAGGCGGCGCGGGCACTCTTACCGAGGTTTGCAACGCCTGGGCGCTCAAACGCCTTATTATCGCCTTTGAGGGCGTGGACGGCTGGAGCGATAAGATTGCGGGGCAGCGTATGGACCACCGCGTGCGTTATCCCGATATCGAGGAGGACAGGATTTTCGGCGTAAAGACGGCGGACGAAGCGATTGCGGTGCTCGAGAAGTACCTCAACCTGTACACCGCCTCGCACGAGGGAATCAAGTTCGGGGATTGATATTGCTCGGTGCGCAACCGAGCGGAATATCCTAATTTTCGACGCGCCTGTGCGGGCGCGTTTTCTTTATCGATTCGATTCGCACCTGCACAAATATACGGCAGAGAATAATGGGGCGTAATGCATCTGTTCGCCCCGACAAAGAAGAAAGCACAGCGTTTGCTGTGCTTTTGCGTGGCCTGGGTGAGAAGATTTGTAAGGAGCGGCGAGTTCGGTTAATCGTCTCTGAGTTTATTACCGCCGCGACGGAATAGCGTACGTGAAGGCATTTCACGGAAGCGTAACGCAATTCGGTATCTTATCACCCCCGACAAAGAAGAAAGCACAGCGTTTGCTGTGCTTTTGCGTGGTCTGGGTGAGAAGATTTGTAAGGAGCGGCGAGTTCGGTTAAGAGTCTCTGAGTGTATTACCGCCGTGACGGAATAGCGTACGTGAAGGCATTTCACGGAAGCGTAACGCAATTCGGTATCT
>OHPK01000841.1_pt1 | contig 13956 bp, 12 predicted proteins | sample 1577661 | NCBI WGS metagenome assembly OHPK01 (sample SAMEA3879556, study PRJEB24766) | human gut metagenome | biome: human-associated habitat; feature: feces | place: USA | collected 1985/1987
CCCGGCAATCGCCCGTGCCGCCGCAATCTGCATTTCTTCGGTAATGTCCTTTGCTCTGGCGTCCAGCGCGCCGCGGAAAATACCGGGGAACGCAAGCACGTTGTTTATCTGGTTGGGATAATCGCTTCTGCCCGTGGCAACCACCCTTGCGCCCGCGGCTTTTGCGATGTCGGGCATAATTTCGGGGGACGGATTCGCCATTGCGAATACCACGGCGTCCTTTGCCATAGCGCGCACGTCGTCGGGCTTAAGCACGTCCTTCACGCTCACTCCGATGAAAACGTCGGCACCTTTGACGGCGTCCGAAAGAGTGCGCGGCCAGTTCTCTCTGCACTTCGTTGAACGCTTCGGAGTGCTGTTCGAGCACCCCCGCCCTGTCGCACACCACGATGTCCCGTCCGCCCAGCGACAGCAGAAATTCGGTTATCGCCACGCCAGCGCTTCCCGCGCCGTTTATGACAATACGCGCAGTTGACAAGTCTTTTTTGACAACTTTAAGTGCGTTTATCAGCGCAGCCGCCAAAACCACCGCGGTCCCGTGCTGGTCGTCGTGAAAGACCGGAATGTCCACGATTTCTTTCAATCTGCGCTCTATTTCAAAGCACCGCGGAGCGGAAATATCCTCGAGGTTTATACCGCCGTAAGTGGGCGCAATGTTCTTCACCGTGGCGATGATTTCCTCGGTGTCCTGAGTGGCAAGGCAAACGGGCACCGCGTCAATTCCCGCGAACTCGCGGAACAGCACGCACTTGCCCTCCATAACGGGCATACCCGCCAGCGCGCCTATGTTACCCAACCCCAGCACCGCGCTGCCGTCGGTGACCACCGCAACGCTGTTCCATTTGCGGGTGAGCGCATAAGCGTCGTCGGGATTGTCTTTTATGGCGAGACAGGGAGCGGCGACGCCGGGAGTGAAAGCAAGCGAAAGTTCCTCAGCGCTGCCCACGGAAGCCCGCGAGACGACCTCGAGTTTGCCTTTCCATTCATAGTGCTTCTTGAGAGATTCTTTCATATAGTCCATAGGTTAAGATTATTATAACCACGCGCGCAAATCAAGTTAATGGAGCAAATCCTTGAAAAAATGAGGCAGGCGGGATATAATCGGCGTATGAGAGAAATCCTTTTCGACGATGTTGTCAGCGCGGCGGAAGAATGTGTGCAAGCCTGTCTCCGCCTCGACCCCGCCGCGGCTATCGCTCTCCGCGAAGCCCTCGCCCGCGAACAGAACCCCAACGCTGCATTCGCATTGTCCACCCTTCTCGAAAACGCTTCCGTTGCAGAGGAAAAAGGGCTTGTGCTTTGTCAGGACACGGGTATGGCGGTGTTTTTCGTGCGCCTCGGACAGGACGTCCACATTACGGGCGGGCTGCTCGAAGACGCCATAAACGAAGGGGTGCGCAGAGGCTATCGGCGTTACGGTTGCCGCGCCAGCGTGCTCGACCCCGTCACGCGCGTAAACACGGGCGACAACACTCCCGCAATCATACATATCGAGACCGCTTGCGGCGACAAAATCGAACTGGACTTTCTGCCCAAAGGCTTCGGCAGCGAAAATATGACGCGCCTTTATATGCTCACTCCGTCTGCGGGGACGGAGGGCGTAATAAACGCAGTAGTGGACGCAGTCAAAACCGCGGGGAGCAAACCTTGTCCGCCGATTATAGTCGGCGTCGGCATAGGCGGCACTTCCGAGAAAGCCGCGGAACTCGCCAAACGTCAGCATCTGCGCGATGTAGGCACACCCTCGCCCGACAAAGACCTGGCGGCACTCGAAAGAGAGTGTCTTGCCCGCATAAACGCGCTGGGCATAGGCGTACAGGGTTTCGGTGGCGACAACACCGCCCTTGCGGTGCACATAGGCAAATACCCCACGCATATTACCGCCCTGCCCGTCGCCGTCAACATTCAGTGCAACGCGGTACGCAAGGCGCACGTCGTGATTTAGGAGGACACGGGAAATGCAGGACTTCGTCAGACTTTCGCTTCCCATCGACCGTGCCGCCACCGCTTCCCTGAAAGCGGGCGACAAGGTATTGCTTTCGGGCGTACTCTACACGGGACGTGATGCGGCACACAAACGTTTCCGCGCCTGCCTCGAGGAAGGCAGGGCTTTGCCCGTCAACCTTTCGGGACAGACTCTCTATTACGTAGGACCGTGTTTTGCCCCGGACGGCACTCCGACGGGCGCAGGCCCCACGACTTCCGCAAGAATGGACGTCTACGCACCCGCTCTCTACGATAACGGTGTGGTTGCTACGGTCGGCAAAGGCGACCGCTCCCCCGCCGTCTACGAAGCGATAAAACGAAACGGCGGGCTTTATCTTTGCGCAATAGGAGGCGCAGGCGCCCTGTACGCTCAGGCAATAGAGGACTTTCCCGCCGTGGTGGGCATAGACCAACGCGGCAATTCCGTATTCGGCGGCTGACCCTAGCATATTCTTTCGCGCCAAAGTTGCACTTCCCTGTTTTGCCCCCCGTATATTTCCGCCTCGGCACGAACTGTGAAAAAAGCGTCCTTCGTCAGGACGCTTTTTCGTTCGAATCGTTATTGCGATTTACGCTTTCGTTCACGCCAGAGGAGAATTGGTGAACGCATCGAAAGCGACGGTCGCGTCGGAAGCAATGCCCGCCGTGCTTTCGAGTCTGACGCAGTTGTAGAAAGCCTTACTTGCAACATTGGTTATGCTTGCCTGCGGAACGGTGGTGACCGCCGTAAGATTCTGGCAGTTGTAGAACGCCATTGCCTCAACCGTGACGGCCGCACCGAGGTTTGCCGTTGCTATTCCGCTGTTGTAGAAGGCGCCTTCACTTATGACCGTGACTTTCGTCGCGGTAAGGTCAATCGCTTCGAGTTTGACCGTGCCCTTGAAAGCGTTCTTACCTATGGATTCCAGCGCTGAGGCGTCGGAGAGATACGCTTTCGTGAGGTTTGTGCAATCTTCGAACGCACCGTCGCCTATGCTCTTTATGCTCGCGGGAATCATTATCGACGTGAGATGTCCGCCTTTGAACGCCGAGTCGCCTATTGCCACGACGTCGATTGTGCCGAGCACGTTTCCGTCCGCGTCGGTGAACTTATAGACCGAAGGAACGGCGACCGCAACGGTACCCGTTCCGTTGTATTTGGTGACGGTCACGCCCACGGCATTTGCGGGCTTTTTCGATATGTCGCCCACGGCAACCGCGTCTTGTCCGTCCTTGATGATTTCGCCGTTTGCGTTGACGTATGCGAAGGTGAAGTCACCCTGCACGGTCGGGTCGACAAAGTAGTCGAACGTGCAGGAGAATGTCAGTTCGCCGTTGCGATAGGTCGCCGTGGCTTGTCTTTCGCCGTAAGTCGTGGTGTAGAAATTCTCAAGCGTGATGTATCCGCTGCCGAGAGTCACGGTGTCGTAATGCCCGTCGGTGTACATCAGCGAGAATCTGAGTTTGGTGTTGTAAACCTGTTGCGCGGTATTGAGTTCCGCGTGGTATCTGCCCATTTCGTCGACGGGCACGTCCGCCGCAAGTTTTATTGCGGTGGCAACGGGAACGGTCATCGTATACTTCACATCGACCGAACCGCTGGAAGACACCACCGTGGAGGAAGGTCTGTAGTCGCTCTTGGAATAAGAGAACGTAAGGGTTCTGGTCGTACCGTCGCCCGTGACTTCCTTGCTGTACCCCGTCATCTTGACGGAAGTGCTGTAACTCGCCAGCAGGTATTCTTCGACGGCACCGTTCGTGTAAGTGACAACGAGAGTGCACTTGCTCAGCACGGAGTTCGTCTTGATGCTGTCCGTGTCGGTGGTGTAAAGCGCGAGAACGTCGTCCGCGCCGAGCACCTCTCCTGCGGCATTCCTGAGTTCGACTTTTGCTATACCCGCATAGATTACGTAATCGAAATCGTCGCTGACGCCGCCCTCGGGAATGAGGTCAGACGCAACGGTGGTATTTTCGGCGGAAACCGTGAGGACTCCGGCGTAACTGTCATAGGACGAAATGTCGCCGTCGGGGTTCGCCCCGTCCTGTATCGCCTTTGCGAAACTGGCCTTGACGTCTTCCTGCGTCATCACGAAATCCTCGGTGGAGGACAGACCGTCGTTGCGCCATATCACGACTGCGGAAGTGACGGTATACTTGCCGTTGTCGGCGAAGACGCCGTTGCCGCCGAGGTCGTTGTTCCACACTTTTGCGGTCTCGAAGAAATCGACTTCGCCGTTTGCGTCGGTGACGAAAATATTCGGGATTCTCTTGCTGTCGACTTCAACGGAGGTAATCTCTACCGCGGAAGCCTTGTTGTTATCCCTCAGCCAGTTCCACATAGCGGAATTGTCGCCCGCGAACAGGTCTGCAAAGAGTTTCTGCGTGCTCATACCGCCCGTACCCGAAGTGTTGGGAGCGGGATAGTATTCCACGTAAATTCCGCCCGTCCAGTTGGTAAAGGCGTTGACCTCTGCCGAGAATCTGATTTCGTCGGCAGAAGATTCGGCGCGCACGGTGACGTTGAGTTTGCCTGCGTTCTTGAACGCGTTTTCCTTTATGGTCGTGAGTCCGGAGCCCACGGGGATAATGAGGTTGCTCAGCCCGGAATTTGCAAACGCGGTGGTGTTGATGACCACTACGTCTGCGGGAAGCGTAACCTGCTTCGCGCTTCCGTAGTACTTGATGAGAATACCGTTGACGACGAAGAAACCGTTTTCGTCGACATTGGCCGCGATGAACTTATTGCTGAAAGCGTTTTCGCCGATGTAAACCATCTTGCTCTCGTCGAACGTGAGAGACGTGAGATTCACGGCGTCCCTGAACGCGCCGCCCGCAATGACTGTCGTGCCGGAAACGTTGAGGTCGAGCGACTTCTCGTCGCCGGTGTAACGGTAAAGCGCATTGCCTATCGTGCAGGCGTCGTCAATAAGATTGTTGTCCGCGAAAGAACCCAATCCGATATCCGCGCCGAGATACTCCATAGAAGTCGTGGCGGTCTCGATTGCGAACGACGTGCTGACAGCGACGAACGCACCGTCCGCAATGCCTCTGAGGTCGTCGGGGAGGATTACTTTGGCAAGCCTCGTGTCGTTGAACGCGCCGCCTGCTATATATTTGAATCCCTCCTCACTGAGGTCCAGCGTGGCACTTCCGTCGGTTGCGGCCTGCACCAACACGTTGCCCACGATGAGGTGATTGCTCTTGTAGGGATTGTACCCGATACCGTCGAACGCACCCGCGGCAACGTAACTGAGAGCCCCGCCGCCCTCGGGAGACTTGATTTCGGTGAGCGCGACGCAACCGCTGAAGGCGTTTTCGCCGATATAGCGGAGATTGGTCGCCGAGGTGAGGTCAAGCGTGGTCACCATAGCCTTGCTCTCGGCAGCACCCGCGCTTATGCGCGTGACGGGCACGCCTTTGTATTCGGCGGGCACGTAGATGAGCGTCGCGGAAGCGTCCTTGACTCTCTTTATCGCGTAGGTGCCGTCGATAAGCATTTCGAACTCGAAAGTATTCGCGTAATACTGGTCGTCTATGTTCGTGATGTCGGGGAGCCAACTTGCCGTGAGAATCTGCTCTGCCGTGACGGCGACCGAGCCGTCGTATGCCACGTCCTCTCCCTTTGCGTAAACGTATTCGAACTCGTAACCGCTCCTGACAAGCGCCGTCCCGTCGAACAAATCGGAAAGCGCGACCCTCTTTACTGTCGTGCCGTCCTTATTGAGGTTGATATCGGCGTAAAAACCGTTGAGCGCCGTGCCGTATTCGATTCCGCCGAACGTGACCGAAACGAGGACGCCGTCGCTGTTGAACACGGACTGGGCGGCGACGGGTGCGAGCCCGGAAGCGTCGGCAAGAATATAAGAGGGGTCGATGCTGCCGTTCGTGAGCGAAAGAGAGGCGGAGAAGGTTTTCTTTTCCCAGACCGCGGTGACCGTCGTATCGCCGTAAATGCGGGTGCCGTTGCAATCGAATTGATTGCCGTCGGCGTCTTTCCAGTATCTGAGGGTGTAGTTAGCGCTGGAGTAGGAAGAATCAAGTCTGATGTCGGACACGCGGGAACCGCTGACGACGGACGCCACGACGTTGTCGCGGGCAGCCTCGGCGTCATAATTCCAGATGATGTCGGCGGGAGCGTTGATTACAAAGGTAAAGTCGTAGGATTCTTTTGCGCTGTCGGAGTAAACCGCGGTAAGAGTTATGGGTGCGCCGACGGTGAGCATATCGTACACGTCCACGTCGGTTTGCGTTCCCGCGGGAGCGAAAATCGCCGCCTCGTTTGCGATTGCGAAGTGCGAGAGATAGCGGGTGACGCTTGCTCCGCCCTCTCCGACGGAAGTGTAGGAAGTGGGGATACCGAACTGCCTGAAGAAACTGCTGCCGTAGGAAATTTTCACGCCTTCCTTGAGCGACTTGACGACGGACGTATCCGTGCCGTCGGCACTTTTGAAGTTGACGGTGACGTCGTACGTCGTGGTTGCGTGGTCCTTGAGATAAACTTTGGTGCTGCCGCTGACCCGGGCTCCGTCCACCACGTCAACTATTTTGATGACGTGAGTACCCACGGTCCTGAGCAATTCGAGGTCGGCGTCTCCGTTTTCAAGCACCTCGACGGTCGCCGTGAACTTCTCTGTGCCTTGTCTTGTGGAGGTCGACTCGACAACTCCCGTACGGTCGTTCTTGCGCTCGACTTTGTACACCACGGAATAGGTGATGTCGTCCAGCGAAAACTCGTCGACGAAATACTTGGACATATTCGTCGTCGGGTTGTTGACGTTAAGGTAATACGGCGTGACGACTTCGGTGTACGTGTCGGCCGTAGAGCCGCCACCGCCGCCGCTCTGACTGCCGGACGGGTCGCAGGCGACCAATGCAGCCGTGAGAAGCACTATCATCAGCACCGCAAGAATGACTGTACCTTTGCGTTTCATAATTCCCCATACCTCCGTATGCGCGTGCGCGACACGCCGCGCGTACAATTATACACGATTACTATAGCATACCCTTTCGGGTACGTAAATACCCCAATTTTGAAATAAACCTTAGTTACGCTGGTTTAATGGGCACGGCAACTTTCGCAAAAACGCCAAACGGCACGCCCTTCCGAGGCAAAACGAATTTTTCTTCCTGCGTTATAAAAACGCAAAACCCGCACTTTATCGAGACAAAATGCGGGTTTAAAGTATATTTATGCGGATTTTTATCTGCGGCGACGCATCTGTTCGACCGCTCGCCTCAACGCGATTTGCGTATTATTTGCGGATGTTTTTGTTGATTTCCTCTATAGCCAGAACGTACTTCGTGGAGGCCTTGTCCTCGGCGAACATCATTCTGTAGGTGTGCTTTTCGTCGTACAAATCCAACGAATCCCCGGGAATATTGGCAACCGTGACAAAGTTGCGCACAGGGAACGACAACTGCATAAATTCCTCTTCCACGGGCTCGGTCTCGGCGGAGTTTTCCGCGATATCGTATTCCATCGCCGACACGCGGTAAGTGCTGTCCACCTTGGTCGGGCGCCGCGTCAGCGAGGATACGAAACTCAGTTTTTCACGGGTCATAGTGAGTACGCCGGCGGTTGCAAAACGGTATCCGTTGCGCTTCGCGTTCTCGATGAACAGGTTGACTGGTTTTGCCAGCACGAAATCGGGGGCCTGCACTTCTTTTGCGACCACCTCCTTTTGCCATTCAAACCATTCGTCGATACGCGAGGGACACTCTTTCGTCTCTCCGCGCGGCTCGATAACTCCTTTGGAGGTATACTCCGCCCTGAAGCCGCACTTGCTGCAGGAAATCGTGCCGCGCTCGGTCACTGTCGAGAAATCGGCGCCGCACTGCGGGCATTTGTAAAGCAGCCTTTCGAGACCCTCGGCAAGGCGTTTTCCGCGGAAACTCAACCCGTTTTCAATCTGCCACACGTGTTCGTTATGGTCGAGTGCACGTTGTATTCTGTCCATTATCTCCGCAGTGCTCATCGACTTGACCTCGTCGGCGGTGAGCATTATATCGAGGTTGCACTCCACTCTGTTGCGACGAATTCCCGCCGCCCATTTCGGCAGAGTGAGACCGCTGCCCTTGAGCACGCTCGAGCCTACGGGGCAACCGAGCCATTTGACGAGTTTCGCTATCGAAAAGGCGATGGGACCCGTCTTTCCTTCGGCGCTCACCTTGCCTTCGGGGCACATAATGACGGAAATCCCCGCGTCGATATTGCGCTTTATGTTCTTTATGCAAGTGTAATCGGCATAGAACTGTTTTTTGGTTATGGCGTGATAGCCCTGTATGAGCGTGGCGAAAAACGGCGTGGAATACATCATATTCTCAGCCACGACGAAATTGACTTTTTTGCCGAAAAACGGAGTGGTGAAATAGGCGAAATCTATTGCGGACAGATGGTTGGAAAGGAGCAACATTGCGCCTTTCTTTTTCTGCTCCCTGAAAGCCGCGGACATTCTGGTCTTTGCGCGCACATAAAGCCGAATCATACAGCACGCCCACATAAGCACCAGATAGTGCCTGAGTGAAAACATACTTTTCATCTCTTTGCGGCGTGCTTTGCGCGCCGCACGCTCTTCCTCTTTTGCGGTCGAATGCACAATATCTTTACCCATACGGGCATTGTAGCACACCGGGCGCGCAAAGTCACCCCAATATTTCAGCGGTTCTGCGGATTTCGCCGACGACGTCCTCTTCAGCCGAAAATTTCCGCGACCAGAGATTCCGCGGTACGCTCCGTCACCGAGAAATCCATTGCGGCAATAAAGAACTCCTCCACGGCGAGGTGCGCCTCCCTTGCGGAAGAGAGCGCGCTCACCGCGAGCCGCACTTCCTCACGTTCGCGGGCGGAATAGAACTCCGTTACCCCCGCCGCACTTCTCTCGAGAGAAGAAATATCGGTTATGAGAGCCGACGAAACGAAGGGACCTACCCCGGCAACAAAAGCGTCGTCGCCGACAACGAATCCCGTCAGCCCTCCGCCCGTAAGCGGATTGCGGAGAACGACGTCCGCACCCGACAGCCCTGCAAACTCTTCGAGATAAATCTCCGCTCCCGTCCCGCTTCCCTTGACGAGATGCACTCTTTTGGCAATCAGATGCTCGAAAAATTCCGCCTCTCCGTCGGGCGTGATTGCGCAGGCAAAACGCTCCCGCGGCGACACCGTGCCGTCTCTTTTTTCACCCGCGAAACGCAGTGCGTCCGCAGCGGCAAGTCGCCTTATCGCAGAGGTGTCCGCATTGCGTCGATAGACTTCCCTTTTCTTTTCAAAATAACCGTATGCGGACTTTAAGTGTTTATATGCGCTTTCATAACAGCCTTTTTTGACAGAAAGCAGGTCCGCGATTTCTCTTTTGTCGGGCAAAAGTTTTTCGCGCGAAAGGGCCTTTGCCATATCCACTATCCTGTCGCGCAACACCGGTAAAGACGCCTCCACGGCGTGCGGTGCGGTGGCGTCCGCAACGACTGTATCCAACTCTTTGACATATACGCCGTCAAGACTCGTCGGGTCCCCCGAACACAACCACGTTTCGGTGTCGTATCCTCTCTCCGCGGCCTCCCGCGCAATGCGTTTCATAAGCGAACTCTTCCCCGTTCCGGGACCGCCTTTGAGCAGAATGACGTTGCCTATTCTCCCGATTTCCTTGTCGTGAAATCCTTTGAAACCGAAAGCCGTGTTGCCGCCGAGAAAATACTTTTCCATTTTGTCCTCCGCATTATCCTATGTATTGCGGACGGCTGCGCGACACTTCGCAAACGCTGCATTTCGCCGCACGCCACGCCTGAGTCCGTCGTTTCCTTTTCCGACGGAAGATTATGACGCCCGATATACTCGTTGCCCGACATTGCACGACCTGATTGCGACCCGTTCCGACATAAGCCGAAAACGTCGCCACCCCGACACCTGTTGCGACTTGCGGCGCATAGGATACCGTATGGAGGCGACTATGGCACATTACATCGTTTACGAGACAGACGAAAGAACCTATTTCCTGAAAAGAATGTTGCGCGACAAAACCCCCGTCCGCGACACACACATATTCGCGCCCAATCTCACGCTTTCGGAGGCGGAACTCACCGCCCTGCAAAGCGGCGACGAACTGGTGTGCGGCAAACTCGACGACAGCGCAAAAGCGCTTTGCGCGGCAAAAGGAATAACCGTAAGATATTTGTCGAAGGACGAGACTTTTATGGCGGAAAACGCCCGCCTGACCGCCGAGGGCGCGCTCGGAATAATTCTCGAGCACAGTATGCTGTCGCTGCGCGATATGAAAGTGCTTGTCGCGGGCTTCGGCAGGACGGGTGCGGCGGTTTGCCGCCTGCTCACCGAACTCAACGTCGACTTCGACGTAGTCACCTCCGCCTCTCCGCGTCCCGCACGCGCTTTCGCGGCAAAAGTATTCACGCCTTCCGAAGTGGATTTCTCGCTTTACGACGTTGTAATAAACACCGCGCCCGCCGCCGTATTCACCGACGAACAGGCGCTGTCGCTTCCCGCCGAAAGTGTCTATATAGACCTCGCCTCTCGTCCCGCAGTCAATCTGGAAATGCTCTCGGGATTGGGTCTCGATGCGGGAATCTACCCCGCCTTGCCGGCAAAATGCTGCCCCAAGAGCGCGGCGCGCGCTATGATGAATTTCGTCACGGAGGGACAATTATGACAAAAATAGGACTCGCCGTCACAGGGTCGTTCTGCACTTTTCGGAATCTGCTCAAAGCCGTCGACGACCTGGTCGCGCACGACTTCGACATCACGCCCATATTCAGTTTCAATGTGTCGTCTTTCGACACACGTTTTTTCAAGGCGGAAGATTTCCGACGCGAAATCCAATCCCGCACGGGCAAAAATCCCATCACCACCATAGTGGAAGCCGAACCGATAGGCACGTCGATGGGACTGGAACTTATGCTGGTTGCCCCCTGTACGGGCAATACTCTCGCGAAAATTGCGCACGGCATAACGGACACGCCCGTAACGATGGCGGTCAAGGCTCAACTCAGGAACAACCGCCCCGTCGTACTGTCGATATCTTCCAACGACGCGCTCGGAGCGAATGCGAAAAACCTTGGAATGCTGCTGAATACACGCAACGTGTACTTTGTGCCGTTTTCGCAAGACGCTCCGGAAAGCAAGTCCAATTCGCTCATCGCGGACACCACTCTAATCGCGACCGCCTGCGAAGCGGCGCTTCAGGGCAAACAACTGGAACCTGTCATATTCTGACCGCCCCCGCTCGCCCCGTCGCGGCACTTCGTCGGTCTGCGACAGTCGCACACGGCGCGCGTTGCCACGCGTTCCCCGTCGTTCATCCGCGCGTCCGACACTTTTCCGAAACTTGCAATCATATTTTCGGGCAAAAGAAAAACGCCGCATTGTGCGGCGTTTCCTGTTGCTGTTTTGTTATTACATCGCGTCCTTGACGCCTTGCTCGGTCCCACGGTAGACGATTTTGCCGATTCTCTTAACAGAAACACCTTCGGACTCTTCGCCTTCGGTCGCTTTCTTCGCGTCATCTGCATCGTTGAACTTGCAGACCATAACGTAATCGGTTTCACCGGTAAGGAGATCCGTAAAACTGCCTTTAACGCCGATGACCAGCCATTGAACATCCATTTCTTCGGCGGAGATGCCGATAAGACGACCGAACTCGCTTTCTGCGACTTCTTCGGCGGTTCCGGAAACGACGGTGTAGTCTTTGTTGTCAAGTTTCTTCGCGATGGAATCGGCATTGCAAGCGGTCAGGCAGACTGCCACGATTGCAATAAGGGCCACGATAGCGACCAGAGCGATAATTTTCTTTTTCATACAACCCTCCTTAGGTTTATGGTGTAAATACATTATACGGCAAAACCATACCGGTGTCAACATTGACCCTTATTTTTCACCCGACCTGTACAAGACAATGCAGATATTATGTCGGCATATCCGCGGGTTGACAATATACCGTTCGAGCAATTATAATGTTGTGGCAAGACGGAGGGTTATTATGAAGAAAAAGATATTTGCCACAATAGTGCTTGTCGTACTGGTTTGCGCGTTTGTGTTTGCGCTCACTGCCTGCAACAACGCCGAAAGCATCGAAAGACGCCTTATTAAAGCGGGGTATGAAGTCGACGGAGGTTATATAGGCGGCGAATCAATCGATTCCGAAGAAGAGATACAGGGACTGATGTGGTATCTTTACGGCAGAAAGGAAAATTCCGACGGCGCATACGAAATAGTCACCATATACAGTTTCGACAAGATTTCTCAGGCAAAAGACGCCGCGGCACTGATGAACGAGGACGCAGATTCAGAAGGCTATGCCGTCAAACGGAAAGGAACTTTGGTACTGTTCGGTACGTCTCAAGCCGTCAAGGACGCGCTGTAAACGGCTTCTCGCGCACGACCGCCCGAAGCGGACAATGCGAGTACAACTCAAACAGACTTTGACCGCCGAACATTCGGCGGTCTTGTTTTATACCTCACTCCGCGCGCGAAAGGCAGTATTGACAGCAGTAAACGTTGCATTTATACTGCCCTTAGTAAAGGGATAGGGGGAGATTATGCAAAAAGACGAATCGGCAAGGGCGAATTTTACTCAAACAACCGCCGCATCGGAGGAAACGGTCGCGGAACAGGCGGAAAATTCGGTAGAACAAACCTCTGAAAAGCATAACAAACTGCGCGCCAAATGGGAAAAACTCCCGCGCGGCACTCGCAAAGGCATATTCGTAACGGCAATCGTTCTGTCGGTACTGCTCGGACTGTATTTGCTGTTCAGTTTTATATCGTTCGGAGTGGTCGCTGCGTCGATAAACGACGAACTTGCCCGTTGGGAAGAATGGCAGGTGCGGCATATAGCCGAACTCGAACGTGCATATCGGGACGGCACAGCACCGAAAATAAACGAAGCGGATTTTTGCAATTTCGACCTGCAATCCGCACTTGACGAGGGAATGCGCCTCAACGAACTGCGATATCTTGCCACACACAACAGTTACAAGCAGTCAATCAGCAAGGAAACTTTTTCTACGATTACGCGCTGTTCGGCGCTTGCAACGGGTTATACGATTACGTTTTCGACACCGTCACCGAGCAACTGAACAACGGAATCCGCAGCATTGAAATAGACCTCTACAAGCACCGTACCGCCGACGGATTCGACATCAAGATACTGCACAACTGCCTCACGGAAGCCACGACTTCGATGGCGGATTTCGCTCTGGGACTCAAGGAACTGAAAATGTGGTCGGATTACAACGAGGGACATCTTCCGATAATTGTGCTTGTAGAGCCCAAAACGTCGGGAATAGGAAAATTCTCCGCTATGGACGAAGAAGCCTTCAAATACGCCTTTTCTCTTATGGAAAACATTCTCGGCGACAAACTGTACACCCCCGCCGACGCAATCGGAGACTATTCCACATTCGCGGAAATGCGTGCCGCAAACGATTATCCCGTCGTCAGGGATTTGACGGGCAAGTTCGTCTTCCTGCTGCACGAATCCAAAAAGAAAGACAGTTTCACTTCCCTCGACGAAACCCTGCTCAGCCAGAAGATGTTCTACACGGCGTACGCGTCGTCCCTGAGCAAAGGCAAAAGCGGCGTGTACGCCGACAATGTGCTTTTCGTGCTGGCAAACGAGCCCGCCGAAACAAAAGATACGGATTTTGCAGTCGAAAACAATTTTATCGTAAGAACCCGCATAGACCTTTATCATATAGTCAGCGCCAAAAGATTGTCCACCGCATTGGCAAGCGGCGCAAACATTATGACCAGCGACTATCCGCCCACGGCAAGCAACAGATACGAATATACGGCTTATATCAACGAATCTGGCAAGACAATAGACCGCATTGTACGTTGATACGGCAACTTACTTCTCGGATAACATACAAAAAGCACACGATTTACGTGTGCTTTTTGTTTTGGAAACCGGCGTCGACATACTCTCCCGGGCCGTGTCCAGCCAAGTACCATCTGCGCTGATGAGCTTAACTTCTGTGTTCGGT
>OHPK01000851.1_pt1 | contig 13840 bp, 8 predicted proteins | sample 1577661 | NCBI WGS metagenome assembly OHPK01 (sample SAMEA3879556, study PRJEB24766) | human gut metagenome | biome: human-associated habitat; feature: feces | place: USA | collected 1985/1987
CCTTCGACGAGAACGAGGTTTTTGAACCCCCCGTTTTGCCTTTTCTCTTTTTTTACGAAGTTTATACCGTAAACGCAACGGCTTTTGTCGAAAAGCAACGTGTTGGTGGAATTTTTGTATTTGGCAACGTCTTTTTCGCCGTGATAAATTCTGCCGCCGAAAGCGATGACTTCGCCTGCCCCGTTCATAATCGGAACGATTATACGTCCCGCAAACGCGTCGGAAAGTCTGTCGCCGACGACAAGTCCGCACTCTTTCAGATTTTCGATTGAATACCCTTTGCGTCGCATATAGCCCTGCAACTGGTCGTATCCGAGCGAAAGACCTATGCCGAAACGCACGCAGGTTTCTTCCGAAATGCCACGGCTTGCAAGATATTCTCGCGCCTCTTTGCCTTCCTTTTCGCGTTTGAGGTTGGCGCGGTAGTAGACCGCCGCGTCGCGCATAAGCTGTTTGAGGACGGCTTGTTTGTCCTTTTTCTTCTTGTATTCGCGGTCGCCTTCGAACTCAGGCAGCGTCATTCCCGCTTTGTCGGCAAGGATTTTCACCGCGTCGGTGTAGTCGACGGACTCCATTTCCATAACAAACGTTATGACGTCGCCGCTTACGCCGCAACCGAAACAATGGTAATACTGCCCGTCGGTGTTGACGCACATGGACGGCGTCTTTTCGTTGTGGAAAGGACAGCAACAGAAATACTTGCTCCCCTTCTTTACGAGAGGAACATACTGCGAAATCACAGAAACGATGTCGCATTTGTATTTGAGTTCTTCTAGGAATCTTTCGGGATAGCCTGCCACTTACTTCTGCCGTACCTTCAAGCTAAAGACAAAACGTCCGCGCTCCACCCTGTTTGTTTCAATAAGTATATACGTATTAATCAATCGGTTTTCCTAGCGTCCGAGGAAATTTTCCGAAAAAAGGCATAAAAAATGCAAAAAGACACCTATAAAACGCCAAAAAAGCAACGAAAGCCGAAAAAACACAGTCAAAACACGGTAAAAGCGCAGCCGAAAATAACACGCAAAAATTATCCGATAAAAAACTACGACGCGGAACTAGCCGCGTCGCAATGAATTTTCGGACGGAAACGGGTTGGGGATGAAAAAGGAGAAAAACCGTCCGAAAGGGGAAAATGGGCAATGTGGTTATCTTCCGCTCATATCGCGGAAAACGTCTTTGAGCGCAGGATAAAGTTTTGCGAACATCGCATAACGTTCGCGGTACTTCTCCGCCGCCTTGTCGGGCATAACCGTTTCGGAAACCCTGACTATCGCGTCTGACGCGGACTTTACGTCGGCGTATTCGCCGCAACCGACCATGGCGAGCATAGCCGCGCCGTAAGAGGGACCCTGCTCCGTCACGGGAATGTCCACGGGCATATCGAAAACGTCCGCGATTATCTGCCGCCACAAAGGGCTTTTTGCTCCGCCGCCGCATATTTTGGTGCGTTCGACCTTAACGCCGTTTGCGCGTGCGGCTTCGAGACAGTCTTTGAGCGCAAAAGCCACACCTTCCATAACCGCAAGCGTCATTTGTCCGCGCGTTGTATCGGGACGCATGCCGATGAAAGCTCCGCGTGCGTTTACGTCGTTGTGAGGGCTTCTCTCGCCCATAAGATAAGGCAGGAAATACACGTTATTGTCGCCGAGTTGTTTGTCGAGTCCCGCCTGCTCTTTTGCATAGTCGTCGGTGCCGAGAATACCGTCCGCCCACCATGCGTTGCAGGACGCGGCGGAAAGAATGCACCCCATGAGGTGATAGCCGCCCTCTGCGTGACAGAAACTGTGCAATGCGTTGCGTTTGTCTTCGGAATAAGTCGCGGACGACACGAACAGCGTGCCGCTCGTACCGAGAGAAACGTTGCAACCGCCCTCGCCGACCGTACCCGTACCGACAGCCGCCGCCGCATTGTCGCCTGCACCTGCGATTATTTTCACGTCACAGAGTCCGAATTTTTCGGCAAGTTCGCTTTTCAGTTTGCCGACCGTCTCGTAACTCTCGTGCAGTTCGGGCAACATTTTTTCGGAAACTCCGCAGATACTGCACATTTCATCGCTCCATCTGCGGTTTTTGACATCGAGCAACAGCGTGCCCGCGGCGTCGGACAAGTCGCTGGAAAACGTTCCCGAAAGTTTGTAGACGATATAGTCCTTGGGCAACATTATTTTTGCAATGCGCGCAAAGTTTTCGGGTTCGTTGGATTTGAGCCAAAGTATTTTCGGCGCGGTAAATCCCGCAAATGCGATGTTGCCTGTAAGTTCGGTGAGTTTTGCCTTGCCGATTTCGGTGTTGAGATATTCAGTTTCCTTTGCCGTTCTGCCGTCGTTCCAGAGAATGCAGGGACGAACCACGTTGTCGTCGGCGTCGAGCGCGACAAGACCGTGCATCTGTCCGCCTGCCGATATGCCTTTGACAGCCTTTTTGTCCTGCCCTTCGAGCAGTTCGGAAATCCCCGCGAGAACCGCCGTGTACCAGTCTTCGGGGTTCTGTTCGCTCCAACCGTCCTGCGGATAGCTGACGGGATAATCCTTGGTAACGGAAGACAGAATTGTACCGTCCGCGGCCACCAACAGCATTTTGACGGTGGAAGTTCCGAGGTCTATACCGATATATGTGTTCATTTCTTCTCCTTTGCGTCGTCGAGGTCGTACAACGCAATCATATATGGATGTCGGGGGTCGTACTGCGTACGGAAACCGAACTCTTTGACAAACCCTTTTTCGCGGCAGTTTATGCCTTTTGTTCCCGTATAATCGTCGCCGAGTTCCTTGCGGTAGAAGTCGGCAACTTCGGTGATTTTCGCAACCTGTTCGGGGAACTACTCCGCAACGTCCGTCGTTTCGCCTATATCCTCGGCAAGTTTGTCGATGTTGGGAGTTTTGTTGCGTTCAGACCCGTAGCAGCCTATATCGCCGTACCCGAGGTCGTCTATGTTGATAACGATTATGTTTGGCTTTTCCATTGACATTCCGTTTTACGGGAACACTGTCATTCCCCGTGCGTCAGCAAATTTCACCGTAAGGCAGAAGTTTGTTTATAGACACGCCACTGAAAGTCGCGTTGCCGTCGGAAATGAGTCCCGCACGGTAGGACGCTCCGTCCATTGCGGTGTGCGCCGTAAGCGCATACTGGTCGTTGACGAAGAACTCCACGAATTCGCCGTCGCACACGATTTTGAAATCGAACACGTCGCTTGCGGCGTTGATTTTTATCGTGCTGTTAATCTTGTGGTTGGGGTCGTCGGGAGACATCACCTGCATATACAGTTTGCCGCCCGATTTGCGTACGACGATTTCGTAACGCTTGCCGTCCTGTTCCATGTAGTAGCCGATTTCGTTGCTGTCCTTCATATCCGCGGTAAAGGTTATGAAGTTGCGATTGAAACCGTCGCCGAGTATGACTTTGTTATCCTGACCCGTGAGGTTGAGCGAACCGTTTTCGAAAACGGCGTTGCCGCCTGCAACGGTGTAATTGTCTATTCCGAGAGTGTAAACGTTGCCGTAGTTGAGCAGTTTGGTGAGCGCGGGGTCAAGTCTGCCGCCGAGAGAACCGTCGGGAAGCTGTATGACTTCACGAGGCAGATTGAGGTATCCCGCCCAAGGCGCCCAAGGCATTCTGTCGTAGGTTGCGGGAATCCAGCCCCACATATAAACTTTTTCGCCGACCTGCGTTACGCGTGCCGCACAAAGGTCTTCGCCGTCGAGGAAGGAAAACTCTTTGTCGCTCCAATCGACGTCCATGCAGTCCACGCCCGCGTCGCCCGTCCAGTATTGGAGAGGTCCGACCTGATGCGCGGTGTTGTAAGCCACGGACACGAAGACGTACCATCTGTCGCCGATTTTCATGAGCGAAGGACATTCGGGAAGGTTGCGCGAATATCCCGCTTCGACGACGTTGCCTTCGCGCGTCCAGCTGAGCGCATAGGGGTCGTCCGAAGAATAAATGACGAGGTCGCTTGTCTGTGCGCTGCTGTCAAAGCGGTAATAGCAACCCGCAATGAGCAGATAACGCTGATTTTCTTCGTCGAAATAAAGGAAGTTGTCACGCACGCCGAACGTATATTTCGAGCGGTCGATGAACCTGTTGCAGTCATAGAGGAAGTGCATGCGGTAGTTCTCTTTGTAATACTGCCAGGTATCGTAGTTGCCCGCTTCGGGAACGTCGGTGAACGTCAGCATATTGTCGGAAATTTCAAGGGCGTCGTGATACTGACCGCCGCTAGCGTTGTCCGACCAGAGAAATCCCATATAGAGTTTGCCCTGCTCCTCGTCGTAGTACGGGAACACGTCGCCGTACTGTTTGCCTTGCGTGGTGAGGTGATAAAGGGATTTGTTCTGCGAATTTTCGTAAGTCACAACGGGATTGAAAGACACTTTCGCTCCCGCGCCTTTAACTACGAAATAGATTTTGTCGCCGACATCGAGAGTGTCGGAAACTTCAAAGTATTTACCCACGGTATCGCCGGCTTCGAGCGTACCGCGATAGATTTCGGTGTTGTTGCGGAATACGGAAACCGTTGCGCCGGCAGAGTCGCCGTCCGCGCACCTGAAATTGCCGTAAACCGTTGCGCTGCCGTTTGCGGTCACGTCGTAACCGCGGACTGCGTCGGAAGTTTCGGAGGGATACATTACGTCGTCTTTCATTGACGCGCCGCCGCCCTGCCACATTGCCGCCGAACCGTCGTAAGTCATCTCGGCGTAAGTGCCGCCGCTGTAATAGAGATAACTCCAATCGTTGTAACCCTGTTCGGCTTTCAGGGTGTAACCGTATGAGGCACGGTTTGTGGTGCCGCCGGCGGGAGCGGCATAAGGTTCTGTGGGGTTGCTACTGTACAGAGAGTCGTAATCAAACACGGCAGACTCCTCCTGTGATTTGTTGTCGGGCGAACACGCCTGCAATGCAAAAACGGCCCCTACAACCACGGCAACCGTCAGAATTAAGGAAACTAGTTTTTTCATACGTCCTCCTGTACAGCCTTAACCTCTCAGAGACGGGTGATTTCCGCCCCGTTTTTCGGGGCGGAAATCATAGGGGGGGGGAAAAGATATTAGTTGTTGTCTTTGTCTTCTTCGTTTGCTACGTTTTCGGCTTTCGCGTTCTTTTTCTTCATAGCGATAACGATACCTGCTGCGGCACCGCCGACAACTGCCAATGCACCGATGACGATGATTGCGATTGCCCATCCGGGAAGAGTTGCGCCGTCGCCTGCGCCGTTTCCGCCGCCTGCACCGACAACTTTAACCGTTCTGACTTCGCTCTTGATGCCGTCGATTACGCAATGGATGTTGTATTCGCCCGTTGCGCTTGCACTGAACGTGAAGTTGAGAGTGTTCTGTCCTTCGACTTTGACATCGTTGACATACCATTCGATAACGTTTGCTTCCGCGTTGAAGGGGTTGAGGTTTGCTCTGACGGTGATGGTGCCGTCGACTTCGGTTTCAACGTTGGAAACGGAGAGGGACACGCTCACGAGGTCGGGAGCGGGTTCGACTATACCGCTGACTTCGATACCCTTGATGCGGACGGGCACAACACCGGAACCGCCGTCGGGGTAAAGGTTGAAGGATACGCGGGAAGGAACGGTCGCGGTGGGCATGTTGAAGAACATGGTGATTTCACCGTTGACGTACATCGTAACATAGCTGCCCTTGACTGCGACAGCGATTTCGTTCCAGTCGCCTTTCTTGGCTATGCCGCCTTCGTAAGAGAGGTCTTTGCCGAAACCGTAATCCTTGACTTCGTACTGCATGCCGTTGCTCTGCTCTTTGAAGTAAGGACGTACGCCTTCGCTGTTGACTTCGATTGCGCTTTCAACCAGACCGCTGGGGTACTTGGAGTTGAGACCGGCAAGGCAGGGATAGACATAGTAGGTGCCGTCGATATCCGCGGGGATATAGAGTTGATAAGTCAGAATGAAGCTGGTAGAAGAAGGCATGGTCGCATTGGGTTCATACCAGGTGCTGCCGCTCGTGTTCTGGCTGTAAAGATAAGTGCCGTCTTCGTCGGAACCGACGCTGAAATTGCCGTAGGAACCGCCGTCTTCGATGACGTCTTCATAGACGACTTTGTAGTTTTCGTCGCCCGTAATGCCGCCGAGCACGTCAAATGCGAGAGAGATGATGACTTCTTCGCTCGTTACTTCGCCTGCTTTTGCGACAACGGAAATCTGGCTGCCCGCTTCATAGCCTTCGAGAGAAAGAGTGAAGGTGGTTTCGTTCTGTCCTTCGACGAGTTCGCCGTCAACATACCATTCGACGGTTACGCCTTCGGGAATACCCGTGAGGGTTGCTTCGAAGGTTGCGGTTTCGCCGACAAAGTAGCTGTTCTGGTCGGTGGTGACTTCGACAACGCTGTCAAGAACGGTAACGGTGATTTCGTTACTGCTCACGGTGTTGCCCTTGTAAACGATTACATATTCCCCGGCAGAAAGCCCTTCGAGGGTGAGCGTGGTAGATGCTTCTTCTTGGGGTGCGTCATTGACGTACCACTTCATGTCTTCTCCTGCAAAATCACCGTCGAGAACTGCGGTAATGACTGCACTGTCGGTGGCATAGATTTCGGGAGTTTCGGTGGATATGGTTGCGATTTTGTCCACAACGTTGACTACGACTTCGTTGGACACGGTTGCGTCGCTCTTGTAGACAACTTTGTAGGTGCCTGCCTCAACTGCGTTAAGGGTGAGTTCGGTTGCTTCGACGTTCTGTTTGACGTCGTTGACGTACCAGTCAAAGGTTTCGCCCTTGATACCGAAGATGTCGGCGTTGAAGGTGACGTCGGAACCGGTTTTGACGAGGGTGGAAGGAGTGCTGACGTATGCCGCGGTCTGTTTGTCGTAACCGTTGAAAGTAACTTTTTCAAGGGTCATACCGCCGCCGCCGCAATCGAGAACGATATACTGCAGTTTGCCTTTGGTGAGTCCGAGTTCGGTGAACGTGGTGGCAACCGCGGCTTTACCGTTGAGGTAAAGGTCGATGTTGTCGCCGTACACTTCTACTCTGAATTCGATGTCGTCGCCCTGTTCGAAGGTGACTGCTTCACCGGAAGCGTTTACCCAATCCTGAGTTTCGGTCTGACCGAACACACCGGGATTGAAAGTGCCTTCGTTGACTTGTGCCTGAACGTTGACGCAATATTCTTTGCCGTTCTGGGTGGTAAGAGATGCGTTAAGACCCGCGAGTTTAACCTTCGGATAGTAATCGGTCTTGGTTGCGTCGCCGAGGTTGAAGGTTGCCTTCACCATAAAGTTGTCCTGATAGAGGTTCTGTGCGGAGAGAGGAAGGATAACCTTGCTGCCATAAGAATCGCTGTCGAAGGATTGTTCGTAAGAGGTTGCAAGTGCCGTGGGTTCGCTGACTTTAACGTTGTCGATGACTGCGGCGTTTGCATTGAGAGCGTGAATTGCAATACCTGTGATTTTGCCTTCTTCGATGGTGCCGCGCTGCATGTAGCGGGTGTTACCGAAGTTGGACAGGTGGGAAACGACGCGACGGGTTCCGTTCACCCAGACTTCGAGGTATCCTTCGTAGTGAATGAACTGAACGTGTGCAAATTCCGAAAGGTCGACGGGGCTGCTGTCAAGACCTCCCTGGTCGTCGCCCGAGTTGTTGTAAACGTCATACTGAACGCCACCGAGGTCAGAACCCTGGTTGGACATACGCCAGTAGGCGCCGTTACCGAGGATGCCGAGGAACATGTTGGCTTTGAGAGAGCCGTCAAGTCCCACAAGGTGGATATAAATGTCGGTTGCGGCGTCGAGTCTGAGGTCAAAGGACAGTTCGACGTTGTTGGAATCGGGGAATGACGCAATCGGCAGATTGAACATTCTTCCGCTGGAAAGCGTAGCTTCACCGTTGTTTACAACCATGTGCTCCGACAGCGACGGGTCGACTCCTTCCGAAAAGTCTTCTTCGTAGAGAATATTCTCGATAGGATCCGCACCGGCAGTCGGAATCGAGTAAACGTTCAGGCTGAGCACCATCGTAAGTGCAAGCAACACCACGAGCAATGCACTGAACGCATACACGACTTTTTGCGATGCTGTGTTACTCATAAATCTTCCTCCGTTAGTTATATTTTGTACACAGGGTCGGAAGGAACTGCCTCCAAGTTCCCGCAGAGTACCTGTGCCGTTTCCGTAGCGGTGTACGAAATTTTCTGTTTGCACTCTTCGCGCGAGTACAGACAGCGTTCGTAAAATGCGCAACCCTCTCCCCTGTCTTCGAGCGTACCCAGTTGCATGGATTTGAGCGGGAGTTCGTCGTTGCCCCTGAACTCGGGGTCGGGAACGGGAACTGCCTGAATGAGCGCTCTGGTGTACGGGTGACGGGGACAGGAAACCACGTCGCCGATGTTTCCGACCTCGACAATCTGTCCGAGATACATGACGCAAACTCTCCCGTTGCGCGCGATATACCTTGTAGTGGACAGGTCGTGCGAGATGTAAACGAACGACATATTCAGTTTTTCGTTGAGTTCCTTCATGAGGTTGAGAAGGGACAGACGCAACGAAACGTCAATCATACTTACGGGTTCGTCCGCAACGATGAGTTTCGGGTCGAGCGAAATTGCTCTCGCCATGAGAATTCTCTGACGCTGACCGCCCGAAAGCTGGTGAGGATATTTGGTGAGGAACTGCGAGGACGGTTGCAGTCCGATGAGTTCCATGAGTTCCTCGATTTTTTCGTCAATCTGTTTGCGCGACCACTTGCGGTTGTGGGTTTTGATAGGCGCGTACAGACTCTGATATATGGTGCGTACGGGGTTCAGCGCGGCGTAAGAGTCCTGCTGAATGAACTGAACCTGATTGTAGGACGCCAGCTTTTTGCTGAAAACGCCCGACACCTTTGTTCCGTCGAAATACACGTCGCCCGAAGTCGGTCTGTAAAGACCCGTGATGATTTTGCCGAGCGTGGTTTTGCCGCAACCGCTCTCACCGACAAGCGCGATGATTTCGCCGGGATACACGCAAAGGTCAATGTCTTTCAGAACGTGTATGTTCCTGTCCATAAGCACCGAACCGGGCTTCTTGAAAATCATGTTGATTTTTTCCAGTCGGAGAAGAGGTTCGGGTTCGCCGTTGTTCTCGGTATCTTCCTCGTCAGCCTGTACGGTCTGCTCTCCGTCCGCTTTTTCGCCGTCCGCGTTCTCGTTCGCTTCCGCGGTATCGACGTTTTCTGCGGGCTGTTCGTCGGCAACGGTCGCTTTGTCGGTAGCGTCCTGCGCACCGAGTTCCGCAACGACTTCCGCCGCGTTTTCGGGAGAAGGCGTCTGCTCTTTGACCGTGGGGTCGCTTTCTTCGGAAAGAATGTCCGCGACAGTCTGTTCTTCAAACACGTTCGCTTTCTTCTTACTCATGTTCCGCCTCCCTGTAAAAATGGCATTTGCCTTTGCTTCCGTCGGGCATTTCTCTGGTTTCGGGTTCCGACTGCGTGCATATCTCCTTGCAGAAAGGACATCTCGGCGAGAACACGCAACCCGAAGGCAGGTTCAGCAAATCGGGGGGATTGCCTTCTATCGGGTGCATATCCTCGATGTTGCCGATAATGGACGGCGTCGCGCCGATAAGACCAGCGGTGTACGGGTGATATCTGTGTTTGAACACCTCGTGCACGCTGCCGTATTCCATAAGTCTGCCGCCGTACATAACGCCGACGTAATCGGCGAATTTCGCAACGACGCTGATGTCGTGAGTCATGAGCAACATGGATATGCCCATATCGCGGTTAATTTGACGCAGAAGGTTGAAAATGTAGCTCTGCGTAATGACGTCGAGTGCGGTGGTCGGTTCGTCGAGAATTATCAATTCGGGGTTTAACAGCAACGAAAACGCTATCATAACCCTCTGTTTCATACCGCCGGACAGTTCGTGAGGATAGGACGCAAGCACGCGGTCGACGTCGAGTTTGACGTAATCGAGCAATTCGCGGCAACGCGCTTCCTTCTGCTCTTTCGTGAGTTTTGCGTCGTGCGCGGCAAGAGTTTCGTAGAACTGCTGGCGCACTGTCATGACGGGGTTCAGCGCGCTCTGCGCCGCCTGAAATACCATGGACACCTTGTCCCAACGGAACTTGCGCATGTCCTTTTCGTTCAGCGACTCGATGTGAATGTCTTCGGTTTCGCCGTTGTCGCGGCGGGAATGGAAGATGACTTCGCCTGCCGCAATTCTGCCCGGTTCGGATATACATCTGATGAGCGACGACGCAAGCGTGGTTTTGCCCGAGCCGCTCTCCCCGACCAACGCGGTGATTTTGCCGCGGCGAATGTCGAGAGATATGTCGGTTACCGCGCGTATGGTGTATTTTTTGAGCGGATAGTCAATGCACACGTGCCTGAATTCGGCTATGTTGTCAAACTCAGGGTGGCAGGTTTCGCAAGCGCTGTCTTTTGCGGGTTCCTGTTCGGACGCGGCTTGCATACGCTCTTCCGCGTTCTCACGGAGTTCGTCCAGCTTTTCGCTTTCCTCAGCCGCTTCTTCCGCAAGTTTTTCGGCTTGTTCGGCACTCGCGCTTTCGCATTTTGCCACCATGGTGTATTCCGCGTCGTTTGCCGCATTCTCGTATGCTTTCTTTTTCAGAAATGGAATGTCGAATTTCATATCACACCTCTTTACAGCACTTTGAGACGCGGATTGAGCGTTTCGTCAAGTCCGTTTGCCAGCATGAGCGTGGACGCCTGGAAAATGACTATCGCAATCAGCGGATACATCATGATGTAGATGTTCTTTACGTTGATAAGACCTTTGGTTCTCGCCGCGTTGATGATTGCGCCCCAGTTGGTCGGGTCGTACGCCGCAAGACCGACGAGCATGATACCGACACTCGCCATGATTGCGTTGCGCATTGCCATGACGAAGTTGATTGCTATATAGCTGAATACGTTGGGCAGAAGTTCCTTGAAGATGATATGAGCCTTGCTCATATGCATAACCGTGCATATCTGAATGAAGTCGCGCTCTTTCAGACTGAGTATCTGAACCCTGATTGCGCGGCACAGTCCCGCCCAGCTCCACAGCGATATGACAACCGCAAGCGAGAACGGGGTGTCGATTGTCACGATAGCGGCAAGCAACAGGTATATCGGGAAGGACGGAATGGCAAGGAATATGTTGGTAATTCCCATTATGATTTTGTCCACCCAGCCGCCTATATAGCCGCTTATTATGCCGAGTACGGTTCCGACGACGACGGTAAGGATTGCCGAATAGAAGGCTATTTCAAGCACGGAACCCGTACCTGCTATCATCTGTCTGAACACGTCTCTGCCCAGCCAGTCCGTACCGAACGGGTGTTCGGCGGACGGCATGAGGTATTTGCTGTCCATATCCGTGTTGGCATCGTACGGGAAAATCATGGGTCCGAAGATAGCGACCAGTACGAAGAACAACAGCACGGCAAATCCGATAATCGTTTTGCTGTTAGAAAAGATTTTTTTACAGCCTCTTCCGAAGGATACGGCGAAATCGACGAGAACACGTTTTGCCGATTCGAAAAAGAGTTTGGCTTTGCTTTCTGTCATCGTTCTCACCCCTTCCTTACACGCGGGTCAACCAACGGATAAATCAAATCCACAATGAGGTTGACGAGTATAACCATTGCCGCAGAGAAGAAAATCAGTCCCTGCACCACCATGTAGTCCTTGTTGACAATTCGGTTGGAGATTTCAAGACCTATACCGGGATAGTTGAAAATGCTCTCCATGAGCGTCGCGCCGCCGAACAGCGCGCCGAACGAAACACCGAACATTGTAATCAGAGGCAGCAACGCGTTTTTCTTCATATATTTGCGTCGGATTGTTCTCTCGCTCAGACCTCTTGCTCTCGCGGCAAGAATGTAGTCTTCGCCGAGAACGCCGATACAGCTGCCTCGCATATGAAGAATCCAGTTGCCCGTCTGCACTATCGTGTATGACAGAATGGGCAGGAATGCGTAATAAAGAACGCTTCCTATGAACGGTAGGTTGAACCCCGGAGTTACAGTGAACGCGTCATAGTTGTTCTGCGCGGGGAACCATTTGAGCTGATAGGCGAACACGATAACCAGTATCAGCGCGATGAGGTAATCGGGAATGGAACCCGAAATTGCGATATAGGTAGACGCCGCTTTGTCGGCGATGCCCTTTCTTCTGTGGGCAACGAAACCGCCGACCGCCGTACCGATAAAGAAGCTGATGAACAGCGATACGGAGGATATGAACAGCGTCCAAGGCATACGCGTCGCAATAAGCGTGTTTGCCGAAACGCCCGTTTCGAGATAGGACTCGCCGAGTTCGCCCCTGAACAGACCGCCTATATACCTGATGAACGCTTCCATGACGTTCTCGTTGGGGTCGTAGTTCAGAAGTTGCGCCGCAAGTTCGTATGCTCTGTCGAACGTAATACCCTGCTGTTGTTGCAGTTTGATTGCGTAAAGCTCGACGATGTCGCCGGGAATAAGTCGGAGAACGAAGAACAGAAGGATAATCGCGAGTGCAAGAGTAATCACGGAAACGCCGACTTTCGCGAAGAAATATCTGTACTTCGAGAAGAACTTGCCCGTCACAAGCAGAGCCTTTTTGCAACCGGCTTTGAAGCGCATGAGACGCATGTCCTTATCGGACAAAACGGCACACTCTCCGTCGCATTCCACGCCCGAGGCGTCGACATCGCCGCTCTGCTCTCCGTTCACGGAAGCGTCGCAAACGACGTTGTCGCTCTGCGCGGTGCAGCCTGCTTCGGAAATTTCTTTCTCCGCCTGCACTTCGCCGGACTCCTCCGCGGACTTCTTTTTACGGAAGTCCAGCTTTTCGAGGAGTTTGCGGAATTTGTTCTCCTGCCGAACCTCCTGTTCGGAGGTTTCGGCAGGATTGATGTTTTCATTCACCGTTCTTTTTTTCATTTCAATCAGTTATTGGGCTGATAAATGCCGTATGCCAACAGATAGTTGGTCGCGAACACGAGGTTCGTACGAGCTACTTCGTAGAAATCTTCCGTTCCGGGAGCGGGAACATACGTTACGTTGCGGTTTTCGCTCCAGTATTCTTCAAGGGGTACGCCTTTGATTTTGCCTACGTTCAGAGTGGACGCGGTAACGTTCTGGAAGAACTGAACGCCGAGGTTGAGGTTGGCAAGTCCCGTGTTGAATACGTCGACAAGGTAAGTCAGTTCGGATTCGTCAACGGAATAGAACGAGTTGATATAGTCTGCGAATTCGTAGGTGTTGGTGTCGTCACCGAGACCGTTGAAGACGAGTTTGACGTTGCCCGCTTTCTGTCCGTCGGGATAGTTTGCGGGGTATCTTTCAACGTGTGCCCACTTGGAATACAGGTTGGCAAACTGGTTGTAAGAGCCCGTAGGATACGAGAAGGACATGTTCAGGTCGATGAATTCGAGCAACATATCGTAAGGACAGTTGTCAGCGGTTGCGTTTGCGTAGAAGTTGCTGGATTTGAGCAGGTTGATTTTGATGCCGAACGCTTCGAGCTGTGCAGCCGCCGCTTCCGCTGCGGTGGACGCTACGTCGTGGGTGCTGGGTGCGCCGAGGGTAAGTTCGACTCTGCTGCCGTTTGCGTACCATGCGCCGTCTTGTTTGGTCCAGCCTGCTTCTCTAAGGAGCTGTTCCGCTTTTGCCTGGTCGTTGGAGTATTTGGGAAGTGCGTTGAAGTGCTCTTCACTCATATAGCTCTCGGCTTCGGTAGGCGCCATACCCAACAGAGGATAGTAAGAAGTCTTGGCATAGGGGTTGGACGCACGGGTGATTTCTTCACGGTTGAAGATATACTGGAACGCCTCTCTCACTTTGGGAGTGAAGATGCTCTTTTCGAGGTTGAAGATGATGCCGAACGCACCCGGGTCGTACATTTT
>OHPK01000854.1_pt1 | contig 13811 bp, 8 predicted proteins | sample 1577661 | NCBI WGS metagenome assembly OHPK01 (sample SAMEA3879556, study PRJEB24766) | human gut metagenome | biome: human-associated habitat; feature: feces | place: USA | collected 1985/1987
TTGTTACCTCAAAATAGGCTTCTCCTTCCAGATAGACATTACGTTCTTTTTCAGAAAACTCGCGTGGATACTTTAAGGTCGCAAGGTTGTTCAGCCAGACTCTGGTACCGTCCGGTAGAACCACTTCCTTTACGATACCTTCGTTGGCAACAGCGACCATTAATTGCTGGTCTGCCCCGTTATGATAGAACCAGTACCCGGCTCCGCCTCCCATAAGAAGAATGACGGCAATAACGGCAGCATATCTCATCCAACGATGCATACGCAGTAGTTTGGCCTGTTTCCCTTTTGCTTCATCCAACTTTTTGTATAACAGCTTTTCAGCATGAGCTATCCGTTGTTCGTCGGCATATCGGTCGAATTTACCCAAATGATAAATTTCTTCCATGCGAAAGAGTTGACGGGCATTTTCTTCCGATTCTTTCATCCAAGCATTTACTTCGATGATTTCTTCTTCCGAGCATTGCCCAGTCAAATATTTATTCATTATGTCTTCACTTAGATTTCTCATTTTCTTTTCCTTCATATAAATAATACAATTCAGAACCTAAAAACACTTAGCTTACTTGCACAAAAATAAGACTATAATGATCCAAAGAGGATCTAGACGACTGCGTAAGTACTTCAGTGCCTTGTACATATGTGCTTCTACTGTGCGCAGTGAAACTCCCATTGTATCTGCTATTTCCCGGTTTTTCATATCGTGCAGATAGCTTAATTTGAACACCTCCTTACATTTGTCAGGCAACTCATTTATGGCATCATATATTTCTTTTTTTAATTCACGGTCTTCTATCCGCCGGATTACTTCGTTGTTGTCCGGTTGATAGAATTCTGCGCGTCTTTGGTTGATTTCTTCCATGGCAACACAATAACCTTCTTCCACACTGCGGTGTTTCAAGACGTTAAGGGCACGGGTGTAAACGGCACGATAGAGAAAGGCTTGGATCTGATCTCCTATCTCTATGGTGTCTTTCCGCTTCCATAATTCTACAAATACATCCTGCACTACGTCCTCCGCTTCTTCCTCACCCACCAGACGGGTGGCGTAGAAAATCAGGTTGGGATAGTATCTGCGGAACAGTGCTTTATAAGTAATATCGAAGTTTTCGTTCATGCTCTCGGTCAGTTAAGTTTGGTTTTATTTATGGATTCTTTTCTTCGAATATGACGCCTATTGCTTTAGGGGTGTTACTCATTTCGAATTCGACAGTTGCTCCACTCATGATTTGCTCGTGAGTAAGATACGTTTTGTCATACGGTTTTCCATCTATTTTGATGGATTGGATATAGATATTTTCTTTGTTCACTTTGGGGGCCAGTACGGTGAAAGTCTTTCCATTCGCCAGATGTAATTGCATTTCCGGGAATAGGGGAGTACCTATCTCGTATTTTCCACTGACGGGATTGACGGGGTAGAATCCCATCGCACTGAATACATACCATGCTGACATCTGTCCGCAATCTTCGTTGCCACAAAGACCGGCTGGTTCGTTTTTGTAGAGCTCGTTCATCACTTTGGCTACATATTCTTGTGTGCGATTTTCGTGTCCTATAGCATTGAACAGATAAATAACATGATGGCTCGGTTCATTGCCATGCGCATATTGTCCTATCATGCCCGTGCTGAAGATAGGTAGTTCGTCATCTGCTGCCGGATGATAGGTGAACATACTGTCCAGTTTTTCGGCAAATCGGTTTTTACCTCCTCCAAGGTCGATCAGTCCGTTAATGTCATGCTGTACAGACCAAAAGTATTGCCATCCGTTGCTTTCGCAAATATGCGGAGTATAGTCGTCTGCTTTGAAATCTTTGATAAAGACGCCTTTGTCATCACGCGGTTGCATGAATGAAGTGGCCGGGTTATAGACATTCTTGTAGTTTTGCGAACGTTTATAGAATTCGTCTGCAATATCTTTCTTGCCCATTTTCTGTGCCATTTCGGCGATGCAGTAGTCATCGAAAGCATATTCCAGTGTTTTGGATAACGACCAGTTTTCTGCGTTGTAGTGGTCTGTTACGTTGTAAGGTATGTATCCTAATTCTTTGTAGAGTCCGATGCCGCGGTAATTATCCAGATTAGCCGTTGCTATGCAAGCATCCAAGGCTTTCTTTGCGTCGAAGTCGCCGATTCCTTTCAGATAGGCGTCTACAATAACAGGAACAGCATGATAACCGATCATCATGTCTGTTTCACTTCCGTAGAAGTTCCACACTGGCAGACGGCCATTCTGTTCGTAGAAGGCGATGAAGGATTTCACCATGTCGTTGACACGCTCGGGTTCGGTATAAGTAAAGAGCGGGTGGGCGGCACGGTATGTATCCCATAGGGAGAAGGTGCTATAATTAACCCAGCCGTCGGTCTGGTGTACTTTCTTATCGGGACCGTAGTAAGCTCCGTCTACATCACTGTAAATAGTTGGAGCAATCATTGAGTGATAGAGAGCGGTGTAGAAGTTCACTTTATCGTTCTCATTATCACCTTTTATTTCAATCTTTCCGAGCTGGCGGTTCCAGTTTGCTTTTGTTTCCGCCAAGTATTTGTCGAAGTCATTTTCGGGGACTTCAGCTTGCAGGTTTTTGGCTGCTCCTTCCATACTGACACCGGAAATGGCAGTGTTTACTAATATCTGTTCATCCTTTTGGGTATTGAAATCGAAGCGGGCGATAACAGCGGTGCCGATACGTTTATTGTCTTTGGTGATGGCAGTTGTGTCCAGTTCTATTTTCTCAAAAGGCTTGGAGAATCGGGTGCGGAAATAGATGTGTTGATCGCGTGCCCAGCCGTCGGAGAAACGGTAACCTTGAATGGTGACGGAGTCTACGACTTCGATATGAGAATCGTTGGTAAAATCCCAGTTCATGGCTTTCTTCAGATTTAAGAAGATAGCAGATTGGGCTTCCGGAAACGTATAACGTTGGATACCACAACGCTCGGTGGCAGTCAGTTCGACGTTGATGTTATAATCAGTCAGGCGTACTTGATAATAACCGGCATGAGCACTTTCATCCTTGTGGGAGAATTTAGAATGGATGCCAAGCGGTGCTTCCGCTTCTTTGTAGGGAAGAGTGACAGGCATGAAAGAGATGTCATACAAATCTCCCGCTCCAGTGCCGGAGAGATGCGTGTGGCTGAAACCGGCAATCGTACTATCCGGATAGAAATAACCAGAGATACGGTCCCATCCGGGGAGTCCATTATCCGGGCTAAGTTGCACCATGCCGAAAGGAGCTTGGGCACCAGGATAAGTGTTTCCAGTGAAGTCTGTTCCGATAAATGGATTTACATAAGATGTGTAATCTATTTCGTGTTTTTCTTGCGTAGGGGTACAAGAAATGAGCATGCAGGTTAACAGCAGGCATAGATAAGCAGGTGTTCTCATCATTCTTTAGGTATTAGTGATTACTTATTTTATTTATTTGAAGGATAAGAAAAATAATTAATCTGGTCACAAAGGTAGAAAAAAACTGTGACAAGCCTAAATTATAGGCTTAATATTTTTTAAGAGAGACAAATAGACTTCTACATCCGGTCGATATTCCTCGGTGCCGGACAGTGCTTATCGGTGCCTCGATTAGTGTAATATTTAGGCGCGGATTTCGTAGATTACACGGTTTTAAGAATAAAAAATCCGTGTAATTCGCGTAATCTGCGCCTAATTTTAAATCTTTATGTAAAACGAGCCTATTATCTTTTTATTAGACTCCTTTTCATTTACTTTTAGATTCCTGCTAGCTCCAGTACTTTTTCAACAGCTGCCGGTAGTCCGTCAGTGTTTTTACCTCCTGCGGTTGCAAAGTGAGGCTGACCACCGCCACCGCCTTGAATTAGTTTGGCAGCTTCTTTCACTAAATTGCCAGCTTTCAGACCACTCGCAACCAGATTGTCGCTAAGCATGACTGTCAGCATCGGTTTTCCGTTATCTATATTTCCGGCAACGAAGAACAAGTTTTCTGTAATCTCACCACGAAGTTGGAAAGCGATATTCTTCACTACTTCTGCCGGTAGCGGAGCACAGAACTTAACCACTTTGATGCCGTGAATTTCTTGTATATTCTTCAACAGTCTTTCCTTCAGCGCTGCTTCTTTTTCTTTCATGAAGTCTTCCACCTGCTTCTTCAATCCTGCATTTTCATCCAGATATTTGCGGATTGCAATACCCAAATCAGGAGCATTGTTGAAGAGAGCCTTCAAGTCGCTAAGTGTATCTTGTATTGTATCCAGCATTTCTTCCACGCGTGCTCCGGTATAAGCTTCAATACGGCGAACGCCGGCAGCAACAGAACTTTCGGAGATGATTTTTACCATACCGATATTTCCGGTTGCAGCTACGTGTGTACCACCGCAGAACTCGATAGAAGTGCCGAACTGGATCACACGAACTCTGTCGCCATACTTTTCACCAAAGAGAGCGATAGCTCCCAACTCTTTAGCTTCCTCGATAGGAATATTGCGATATTCTTTCAATGGGATATTAGCGCGGATTCTTGCATTGACGATATGTTCAACTTTACGGATTTCTTCATCGGTCACTTTCTGGAAGTGAGAGAAGTCGAAACGCAATGAATCCGGTGTAACCAATGAACCTTTCTGTTCGATGTGTTCACCCAATACTTCACGTAAAGCAGCATCCAGCAAGTGGGTCGCCGAGTGATTGGCTGCGCAGGCAGCACGTTTGTCGGTATCTACACAAGCCATCATCGGAGCTTCCGGATGTTCGGGTAGCTTTTTGGTAATATGTATCGGAAGATTATTCTCTTTCTTTGTGTCGACCACTTCAATCGTCTCGAACTCGCTCACCAATACACCTGTATCACCTACCTGACCACCACTTTCTGCATAGAACGGAGTATAGTCGAGTACAATCTGATACAATGTCTGGTTCTTTTGTTTGATCTGACGGTAACGAAGGATAGAAGCCTCGTATTCAGTGTAATCGTAACCAACGAATTCAGTAGTCCCTTCTTTCAGTACAATCCAGTCACCTGTTTCGATGGCGGCGGCATTACGTGCACGCTGTTTCTGTTGCTGCATTTCTTCATTGAACTCTTCAATGTTGACAGTCATTCCGTTTTCACGGAGAATCAGCTCTGTCAAGTCGAGCGGGAAACCGAATGTATCATATAAAGTAAAAGCATCTTTACCGCTGATTTCAGTTTTTCCATTGGCTTTGGTATCTTCCATTGTCTTGTCCAATAGACGGATACCAGTTTCCAAAGTGCGGAGGAATGATTCTTCTTCTTCCTTGATTACTTTTTCAATCAGTGTCTTTTGTGCAACCAGCTCAGGATAAGCTTCTCCCATATTATCAATCAATACAGGAAGCAACTTATACATAAATGCCTGTTTCTGTCCGAGGAAAGTATATCCGTAACGAACAGCACGGCGAAGGATACGGCGGATCACATAACCAGCTTTCGCGTTAGAAGGCAACTGACCGTCTGTGATAGAGAATGCAATAGTACGGATATGGTCGGCAATTACACGCATGGCGATGTCCTGCTGCTTATCTTTTCCGTATTCTGTACCCGACATAGCTGCAATAGCTTTCAGCATTGGCTGGAATACGTCTGTATCGTAGTTGGATGTTTTTCCTTGTAAAGCCATACAAAGGCGTTCGAATCCCATACCGGTGTCAATAACCTTTGCAGGAAGCGGCTCAAGGCTGCCATCTGCTTTGCGGTTGTATTGCATGAATACGAGATTCCAGATTTCAATTACCTGCGGATGATCGTGGTTCACGAGGTCGCGACCGGAGATCTTGGCGCGTTCTTCAGCAGGACGGAGGTCGATATGGATTTCGGAACAAGGTCCGCAAGGTCCTGTATCACCCATTTCCCAGAAGTTGTCGTGTTTGTTACCGTTGATGATGTGATCCTTTGGCAAGAACTGTTCCCAATAAGAAGCAGCTTCGTCGTCACGGCTCAATCCTTCTTCGGGACTTCCTTCAAATACGGTTGCATAGAGATGTTCCGGATTCAGTTTCAAGACTTCTACCAGATATTCCCACGCCCAGCTGATCGCTTCTTTCTTGAAGTAATCGCCGAACGACCAGTTACCAAGCATTTCAAACATGGTGTGGTGGTACGTATCGTGTCCTACTTCTTCCAGGTCATTATGCTTTCCGCTTACACGCAAACATTTTTGCGAGTCCGCGACTCTTTGGTATTTCGCCGGGTGGTTACCCAAAATAATATCTTTAAACTGGTTCATACCCGCGTTCGTAAACATCAGGGTAGGGTCATCTTTAATCACCATCGGAGCCGAGGGAACGATGTGGTGTCCTTTCGACTCAAAGAAATTCTTGAATGAATCTCTGATCTCTTTTGCAGTCAACATATAATGAAGAATTATGATTTATGAATTATGAATTATGGGCTGTGGGATATGAGAGAGGGGAAGAATCCCCAATAAATCATAAATCACAACTCATAAATTCGTAAAAACTGTGCAAAGATAGCTTGTTTTTATTACTTTTGCCGTATTAACAAGCGAAATATTTCCAAAAAGATGCGCAAAGTATACTACATCTATAATCCACAGACCCAGACTTATGATCGAATTTACCCTACCGTACGGCAGCGTGCGCTTAGTATCCTGCGTCGGCTTTTCTATGGAATGGGGTTGGGAGCAGGTTGCTTTATTGTATTGCTTTTGATTTTTGGTTCTCCGTCGGAGAAGGAATTAAGAATTGAAAACAGCCGTCTTTTGGCGCAGTACAATGTGCTTTCCCGGCGTTTGGACGACGCTATGGGGGTGCTTCAGGATATTCAGCAACGTGACGATAATCTGTATCGGGTGATTTTACAGGCAGATCCTGTTTCTCCGGCTATTCGCCAGGCAGGTTATGGTGGGACGAACCGTTACGAAGAACTGATGGATTTGGCGAATGCCAAGCTGGTGGTGAACACGACTCAAAAATTGGACGTGCTTTCCAAAAGGCTTTATATCCAGTCGAAATCTTTCGATGATGTGATTGATATGTGTAAGAACCATGATGAGATGCTGAAATGTATTCCGGCCATACAGCCTATTTCGAATAAGGATCTTCGTCAGACAGCATCCGGTTATGGTACACGTATCGATCCTATTTATGGTACGACAAAGTTCCATGCAGGCATGGACTTCTCTGCTCATCCGGGAACGGATGTATATGCTACCGGAAACGGAACAGTGGTGAAAGTGGGATGGGAAACCGGATATGGTAATACCATTGAGATAGATCATGGCTTCGGGTATCTCACTCGGTATGCTCACTTGCAGGGATTTAATACGAAAGTCGGAAAGAAAGTGGTACGTGGTGAGATTATCGGAAAAGTGGGTAGTACAGGAAAAAGTACCGGTCCGCATCTGCATTATGAAGTGCACGTGAAAGGGCAGGTAGTGAATCCGGTCAATTATTATTTCATGGATTTGAGTGCCGAAGATTATGAAAAGATGATTCAGTTGGCAGCCAATCATGGTAAAGTATTCGATTAAAATCTTAAAACAGGAGTGTTATGCTTAATACAGACAAAGAATTGAAGCTATATTATTCAATAGGGGAGGTTGCCGACATGTTCGGAGTCAATCCGTCATTGCTCCGTTTTTGGGAAAAGGAATTTCCGCAAATCTCTCCTAAGACAGCGGGAAGAGGAATACGTCAGTACCGCAAAGAAGACGTAGAAACGATCGGTCTTATCTATCATTTGGTAAAAGAAAAGGGCATGACACTTCCCGGTGCCCGGCAACGTTTGAAGGATAATAAAGAAGCTACGGTTCGTAATTATGAGATTGTAAATAAGCTGAAAGCGATAAAAGAAGAGCTTTTGGCTATTAAACGCGAATTGGATGGACGGGAATAAATAAATGCTAATCGATCATGGATTCGATAGGCAAGAAACCTCATAACAAAATGAACGGTGAACAATTTGCATGATACTGCAACTTATTCACCGTTCATCGTTTTCTTATTTACCGTTTGAAAGCTATTCTTCTACACGGCTCACCTGTTTGATATTCTGTATTTTCTTCAGATTGTTGCAGATGGTTTTTACATCATCCACATCATGTACCCATAACTGAATTTTTCCTTCAAAGATACCATCTTCGGTTTCGATGGTTAGCTTACGGATATTTACATTGAGCTGCCTGGAGATAACCTGGGTGACTTCATTCAAAAGTCCCATATTGTCTATACCTTTTATATATATATATACCAGGAAAGATAATTCTTTGTGTGTATCCCATTCTGTTGCTAATATACGGTTGCCATAACTGCTCTTCAGTTTGGCGGCAACAGGGCATTGGCGTTTGTGGATAATGATCCGGTCGTTTTCATCCACATATCCCAATACATCATCACCGGGAATAGGATGGCAACATTCGGCCATGATATATTTCTTCTGCAAACTTTCTTCCGTCAGTTTGAGCACCTCTTTCGGGTTGATTTTTTCTTTTTCCTGCGGTTCTTTCTCTTCCTGCTTCTCTTTGCTATTGCCGAAAGAGAAAGTCAGATATTTCTTCCAGTTACTGGTTTGCTTTTCTTTCAGTTCATTCTTGTCCGCTTCTCCCAAAACGATTGCTTTACTGCCAATGGCAGCCAGCAGTTCTTCCTCATTCTTGGCATTATGCAGTTTGCGTAGCTTTTCGATAACAGCTTCTTCCGGACGGACTTCCTCCTTTTTCAGAAACTCACTAAGGATTTCTTCTCCTATCTTCTGGTTTGCTTTACGCTCTTTGCGGAGAATGGCTGCTATCTTGGCGCGGGCACGGGCAGTGGTTGCAAAAACTTCCCATTGCGGTTGTACGCGTTGCGATTTTGAAGTAAGGATTTCAACTTGGTCACCACTTTGCAATTTGTGGCTCAACGGCACTAATTTATGATTGACTTTGGCGCCAATACAATGGCTACCAATATCCGTGTGCAGGGAAAATGCAAAGTCGAGAGCCGTAGAGTTCTGCGGCATAGTCTTCAGTTCGCCTTTAGGAGTGAACACGAATATTTCAGAAGCAAATAAATTTAGCTTAATGGTATCCAGAAAGTCAATGGCATCCGGTTGCGGATCATCTAATATCTCCTTAATCGTTCTTAACCATTTTTCCAATTCACCTTCATCCTCGCTGCCTCCTCCTTCTTTGTATTTCCAGTGGGCTGCGAAACCTTGTTCGGCAACGTCATTCATCCGTTCACTACGAATCTGGACTTCAATCCATTGTCCGTTGTTACCCATCAGAGTGACGTGCAATGCCTGATAACCATTAGCTTTAGGATGGCTGACCCAATCGCGCAAACGGTCCGGGTGGGGTTTGTATATCTTGGAGATAGAAACGTAGATATCGAAACAGTCATTGAGCTCTTCTTCTTCATTACGTGGTTCGAAGATGATTCGAACAGCCAGTAAATCGTATATTTCTTCGAAAGGAACATGTTTGGTCTGCATCTTGTTCCAGATGGAATAGATTGATTTTACACGGGCAAGTATCCGGTATTTCAATCCCATCTTATCCAGTTGGGTACGAATCGGGGCCGTGAAGTCGTTGAAAACCTTGTCACGTTCAGCGGCAGTAGCATTCAACTTCTCTTCTATTTCCGCATATTCTTCGGGATGTTCATATTTGAAGCTTAGATTCTCAAGCTCCGTTTTTATCTTATAAAGCCCCAAGCGGTTGGCAAGTGGAGCATAGATGTAAAGCGTTTCGCCTGCAATCTTATATTGCTTGTTGGGTAACATGGAACCAAGGGTACGCATGTTGTGCAAGCGGTCTGCTATCTTGATAAGAATGACCCGGATGTCGTTCGACATGGTGAGCAGCAACTTCTTGAAGTTCTCTGCCTGTGCCGAAGCGCGGTCACCGAAGATTCCACCGGATATTTTAGTCAGTCCGTCCACAATCTGGGCGATCTTCGGACCAAAGATATTCTCGATGTCTTCCACTGTGTAATCAGTGTCCTCTACCACATCATGCAGCAAGGCTGCACATATAGAAGTGGAACCGAGACCTATTTCATTGCATACAATGCTGGCAACGGCAATCGGGTGCATAATATAAGGTTCGCCCGAACGGCGTTTGATACCTTTATGCGCCTGATTGGCAAAGTTGAAAGCCTTCGTAATGATTTCAACTTTTTTGCGATGCTTAGTATTGAGATAATCATTCAGTAGTTCGTGGAACGCCTGATTAATCATCTCTTCGTCAGCTATTTCTTTGGGGGCCAGATTATCCATAATTGTTATCCTTTCACTTGCTTAGTTCTGCAAAAATAAGCAAATTTCCGAACGATGCAAGCAGGAAGTTATTTATTTGTATATTTTCAATCGTTTTCCTGCTGCAATTTTAGTGCTAGACATTCCATTCCACCTTTGTATATCCTTAATTGTGACACCATACTTTCTGGCAATAGTGGATAAAGTGTCTCCACTTTTTATTGTATAATAGGTCAGATTTCCCTTACCGGCAACTGCTGATGTCGTTTTGCGGGTTGCAGGTGTAATATCCTTTACAGCAACGGTTTTCCGGTTGCGGAACAACTCATCGGCACGATGCGTATAAATCGTATCTTGCTTATCGATAAAAGTACTGATCGCGTCAATAGGCAGTCTTAACGTATAAGGTTTGCTGTCACCCGGAATCATTTGCTTCTTATATTGCGGATTCAGACTCTTGATCTGATCCAGAGGTACATTACAAAGGTCAGCGATTTGTTCGAAGTGCAGATTTTTGTTTACTTGCACTGTGTCAGTACTTGCCGGAATATTAGTTTCCATCGGGCAGATATTGTGATCGCAGTAGTAAGTCATCACATAGTTGGCAGCGATAAAGGCAGGCACATAGCCACGTGTTTCTTTAGGCAGATAATTGTAGATTTTCCAATAATCAGTTTCGCCATTGGCACGGCGGATTGCCTTATTGATTGTACCGGGGCCACAGTTATAAGCAGCAATTACCAGGTTCCAGTCTCCATAGATATCATACATTTCTTTGAGGTAACGTGCGGCAGCCCAAGTCGCTTTAATCGGGTCACGGCGTTCATCTACCAGGCTGTTTGATTCCAAACCATAGATCTTACCTGTACCAATCATAAATTGCCACAGACCGGAAGCACCTGCACGTGATACGGCTGATGGGTTCAACGCAGATTCGATAATCGGCAGATATCTTAGTTCCAGTGGAAGTCCGTATGCATCCAGTGCTTCTTCAAAGATCGGCATATAGAAGTTGCAGGCACTTAGCATGAAAGAAACCTGATTGCGCAAGCGTCCTGCATACATATCGATGAATTTGCGGATAATATCATTATAAGGCATTTCCATGATGGCCGGGATGCGTGACAAGCGGTCGATATAGACAGAGTCACTGAATAAAGGATTGATTTCAGCCGTACTGCAATCCTTGCCTAAATCAATATAATTTTTAGCTTTCCAGTCATTCAATAGACTGTCAAGTGGATAAGTCATACTTTTAGGCAGGTCGATGCTTTCTTTGCGTTCAGTTCCATTTTCACGAATCACTACATCTACACTTTGCGCTTTTACCTGCGACGTGGCCACTAGTAAAAGAAAAATAATCGAACAATAGTTAACTAATTTCTTCATGCTTCAATAATAAGATCAATCTAAATTGTGTTTTTTAAAATCGTAATACGCATTGCAGACCAACCGACTTGTTTTTAAAACTGTTGGAGCGGAACTGGTTGTTATTGTCGATTACAGCCGGTTCTACTTTCATACTCAAGTCGGGGGTTATATCGAAGTTAGACAACTCTGCATCTACATAAGCGTCGATGATAGAGATCAGGTAAACTCCGATAAATGCAAATATACTAAGGTCCCGATAACGACGGAACATATCTTTTCTTCTTTTTAGTGTGTTTTTTAGCTGCTCCTCATTATAAGTGGAGTTCGGGGGCAACAAATCTTCGTAACTTTTCGTATTCGGATTGCTGTCCATAATGTCCAAATAGGCTTGCGAATAGTCTTTATACATCTTGCCATTCCAACTCAAGGCATACGCACAACCGGCAAATCCTCCATATATAATAGGTAGTTTCCAGTATTTACGGTTGTAAATCTGTCCTCCACCCGGGAATACGACTGCCAGCCACGTTGCTTTGGTCGGATTCGGGATAAATATTTTCTTGTTGATATCTTGAGCAGGTGGCGGCACAGTGTCGGTCTTTACAACAATGGAGGCAGGTTGCTCTATCTTTTTCAGCTCTTTCTTGTTGGCTGCATCCAAGCTGTCCGCTATCTGTATTTTAGCAGCTGACAAACTGTCGATGGCCGGAAGTTCTTTGGATGGTATGATTTGGATAGAATCCTTCTTCACCGAGTCTTGTATAATCGGATCACGATGCCTTCGTGCACGGGCTTTCGGCGCTTCTCGCTGTATGATTGTTGTATCTTTCCGTGCCGGAGTAACAGTGGATTGTGCATACACATCAATCCCTGCCACCTGTAAAAAACAGAGAAGCAGGGCGCTGACTAGTAACTGATATTTCTTACTTTTTCTTGTCATTTACTTCTTTAGCGTATCGAAGATTTCCATGATACGTTCCAGTTCCTCCTCGTTCCCGAAAGGAATACTGATCTTGCCTTTTCCCTTTTCAGAGCAGGTGAGTTGTACCTTGGTGTTGAAAAAGCCGGAGAGTTGTTGCTTCAATAAGTTGAATTCTTCAGGAAGTTTACCACGTTTGGGTGTTATTTTCCGTGTGCCGCTTTTCACAGCTTCTCCTTCGCTTAATGATTTAACAATTTCTTCTACTTTGCGGACTGAATATCCGTGTTCTTGTATTTCTTCGAATATTTTAACTTGTAGTTTAGGGTCGCCTAATGAAATCAGTGCACGGGCATGTCCCATGTCCAACTGCTTGTTTTGCAGGGCCATCTGTATCGGAGCCGGCAATTTCAGTAAGCGCAGGTAGTTGGCGATCGTCGTTCGTTTCTTTCCGATACGTTCGCTAAGACGTTCCTGTGTCAGTTCGTACTGATCGAGCAGATGCTGGTAGGCAAGTGCGATTTCTACGGCATTCAGGTCTTCACGCTGGATATTTTCAATCAGCGCCATTTCCATCATGTTTTCGTCGTCGGCAGTGCGTATATAAGCAGGGATCGTTTTCAGTCCTGCTCTTTGTGATGCACGATAACGACGTTCTCCCGCGATGATCTGATACTCATCGTCCGAGAGTTTGCGTAAGGTAATAGGTTGGATGATACCGATTTCCGCAATGGAATCAGCCAGTTCCTGCAATGCTGTTTCGTCAAACTCACGGCGGGGCTGGTTGGGATTGACAGTAATCTTTGCCAGCTCTATTTCATTAATGGAAGAAGACCCTTCGGTTTTCACATCATCCATTGAGAGCAAGGCGTCGAGACCACGTCCTAATGCATTTCTTTTTTGTGTTGCCATATCTTCTTCTTTCTTTTATTTATTTCGGTTGATAATCTCTTTAGCAAGGGCCAGGTGATTTTTGGCGCCGGTAGATTCCGCATCGTAAAGGATGGTCGGGACACCGTAGCTGGGAGCCTCGCTCAGTTTCACATTTCGCTGGATCACGCTGTTGAAAACTAATTCCTGGAAGTGTCTTTTCACTTCGTCGTAAATCTGATTAGCCTGACGCAGACGGGAGTCATACATTGTCAGTAAGAAACCTTCGATTTCTAAAGCCGGATTCAGTTTCGACTTGATGATTTTGATGGTATTCAACAATTTGCTGATACCTTCAAGAGCAAAATATTCAGCTTGAACGGGGATAATCACGGAGTCGGCTGCCGTTAGGGCGTTGATCGTGATTAGTCCTAATGAAGGAGAACAGTCTATCAGAATATAG
>OHPK01000891.1_pt1 | contig 13217 bp, 12 predicted proteins | sample 1577661 | NCBI WGS metagenome assembly OHPK01 (sample SAMEA3879556, study PRJEB24766) | human gut metagenome | biome: human-associated habitat; feature: feces | place: USA | collected 1985/1987
ACCAGACAAGTAGTTCAAATTCAGTGATAAGGCTTTTAATTGAGGCATCACATCAGCCACGCCTTCCATAGCCGGAATAGAGCCTTCAAAATAGTTGTATGACAGATGAAGATAAGCCACCCGTTTCAACAGAAACAAGCGCTCCGGAAGTTCACCTCTCAAGCCAATACTGTCTTATTTCGTTAGGCATTTGACAAACGAGTTAAGTATGAAACTTATTTTTGATGGTAGCGTGCAGGAAAATGGCCATTATAATGTTTATAAGACAGTTTATGCAGATAGAGAAAGAACTATGCAAATAAAGAAAGAATCCATACCCTCAACTGGCTGTTTATATGAATTATACGAAAAAAAGCCAAATGTCAACTATACTTACGCACTAGAATGGACGAAAAAAGTTGACTGACAAAGATCAAATATTGTAATATTTGTGTAGTAAGTTCACATTATAGTAGTAATATAAAAGCAAGGAGCAATATGGATATTGGTTAGTGTTTAAACTTAATCGACAAACATTGTATGTGTTTGATAATTTTCCCAACTTGCCATTACCAAATTCTTTGATGGTAGGGTTTGTTGTGTTGCATTCTAATGGTTACTGTTGTTCGCTCATTTGCGAGTAGCGCAATGGTCGATAAATTACTATGGGCTACGATATGTATTAATGTTGCGCTGTTTGGCACATAAATTGGCACATAAATATGTTTAATGCGTAGATGGCTTCCCTCAAAAATTCATACTTCATTTTGAGGTTCTTGGATTTGTTAAGCAAACAGAACGTCCGTCCATTTGTTTTTGAAAATTAAGAATGTTTTCTTAATTCTGTTACTTATCGTCATCAAAAACGGAGTCAAATTCGAGTAGCTCAACAGACAACTAACACCCTGATGAACAAAGGATGTAAACTACCCCCTTACCTACTTATACTCAGAAATACAACATCTCAGCAAAATCAATTTTTTATTTTTCGATTCTGACTTTAAACTGTCTCTGCAATGTCGTGCGAATCCGTCACGTAACTGAAAAACCAGTTTGCCCGCTCTGCCACTCGTAACATCTATTATAAGTCTTTTAATAGGGGGGGCACACATTCCAGTTTCAATCAGAGCACATCTAAAAGCCTGTATTTCCAAAACAAATTAGATTCGATCAGTTTTACCAAACTTTGGTTCTAGCGATAATTTGCGGCGTTGACAGCCGCCTCTCCGTGCCACACTCGGCAGGCGAAACGGCTGATAAATTCGGAGAAAGGCATCAACTAATTTGTTTTACGTTCCCTCGTTATTCTTCAATTGACTTTACGCCCTCTCCGCCAGTCAAAATCCGGATTGAACCGTTGTTCAATCCGGATTTTTTGTTGGAACTATCAAGTTTATGTTTCCGTAGAAATGTATCGAAAAACAATCCACATCGAGTGGCACACTCACCCAACCGCCCCAAATGGCACCGTTGGAAATTACACCATACTCAAACCGCTCTACACTCGGCGTGGGAACGTGGTATGTTTGACTACCGTTTAGGATTACACCATACTCAAACGGAGGTCTTTCAGGGAAGGACTATGAAAATGTTTGACTACCGTTTAGGATTACACCATACTCAAACTCGCCGTAGAACGTCAGGAACTCTCGCCCGGTTTGACTACCGTTTAGGATTACACCATACTCAAACTGCTTGCCCTGCGCTATCCGTTCGGCAAGGGTTTGACTACCGTTTAGGATTACACCATACTCAAACGTTCAATCCGCGATACCAGGCGCTTGGACTGTTTGACTACCGTTTAGGATTACACCATACTCAAACCACAAGCACGGCGTTGGAAAAGTCACGCTGGTTTGACTACCGTTTAGGATTACACCATACTCAAACTTGCCGCTAGCATTGCCGCCGCCGCTTCCGGTTTGACTACCGTTTAGGATTACATCATACTCAAACTTTTACGGGGGTTTTTATGTACGAAAGAAAGTTTGACTACCGTTTAGGATTACACCATACTCAAACCGGGAAACAACGCTTTTTCTGTCGCCCGTGGTTTGACTACCGTTTAGGATTACACCATACTCAAACAACGCGGGTGCGTATGTGGCGCAGGGTAGGCTTGACTACCGTTTAGGATTACACCATACTCAAACAAGTAATTTTTGCGCCTTTTCTTTTGCCTCGCTTGACTACCGTTTAGGATTACACCATACTCAAACTGTATGGTGCTGAGACTTTTGGATTTTTCAGCTTGACTACCGTTTAGGATTACACCATACTCAAACGATTGACCCGCATAAGTTTTGCGTTTTCGTGCTTGACTACCGTTTAGGATTACACCATACTCAAACAATATCATTTTGGTGCTCAAGGAATACGCTGCTTGACTACCGTTTAGGATTACACCATACTCAAACTAACAGTTGAGATAGTTCATCTTGCTGTTGGCTTGACTACCGTTTAGGATTACACCATACTCAAACGATAGCGCGGATTTACGCGCGCAATACTTCGCTTGACTACCGTTTAGGATTACACCATACTCAAACACCGCGAGAAGTATGTTTACTTTGACGGCAGCTTGACTACCGTTTAGGATTACACCATACTCAAACCAAAGAGATTTTTGCAAAGCAAAAGTATCTGCTTGACTACCGTTTAGGATTACACCATACTCAAACACAAGGATTACGAAAACGTTATCGATTTCGGCTTGACTACCGTTTAGGATTACACCATACTCAAACCTCAAATTTGAGAATTTTTGCCCACCATTAGCAGCAATCCGTCAACGGTATTTACGATGTATCCAAAATAATTATAGCGCATTTTTTGTGTTATACAACAAATTCACACAAATCCCTATCAAGCACTACTACATATTCTCCATTCAATTTCTCTTTGAGTGTATTTTCCAATAGAAATGCGCTGACTTCTTCCAATTGCAATTCGTGATATAGTTCGGACAACTGTTTAGAACTCAAAATCGTCTTCAGATTGATAAAAAACACGCATTTTACATTAAAAAATGTTACCTGGGTTTTTATTCTTGCAAGCAAGAATTCAAGCAAATCACTATTCTCCGTCAATTTGACATCAAAACATTTTAACAATTTGCCTATCAACTCGTCATCGTTATACTCGATTGGACAATCCGCGATGACATCCAATTTATCAAATACAATTTGAAAAGATTGTTTCAGCGCAAAACAATCATCGGGAAAATTCGTTTCAATTTCTTCTTGGAGCGTCTGATGCAATTTCCCGACGGTCTTTTTGTCGTTAAGATGCCCATCAAAATAGTTATCTATAACGTATGCGCATTTTGCAAAGGACAATGATTTTTCGTCTTCAAATAGACAAAATCCGCCTTCTCCCAAACTGATTTGGGATTTCAATTCGGAGCAATAACTGTAAAACTTCTCCTCGTCTTCAATCACCAACACATTGACTTTGTCCGATGAAAGCGTAAATTCTGTTTCAAAATCATAGTGTGAAAGTTTCATAATACTACCAATTTTTCATCAGAGTCGATAACAGTCTTTTGACTTTCGCCCACGATTATTTCTATCTTTTCAAATTGTTTTTCCGTAACGGTCAACATCTGTATGAGGCCCCCTGAAGTCTTATGTTTACGGACGCTTTCCATAACCGAAGATGCAGTAGTGGCGTTCAAAACTATTTTGCTGTAAACGGATTCCTGCATCATAACGAAACCACTTTTTATTAAAAACCGTCTGAAATCCCGATATTCTCTCATCTGTGCCGTCGTTTCAACCGGCAAGTCGAAGAACACAATTACTCTCATATATCTATAACTCATAGCACCTTATTTGTGAAACATCTCCCGTCTGCAAGGCGGACAACACGCTCCTGCAGTATGCCGATATTGCATTTGACACACTGCAATTTTCTCCGTTGCATTTGACCGTCAAGTTGAGAATGTTGCACAATTCGTGCTTATAGTCGGGCGTCATTTCCTCCCCGCACGCAAACACATATCTGTCGACAATGACTCTGAAAGGTTCTATAAAATCACAAGACAAATTAAAATGGTTGAACTCGTTCCTGTGATTTAATCCAAGCTGCGTATTGTATCCGCACGCAGTGAGTTCTCTGTTGAATGCCGACAGCATAACTGCATAACCGTAATTCAATGCACTGTTTACAAACGTTTTGTCGCACCGTTTGAAAGACATTCCGAAAAGGGCGTTAAAATATACTTTTGCCGAATGTCCTTCACGATTGGTAGTATCTCCTGCACTTATTTCTTCCGTGTACTGTTTCAGCAAATCAGCCTGCGGGAGCCCTAAATCTTGTAAAAACTTGTATTGATGCAATATTTTGAGTCGTACTATTTCCGTCCAGACATCTCGTTTTGTTTCTTCTCGCCAAGCAAGTTGAGTTTGCAGCACTCCGCTTGCGTCGTGTCTCCCGTATAATGCGATTAGCTGTGATTGCGGATTATGTTTCTCGTCGCAGAAAACTACATTGATTTTTCGTTTGACAAGTTCGCATAGCAACGATGCAGTCAAAGATACCGCCGTTGACTCAATAATCAACGACGATATCTCGGATATGTGCACCTTTTTCGTCTCTTCACCTCTGCATACCAGATATCCCAATTTGTATTCCAGCTTGCATCGGCGCGAGACCACTACAACACGCCAGCTCATCGGAACTGCTCAAAATCGATTATTTTGCGATAATAGCCTGTCGGCGATTGCAAAATTATCTTGATTTTTTTATCTTTAACAAATTTATTTGTTAAGTTTTTTCCTGCGTTTGATACGCCCTCTAACAGAGAAAAGTCTGACGGTATGCTGTTGCATTGCATAAGATGCAATACTTCAAACAACACCCTGCACTGCTGTTCGACAGAAAGCGCCGCAAATGCCTCTCTCTTTTCAGTCAAGAACGGATGTTGTTTCTGGAGAGCAAGCCCCGAATAAATGGGTGAATTCAGTTTTTCAAGCAATGCATCATATAAAATCAGATTGCTTTCGGCAGAAACATCCCTTCCCGCAAGCAAGTCGGGTTTATTCAGTTTCTTGCGTTCTGCCATATATTTGGAAACGGTTTTCAACCTGCGGATGTTCACGTCATCCAGATAAAGCTGATTCGCATTGCAAAGAACGATTTGGTTGCCCGTTTTGCCGCGCAGATAGGCATAGGAGCCGTCGATACATATAAGTGTATTGAGTTTTATTTCTTCAATCAGGATTTCCGGCTCGACAAGCCCTGCGCTTTCATTACAGAACTGTATCTTTGCTTCGAGACTATTCGGAAAACGCTTTTCCCACATCAGCGGATATGCTTCCAACGATAACTGCGGCTGTCCCTTTTTGTCTTTGCTATTGACAAGCATAAAATATGCCGTGGCGGCAGAATCGTAACCGCCGTATTTTGCCGTGTCGGAAATTGCCCCGCTTGCCTTCAAAGGAATAAGTTTGTCGTTTGTGCCTGCGGTTTTTATAGTGGCATCGAACAATTTCCCTTTGCCGCGCTCGGTCATACGGACAATTCTGCAAGTGTTTTTCGACACCGTTTGCAAAATTCTGGGTTTGTCGGACACTTTCCACGCGCCTTTTATATCGTAGGCAAACAAATTTCTAAGGTTGTACGAATCGAGTCCGTTTTGTTTGAAATACACTGCGGCATTGTGATTGAACTTCGTGTTATATACATTGCCGACGACTATATTGATATAGGCGTCCTTTGCGTGGTGCAGGTCGTTGAGTTCGCGGACTTTGACAATGTCGTTCTTTTCCTTGAAATCGTTTGCATTGCCCGCTTTTGCATATACTATTTCCGTGTCGGGCAACATCTTTTTCAAAAGTTCTATTACCGCTTTTGTGCTTTGACGAGTCGATACGAGCTGTCGATTGATAAAGTCCGTAAGTTCTTCTTGCGTCAATGGTGTGTTGCGCACGAGTCTTGCATATTTTTTGTCGCCGATAAGACCTTGCGCTTTTAACTCCGTCCAAAAAGGCGTCATCTTCGTACGAATTTCCGCACTTATTGGATAATTGTCGCTCTTTTCAGTATTTTCGGTCCTCAACACCAACACTCTGTTGTCCAGGCTGTCGTCCTTGATTTTGGAGCGCGGATAGATGTGCTCTATGTCACATACATTGGTGTTGAACACATCTCTCAACGAAATCGGCTTGCCCGAATACATACTTCTGCCCAACTGCTGATAATACATCACCAGTTTGTCGCTGTTGAACTTCGTATCGGGTGTGGATTCTATTTCGCCAATCCAATTCCGCTCTTCGTCTTTTATGTTCTTGTACAAATCAAGCAACTGCTGTTTGCGCGAAACCGTTCTTTTGCCTTTTCGGGAATCGTCGTTTTTCTCTCGCGTGGTTTCCACGAAAATTTTGTGCGGTGCGCATTTGTATATGCTCATAATCTCGCGCACAAGTTCGATGCTGCGCCAGATTGCGCGCTTTACGGACGGTGAACAGTACAGTTCTTTCACCGTGGAATACGTAACTTTCCCGCCGGGGGTATTCTCTGCGTTATAGTCGTCCACTGCCTTTTGGAAACCGTATTTGCCGGACATCAACTGCATAAAGTTCTCGCCCGTCGCGCGCATAGCGTCAATGACCGTCAACAGTTCGCCGTTCTCGTCCGCACATTTGGGGCTGGTAATACCGTTGAGCAGTTTTTCCGAAAGCCGCCCCCATTGAGTGTAATTGAGATTTTTCAACCGTTTGATTTCCGTTTCGTCAAGTATTTTTCCGTACTTGCCGCGTATACGTTTTTCCAGCCTGTTTTTGTCGGAAATGAGCGTTATCCAAAGGATAATTTCTTCGCACATTTCACGATGAGTATATAGTCTGTCGCCCAAAAATTGCAAATCCACCCACGGCGCAAGCGATGTTTTGAAATCGCCGTCCGTGCCGCTTAACACTTCTTCCGCCTTGCTCCCGACGGGTAATTTGCCGTGCCTTACAAGCAAGGAAACTATGTTCTTCAGCGTTATTCTTTTGTGCGTTTTGGCGTACTCGTAAATCAGCGCCTTTGCTTCGGCATCCTTTTCGCCGTTTATTCTCAAATTGTTGAGTTCGTTGAGAAATGTAAATTCGCTGTACAACAGAGAACACGCGGGCAGTACATCTTCGCCGACAAGATATGTGCATTTGTTGGTCATTCTGCGTATGAATTCCTGTTCCGACGCGTCTTTGTCGATTACTTCGTCAAAATTCCACGGAGTAACGCTTACCCGCTCCGCACCTTCTTTGCGCACTGCCCAAGCAATATGACTGCCGTCATTGTTGAGCGGTCCGACATAATAAAGTATGCGGAATGTCATTAACATTCTTATTTTGTCCGCAACGCTTGTTCCGTTTTCTTCTTTCACAAGGAACGGGAAACTCTTTTTTGCATTTTCAAGTATGGCATCGAGTTCCTGCAGATTGAGTTGATAAGGTATAACTCCGTTTGCGTTGGAAACCTGTTTGGGCAAAAAATCCCCGTTGTCTACGTCTCGGAGAATATCTTCATCAAATATTTTGATTTCTTTTTTCAGGAATGCGTAAAACTCTTCCTTACTGCATTTGGAATAGCCCTTTTGCTTGTCCATTCCGATATAGGCTGCATAATTGTTGACCTTATCGATGTGTCGGAAGACCAGCCTGTACTTATCTTTCCCGCAGTTTTCGCGAACATATTTTTTCAACCGAGCCAGGTCCGACTTGTGTTTTTCGTATATATCGACCTTTGCCAGAGAAATGTACTCGCGGTTATTCATTATTCCGCACAAAACAGACCAGTCATACGCCGCTTTCAGATAATGTACCAATACGGCATCGTCTTCTCCGAGTGCCGTTTCTATCGCAGGCAAATCGCTTTCTTCGAATGTTGCCTTATCAAAAGAAAACGCCTTTATATCGTCAAGTCCTTCTTCTCTGTCGTACAGTTCTTTCAATTTTACGCTTGCACCTGCAAACGCCTTTACCATTGCCTGTTGCTGTTTGTTCTTCCCTACAACAAAAATTTCGTTAAGTTTTTTGCATTTGTCGCGTTTGTTGAGCGTTTTATCGCGCATAACCCCCAGAGCGTCGTCCAGCGCGAAAAGCTCCAGCTCCGCCATACCCCTTTCGGCCAAAAACGCATTGATACGATAAAAAATTTCGCGTACCGTTTCTTCGTCGTTGATATTGAAAGTCTGCGCCTCGAACAGGAAATGTCCTCTGTTCTTGATTATGTGATGAATGGCAATGTACAGTTTGCGCAAATCGTCCGGCGCATTTTTCACAAGTTCTCCGCGCAAGTGGTAGACGGTCGGATATTGAGCAAAATAATGTTTGTCTTTGTATGTTTTATCGTCAAACAATACATTTGCAGAGCGCAATTTTGCATCCTTGTCTTCCATAAACAAGGGACTGTTGTTCAATCGCAAAAAGAAGTGCTCGTCGACTTTGCTCATTTCCTCGGCAAAAAGACTTTGTAATAACACTATTCGATGTCTCGCTCTTGCTTGCCTGCGGCGAGCCGTTCTGTATTGCCTGCGCGCTTCGGCGGAATCGGCCTCATCAAACAGGTAACTGCCCCACATATCGTGTCCGCGCGCTTTCAAAAGATTATAGTCACCGTCTGTTACAGCCCAACCGACAGAGTCCGTTCCGATGTCTAATCCGATGTAGTACTTTTGCATATCTTGACATTCCCCTTTGCGTGTTTTATAATAAACGTACTCAAACGTTGGCTACCGTTTGGGATTACACCATTAGTTCAAATAAGCTTTTTTCAAACCACCGATTTTTCGGCATCACACGCTGTGTGTTACAAACCTGCGCAAGCGGGTTTGTTTAATTATAACAGACTTTTCACAATGTTTCAATATTGGCAATCGGCCGAAACCGCCGATGCAAATGGCAATGATTGCACAAGTCACCGACACGCAGTATGGAAAATCCCCGTTATTCGTCTTGGAGAGCCGAACGGACAAAATGAACCGCTCTCCCTTGTTTTTACACCCGACACGGGTTATAATGAAAAAAACGGACTGTAAACCCGAGAAATCGGATATATCCGCACCTCGGAGTTATCGGAAAGGAGACCGCAATATGACGCTTAAGGAGGCAATGCTCGTCAGGCACTGCGTGAGAGAATACCTCGACAAACCCATTCCCGAAGACGTCGTCAACACCCTCCGACAAGCGGTTGATGAGTGTAACCGCCAGGGCGAACTGCATATTCAGTTGGTCACTGACGAGCCCAGGGCTTTCGACGGTTTTATGGCGCACTACGGCAAATTCTCGGGAGTGTCGAACTATATCGCACTCATAGGAAAGAAATCCCCCGACCTCAGCGAGCGGTGCGGTTACTACGGCGAAAAACTGGTGCTTCTCGCACAGACTCTCGGGCTGAATTCCTGTTGGGTAGGGCTCACCTACTCCAGGATTCAGGGAGCATACACCGTCGACAAGGGCGAGAAACTCGTGCTGGTGATTGCCGTAGGCTACGGCAAGACTCAAGGTCTGCCCCGCAGGACGAAGACGGTCGGTCAGGTCAGCGCGGCAGAAGGCGAAGCGGCGGACTGGTTCGTGAAAGGAGTGGACGCGGCACTCAACGCCCCCACCGCTCTCAACCAGCAAAAATTCTTTTTCATACAACGCGGCGATACCGTGGAAGCCAAAGCGGGCACCGGGTTCTTCACCAAAGTGGACCTGGGAATCGCAAAATATCATTTCGAACTGGGCGCGGGCAAAGAGAACTTCAGGTGGATATAATGTAAAAGCGCGTACGCGCACCGACACGGAGATTATGGAAAAGATAGCAAGTTTCACCATAAACCACACAGAATTGCTGAGCGGATTGTATCTGTCCCGCGTCGACGAACGCGACGGAGTTGCCGTCACCACTTTCGACCTCCGCTTCACGGCGCCCAACCGCGAGCCCGTTATGGATATGGCGGCTCTGCACACGATAGAACACCTCGGGGCAACGTATCTGCGCAACTGCCCCCGCAAGGACGAAATCGTATATTTCGGGCCGATGGGATGCCGCACAGGCTGTTATCTTCTGATGTTCGGCAGGCTCACTCCCGCGGAAGTCGCGCCTCTAATCAAGGATATGTGTTCTTTTATTCTGTCCTTCGAGGGCGAAATTCCGGGGGCCAAAGCGGCCGAATGCGGGAATTATCTGGAGCAGAATCTCGCTATGGCGAAATTCTACACGGCGCGCTACCTGGAATCACTGACCAGTACTCCCCGATTCGAGTATCCCCGCACGGAAAACTGACCGCCTAACGTTTGTTTTCCCTTTCACGAGTGCCGTACGACGGCACTTTTTCTTTTCGTCGCAGGTTGCGCGTTTGACGATGTGAGCGAAAACCTGTAAAATATTCAAAAAAAACGGACTTTTCATTGGTAAAATCCGTTTTTCGATTGTTATATATACGGAGAGCGGAATGACGAAAGATGCGCTGGAGAGAGCCGTCGCGCGCCTGAAGGGGGGCGAACGGGGACAATTTGATGTCATATACGACGGCACATACAAGGTCGTATATTTCGTCGTCCACGCAATCGTCGGACAAAAAGAGGCGACGGAGGACATAGTGCAGGATACCTACGTGACCGCACTCTCCCGCATAGATTCCTACGAAAGCAACAACTTCCTCGCGTGGCTGACGACAATAGCCAAGAGGCTTGCGCTCAACAGCGTGAAGAAAAAATCCCGCGAAGTGGCGACCGACTTCGCCGAGAACGAAAAGTTGTTCGGCGCGACAGACCCGACCGACGACGAATCTACGGGACTGATAGCGGCGGCGGAAAAACTGCTCCCGCCCGACGACTTCGAGATAGTGATTATGTGTGCGGTTGCGGGCTTCAAGCGCCGCGAAGTGGCAAAAATAAAGGAAATGCCCGTGTCCACCGTGACGCACCGATACAAAACGTCGCTCGAGAAACTGGAACAATATCTGAAAGGAGGTTAGGCTGATGAAACGGATTGAAAAGATTCTGAAGAAACAGGCGAACGCCGTGTTGCCCGACGACAACTTCAAGCAGTCCGTGCGTTCTCGCGTATTCGACGACGAACGCGTGTTCGACGAAGTCCGCGAACCCGTCCTTTCTCCCGCCGCCGAATGTGCGTCCCGCGCCCACACGTCGGCAAGTTCCCGTTCCGCCGGCACTCGCCGCGTGGCTACGGTGCTGCTCGTCGTATTCGCGGCAATCGTAATCGGGCTTTCGTTCTATTTCGTGTTCGCGACGACAGCCGTAACCGCCTCCGAATTCACTTACGTCAGCCTGGACATAAATCCGTCGTTCGCACTCAGCGTCGCCGCCGACAACACGGTCGCGGAAGTGTCCGCACTTAACGCCGACGCCGCAATAGTGCTGTACGGAATGAACCTCGTCGGTATGCCCGTGGAAGACGCCGCGCGGGCCATAGTAGCCGAAAGCGAAGCCCTGGGATTCATCGACAAAACGGAGACGCGCACTCTCAACCTGCTCGCCGTAAACGACAGTGCGGCGCGGGAAGCCGAAGTGAGTTCCTCTATTGTGGGCGGACTGCTTTCTATGTTCTCCGCCAACGGCTGGAACACTGGCGTGTACTGCGGCAACTCTCTCTCATCTTCCGCGACCGACGGCACGCGCTATACCTATCGTGTAAAAGACTACTGCTCTCCCGGCAAAAGCGTTCTCGTCGCCGAGGTCAGCGAAGTCACGGGAAAATCGCTTGCGGCGCTCTCCTCATACACTGCGGACCAACTCAATAAAATTCTCAAACAGTACGATGAAAGTGTCATTCTGAACGTTGAAAACGCGCTTTCTGCAAAATACGAGGATTCTTCAGTCAAAGCCGACGCCGACAAACTCGCCGCCGAACGCCAATCGTTCGACTCGTTTGTCGACAGCCTGAGAGACGTTCTCGACGCGCTTGACGATATGGACGAAGACGAATTCGGTCTTCCCGAATTGCACGTCCTGCTGGAAACCATACGCAACGATTACATCGACCTTACCTCGACCGTTTTGTCCCTTTATCACGAAATAGTGGATTCTTTCATAAACGGCGACTGGTTCGGGGAATTCTTCGAAGGTCTCGAGGACCTCTTCGACGACATAATAGAACTCTACGAAGAGGATATGCACAACTTCGCCGAATCCGTGGCCCGCGAAATGAGCGAATGGAAGGCGGAGATTATGGAGGAACTCCGCGGATAACGTCCGCGCAACAAACCGCAACACGACTGCAAACAAGGAGGTATGACCGTGAAAAAAGTTCTCATCGTTCTTATGCTTGTCGCCGTGCTCACCGCAGGTGCGGTAGTCCTCGCCGCCTGCGGCAACGACCCGCCCTCGGGTGAAAACTACTTCCCCGACGGCAACGGCGGAAACGGCGACGGGACCGCCGACACCGTGGTGACGGCGTCCAACAGTTCCCTTATAGGCTACTCTGCCGCGACTTCTGTTTCCGCGTTGGCGGTGCTGGGCGGAGGCGCTTCGTCGTCTGCCGTACAACCCGCAACCGAAACCCTCTATGCGGACAATTTCAAAGCGGAATTCGAGAAGCAACTCGCCGTGATAGGCTCATTCATAGACCGCACGGGAATAACCGTTACCGAAGGCGCGTCCACCGAAGAAGGCTATGCGCATTTCCTGTCGGTGACGACAAAAGGTCTTGACGGCGAAGAAAACACTTTCGTGCTCCACTACAACATTTCCGCTCTTCCCGACTATGACCGCGACTTTGACGACGACCGCGATGACTGGGATATCGACAACGAAGAAAAGTTCCGTCTCGACGGCGTGATGACCTACGGCGGAGTGACCTACACCGTCACGGGCGAAGTGGAAAACGAGGTCTCCGCGGACGAAACCGAACACGAAATCGAACTCATCGCCAAAAACGGCACTTCGTGCATAGTCCTCGAATACGGCACCGAGACCGAAACGGGCGAACAGGAAGAAGAATTCGAATACGAATATTTCTCCGACGCAGTCTATGACGCAGCGGGCAAGCCCGTAGGCAAAGCCGACGAGGAGTTCTCCGTCGAGTTCGAAAAAGAAAACGGCAAAGACGAACTGGAAGTGGAGTTTATCTCCCGCGGCGGCACCGACAACTGGACGGGAATCGCCGTCGAATACGAGGCGGAAACCGTGAGCACGGGCACCCGTATCGTAATCGAAGTCACCGACACCGCCGCCTATCCCCGCACCTCCGCCACCGTTATGGTTTCGGTAGGCCAATCGGCAGACGGCGAGACCGAATATACCTTT
>OHPK01000912.1_pt1 | contig 12955 bp, 7 predicted proteins | sample 1577661 | NCBI WGS metagenome assembly OHPK01 (sample SAMEA3879556, study PRJEB24766) | human gut metagenome | biome: human-associated habitat; feature: feces | place: USA | collected 1985/1987
GGTGGTGTCCGGCAGGGGCAGCTGCGGGGTGTCCCGCACATAACTGTTGTGGGCGGGCAGCTGCCATGCACTTTCCTCGCAGATCGCCCATACGGTATCGGCAATTTCATCCAGAAAGCGCCCTTTGTGCTCCACACACTCGGCACTTACCAGCGCGCACAGCCGCGCCCGGCGGGAAAAGTAAGCCGTCTCCCATGGGGTGCGCCGCCCAGTGTGGGTGAAATCCAGCCAGAGCGAGAGCGGCAGGGGCGCAATGGGCGTTTGCAGCGCGGCTTCCCCCGCCTGCAAAAAGCGCTGCTTTGCCCGCAGGGGCAGCCCCTGCCATGCGGTGTGCTCTTTGACAGGGGGAAAGGGCCGGTAATCGGGAAGAAATTCCGGCAGATGAGCAAGCTGTTCCTGTATCATAAAAGCCTCCGATTTTAAATACTTTGCTGGTATTCCCGCGGGCTGAGCCCCGTGACCTTTTTGAATACCTTGGAAAAATAGAAAGCGCTCTCGTACCCCAGTTTCTCAGCGATCTCGTATACTTTCAAATCGCCCTGTTCCAGCATCTCTTTTGCCGCAGCGATGCGGGTCTCGGTGATGTACTCCACAAAGCCGCTGTCGCCGTATTTGCCGAACAGCTGGCTGAGGTAGTTGGGCGAAAAATTGAATACAGCCGCCACATCGGCCAGCGTCAGTTTTTCCGAAAGATGATTCTTAACATACTCCTGCACCTGTGCCACCACCTGCATCTTCCCGGCGGTGGCGTCGCCCTCGTTGACCTCCACGAACTGGATGGGCTGCTCCACCGTGAGCAGGGGCTGTAGGTGGGCGTTTTCCCGGCAGCGGCGCGCCAGCCCCAGCAGGGAGCCGGTGGGGCGTCCTACCGCCCAGAGCAGCCGTACCGTGAAATAGTTGTATAGAATTTGGCTGGCGCGTTCCAGCAGCGGGCGCAGTACAGTCCGGTATTTTTGGCACTGGGCATCGGTCAGGCAGAAAAGCACATTGCAGCGCATGGCATCCGCCCCGGTCACATAGCAGGGCAGGTAGTTTTGCAGGGTGGTCTCCAGCATCCGCCCGCAGGAAAAACTCAGCTTCAGCTGCTGGGCGGGGGTAAGGGCGGTGTTGGCGATGATCTCGCAGCTGGCTACAAGGTAGGCGTCGCTTGCAAGGTTCAGCTCCATGTGCTGCAAAGGCTGCTCCAATGCGGCTTCGTCCGGGAACAGCCCGGCGTACAACCGCACGAAAAAACGCTCCTGATAGCTGCGCACACTCTCGGCAAGATTTTCCTGTGCTGACAATTCGCCCAGCAAAGCACGCTCCTTTTTTACCTTTTCGGCGGCCTTGGCAAGGGCGGTTTGCAGGTTTTCGGGGGTCAGGTCCAGCTTGACCAGATAATCCACCACTCCGGCACCCATGGCCTGCTTGATGTAATCAAATTCTTCAAAGCTGGTCAGCATGATAAAGGCGGGCAGGGCGTTGCGCTCCCGGCAGGTGCGGGCAAGGGTAAGCCCGTCCATCACCGGCATTTTTACGTCGGCAATGACGATATCCGGCTTCTCCCGCTCAATGAGTTCCAGCGCCAGCTTTCCGTTGCGGGCGGTGCCGCAGACGGTATAGCCCAGCTTTTCCCATTCCAGCATCCCCTGCAGGCCGATGAGCACCAGCGGCTCATCATCCACCAGTAATATCCGCAGCATGGGTGTCTCCTTTCTGTTGATAGGGCAGCCGGATGGTGACCTCGGTGCCCACGTCCTCTTCACTTTCAATGGTCAGGCCGTAACCCTCGCCAAAGGAATACCGGATGCGGCGGTTCACGTTCCACAGGCCGACATGACGGAACTTTTCAGCCTTTTCGGCACCCTCGGCGGGCTCGTCCAGAAGGTGAGCTACCTGCTCCGGCGGCATGCCCACGCCGTCATCGGTAATGCGCAGCAATACGTCCCCGGTATCCGGGTCGGTGGAGATATCCAGCAGCACGCTGCCGTGGCCGCCCTTGGGTTCCAGCCCGTGGAAGATGGCGTTTTCCACCAGCGGCTGCAAGGTGAACCGGGGAATCATGCAGTCCCGGCAAAGGGTCTCGCTTTCAATGCGGGAGACCTCAATCTCCAGGTCGCCGCCGTAGCGGTACTGCTGGATGGTAAAGTAATCGTTGAGCAATGCCAGCTCCTCCTGCAAAGGCACCAGCTTCTGGGTGCCTTTGGAGATGCTTTTGGTCAGCCGTGCAAAGGCGGTGACCATCTCGGCAATGCCGGGCGCGTGCTGGATGGTAGCCATCCAGCGGATGCTGTTGAGGGTGTTGTAGATAAAGTGCGGGTTCACCTCGTTTTGCAGCATCCGGTATTCCAGCTCCTGCTTGCGACGTTCGTCCTCCACCCGGCGGGTCATCAGGCTGTCCACGTTTTCAGCCAGCTGGTTGATGCCCCGGCCGATGTCGCCCAGCTCGTTGTTCCACTCCACCGTGCGGTCGGGGGCAAAGTTGCCGCTGCCCACGGTTTCGATGCGCTTTTGCAGCGCCTCCACCGGGCGGGTGATGACCCGCTCCAGCCAGTGCTGCATCAAAAAGCTCAGTCCCCAGATGATGGCAGTGCCAAGGGCGACCAGCCACAGGTACACGCCGTAGTGCAGCAAAAAGGTATTTGCGGGCAAAAGCTGTACCAGTGCCGCGCTGCGGCCGTTCAGTGTTACCTTGACTACATAATACTTCTGGCCGTCCAGCTGCACCTTGCCCTGCCATGCGGTCTGCTCTGTCACGCCGTTATTGCTGCCGGTGCGCAGGGTGTAGTCCACCTCCCGCAGCGGATTTTCAATCTCGGTCAGGCTGCCGTTTTCGATCTGCCACAGGCGGCTGCCCATCTCCCAGTACAACGCGCTGCCGTCGGTCAGGCTGTAACCTGCTGCCGGGTCGGTGATAATGGCGGTATCCAGCGCAAGGTAGGTGCTGCCCCGGTGCAAGGTGCCCTTGCCGCAGCGGACAGGCTGGCTGATGGCGATGCAGCTCGGACTGCCGGGCAGCAGCGGGTCGGTGGCGAACTGCATCCCGTACCCCTTGGTGAGAAACTGCTTTACGCTGGTGCGGTTGAGCGCCGCCGAGGAGTTCAGCGGGCCGAACTGCAAATGCCGGTCGTTCTCATTGGTAACAAAAAAGCGGAGGATATGGCTGTACAGGGTGCTGGAATAGTATTTTTCCTGCATGGCTTCGTAGGCGGCAATGGTCTGGGTGCCGTTGATATTTTCCTGCGAGATGTACCGCCGCACGGTGCTGTCAATGGAAGCCCAGTTCAAAAGAGCATCGGCGCTTTCCAGACTGGTCTCGATGGAGGTAGCCACCAGCCGCAGGTTGAACTCTGCCGCCTGCAGGGAGTTGGCACGCACATATTGGTTGGAGAGAATGAACAGCGCCGCGCCCACGGCCAGAGAGGTAAGAAAGGTAAAAAAGCGCATTCCCCACACGATCTGCCGCCGCAGCGGGAAACGGTGGCTGCTCTTCATAACGGTGCCTCCTTTCTGGTGACAGTTTGCATTCTTTCCTTTATACAGTACTGATTCCGGCGCGGTTTGTCAACGGCTTTTTTCATGAGAATTGTGTACTTTATATGCTTTTTTCTCTCGTCACGGATGCAAACTGTGCAAGAGAACAAGAAAGTGCAGACTCCAGTGTAAGAAAGTACATCTTTTTTTAAAAGATACAGAAAAACTGCAACTCTTCCCGGAATTTTTCCATTCCGGTTTTTGCGTTTGTGCGGTATCCTAGTGTCAACAAAAGCGAGCGGCTCCCCGGCACGGGGGAGGCTGCTGCACAGAACAAACACACTGCCCTGAAGGAGGACACACTTATGAAAAAGATCTCTCGTCGTTCGTTCCTTACCGCTGCCGCTGCCTGCGGCGCAGCTGTTGCCCTGAGCGCCTGTGGCGGCTCTTCTGCAAGCTCCACCGCTGCTTCCTCCACTGCCGGTTCCACCGCTGCTTCCGCAGCCGCAGGCCCTGTTACCCTGCAGTGGTCAGTGTGGGATAAGGAGTCCACTCCCTACTGGCAGGCCATGGCCGACGGCTACATGGCAAGCCACAAGGACGTGACCATCGAGATGGTGGATCTGGGCTCCAGCGATTACATGACCGTTCTGGCTACCCAGCTGGCCGGCAGCGCTGATCTGGATATCGTGACCATCAAGGATATCCCCGGCTACGCAAACCTGATCAATCTGGACTACCTCAAGCCTCTGAATGAGGTGCTGACCCGCGACACCGGCGATTTCAACGGCACCATCGAGCAGCTGACCACCGATGACGGCAACTTCTACGCCGTGCCCTTCCGCAGCGACTTCTGGGTGCTGTACTACAACAAGGATCTGTTTGATGCTGCCGGTGTGGAGTATCCCTCCAATGACCTGACAATGGAAGATTACGATGCTCTGGCCCGCAAGATGACCAGCGGCTCCGGCGACACCAAGGTCTATGGCTGCCACTACCACACCTGGCGCTCCGCCGCTTCTCTGTTCTCCATTCTGGACGGCAAGAACACCATCATCGACGGCAAATACGACTTCATGAAGCCCACCTACGATATGGTCATTGCCCAGCAGAAGGACGGCATCTGCATGGACTACGGCTACCTCAAGACCTCTTCTCTGCACTACTCCGCAGCCTTTGAGAACCAGCAGTGCGCAATGGTCAACATGGGCAGCTGGTTCATTTCCACGCTGGAAGCTTACATGAAGGATGCTGAGACCAAGTTCAACTGGGGCATCGTCAAGTATCCGCACCCCGCTGGTGCAGAGGCTGGTTCTACGCTGGGCACTGTGACCAGCCTGGCCATCAACGCCGATTCTCCCAAGGCAGAGGCCGCTGCCGACTTCATCAACTGGTGTGTCTCTGAAGAGGGCGCACAGGCCATTGCCAAGACCGGCACCTTCCCGGCCTGCGGCTCCGCTGCTACCGCCGAGATCATCAAGTCCACCGAAGGCTTCCCCGAGGACAGCAACTCTGTGGATGCACTGACCACCAGCAACGTTTATCTGGAGATGCCCTACACCCAGTACGCATCTGATATCGAGACCATTCTGAACGCCGAGCACGATGCCATTATGACCATGAGCGAGACCGTGGACGAGGGCATCCAGAACATGAACGATCAGGTTCCCGCAGTTCTCGGCTGATAAAGCGTTTTCCGCAATGGTTTGCGGTTCTCCTTCTTCATTGTTTTCAATCCCCATTCATTTTCCGATGACGAGCATCGGAAAAAAGCCCTGTCCGAGCGGGGCGGGTATGCACAGCGCCCGCCCCGCTCATTTTTTGGAAAAACTGTTATACTTCCGGGAAAGGAGGCTCTTTTATGGCGAGTGCTGCTGTCCAGAATAAAACTCCCCGTAAAGTGCTAAAAAAATCGACCCGCGATTCCCTGATCGCGTATTCCTTCATTGCGCCAAACTTCATTGGCTTCTGCGTGTTTACGCTGGTGCCCATGGTGTTTGCCATTGCGCTGGCTTTCTGCGCATGGGACGGCCGCCACGCCATCGAGTTTATCGGTCTGAAGAACTTTGTAAAACTCTTTACCACCGATAAAATTTTTCAGGCGGCGCTGAAAAATACCATCGTCTACGTCATTGGCACGGTGCCGCTGACGCTGGCCTGCTCGCTGGCCATGGCTGTGCTGCTGAACCAGAACGTGAAGCTGCGCAACTTCTTCCGCAACGTGGCGTTCTTCCCTTACGTTGCTTCGCTGGTGGCGGTGGCAGCGGTGTGGAACATGATCTTCAACCCCTCCATGGGCCCCATCAACATGATCCTGAACCAGTTCTTTGGCGTGGCGGTGGAAAACCTGCCCCGCTGGGCTGCCGGTAAGGACACCGCTATGATCACGGTCATCCTGTTCAGCGTGTGGAAGAACATGGGCTACTACATGGTCATCTATCTGGCAGGCCTGCAGGGCTGCAACCCGGACCTGAACGAAGCCGCCGAGCTGGACGGTGCAAACCGCTGGCAGCAGTTCTGGCACATCACCCTGCCGCAGCTGCGCCCCACCACCTTCTTTGTGGTCATTATGCTCACCATCTCCGGCTTCAAGGTCTACGACCAGATGTACATGATCACGCAGGGCGGCCCCGGCACTGCTACCATGACGCTGGTGTACTACATCTATAATGTGGCCTTCGTCAATACCCCGAAATACGGCTACGCAAGTGCCATTGCCATGGTGCTGTTCGTACTGGTGCTGATCGTTACCATCATCCAGTTCCGCGGCTCCAAGGGCGATAACTGAGAAAGGAGGAAGAAACCATGGCAACCGCTGTTATTAAAGACCACGCTTCCCAGAAGCGCCGCAATTTCATCTCCAAGTTCCTGATCTATTTCTTCCTCATCGTCATCACAGCTTGTATGCTGCTGCCCTTTTTGTGGATGCTGTCCTCCTCCTTTAAGCTGAATAAGGACGTGTTCGGCTTCCCCATCCAGTGGATCCCCAAAAATCCCCGCTGGCAGAACTATGTGGACATCTGGACCCAGATCCCGCTGCTGACCTTTGTGAAAAACACGGTCAAGATCACCGTGGTGGTCACCCTGTTGCAGCTGTTCACTTCCTCCTTTGCAGCCTACGCCTTTGCTAAGATGCAGTTCAAGGGCAAAAACGTGCTCTTCCTCGGCTACATTGCCACCATCGCAGTGCCTTGGCAGGCCTACATGGTGCCCCAGTTCATGATGATGAGCTCGTGGCATTTGAACAACACCCATCTGGCCATTATGTGCCTGCAGGCCTTCAGCGCCTTCGGCGTGTTCCTGATGAAGCAGTTCTACGAGGGCGTGCCTACCGAGCTGTGTGAGGCTGCCCGCATTGATGGCCTGAGCGAGTACGGCATCTGGTGGCACATCATGCTGCCGCTCAGCCTGCCCGCCCTGTCCACCCTGACCATCTTCACCTTTGTGAACACCTGGAACGACTTCCTTGGCCCCCTGATCTACCTGACCAAGACCGAACTCAAGACAATCCAGATCGGTCTGCGTATGTTCATCACCCAGTATTCTGCAGAGTACGGCCTGATCATGGCGGCCTCTGTGGTGGCACTGATCCCGGTGCTGATCGTGTTCCTCTCCCTGCAAAAGTACTTTGTGCAGGGCGTGGCATCCACCGGCATCAAGGGCTAAATAAATCACCCGTAAGCGGGGCGTGGGCAGTACCCGCGCCCCGCATTTTTTGCAGAAATAGAGGGAAAGCGTTATGTTATATCCTGAACAGAATGAAGCGCGCTTGAAGCTGAGCCTTGACGGCACATGGGCGTTTGCGCTGGGCAGCTGCGTGGAAGACCAGTTCGATCCCGCAAAGCCCCTGCCGGATGCCCAGCCCATCGCCGTGCCCGCCAGCTACAACGACCAGAACGACCAGACCACCGCCCTGCGCCGCCACTACGGCTGGGTGTGGTATCAGCGCAAGGTCACCCTGCCCGCCTTCTGCGCCGGGCAGCGGGTGGTGCTGCGGTTCGGCTCGGTGACCCACACGGCCAAGGTCTGGCTGAACGGCCAGCTCATTGCACAGCACAAGGGCGGCTTTACCCCCTTTGAAGCGGACGTCACCGCTCTGCTGCAACCCGGCGAGACCGCACTGCTGACCGTAGCCTGTGACAACCGGGTGAACCACAGCACCCTGCCTGTGGGCAACGAGGACGGACAACTGGCCTTCTTTGGCTCGGACAACGCGGGCATCCCCAGCGTGGAAGCCGCCAAGCGCGCCGCCGCACCCCAGAACCGCCCCAACTTTGACTTTTTCAACTATGCGGGCATCCATCGCCCGGTGGTGCTCTACACCACCCCAAAAGAGTATATCGAGGATGTGACCGTAGTGCCCGCCGTGGACGGCACGGTGCAGTATGCGGTCAAAACCACCGGCAGCGCGCCTGTCCATGTCACGGTGCTGGATGCGGACGGCAACGCCGTTGCAAGCGCCGAGGGTACAGAAGGCACGATCACCATCCCGGAAGTGCATCTCTGGGAGCCCAGACCCGGCACGCCCTACCTGTACACCCTGCATGCCACCTGCGGGGCAGATGTCTACGACCAGACCTTTGGTGTGCGCAGCATTGAGGTGCGGGGCACACAGGTGCTTTTGAACGGAAAACCGCTCTATTTCAAGGGCTTTTGCAAGCACGAGGACTTTACCGCCCATGGCCGAGGCTTTGACCCGGTGCTGAACGTGAAGGATGTGAACCTGATCCACTGGGCAAACGCCAATGCCGTGCGCACCAGCCACTATCCCTACGCCGAGGAGTTCTACGACCTGTGCGACCGGGAGGGCATTCTGGTCATGGACGAGACCCCGGCGGTGGGCATCGGCGGCGGGGCGGCGGTGAATCCTTACAAGGAATATCCCCTTGCGGAGCATCACCGGCAGGTGCTTGCCGAGATGATCCATCGGGACAAAAACCACCCCTGCGTGGTGCTGTGGAGCCTTGGCAACGAGCCGGATCTGGAGCACTTCCCGCAGGATGCCTACGACTACTGGCACCCGCTGTATGAGCTGGCGCACCAGCTGGACCCGCAGGACCGCCCGGTCACCCTCGTCTGCTGCCAGAACGACTATACGAAGGATATCACCACCCGCACCATGGATATCGTCTGCATCAACCGCTACTACGGCTGGTACAACCTTTCCGGCGACATGGACGCTGCCTGCTACGGCTTGAATCAGGAGCTGGATTTCTGGGCAGAGCAGCACAAGCCCGTGATGATGAGCGAGTACGGTGCGGACACCGTGGCAGGGCTGCACACCGCCGGAGCCGAGATGTTCAGTGAGGAGTTTCAGGTGGAGTTCTACCGCCGTCTGGATGCAGAGTTTGACAAGCGCCCGTGGTTTGTGGGAGAATTTGTCTGGAACTTTGCAGACTACGACACTGTGCAGGGCCCCATGCGGGTGGATGGCAACAAAAAAGGTCTGTTCACCCGGGATCGCCGCCCCAAGCTGGGCATGCACTTTCTGCGCCAGCGGTGGGCAGAGATCCCTACGTTTGGATTTAAGGAGTAATCATGATGAAAAACTACCAGAACCACGCGATGACCGACGCCGAGGCACGGCAGGCACTGGCCGATGCCTGCAAACAGGTGGAGACCAATCTGCCCCTGTACACCTACCAGTGCCAGAACCATTCCAGTGTGAACGATATCTACCCCGGCTGCGCCAATAACCAGTGGACCTGCGGCTTTTGGCCCGGTGAGATCTGGCTGGCCTACGAGGCCACCGGGGACGAAAAATTCAAGACCGCCGCCCTCATTCAGGTGGACAGCTTTGCGGACCGCATTGCCCGCAAGGTGGAGGTGGACCACCACGATATGGGCTTTTTGTACAGCCCCACCTGCGTGGCAGCGTGGAAGCTGGTGGGCAGCGAAAAGGGCAAAAATGCCGCCATTGCCGCCGCCGACCAGCTGCTGACCCGCTACCAGCCCAGCGGCCGCTTCTTGCAGGCATGGGGCACTATGGACGACCCCGGCAACTACCGCTATATCATTGACTGCATGCTCAATGTGCCGCTGCTGTACTGGGCAGCGCAGGTGACCGGTAGCGACCACTACCGCGAGATCGCCGCTGCCCACACCGCCACCACGCTGGCAAACTCCTTCCGACCGGACGGCAGCACCTACCACACCTTCTTTATGAACCCGGACGGCACCCCCAAGGGCGGACGCACCTGTCAGGGCTATAAGGACGACAGCTTCTGGGCGCGGGGACAGGCGTGGGGCGTGTACGGCAGCGCCATTGGCTACACCTACACCCACGACGAAAAGTTTTTGGATGTGTTCCGCAAGGCGCTGGAATTTTACCTTTCCCGCCTGCCGGAGGATATGATCCCCTGCTGGGATATGCTCTTTGCCCCGGAAAGCGGCGAGCCGCGGGATTCCTCCTCCGCTGCCATCGTGGCTTGTGGATTGCTGGAAGCAGCCAAGTATGTGGATGAAACAGAAGCTGCCCAGTGGCGCACGCTGGCGCGGCAGATGCTGGCCAGCCTTGCCGCAAATTATGCGGTAAAGCCTGGTACCCTCGGCTCCGGCCAGCTGCTGCACGGCACTTACAGCAAAAAAAGCCCCTACAACACCTGCACCCCGGAGGGCGTGGATGAATGCACGAGCTGGGGCGATTATTTTTACATGGAGGCGCTGACCCGCCTGACCAAAGATTGGGAGATGTACTGGTGATGAACTTGCAGACCAAAGCGGATTTTACCGCACTGATGCACAAATTTCTCGACCCGCTCAAGCCTTATTATTCCGCAGGCTGCGCCCGGCTGCATCTGGGCGAGACGGGTGTGACCTACAACCAAAATGCCATTGAGCTGGAAGCCTTCAGCCGCCCGCTGTGGGCGCTGGTGCCCTTCTGGGTGGGCGGCGGCTCTGAGCCGGAATTTGAAACCATCTACCGCAAGGGTCTTGCCGCCGGCGCCGACCCGGAAAACCCCGAATACTGGGGCACCACCGGGGAATACGACCAGTGTTATGTGGAGATGGCTGCCATTGCCTGCGGCATCCTCACCGCACCGGAAAAGTTGTGGACCCCGCTTTCTGACACCGAAAAACAGAACCTTGCTGCATGGCTGGGGCAGATCAACGCCCACACCATCCCGGACTGCAACTGGCAGTTTTTCCGCATCCTTGTAAACCTTGCCCTGAAAAGCGTGGGGATGCCTTACAGCCCGGAACTGCTGGAGGATGGCCTTTGCAAAATTGACAGCTATTACAGCGGCGACGGCTGGTCCACCGATGGCGCCTCCGTACAAAAGGATTACTACATCCCGTGGGCCATCCAGTATTACGGGCTGCTCTACTCTAAATTTGCCGCCGACACCGACCCCCGGCGTGCTGCACTCTACCGCCAGCGCGCCCAGCTGTTCGCGCAGCAGTTCGTCTACTGGTTCGATGCCAACGGCGCAGCGCTGCCCTTTGGCCGCAGCCTGACCTACCGCTTTGCCCAGAACAGCTTCTGGGCGGCCTGCATCTGGGCAGGGCTGGAGCCGCTGCCCCTGCCGGTAATGAAGGGCCTTATCGTCCGCAACTTCAACTGGTGGCTGGGGCAGAAAATGTTCGACCGGGACGGCATCCTGACCATCGGCTACTGCTACCCGCAGATGTACATGGCCGAGCGGTACAACGCCCCCGGCAGTCCCTACTGGGGCATGAAGAGCTTTTTGCTGCTTGCTTTGCCGGATGACCACCCCTTCTGGTCTGCCGAAGCCGCGCCCATGCCCGCATTGGAGCGGCTCAAGCCCATGCCATACGCCAATATGCTGGTGCAGCGCCGGGCGGGGCGGGTAACGGCCTATGCTGCCGGTGTCAACGAGGGGCACGGCCACGGACAGTTCCCGGAAAAGTATGCAAAATTTGCCTACGATACCCGCTTTGGCTTCTGCGCCTCCCGCAGCCGGGAGGTGCTCAATCAGGCGGCTCCCGACAGTATGCTGGCCTTTGTCATCGACGATAACGTGTTTGTGCGCAAGGTGAGCAAAACGTGGGAAATTGAAGCCGGGGCTGTGACTGCGCAGTGGTCGCCCTTCCCCGGCATTGAGGTGACCACTACCATCACCCCCACGGCCACCGGCCACTGCCGCCATCACGAGATTGACAGCAGTTTCGACTGCGAAGCCTACGACTGCGGTTTTGCCGTGCCCAATTTTGCACCGGGCTATGCCGAAAGCGTGGAAAATGACACCGCCGAAGCCCATTGCGACACCCTGCGCTGCACCGTGCGCGGCAGGGGAGAAGCAGTGGTCATCGGCTGCGACCCCAACACCAGCCTGTACTTCACTAACGTCCATCTGCCCGCCGTGAAGTACCACATCCCCAAGGGGCACACAGGACTGGACACCGAGGTCTTTGACGAAGCGGACTGATGCCGCTTCTTTCCAGAAAAACAGTCGTTTTGTGCGGCTGTTTTTCTTATATCCTGTGCTATAATAAAAGCAGAAAATGCTGCGAGGTGACATTTATGCCGTTAAATCATCCCATTACCTCGGCGCTTCTGGCCGACCCGGAAATTTTCCAGCAGAACCGTCTGCCCTTCCATGCCCATTTTACCGACCAGACCAGCCTGGAACTGCCCCTGACCGTCAGCTTGGACGGCGAGTGGAACTTCTGCTATGCGGAAAACCTGACTGCACCCTTTACGGACTGGGACACCCTGACCGTGCCGGGCTTCATCCAGATGCAGAGCCTGCAAAAGCCCGGCCAGCCCTACGGCGCGCCCCATTACGTCAACACCCAGTACCCGTGGGATGGCCACGAAAAGCTGCACCCCGGTCAGATTCCGCAGGACTATAACCCCATCGGGGAATACCAGCGCAGTTTCACCCTGCCGGAAAGCTGGGCAAGCTGTTACTTGCGCCTGAACGGTGCCGACAGTGCCGCCGCCGTCTGGTGCAACGGCGTTTACATCGGCTACACCGAGGATACCTTCACTCCCGCTGAATTTGACATGACCGCCGCCGTCCACCCCGGCGAAAATACCCTGACGGTACAGGTGTACCGTTTCTCCTCCGGCAGCTGGCTGGAGGATCAGGATTTCTGGCGCATGAGCGGCTTATTCCGCTCCGTGGAGCTGTTCACAAAGCCGGAAATTCACCTCGAGGATGTCTTTGTGAAGCAGGATTTTGCCCCGGACTTTTCCAGTGCCACCGTCACCTTTGATTGCAAGGTCAGCGGCGCGGGAACGGTGTCGGTGGTGTTTGACGGCGAGGAGCAGTCCGCTGAGGTGGGGGAGCCTGCCGAATACGACAGCGGCGTGGTGTTTGGCAAAGGCGAGTCCGACCCGGATGTGGAGGAGGACGTACAGGACGTTTCCTTCACTTTTACGGTGGAGCATCCCGCCCTGTGGAGCGCCGAGCAGCCGAACCTGTACGAGGCCGAGATTGCTCTGCTGCGCGAGGGCGCTCTCGTGGAGCGCACCGGGTTGAAAGTCGGTCTGCGCAAATTTGAACTGAAAGACCGCCAGATGCTTTTGAACGGC
>OHPK01000921.1_pt1 | contig 12863 bp, 9 predicted proteins | sample 1577661 | NCBI WGS metagenome assembly OHPK01 (sample SAMEA3879556, study PRJEB24766) | human gut metagenome | biome: human-associated habitat; feature: feces | place: USA | collected 1985/1987
GGAATCGTCCAATGCGAACATCTCAAGACCTCCCATTCTCCCCTCCTTACTTCCGAATAAAATCCAGCATCTATATATCTCCATGAAGCCGACTTATTCCTAATAGAAATATCCTGTCCGTTTACCGCCCCCTCAAAATATCCCAGATAATAGGGTGTTTCTTTAGGTGTATCCTCTATTATCTCTTCTTTCTCGCAAGAGATAAACGCCAACTGCAAAAGAAATAGTGAAAAATAAATTAGGTATCTCATAACGCATATATTTTAGAAGTAAGACACTTATATTCAGAGCTATTTCCAAAGATACAAACTTTATCCGGATTTCAAACTAAAAAGACGTAGAATTGAAGTTCTATAAACCAAATACACACAAATCACTTCCTACATATGTACGAACCTCTTTACTATACAAGTTTCCATATATTATATTATCAGTTACATTTTTCTTAGATAAATTCAATCCCCAATGATATCTAAACATTAACCTATTCTCGCCTTCCTTAAACAATGGGGATGATACAATTACGGGGTAGTTAATCTCATAGACTAAACCGGACGGTATATTTTGTAACTGATCCGATTTTCCCTTCGACAATATGAAACTAGGAGGCATTATACTAGAACTCATTCGCATAGATTTTTCGTATATCATAATCACTCCTCCCGGATAAAACAGCTTATCCTTATCCGATATATTCTTAAATCGCAAGCTTACCCTTACAGTATCACCCATCAAAACAGTGTCTCGATCAGTTGCAATCACAAGGCTCATATTTTCTACGATATTCCCATCCGGCAATAATTTATCTTGTTCTTTCTCAAACATCAATGACTCCGAATAATGCCATTGTCCACTGTCCTTGCTTCTTTTAAGAACAAAATTATAGAAACTTTTAGCGGCCAAATCTCCATTTTTTGCTGAGATGAACCTAAATGATTTTGACAATTCCTGTATAGTATTCCTATCCTCTCCATCCATACCTTTCTCCCAAGAAGACGAGCTACAATAAGGTATCCCATTCTCATCTATCAAAAATGTTATAAAAAAATGGGTATCCTCATAATTAATCTCCGATAACTTCTCACAAATCAAATCCGCATATTTACCGGACGATCTCATCAAAACTGGTGGGACACCCCACCATGTCACTAGATGATTTTCCATCCATCTTCCATACCTATCGTAATATTCTTTATCACAATCAGAAGAAGTGTCTTGAGCAAATGCAGTTACACTGATAGACAACATCATCCATAAACATCCTATTTTCAACATCTTGATAACATTTTTTCGTCAATACTAGAAATGGAATCGTACCCCCGCATCAAAAGTCAAACGAAATAAGCCAGAGTAATCTCCTTTATCGTAAGAGACATTCTCTTGCTTGGGTAAGGAACCTCCTACATAACCGATATTCAAGCCCACTCCCACATGCTTTGACAAAAGATATTCTGCGCCTAATGAGAAATTATATCCTACACCGGATAAGGACTCGCTTATCCCCCTCGCCGATTCCCGGTAACTAAAATATCCTATACCTATTTTCTCTTCCACGATCCATCGGTTTATGATTTGTTTCATCACAAATTGAGGAGCGACATAAGTAAGCCCCACGTTAATATCTATTCCCGAATAAGTATAAGACGATTTATATCCCGAATACAATAAGCCAGCACCGAAACCGCTCCTTGATATCCAATCATACCCAACTTGCCAATCCAATCCGTTTTTAGGATGGCCAGACCCACCCGGTGGCAAATAAAATTTACTGGTCACAAAAGCGTAACCTATATTCGCATAAATCGTGTTATGCTCAAATGAAGACTTCTCCACGACAGCCTCTTCCTCCAAATCCAAAGCTTTCGATAGAGGAGCGGCCCGAAACGCCGCCGTGTCCGACACTAAAAGCATACTACCGGCTATCTGATGGCAACTACTACCCAATAATGAAGGTTTCCGATGGTCTGTCAACGCCAATGCGTTACCTCCCGCTTTTGCCGTTTCTTGTTTCGCCAACCAAACAACCTGATCATAATTACATTTAGTAGACACTCCGTTATCCACTACAGAAACATTGCCGATCCTCTCTGCCGAGGCAGGAACAGCCTCCCCCAGCTCATACAAACGAACCTTATCCGCAGTTACGCTTGCCGGGTAACTTTTAGAGATATTTGTAATGACTTTGGGCGCACATCCTGTCATTAGAAACAGAAAAGAGACAAATAAGACAGACAAACATTTAATCATTTTCATTTTTCATTTATAAGTTCAACATCCACTTTCTAAACTCCTCATTCTTTCTAAGTACCTAGATTTAATAATAAAACGTGCTTAGCCACAAAAAATTATTTATCACAAACCATTCTATCCAAACCATTGAACAAGCCCTTACCTTTTGCTGTATGAAACCAACATATCAATATACAAAAGTTCAAACAAAAAATAGGCTGTCTCATTTTCACTATGAGACAACCTATTCCTTTTAATTATCTTTCAAAACCGCTACCATATCATTCCCGATACCACCCGAAGAGCAACACCGAAAATACCTTGAACACAATCCTCCAAGCTCATCAACTGATCTCCTAAATACAGGGATATCTAACCTTCTATTTTAACAGAGGTTTTATTATTCAAGCAATTTGCTCAATACGACTTTCTTGGCACAAGGGATATGTTGCGACAAAAGGCTCTATTTTCTGTTTCATTTCGGAATAAGAATTTCCATAAAAATACAAGGCCGTGTATGCATCGCTCTCCCAATAGCTATATAAACCGCCGATTCCCTTCATTGCCAACTCCATTTGTTCAACCACATGATTAATGTCACAGGTTTCGTAGACTACATCGGGTAAATCTGTATTATTAAGATAATAAGCCAATCCCTCCAAAGTCCCAACTTCCACTCTAAATTTACGATCTATCCCTAGCAAGGCAGAACCATTGGGGATACCCAAGCGATTTAGTAAATTTACCAAAAAACTTACATGATCCCACTTATCACCAGCTAGATGGATATCTATATCACAACTTACAATCTCGCCGTCTGGATTTTGAACCGTACCACCCCCTGTTACTTCTCCCATTTGCTCCTTCTCAAGTACACCTTGAATCGCATCCTCTAATTCATGTCTATGCATCGGTTGCAAACGTGCGTTTAGTTTTAATACAACTTCCATATTCTTTCACTTTTATGAGATAGATGTGAGTTTTAGATACGTCTACAAATGTATACAAAATCTATGATTCCTATACTTAAAACGATAAAGTAGATTATCTCTCCCTCTATTTAGCCTGTTTTCATACTAGAAGTATGCTTTATACCTTTAAGGATATGATCATCCATAATCAAAAGCCACACCTAAAGTACCAACCCTAGACAGGACTACCCAGAATACCCAAGCCATAATTCTTCATACTCATGAGATGAACTCGATATCAGTACATATACAAAAACTCAAACAAAAAATAGGCTGTCTCATTTTCCATCACGAAACAGCCTATTTTTAAATAAACCCCTTCTTATTACCGCTTAAAATCAAGAGAATAACTCTGCATACATTTTGAGGTAGCGCTCCCGAAATTGCAACGCTATGCCTTTTCCCATCGCTCCGGCGCAATTACAACCATGAGCGTAACTGCGAACTCCATTCAGATTGAATATATCACCTTGCTTTATAAAATTAACCATAAATCACATCTATCTAATTTTCTCCAACACTCCATCATCAAATCCTACAGTTATATACTTAGTATGTAATAACCAAGCACTAACCTTCTCCAATGAAATAATGTCCAATAAGATCGTAATTACCTCATTTAAGAACTTATCCGGATCCACATCAACACCTTCAATATTTAGATACTTATCGACCGGCTCATAATCAACATCACAAGCCCAATCATCATCGTCCACATCATAACTTTCAGAGCCTATCAAATAAACACAATATCCATTTTCAGACTCAAAAATACCAAAATTCAGTGCTACTATATTTTCTGGTATCACTTCATTATGGCTTAATTCCAAAAGCCAGTCTTCTATCTGTTTCTTCATAGCATTTATTCTTTTAAAAATACTTCAAACATATAAAGCACATTCGATAAATTAAGTTAACACAAAATTTATTTCATTAAATCAACGACATCCATTATTCGTTTTTTATCTTTCTCTGAAAAAATAAAACATACAGAATGATCATTAAAACCAGCCCAAAATGAAAGAGTTATTTTAATTATTTTCAAATACATTCTTAAGTCATACTCATCTAACAATGATAAATCTTCATGTATTATTACAATATCATTATTAGATATCCAGTCAAAATCCCTATAAACTTCACAAAGAGCATCCCAATTTTCTCCAAAATAATTAGGAAACACTAGAGCTTTTGATAAGTTAAGGAATAAATCCATTTTGTCTCGTACTTTATATACATATCCAATAAATGTATCCTCCACTAGATACATTCTAGGATACTTTACAAAAAATATATTCTCCATCTAATAGTAGTTTTAGAATACAAATGAAAGAATAATATTATATATTCACATACTTATAACGAACTTTTTTCAAAATTTGATTTGAATCATTGTTCCATAATGATCTGGAGTAAACCACATCTTACTTCCTCCTGTGATAACTCTCATAGGCCCTGCTCCTCTTGTCAAACCAGGCGTAGGATGAACATACTCTTTATAAACACCATTTGATAAATTTGGCAACTTTCCTTCATTATTATAATAGATCGCCCCATCATGACGAAACGTAAACAACTTTCCAGACCGTATTCTATCAATAGTCGGTTGTAAATCATGAGTTACCCCATCTGGAGTTGTCACAAAACGAGTCGTACCCGAAGATTGACTAGAAGAAGCGACCTGAGATGATGTCTCTACCGGATTTAATTTAGGGGTATTACTAATATCCGGTTGCGTCACATTTAGCCCACTTCCTGGAGCCTCCATCAACCTCATCTCCGGTGCCGGTCTTGTTGCCGTGTTCTTGAACGAGAAGATTGTCCGTCCGAATTTAACGTCCTTACCTGTCCAGAAGTTATTACCTTTCAAGGCAGCAACCGTACCGTTTCCGATTCCACCTGTCAAGGCTCCACCCAGAATACCCAAACCATAATCCTTCAAGCTCATAAACTGATCCCCGAAATACAACGAGTTACCCGCACTTTGGACCGGCATCATCACCGCTGTACTCGCCGAACCTGCGGCGGCTCCAGCCAGAAAGCCTCCGATTCCGGCGGCGGCAAAGGCCAATCCCCCCGTAGCAGCACCTAAACCTCCGGCGGCGGCTCCAATACCAAATGCGGCAAATCCATCTTTGAAACTATGAAGTTGACCCGATACAGCCTTATAGATCAAATTTGCTGTTCCTCCGATAACCGCACCTATTATAATATGGATAAACTCTCCATCCTCGTCCACATACCTCAACGGGTTGTTCATGGCATAGCTGTAACGATTGAAGTTCTGGGACAAGTCCGGCATCTGGACAAACGGATCAGGAGCGAGGAAACGACCCAGAGCCGGGTCATACAGGCGAGCGTTCATATTTACCAAGCCAAACTCCTTAAGATGCTCATGGCCACTGTAGCCACGACCAAGGAACAATTCTACCTCCTGCCCCGAAGGGATGTAAACGTGACTGGATGAGTTACGTTGGCGACCCCATGCGTCAAAATTATAACTCGCGTATTTCGTCCCTGCCTCCGTGATGATATCCGTGATACTTCCCAGATAATCACGACCTATATAATAAAGTTTCCAGCTATTCGTATGATCCTTCACCAATACCGCCGAAGCGTCGTAGTAATTCTCTCCCGCCAAATACAACTTCTCCTTATTACCCGAGGGAGTCTCATCGATCTCATAGCAATCCCCCAAATAATAGCGGGTCAACAAACGGCTACCCCCTTTAGCCACCTGCATCTTCACACGCTGCTGATTGCCGTTATAGGTAAACGAGGCCACGTTACCATCTTGCGTAATAGCGTTCGGACGCTTGAAAGAGGTATAGCTAATAACCTGTGTGGCGGAAGACATAATACCATTTGCCACGCTAGAGGAAGATATGGCGTAAGGCTTGCCACTTGTATTATATGCGAATGTACCACTGACATCCCCTTTGGTTAAGATATTTCCTTTCGCATCATAAGTTGCCATAAGCCCTTTGTAGGAAGTCAGACGATTAAGATTATCATAAGAGAATTTCTCTTCTTGGGATACATTAATGTCTTTCCGGTAAGTCAAGTTCCGTTTAACAGGATCAAAAACATACTCCATATTCTGGAGGAATGTGGTCACCCCTGTTTTCTGTATCTTCCTGGAAGTAGGGAATCCATAACTGTCATATCCATAGGTACGAGATAAGGCACCGGAGCGTACCTCGGTAGGTAACCCCATGTCATTCTCTTTCGTGAGCTTAAATATGGATGTTTGGTTATTCAGCTTGGTCTCAACTAAATGACCATTCGCATAATTATAATTCTCGGTTGTCAAAACTCCGGATTGAGACGTATACTTAATAGAGCTTACATTTCCTCCGTTATAGGTATAATCCTTTCGTAAATATTTATTGTCTACCGCCGTCTCTGTCTGGCTCGACAGACGACCCAACGCATCATATACATAATCAATGGAAGTTCCGACAGAAGAAGAGACCTTCGTCAACTCATCGTAGCCATTATAAGTATATGTAGTCGTAAACTCTGGTAAAGTCACCGTTTTAAGGCGATTATACGTATCATACGTGTAATTGATAACCTTATTATTTGCGTTCGTCTCTTTCAATAGGTTGCCGGATGCGTCATAAGCATAAGTTGTCGTACCAGAGCTAGGATCGCCCAAGCTAGTCCGACGGCCGAAACCATCATAACCAAATGAAGTAGTCACGTTACCCGGTGCGACGATAGAAGAAGGTTGTCCATCCGGACGCAGATTATAGGTAATCGTTCCTGCTGGGTCTACCACAGATATAAGATTGCCCAACGCATCATACGTCCGCTTGACAGAGATTCCATCCTCCACCGTTGTTATACTATTGCCGCTATAACCATGAGTCGTTTTTCTTCCGGAAGGTTCCGATATAGCGGTTAAGCGATCATACGTATCATAACTATAGATATTCCAAGCCGTAGCCGAACTACCGGCAAACGGACGAGAGACTTTTTGCACCCTTCCATAACTATCATAAATTTTATCCGTTTTTAGAAAACTGCCATTAAAACGAGTCTCGGCCGTTCTTACCTCTCTATTCAACGCATCATATACACTTTTAGTAGTAGGTTTACCCGTCACAGAACGGGTTATGGCATACAAAGCGTTTGTCCCTTCCTCCGACCATCCGTAAGATACAGTAGCGGTAGTATTATCAGGGAACGTGACACTTGTCTCCCGACCAAATGGATCATACGTATGCGCCGTAGACTTTCCCCGGTGGTCCTTCTCAGAAGACATACGCCCCTCCGTATTATAAGAAAACTCATTTGCAAGTCCTAATGGGTTTGTCACCTTTTTCAATCGACCGTTCGTATCATAAGCATATTCGGTCTTCAGCCCTTTATCCGAACCATACAAGAATAGCGTCTCTTTTGTGATATTACCCGGAGTATCATAAACATACTCGTAAGTTTTCGCTTTATTTCCATTCTTATAGAACACCTTGCTATTCGCATAGCCGTTCGTATGCGAAGGAATATTCATTCGCTCGGTATAAGTACTGCTATTACGAGTAGTAGTCACGCTCTGATCGGTCAAGAAACCAATAAGATATCCACTCTCTGCCGTATTGTTATAAAATGTGTTCGCCTTTTTTACCGTAATACCCCCAGTGTAAGTGATAGTCTCTTGCGTCGCATTTCCATAAGTATCATATACAAAAGCGGTAGTAGCCGTAATACCCTTAAGCAAGTCCTGCTCTGTCTTATTGCTTAAACGTATCTTGACCGTTTTATTGGCTTGAACATTAACGGCAAAATTATAGGTCAATTTCGCCTCAGGTGAAACCTCACTCTTCAATACGCCATATTTATAAGGATCAAAATATTGCTCCGTAAGCTGCCCTTTCAAATTCGTACGGAATATACTCTCAAATCCCCTAAACCCCAATCCTTGGCGGTGAATAACACCACCTCGGTACGTGAAAGTGAAATTATCAACCCGGTTACCTTTCATATAAGTACTGGAAAAGGCTATGACAGGAATAGACTCTTGAATGTCCACATACGGGAAAACAGCGTTCACACCCTTAGCATAAGTACCGGAAGATATGGCCTCCTCATTCATCAACAGGTATGTGTTCTTTTCGACCACTCCCAAACTATTCGCCATACCCGTGGCCAAAACGCCTTTATTGTCATTCCTCTTGAATGAATATTTTGTAACCACTCCATTCTTCAAGCTGACCAATTGACTAAAATAATTATGACTGTTTATATTAGTCGGGATCAAGATTGATTTCGATGTATAATTTTGGGCACATTCAACCGAACCCACGTTATTTTTCTTAGCGAGGTAAGTGAAGAAACCGGAGCTATGATACCGGATCAAGTCTGTCATACCATCCCCGTTTACATCTTGTAGCAAAAAGCCATCCGTAGAAATCCCCGAGTTTTGAGTACCGGCAAACGTGGATTTATAAAATTGTCCATCTCCCATCGAGTTATAAGCGGCCCACGTATAGACTGGATCCTTTTTTTTCGGAGATACCAGCAAATCCATAAGCCCATCTCCGTTGATCTCCCCCAGCAACAACGAGCGATCTTTTAGATCCACCTTTTTTAATCCGGTATAAGTAGAGACTTTTCGGCCCGTCCAAGTACTACCGGAAACATCAAAAGTATATATATTTACCCCGGAGTCATTAATAAGAGCGATGTCACTTTTCCCGTCTCCATCATAATCTAATACCAGAAGTCTATCTGTTTTCTGAAATGCGTCCTCAGGATCAGGCTGCTCCGTGCCTACAAAATTAACGTTATAGGGAAACAAGTAACTCTGATATAAGACCTTACCACTTTCCAAATCAAATATATAGCATTTAGAGGTCTTACTGGTCTCTCCAAAAGGATGATGGCAAGAGACCGCTAGTACTTCCTGTTTTCCATCCCCATTGAAATCCCCTGTATAATAAAACTTAGGATGTATGCTCTTTGCCCCATCCGCATCGGTCAATACGGTCGGGAAATTAAAAGTCCGTGTATATTTAGATACCAATCCCACAGTCAAACTGGCCCTATATACACGGAAAGTCACTTGATCATTATCACCGGAAACGCCATTGTTTACTTTTATGATATGCTCTTCTTGCTTTCCCTCCAAATCCGCACAAAAGATATCGATAAAATTAGCTCCGGTCGTAAGATTGGGCATGGGGGAAGCGTACTCGCTATTCAATCCGGCATAAAGATAGATTTTCTCTTCTCCGGTGAATTTATTGTCATATCTATTCTGGGAATGCTGAAAAGCCGTCGAATGTCTGTAATGCTCCCAATAGGGATTCTCATTAGGCAAAGAGATCAAACCATCTGCCCCCGACGCATAATCATACCTTCCTTTCACTACCTTGATACGAGCAGGATCCGTTGATTCATACCAATTATATAGCTGTGTGACAGAACCATTATCATAAGACCCATCTGTTATGCCTTCTCCATAGTAAAGCTTTATAGGGTTCAGAGATTGCCCGGAGGCGGAATAATCTATCTGGCTTAAAACTGAGCTATTGTTCTGGTTTTTATAGCTCAAGCTATACGTACAAAGCGCAGTAGAGCCTAATTTACTGATGATTTTAGCCAGCAAGTAGCTTTCCCCTGTCTTAAGCCCCCCTATAAAAGAGACCAAGGGGTCCGGTCGTGAGGCTTGATACTGAAATTCCACAGAGGCACCATTATAAGCAACTTTTGTCAATCTGTAATGGTTTTCTTGCTCGACATAAGTATATAGGATCTGATTATTTCGCAAGTCAGACAAAGAAACTATCGGATAAAAGATCTTATTGCTTGTATTTAAGGCATATCCAAATATGCCCTTGGTTCCATTAGGATAAAATACCTCAAAATATTTCACGACATCGCCGGACAAAAAAGCTTTTACTTTTATATTGCCTTGCTCGGACTCATAATTAATAGTTGTCGCATTCTCTGAGATCTTTATAAGACGCATCCCGTCTAACACGAACGCATCCGCTTTCGTACGTAAAGCTCCTTGGGGCTTACCATCATAATAAATATTCCTACTCGTACGCATGATCGATTGCACACCGCCAATACCCCATCCAATACCAACGATGCCATTTCCTTGCTGGCTATTATAAGCCAATGATAATTGGGGTTCAAATCCATTTATACCCGGATAAACCTGTATGGGAACTGTATAGGTTTTAGCTCCAGTCGGGGAAACACCTGTTTGTATCGGTATCTCTCCTACAGCTTTCGATTTATCTATTGTAACTGTAGTCGGAACGTAAGTATTATCAGATATGGCTTTAGGAACAAAAGCCTGAGGTTGCTGTGAAAACCTTTCCGGATTTTCTGCAGTTTTCGCTATAACCGGAGGATATAAAGCCTTCAATAAAGAATCCTCATAAGCCTTGTAATCACTTTCCTTCCAATCGAAAAATTGATTATTCTCAGCAACTCCTTGGGCACATAAATAAGAAGATGGGGACATAAACATGATAAATATCCCTATCGTATATAAATATATTAATTTCATCTATAAGTATACTTAAATTATATTTTGATCAATCCTCCTCTTGGTCTACGGGAACGGCCTCCAAAGATGAAGCCATCGCACTAAATTGCCGTGTTGTTCTATTTCCTGACGCATCATAAGTATAAGTAAATATCATTTGTTGGGATTGCCTAATATTCAAAATTCCGCCAGACTTTACCTCAAAAGGCCCATTAATCGTAATTTGCGCCGGAGCGGAAAGAGATAAATTACCATTACTTGCCACGGTTACATTTTGGACAGCCAACGTATTACAGCCCAAAACTGATACACTTGATGATACTGTCTGATTTGTATAAGTACTCACACAGCTTCTCGTGTCAACCTCTTGTGATGATAACGGGGAAAATAAGCAAGTCAATACGATACATGTAAAAAAGACGATTCTCTCTTTCATATCAAAGAATTTATGATTCTGTTATTTCTATTTTTAATTCCTTGAGATTACAGACTTACATACTTCTTCAAAGTATCCGCTTTCTTCCCATCCACAAACAACGTATAAATAAACGTTCCATAACCAAGTTCCGAACGGCTTACTTCTACCACATTACTACTTCCATTATCCAACTTAATAACTTTCACGGGTTTACCTGTGACATCAAATATCTGTAGACTAGCAGACACAAACGTCGCCGGTAAGGTATAAGAGACAGAAGCACCTTCCCTATTATATAATTTTGCGCCATCCACAGCACTTATATTACTTGTGGAAGTCGTGTTCGAACGTAATTGAGATTGTACCTCCGGCGATAGTAGAGCTTGCAAATTATCAATCACCTCATTCTGTTGTTGGATCGTTTGTTGCATCTCCTTGATACTTTCTACGATAAGCGGAATAAAACCTATATAATCTATAGACATCATCCCGTTTTCATCCGTTTGTACAAGTTCGGGTAATACCTTTTGTATGTCTTGAGCCAGAAAACCAATTCGTTTACGACTAGCCTCCGCTGCCTCTCTTCGATCTATCTCTGCTTGGATTTGTTTGTCTCTATTTATCTTTGCGATAGTAGCGGCATCCATAATCTCCTCTGAATCGGAGGAACTTCCCGATATCCCATTATCCAATGTGGCAGAGAACTTAGACTCATCCTGCTCCCTATTCTCCTCAAGTGTAGAGAGGTTGTATGAATAAGAGACCCCATTCACTTGCTCTAAAAGAGCTAATGGATTTTGCAGCGACTCTACATTTTCCTTCAAGCGAGCGTCTGAAGTTATATTCACTCCATTCACACGAAGATTCGTATTGAACACGAAATTAGTATTACTAGCCGGATTGTAATACGCCACGACATTGTTAGCATAACCATTTGTAGTCATATAAATACCCAATTTCCCATGCAACCAAAGTTGATCCGTATCCGTGGTTCCATATTCTCCAGCAAACACATTCCAACCTTGATTCGCATATTGTCCAAAATCACCAAATGTTAATTTCGAACCTGCGCGTGCATCCCCTATCCGACCATATATCTGCATAGAGGTTACATTTCCTAAGTCCTCATTATTGTCTTTTAAAAGGCCTGCTTGTACTCGTCCATTTGAAAGAACCCGGAGTTGAGCATTTGCGTTTGATACTAAACTAATTAAAATTAAGAAAGAAAAAAGTCTTGTTGTTTTCATATAAGTTGTTCTAAAATATAAATAGATAAACATTCAAATAATACTTCTAAGGAACCCAGTACCATATCCAAACAATTGCGTAAAAGAGGCTATTACGGATAGCGATCCTACACGTAAATCACATTTATTGCGGAACATTGCGTCTACAAACAATAAAAGGGCATAAATAATAAGAGGCACCAGAAACAAGCGGCAAAAGAATGAACTGATAACCAATAGACAGACTGAAAACGTGAATAATGCCGGTAAGCAATGTACCAATTTCAATGAGCCGGGATGTTTCCGGTTCAACGCAATCCGGGCCTCCCCCGAATGACGCACCTGACGGAAGAACTGCATGAGATCCGTCCGCCTTTTATGATAAACCCATGCCGAAGGAAATAGCCGGGTCCGATAACCAGCCTCCATGATCCGTATGCTAAAATCAATGTCCTCACCATATCGCATGCCGGAAAAACCGCCCAGACGCTCATATACATCCCGCCTTATTC
>OHPK01000927.1_pt1 | contig 12829 bp, 8 predicted proteins | sample 1577661 | NCBI WGS metagenome assembly OHPK01 (sample SAMEA3879556, study PRJEB24766) | human gut metagenome | biome: human-associated habitat; feature: feces | place: USA | collected 1985/1987
CTTGGGGACAATACCCCACATCAGCGGTACGCTCAGTTCCGTCTGAACGCCGCTGGCGTATATACCGGTTTCCCTGTTCAGATATTTGTCATTGATCGCTTGCCTGATCTTTTCCGCAAGCGCCTGATAATGTTCGTAATCTTCCTGCTTGTTGAACAGCTTTGCGGCATTGGCCAGTATTTTAGTATCTACATAGAAGTATACCGATGAGGTCAGTTCTTTGGACGAATGCGATTTCACAGGAACCCAGTCTCCTCTTCCCCATGAAGTCAGTCCGCTTGGGCTGGTACGGTCTACGTAGTCTACATATCGTTTGATGTTTTCGTAGCAGTCGGCTAATAATTTGCTGTCTCCATAGAACAGATAAATATTCCAGGGAATAATGGCGATTGTACTCGTCCAGTCCAGACCGTTGTCCGTGCCGTATCCCCATCCTCCGGTCGGAATGATGTCGGGTAATACTCCGTTGGGTTGCTGTTCGTCACGGTGGTCGGCTAGCCATTTTTCGTAGACTGTGATGCCGTCATAATTATATAGTGCTGTTTCTATCGCAAAATGTCCGTCTCCCGTCCATCCGTTTTTCTCCCGTTGGGGGCAATCGGTGGGATACCCCATCAGATTGGACAGATAGGCGTTGTTGGTAGCCCACCACAATCGGTTCACGAGTGGGTTTGACGTGTTTATCTCTCCTTTTTGCGGAACGTCGCTGTGAACGAAATAAGCAGTCAGACTGTTTTGATCGAGTGCGACAGGCTTGCTGCTTGTCACTTCTACGTATCTGAAACCTTTGTAGTTGAACCGTGCCATAAACTCGTCTTCTCCCTTTCCGCTCAGAATGAGAATATCCGTCTGGAATGGGTCTTTGTCATCTACCGGACGATGGTATACGTCAATGTTTGACATATTCACCCGTCCGTTGTCATAGATGCGTTCGCCGTGTTTGAGCCTTACTACCGTTCCTTCTTCTCCGGATACCTTGATGCGGGTCACTCCGGACATATTTCTGGCAAAGTCGAATACATACGTTGTGTCGTTCACTTTCTTAAGCGCTTTTGCCGGTATTGTTTCTACAATACGAATCGGCTGTACCTGCTGGGATACGACGTTTTGAGAAGGGACGGCTCTGTAACCAGCTTCCTTCCATTTCGAATCGTCAAAATCTGCCGTGTTCCAGCCTTTCTGTTCCAGGCGGGCGTCATAATGTTCCGCTGTATAGATGCTGTTGAAGATCAAGGCCCCCGAAGAAGTCTTCCAGTCTCTTTCGGAGCGGATTACTTCTGTAGTGCCGTCTTCGTAGGTAATTCTCAGGTCCATGCAAAAAGCGGGGCGGTTACGCCACGGTGCGCGGTCAAAGTCCCAGACGGCTTTTGACTGGTGGTTGTACCAGCCATTCCCCAGCAGTACGCCAATCGCGTTTTTACCTTTCTGAAGTTGGTTGGTCACATCATAAGTCACATAGAAATTCCGTCTGTCGAAACGGGTATACAGCGGGTCTAGCCGATGGTTTCCGATTTTCTCTCCGTTGATGTATAATTCGTATAAACCGGCGACGGCGATGTACGCTCTGGCGGATTTGACTTTCTTTTGAGTGTCGAATGTTTTTCTGAAGTAGGGGGCGGGCTTATAGTTGATGTCTCTGTTGTCGCCAATCCACGCACCCTGCCAGTTCTCCATTCCCATCATTCCGGTCTCGAAGCTGTTGATGTCCGAAGTAGCCTTTTTGCCGTCCTTATCCCATACATTCACTCTCCAATAATACTTGGTAAAAGGACGAAGTTCCTGTCCGGAATAGGTAATCAGAATCTGTTCGGAGTCCTTTTTGCCCGAATCCCAGATAGTTCCCTTCCCTGCAATCAATTCAAGAGAGTCTTTGTCTACGATGACTTGACAGGCTGTTTGCCGTGCTCCTTTTCGAGCATCATTCAGCATCCATGATAACCGGGGAGCAGGATTATCTATTCCCAAGGGATTCACCAAATAATCACAAACCAGGTTCACTGGTTTACAGCTGCCTGACTCTTGTGAAAATGCTGCTTGCAGCATTAAAAATAGTAATCCCGGTAATAGTGTCAATCGTTTCATTTTATCCAAAAATTAGTTTGTATTTTCTTTCAATCGGATGCCATATTTACATCGCGTGCTAATTTACGAAAAATATTGTATGGACGCTTTATCTACTTGCCTCAAAAAAGCTATATCTTTGCGGCCCGAATATATACTTGACTATGAATAAAGTTAATGGTTTACTATATGGGCTGCTTTCATCGGCTTCTTTTGGACTTATCCCTCTATTTACCATTCCTGCCATGCAAGCAGGGATGCAATTTGAATCGATACTTTTCTATCGTTTCCTGTTTGCCTGTCTGGCGTTAGGCGGAATCTTATTGGTGAATGGTCAATCATTTCGCATCAAGAGGCAGGACATTCCTTCCCTGTTTCTTCTTGCGCTTCTTTATTTAATGTCTGCCGTATTCCTGTTCTGGGGATATAAGTTTATGGCTAGCGGAGTTGCCACCACTATTCATTTCATGTATCCGGTGCTTACCACGTTAATCATGATGCTCTTTTTTAAAGAAAAGAAGTCCGGCTGGCGGATCGCTGCCATTGCATCCGCAGTGGCAGGAGTTTATTTCTTATCCGGCGGAGATACAAAAACGGGGAGCTTTTCTTTCCTGGGACTTTTCATTGTTCTTCTGTCGGCACTCGGATATGCGCTTTATCTCGTCACAATGAGCCAATTAAAGATTGGACAGATGAAAGGGCTACTGCTTACTTTCTATGTATTCCTATTCGGAGGTATTCTCCTTTTTATCGGAACGGAAACCATCAGCCAGCTTCAACCCATCAGCGAATGGCATACTGCCGGCAACTTGATTCTATTAGCTTTAATCCCTACCGTAGTTTCTAATCTTGCTCTAGTAAGAGCCGTAAAAAGCATCGGCTCCACACTCACCTCTGTGTTGGGAGCTATGGAGCCGGTAACTGCTGTATGTGTAGGTATCTTTCTTTTCGGGGAAGCCTTCACCACAAGCATTGGTATAGGCATTGCACTGATTATCGCTGCCGTAATCGTTATTATATTAAAACGATAAAAAATGCGGTTTCATCGGAATATTTACTTCATCGACCCATTTTTAATTCCTGAATAAGATGGGCTGCCTTACCGTATTTCTCTATGATAAAGAGCATATACCGCACATCTACCCCAATGCAACGCTGCAAATCTGGTTCGAATACGATATCACTGCTCATTGCTTCCCAGTTGCCATCAAAAGCCAAGCCTAGTAATTCTCCTTTGGCATTAAACATGGCACTGCCGGAATTACCGCCTGTAATGTCATTGTTGGAGATAAAACAAACATTCATATCTCCCTGCGCATTGGCATATCTTCCAAAATCACCGGAAGAAAGCAAACTCAACAACTCCGGCTGAACGGCAAAGTCAATATCACCCGCATGTTCCTTCACTTTCTCAAAAATGCCTTTCACGGTTGTGTAATAATCATAAGTGGCCCCATCAAAAGGAGTATATCCTCCAACCGTTCCGAAACTAAGCCGCATGGTAGAGTTGGCATCCGGATAAAAATTACGATCAGCATACATACGGCGCATGGCTGCATTGAATAAACGCTCCCCCTCCTCTATCTGCTCGGAAGCCTCGGAAATGCTTTGATTCATCTCATAATACTTCACAATCAAATCCAGACTCAAGGAAACAGCCGGATCCTCTATGAGATTATATGTAGTATCTCGCTCCAGAAAACGTTTTAAGCCCTTAGGAGACGTTATATTGGAAGTTGCATACAAAGAGTCTACATAGGTCTGAATATTCCCGTTGTAGAGCGTATCTATCTTCTCATACATAGCAGGCAGAAACTTTTTATCCACTTTCGACTGATACTCTTTGAGCATGGCAGCAAAAACCTCCTTATCAATGGAAAGATCGAGATTATCATACTTCTCCAGTAACTTTTTCATGCGGGTTATCACCAACTTCTCTTCCGCCTCAAAGTCGAAATTGAGAATTTCAAGAGCGAGCTGCACTAACTCGGGACCATTTATAAACGATTCACCGAAATAAGCCAACGCACGATTGGTTTCACGGCGATTACTATAACTCAACTCTAAAGAAGAAAATAAACGAATCAGTTTCTCTCTCTCTTCCGGATGAGACTGAATCCAGTTACGAAGCTCTGCTTCAGCCACCCGCTTCTTTTCCAACACTTTCAAATGCTTGATGGCTTTATTCGTTCCGATGCTATTCTTCCAATAATTGGAGCTTTCATCGTATTTTGAAGCATACTTAATGCGAATATCCGGACGACGGTCCATCTCCCGTTTCCAGATGGTTTGTTTCACTCCCCGTACATCAATCATTGCCTGATTGATTCCATTCATCATCTCTTCGATACCATACGAGGAAAGGTAACGTTCCGTACTGCCCGGATAGCCAAGCGTCATGCAGAAAGAACCTTCTTTGTATCCATCCAAAGAAATGGGTGCTACATATTCGGGATGATAAGGGACGTTTTCAGGAGAATAATCCGCCGGACCATTCTTGGCATTAGCATAGATACGAAATACGCTGAAATCGCCCGTATGACGCGGCCACATCCAATTATCCGTATCCCATCCGAACTTCCCGACAGAAGAAGGAGGTGCAAAAACCAGGCGGACATCATTATAATCACGATAAACAGATAGCCAGAATTCATTCCCTGCATAATAAGCATCTACAATACCAGTCAATGTAGAATCCTTTTCGGAGACTTCCATACTGATTACATTCATAATCGAATCAACAGCTACACGGCGTTCTGTTTCCGTTTTAGCATGCCGGGCGGCAGACAATACGCGTTTAGTAACATCTTCCGTACGAAGCAGGAAACGAACATACAACTCCGGATTCGGCAGTTCTTCCTCAAGACTACGTGCAAAGAAGCCATCTTTCAGGTAATCATGCTCCACTGAAGAATGTTGCTGAATACTGCTAAAGCCACAATGATGATTGGTAAACACCAGACCGTCTTCGGAAACCACCACTCCTGAACAGAAGCCTCCAAAACTGACAACAGCATCTGCCAGACATGGTTTCTTCGGATCATATATTTTATTCACAGGCATCTGCAAACCAAGTTCTTTCATTACCCGGTCAGTCTGTTTATTCTTTCGGAGATTTCCCAACAACCACATTCCCTCATCGGCAAATACATTCGACAGACAGAGAGAAAAGACTATCAAGACGGTTAGTCTGAACTTCATATTATTATTTTTAGATTCATTATTCTGTAATCAGCCTCAACTTCTTCGTTCCTACGCGGGCTTTCAGCCATTCGCTGATTTTCTCTTTTTCAGCAACAGACGGATGTCTGGCGAATTTAAGGACAGCCAATGTTACCGTATCCGTCTTCATCGAATCGACCCGCACTTCGAGCGAGTGAGCGATGGAAAGAGTTGTGATGGAAGGATAAAGTACCTTCAATTCGGGTACTAATGTACGACTCATAGCATCGTACGTTCTGTATTGCTCCAGTGTTGTCTCCAGTTGGGAAATTTTCACCGCCTGTTGTTGAAGCCGTTGCTCACTGTTTTTATAGAAGTCTTCCATGACCATGGCACGGATAGAAGATACATCTACCGCCTCATTGTTCATCCCCTGTAATACAATCAGTTTCGTATCTTCCAGCTTATACTCTTTCAACTTGCTACGAGCAATAGATATCGAAGCGTCAGGCACTTCAGGACCAATCAAAACAACCCGTACTTCTTTATGGTCATAGCTAATTTTCTTATCAAGTACCTGCGTATTCTCAAAGCTCAACTGATCGTTTATAAAACGATTGGCTGCTGCTTCATAGAAAGTGCTCTTTATAATTCCAAATGTCAGATAAACTGCAGGGCACATGGTAAGCACTACAATCAGAACAATGTATTTACGTACGGTCTTCTCACGGGTTTTATCCACAAACTCTTTCCGTTGGAAATGCATCACACGAACACCGAGGAAAGTAGCCAGGCTGATAAAAACAGAGTTGATAAAGTAAAGATAAAAAGCACCCAGGAAATAAATGAGATTACCGGAAGCCAGTCCGTAACCTGCCGTACAAAGCGGCGGCATCAATGCAGTAGCAATGGCAACACCTGGAATCACATTTCCTTTTTCCTTGGTAGAGAGAGCCACGACACCTGCCAAACCACCAAAAAGCGCGATGAATACATCATAAATAGTGGGCGATGTACGTGCCAGCAACTCTGACTGTGAACCGGCAATAGGGGCAAGAAGGAAAAAGATTGTTGCCGTAGTCACACTGAAAGCAGTCGTTATGAGAAAGCTCTTCAAAGAGCGTTTCATTAATTCAAAGTCATTCAGTCCGACAGACAGTCCTACTCCCATAATAGGTCCCATCAATGGAGAAATCAACATGGCACCGATAATAACGGCAGTGGAGTTCACATTCAATCCGAGTGATGCCATGAATATGGCAAAGATCAGAATCCATAAATTGGCACCTTTGAACTCTACCCCCTTACGGATAGAATCCACTGTGGCCAGTTCGTTATCCTTATCTTTCCTCAAGTCCAGATATTCTCCCAGAAAGGACTTGATAGCAAACTTATTACGTTCATCTGTCTTCATAGTTATTTCTTCTTTATAAATCGATTAATAACAGGAATCTGACTCAATGGTAAATCCTTCTTGATAATATAAGCTATAAATAGCAATAAGAGTACGGTACGGAAAGCGAGACGGAGCACTATATTAGGGATAGGAACCTGCTCTCCAATAATGTAAAGTACCGCTGCCAGCAGAACATAAAGTCCCAGGCTCTTCAAGTCATAATGAATCGGGTATTCTTTCTGTCCTATCCAGTAGGATAGCAGCAAGATGACTGCATAGCCTGCAACAGAAGCCCATGCCGAAGCAAGATAACCGTAAACCGGCACAAACAGGATGTTCAATACGACAATAATAACACAACCAATCACCGAGAAGTAGGCTCCCCAATAGGTCTTATCCGTCAGTTTATACCAAAAGGAAAGGTTGAAATAGATCCCTTTACAGATCTCTGCAAGCATTACAATAGCTACTACCCCCAGGCCTTCCCAGTAACCCCTTGCCACCAGATAACGCAGCAAGTCGAGGTAGAACATGACAGCAAGGAAAGCCAGCAAGGAAAATATAAGAAAATACTTCATCGCAGCGGCATACATCTTCCGGTTGTCTCCTTCTCGGTCTTTGCCAAAGACAAACGGTTCGTAAGCATAACGGAAAGCTTGCGTAAACATTGCCATCACCATCGCAATCTTACTGGTTGCTGCATAGATACCCAATTGCACCAACCCTTCCTGCCGGTCTTCAAAAAGAAACGGATAGATCATCTTATCCACAGTCTGATTTAGAATACCTACCAAACCTAAGATTAATACCGGGAAAGAATATACGACCATTCGTTTCAGCAATACCTTGTCCAACTTATAAGCAAAACCTGTCAGTTCCGGAATAAAGAAGAACATCTGGACAACCGAAATAATCAGGTTGCTAATAAAGATATATCCCACTAAATAATCCGGATCATAAAACCAGGAGATCGTTGACGGACAATGTACATTCAGCCACGGGCACACCAATAGGAAAAATAAATTCAAACCGATGCCACCAACGATAGAGAGCAGTTTAATAGCAGCAAACTTAATAGGCCGCTTTTTATACCGTAAATAGGCAAAAGGAATGCATTGGAAAGAGTCTAAAGCTACCACAACAGCCATCATCGCTATAAACTCCGGATAATCGCCATAATCCAGTAAATTGGAAATAGGTTGCAGGAATAACAAGCAAAGGAAAACAAAAATCAAAGATACCCCTCCTACCGATAACAAGGAGTTGGCATATACTTTCATCGGGTCTTCTCCCGATTTGTTGGCAAAACGGAAGAATCCCGTTTCCATACCGAACGTAAGCAGTACAAGCATCAGGGCTGTAAACGCATATACGTTTGAAACAACTCCATAACCTCCGGTGGAAGCTGGCAATACCGCTGTGTACAAAGGCACCAGCATGTAGTTAAGGAACCGTCCGACAATACTACTCAACCCATAAATTGCCGTATCTTTAGCTAATGATTTTAGTCCAGCCATGTTTTATTAGTAATTATCATTTAGATTGGTTCAACGTTTCTTCTTTTGTTTGAACAACCAATCCATAAATCCGGGATAATTGAAAGCCGGATTCCAGCTCCCATGATTGCAACCGGGGAATTCAATATATTCCACATCTGCACCGGCAGCTTTCAGTGCTTTATACGCTTCGCGAGAACCTTTCACCGGAACTACATCGTCCGCATCTCCGTGAAAGATACGAAATTTCACATCCTTGGCAACCGATAGCCGACTTGGATTGACTGTACCGCAAATAGGAACTGCAGCTGCAAAAATCTCCGGATAACGCACGACTAAATCATACGTTCCCATCGCTCCCATTGAAAGACCGATAATATAAACCCGTTGTGTGTCCACTTCGGGCATTACCAGATAAGAGTCGAGCAACTGTTTAAGCGTTTGCAATATAGGACTGATCTCTTGTCCCACTGGCATTTCTGTAGGGATAAGCGACTTCGGACGTCCTGTATAAGCCCAGTAACCGTCTGTCGGACACTGTGGAATTAGAACGAAAGCGGGATACTTCTCTTGATTGACCGGATTAAGAAACATCTGTCCACCATGAGTCAACTGTTTCTCATTATCATTTCCCCGTTCGCCGGCTCCATGCAGAAACAGTACGAGCGGATACTTTTCACCTGGCTTCACCGATTCGGGATGAATCATCCGATAAGGTAAAGAGTCTCCTTTAGAAGAGACAAAAATATCCCTCCCATATTCCTGTTGAGCCGATAAAGACAAGCTCAAAAAGAGAAAAACAAGTAAAGTAGTCCATTGCTTCATCATCCAACTATGCTTTATAAAGTTCTTTTATACCGTTAATACCACTTGTCACATGACGCTTTATGTTAGTCATTAAACAGCGTTTTTTGACTGTTATAAAGACTTCTTCCCAAATGTTTATAGGCAAGTTCGGTCACCTCACGTCCACGGGGAGTACGCTTCATAAATCCTTCTTTTATCAGGAAAGGTTCGTAAACTTCCTCAATGGTTCCCGCATCTTCTCCCAAAGCCGTGGCAATGGTAGTGATACCTACCGGACCACCTTTAAATTTGTCTATAATGGTGCAAAGTATCTTGTTGTCTATCTCATCCAGGCCGTACTTATCAATATTCAGTGCTTCCAATGCAAACTGGGCGATCTCCGTATCGATAGAACCGGAGCCTTTCACTTGCGCAAAATCACGTACCCGACGGAGCAAGGCATTGGCAATACGGGGCGTTCCGCGGCTACGGGAAGCGATCTCCGATGCTGCACGTACCGAACAAGGCACATCCAGTATGGACGCAGAACGACGAATGATATTGCTCAAAATATCATCATCATAGTACTCCAAATGAAGATTAATACCGAAACGTGCACGAAGCGGAGCCGTCAGCAGACCGCTACGTGTGGTTGCACCAACCAGCGTGAAAGGATTCAAATCTATCTGGATGCTGCGTGCCGAAGGTCCCTTATCGATCATAATATCGATGCGGTAATCTTCCATGGCCGAATAAAGATATTCCTCCACCACAGGCGACAACCGATGAATTTCATCGATAAAAAGTACATCGTTCGGTTCGAGACTGGTTAACACTCCTGCCAGATCACCCGGTTTATCGAGTACCGGACCGGAAGTGACTTTAAAGCCAACTCCTAATTCGTTAGCAATAATATTCGAAAGAGTTGTTTTTCCTAATCCGGGAGGGCCGTGCAACAGCACATGGTCGAGTGCTTCGCCACGCAGACGTGCCGCCTTCACAAAGATGCGAAGGTTTTCCACCACCTTATCCTGTCCGCTAAAGTCCTCAAAACTCAACGGCCGGAGTGCATTCTCAAAATCCCGTTCCCTTGAAGTAAGCTGATGTTCGCGTATGTTAAAATCTTCCTGTTCCATTTATTTCTTGAAAGTAGGAGACAAAGATAGAGATTTACATTCATTTTCAGTATAAGAAAGACGAAGATTTAGTTTATTTGAAACGTAATAACTACTTTTGCACTATCTATATACACGTTATCAACTATGGTTCTAAATTACATTTGGATAGGATTTTTCGTCATAGCCTTTATCATCGCTCTTATAAAAGTGATTGTTTTGGGAGATACGGGGATATTTACGGCTATCATGAACTCTACATTCGACTCCTCCAAAACGGCATTCGAGATATCGCTAGGACTTACGGGTGTACTGGCCCTTTGGTTGGGCATCATGAAAATCGGCGAGAACAGCGGATTGATTAATGCGCTGGCCCACTTTCTTAGTCCGGTGCTTTGCCGCCTGTTTCCGGACATTCCTAAAGGGCATCCGGTGTTAGGCTCCATCTTTATGAATATGTCTGCCAACATGCTCGGTTTGGACAATGCCGCCACCCCGCTGGGACTGAAAGCGATGAAAGAACTGCAAGAACTGAATCCGAATAAGGATACGGCTTCCAATCCGATGATTATGTTTTTGGTGATTAATACATCCGGCCTTATCATCATTCCAATCAGTATCATGGTGTATCGTGCACAAATGGGGGCTGCACAGCCTACGGATGTATTTATCCCTATCCTGCTAAGTACTTTCATTTCAACTTTAGTAGGAGTCATAGCAGTCAGTATCGCTCAAAAGATAAACTTAATCAATAAGCCTATTCTCATTTTAATGGGTGTTATCTGTCTTTTCTTTTCGGGATTGATTTATCTGTTTCTAAGCGTTTCACGAGAGGATATGGGTACTTATTCTACATTGATAGCGAATATTCTGCTGTTCAGTGTCATTATCCTGTTTATTCTGACGGGAGTCAGGAAAAAAATCAATGTATACGATTCGTTTGTAGAGGGAGCTAAAGAAGGATTTACGACAGCTGTACGTATCATACCCTATCTGGTTGCTTTCCTTGTAGGAATCGCCGTGTTCCGCACTTCGGGAGCTATGGATTTTCTAGTGGGAGGCATTGGCTACATAGTAGGCTCATGCGGAGTTGATACAAGCTTTGTAGGGGCACTGCCTACTGCATTGATGAAATCGCTTAGCGGTAGCGGTGCCAACGGATTGATGATTGATACGATGAAAGAACTGGGACCGGATTCGTTTGTAGGGCGTATGAGTTGCGTAGTACGCGGAGCTTCAGATACCACATTCTACATTCTGGCCGTTTATTTCGGCAGTGTAGGAATTACCAAAACTCGTAATGCAGTGACTTGCGGTCTGATAGCAGACTTGTCTATACCTTCCGGTATAGTAACCTGTACGGTATTTCCTTCCTGGTCAATTGTGCCATCAAAAAAGACATTCTGATTCTGGTAAATCCGGAAACGGACAATATCAGCATTCACGCTTTTCTCAGCTACCAGGCCCTCTTCAGGCTTTTCGCAACTTACTATGCACATTAGCATAAAAAATAAATAGATATATTTTTTCATAATTCCCATTCAATTTATTAATTCGTTGCTGTTGATAATTTAGGCCATCCCGGATTCTGCTCAAGTGCCGGATTCATCAGAATCTCTGCCGTAGCGAGCGGAAACAGGTAGTGTTTTTTCTCAAATACCATACGGTCGCCCACATTAACAATGGTATAAAAACCACCATCTTTACCTTTGGTCACATCATACCCCTGGATATATTCATTGCAAACATCTTCGGCTATTCTCCAACGACGAATATCAAAGAAACGGAAATCCTCGTATGCCAGTTCAACACGGCGTTCATGACGAATTTTCTCACGCATCTGGTCTTGAGTAAGATTAGAAGGTAAATCGGGCATACCAACACGGGATCGTATGGCATTAATTGCACTATAAACATCCGATGTAGGTCCAGTATATTCATTCATTGCTTCAGCGTAGTTGAGAAGAATTTCATTATAGCGGAAAATATGTATGATATTCTTACGCACGTTACGTGTCTCTGCTGTCACATCATTATACAAGGGGTCTATGTATTTTTGCAAACACATACCTGTTCGCTGACTCTGCAATTCAGAGGCTTTTCCACCTGCCCATGGTTCAAATCCATAAGCATCATACGTGGCATTAGGAGCCTGAATAGTTGCCTTAAAACGTGGATCTCTATCTTTACCATTAGCATTATTCTGCATGTCATAACCGCTCTCTTCATCCATCGGCATCTTACCGCTGGGATACATTTCGAATTCTAAAGCAAGCTGGTAGCTAGGATTTACCCAGTTCCAACCGCCAGACTGACGATTGTTCCAAGGGATCTTGACTCCGCCCCAGTTTTCTTTCTCATAAGCGATCCAAACGGACTCCTTCCCCACGATGAAGTATCTGTTTATGAAACGGCGATAGTAGTTTTCCCAACTATCCGGTTCCGCAGTATCCACATTACTCAAATCCAACCCATAATATTGACTTCTCTGTTCCATGACGAAACGACAGGCATCAGCAGCCAGTTTCCATCTGTTCTTATCATAGTTTCCATAATACTGGGTAGTCGTATAACTCGGTAACACAGGACTGTCTGTGTTAAATAGAGGACTAGCCGCAGTCAATCTCAATCTTGCGATTGCCGCATAACAAGCCGCATCGGTGGCACGACCGACATCAGCCGACGAACAAACAGCCGGAAGGCCTTTTGCAGCCTCAGCCAATTCATTACAAACCCATTCTACAGAATTCTCAAATGTTTCCCGAGGTTGATTCGTCAATGAAGAGTAATCATTGGGATCAACAGAATGATCT
>OHPK01000933.1_pt1 | contig 12802 bp, 12 predicted proteins | sample 1577661 | NCBI WGS metagenome assembly OHPK01 (sample SAMEA3879556, study PRJEB24766) | human gut metagenome | biome: human-associated habitat; feature: feces | place: USA | collected 1985/1987
CAGGCTCGGATACTTTTGTCGTAGCGGCGTTATCCGCATAAATAAATCTTTTTTCCATATGCAAGTCCCCTGCTTTATATATTTATGAATGTATGTCCCGCTGTTCAACAGCAAGACGATCGCATCTCTCGTTTTCGGGATGTCCGGCATGTCCCTTTACCCAAACAAATTCTACCTTGTGCTTTTCCAGCAGCGGCAAGAGCTTTTCCCAAAGGTCGACGTTCAGCGCGGGCTTTTTGTCGCTTTTCACCCAGCCGCGCTGCTTCCAGCCGTAGACCCAGCGCTTTTCCAGCGCGTCGATGACGTAGCGCGAGTCGGAATAGAGCTCCACGACGCACGGCTCTTTCAAGAGCCGCAGCGCCTCGATGACGGCGGTGAGCTCCATGCGGTTGTTCGTCGTGCTCGCCTCGCCGCCGGAGAGCTCGCGCTCGTGCGCACCGTATTTGAGCACCGCGCCCCAGCCGCCGGGGCCGGGGTTGCCCGAGCACGCGCCGTCGGTATAGATAATGACCTGTTTCATGCGTTTCCTCAATAAGAGCTGATCTCGAGCGATGCATCGTCCTCGCCCGGCGTGATCGAACGAATTTCGACCGTGTACTTCATTTCCGGCGAGACGACGATCTCGACGCGGTCGCCGACCTTTTTCCCCAGGATGGCCTTGCCGACGGGTGATTCCTTGCTGATGAGGCCCTTGAGCGCGTTCTGCCGCAGGGTGGTCACGAGCTGGATGTTCTGCTCTTTCCCCAGCTTTTCGTTATAGAGCACCACGTGGTCAAAAAGGCCGACGGTGCCCTCTTTTTCGTTCACTTCGATGACCTTCGCCGTCGCGATCATGCGCTCCAAGTAACGGATGCGGCTCTCGTTGCGGTTTTTCTCCTGCTTGGCGACCTTGTACTCGTAGTTTTCGCTCAAGTCGCCGAACGCGCGCGCCGTCTGCACATCTTCGATGAGCTTGGGGCGAAGCTCCAAACGGCGGTGCTCCAGCTCTGCCTTCATCTTGTCAATGTCGACCTGTGTCAGTTCGTCATACATGGTGTGTTCGCTTCCTTTTTATTTTGCTTACCCTTTGCTCTGCGCGTGCGCCTTCTTGACGCGCGCGACGCGCTGGGCGTATTCCTCGCGGTCCAGAATGCCCGCGTCATATAAGACCTTCAAACTCTCAAGCCGGTCCTCGCAGCTGTCCATGTGGACAGAATGCACCTCGCCGCTGTCGGCCTGCTTCCTGCGCGCGATCTCCCAGCGCTTTTCGCTGTGCGCGCGCTCGTCGGCGTGGCGCTGCTCGTTTCTCTCCCACTCGTCGGCGCGGTGCTGCTTGTGGAGCGCTTTGATCTCCGTCGGGCTCGGGCGCTTTTTTTCCGTCTGCCCGCGCAGCGCATCAAGATCCTCGGCCGTGCGCGTTGCCTTTTTGATCAACTCGTCGGGCGATGCCGAAATGCTGCCCGTTTCCCGATCGTTGACCTTTTTGTCCTCGTTGGCGACAGCCGCCTTAAACCCCCAGACAAGTGCGATGATAATAAGGATCAAAACTTCTCCCATTGTCCGCGCTCCTTTCTCTTACAGCCGGTCCAGAATGTCCCTGCGTTTTTCCTGATACTCCTCTTCCGTGATGAGTCTGCGATCGTAAAGCGTCTGCAATTCCTCGAGCCGCGCTTCGGCGTCGGACTTGCCGCCCTTTGCGCTATCGTCCGACTCGTCGGTGATCTCGTAGCCGCCGTTGTACTTCACAACGCCCGCCGCGAGCAGAAAATTGTAGATGCCCATGCCGAACGTCATCAGGCACCAGATGGCCTTGAAGCCGATCATCGCGCCGATGCTCGGGATCGTAAACAGGCCGAACACGCCCATCGCGCAAGCGATGACGCCCGACAGAATGCTCGCGCTTTTGCTGGGCTTATAGTGGATGTTTCTTCTCATGGTGACCTCCTCACAGCTTCTTTCTGCGTTCGTCGTACTCTTCCCTGCTCAGAATGCCCGCCTCGTAGAGCCGCTTGAGATTTTCAAGCCGGTCCTCCCTGCTGTCGGTCTCCGCACTCTGCGGCGCGGCGTTTTCCACAGGCTTTGGCGAAACAGGGATCTCTTCTGCCTCTTTAGACGCAGAATCGTCAGAAATTGTTTCTGCCCGCTCCTTCTTTCTCCACGGCATCGCCGCGCGGACAAAGCAGACCGCCGCACCGAGGCCGAAGAAAATTGCACCGGAGCGTCCGCTCTGTTCCTTCTGCTTCCGATCGTTTTCCACCATTTCCTGAACGGTGCGGTTCATCTCTTCATCGCCGAAGTCAAAGTCGCTCATATCGATCACAATGCTGTTTGTATTGTCAGTCTCCGGCGCGATCTGCGGCCAGATCAACGCCAGCGCCGCACCCAGCAAAATCACGCCGAGCACGATCATGCCCGGGCGGGTATAGATAGCGCGCAGCACCTCCATATTGTTCTCGTGTTTGCGCTGCTGCTGGCGCTCTATTGCGTCGCCCAGCGACTGCAAAATATTTGCCATTGCCATGCCCTCCTCCTTTTGGCTCTATTCTACCGAAGAGAGTTTTGTCTTTCCAGCAAGCTGGGGTTTACATGGGTTGCATTTGCATGCAACTTTGATGTTACATCGTGTTTTTTTCAGCGCAAAAGCGCTGAAGGGGGACTCCCATTGGCATGGGAGTGCGCTGTCAAAGGGGGTATTCTCTTCTCGAAGAGAATACCCCCTTTGTATCCCCCCAGAGAAGGACGAGGGGGGACCCCTCGACCCCCGACATTGCGGGTCTTATTCTTGAATGACTGCACGCGCTGCGCAGTGTGGGTGCGGTGTACATGGCTTCGCCATGAATCCCTGCGATTCGTCACCGTTTTCAACCGCGCCTTACTATCGTGAGGCGCGAGTGACGTTACCTCGGCGGCAGACTGCGTACCGAATGCGGCATTGCTGCGCTCGCCGCATTGTGGAGTGCCCCGATAGACGGGAATTACTGCGCACTTCTACAAGATGAGCAGAGCGGCAGCGGATGATAGAAGCAGCGGCAAATCGTATAGCAACTCCAAACGCGGCAACGCCGCGCTATGGGCAGTGCAATCGGCAAGCATTGCAGCTCTTCGAGCTGCTCGCTTGCAATGGGAAACGCCTTTCTTTTGGACGGTCACACCGCCCGTTTTCTTTCTCGGGAAAGAAAATGGGGGGTGTGGTTTCGTCCCACGCAGTGGGACAAGAGGTTCGAGGAGTTTACTCCTCGCTCTCCTCATGCTCTGTGAGCGCCATGGAAATGACGCTGTCTCCCTCTTCCTTGAAGCGCATGACGATCACTCCCTGCGTGGCTCTGCCCGTCGTGCGGATCGCCTCGACCGGCGTGCGGATCAGGATGCCCGCGCGCGTGACGAGCAGCAGATCCTCGCTGCCGTCCACGACCTTGACGCCGACGATGCCGCCGGTTTTCTCGGTGACCATGTAGTTCTTGATGCCGAGACCGCCGCGGTTCGTGATGCGGTACTCCTCGACCGGCGTTTTCTTGCCGTAGCCGTTTTCGGTGATGGTCAGGACTTCCTTGCCCTCCTGGGCGCGGGCGGCGCCAACGACATAGTCGTCCTCGCGCAGCTTGATGCCGCGCACGCCGACCGCCGTGCGGCCCATCGCACGGACATCGGTCTCGTCAAAGACGACCGCCATGCCGTCGTGCGTAGCGATGAGGATCTTCTGCTCGCCGTCCGTCTCGCGCACGCTCACCAGCTCGTCGCCCTCGTCGAGGTTCAGCGCGCGGATGCCGTTGTTGCGCAGGTTCTTGAGCGTCTCGACCGGCAGTCTCTTCACCGTGCCGTTGCGCGTCACCATGGTGAGGAACAGATTTTCGGCGTTCAGGTCGCGGAAGTGGATCATCGCCTGCACGCGCTCGCCCGTCTCCACCTGGATGATGTTGACGATGTTTGTACCCTTGGCGGCCTTGCCGCTCTCGGGGATCTGATAGCCCTTCTTGCGGTACACCTTGCCGGTGTCCGTAAAGAAGAGGATATAGTCGTGGGTCGAGGCGGTGAACACGTCGACCACCGTGTCCTCGTCGCGGGTGGTGATGCCCTTCTTGCCCATGCCGCCCTTACTCTGCGCGGTGTACTCGCTCGCGCTCGTGCGCTTGATGTAGCCGTTGCGGGTCAGGGTGAAGACGCACTGCTCCTCCTCGATGAGGTCTTCAATGTCGATCTCGTCCTCGACCTCCTGAATTTCGGTCTTGCGCTCATCGCCATACTTGTCGCGAATTTCGATGAGCTCGTCCTTGAGGACGCCCTTGAGCATCGTCTCATTTGCGAGCAGTTCGACAAAGTACGCGATCTTCTTTTCGAGTTCGTCGTACTCGTTCTGGAGCTTTTCGCGGTCGAGGCCCTGCAAGGCCTTCAGGCGCATGTCGAGGATGGCCTGCGCCTGCACGTCGGAGAGCGAGAAGCGTTCCATCAGCTTTTCCTTCGCGTCGTCGTAGCTCGTGCGGATGATGTGGATGACCTCGTCGATGTTGTCCTGCGCGATCAGTAAGCCCTGTAACAGGTGCTCGCGCTCGCGCGCCTTTTTGAGGTCGTACTGCGTTCTGCGCGTGATAAGCTCTTCCTGGAAGGTAAGATACTCGTCGATGATGTGGCGCAGGGACAGGATTTTCGGCTGCTTCTGGTTGTCGACGAGCGCCAGCATGTTGATGGCGAAGCTCGTCTGAAGCTGCGTCTGGGCGAACAGGCGGTTCAGGACCACCTGCGGGTTCGCGTCGTGCTTGACCTCGATGACGATGCGCATACCCGTGCGGTCGGTCTCGTCGCGGATGTCGGAAATGCCCTCCAAACGCTTGTCGTTCACCTGGTCGGCCATGTTCTTGATGAGCATGCGCTTGTTCACTTGATACGGAAGCTCGGTGACGATGATGCGCGTGCGGTCGCGGCCGAATTCTTCAAATTCCGTGCGGGCGCGCAGGATGATCTTACCGCGGCCCGTGGCGTAGGCCGCACGGATGCCGCTGCGGCCCATAATGATGCCCTTGGTCGGGAAGTCGGGGCCCGTGACGTGCTGCATCAGGTCGTAAAGCGTCGCCTCGGGATTGTTGAGCACGCAGACGCAGGCGTTGATGACCTCGGTCAGGTTGTGCGGCGGGATGTTCGTCGCCATACCGACGGCGATACCGGAAGAACCGTTAACCAGCAGGTTCGGGAAGCGCGCGGGCAGCACGCGGGGCTCCTTGCGGCTCTCATCGAAGTTCGGGTCCCAGTCGACGGTCTCCTTATCGATGTCGCGCAGCATTTCGTTCGCGATCTTCGACATTCTGGCCTCGGTGTATCGGTAGGCGGCCGGAGGGTCGCCATCGATCGAGCCGAAGTTGCCGTGGCCGTCAACGAGCATATAGCGCATGGAGAAGTCCTGCGCCAGACGGACCAAAGCGTCGTAAACGGAAGCGTCGCCGTGCGGATGATAGCGGCCCAGCACGTCGCCGACGCAGGTCGCCGACTTTTTGAACGCCTTGTCGCTCGTCAGGCCGTCTTCGTACATGGCGTACAGGATGCGGCGGTGGACAGGCTTCAAGCCGTCGCGCACATCGGGCAGCGCGCGCCCGACGATGACCGACATCGCGTATTCGATGTAGGAGGACTGCATCTCGTGCACGAGCTCGCTCTGCACGATCTTTTGGTTGGGGAATTGAATGTCTTCGGGTTTGTAATCCACGTTTTTGTGTGCCATTTTCTTCGTCCTCCTCTCTTAAAAGTCCAGATTGACCGCGTATTTCGCGTTCTGTTCGATGAATTCCTTGCGCGGCTCGACCTTCTCGCCCATCAGCACCGTGAACGTCTCGTCGGCGAGCACCGCGTCCTCGAGCGTGATGCGCTTAAGTGTGCGCTTTTCGGGGTCCATGGTCGTCTCCCACAGCTCGTGCGGGTTCATTTCACCAAGACCTTTGAAGCGCGAGATATCGACCTTCGCGTTCGGATTGTCGCCGCGCAGCTCGGCGGAAACGGCGTCGCGCTCCTCGTCCGAGAAGGCAACGCGCTGCGTCTTGCCGCGCGAGAGCTTGTAGAGCGGCGGCACGGCCGCGTAAACATAGCCGTTTTCGATGAGCGGGCGCATATAGCGGAAGAAGAACGTCAACAGCAGCGTCCGGATGTGCGAGCCGTCGACATCGGCATCCGCCATGATGATGACCTTGTGATATCTCAGCTTATTGACGTCGAAATCCTCGCCCAGTCCCGCGCCGAGCGCGATGATGACGGGCTGGAGCTTGTCGTTGCCGTAAATTTTGTCGGCGCGCACCTTTTCGACGTTGAGCATCTTGCCCCACAGCGGCAGGATCGCCTGGAAGCGCGAGTCGCGTCCCTGGGTGGCAGAGCCACCTGCCGAGTCGCCCTCTACGATGTAGAGCTCGGTGAGCTCGGGGTTATTTTCGTTGCAGTCGCGCAGCTTGTCGGGCATCGCCGCGCCGCCGAGGGCGCTCTTGCGGCGGATGGATTCGCGCGCCTTGCGCGCGGCCTCGCGCGCGCGGTTGGCCGTCATCGCCTTATCCAAAATCGTGCGCGCCACGACGGGGTTCTCCTCAAGGAACTGCATCAGCCGGTCGGAGACAATGCCGTCGACCAGTGTGCGGATCTCGCTGTTGCCGAGCTTTGCCTTTGTCTGGCCCTCGAACTGCGCGTTCGTGAGCTTGACGGAAATGACGCAGGTCAGGCCCTCGCGGCAGTCCTCGCCGCTGACCTTATCGCCCTCCTTGATGATGCCGTTTTTGATGCCGTAGGCGTTCAGCACGCGCGTGAGCGCGGCCTTGAAGCCGGTCTCGTGCATGCCGCCTTCGGGCGTGTGGACGTTGTTAGCGAACGACAGGATATTTTCCTGATAGCCGTCGTCATACTGGAGCGCCAATTCCGCGAACGAATCGCCCTTCATGCCGCTCATGTAGATGACGTTATTGTGCAGCGGCTCTTTCTTCTTGTTGAGCCACGTGACGAACTCGCGGATACCGCCCTCGTAGCACATCGAGTCGCGGCGCTCGCTCTCGCTCTTTTCCGCGCTCGCCGTGCGCTTATCTTCGATCGTGATGCGAAGGCCCGCGTTCAAAAATGCCTCTTCGCGCATGCGGGTGTGCAGCGTTTCGTAGGAGTATTCGAGCTCTTCGAACATCTCGGGATCGGGCTTGAACGTAACGGTCGTGCCCGTGCGGTCGGTCGAGCCGATGATGGTCATCTCCTGCGTGATCTTGCCGCGGGAGAATTTCATCTCGTAGATGTTGCCGTTTTTGTGGACCTGCACCGTCAGCCATTCAGACAGCGCGTTGACAACGCTCGCGCCAACGCCGTGCAGACCGCCGGAGACCTTATAGCCTCCGCCGCCGAACTTGCCGCCCGCGTGCAGCACGGTGTAGACGACCTCAAGCGCGGGGCGGCCGGTCTGTGCCTGAATGTCGACCGGAATGCCGCGGCCGTTATCGACAACGGTGATGGTGTTGCCCTCGTTGATCGTCACCTTGATCTCCGTGCAGTAGCCCGCGAGCGCCTCGTCAATGGAGTTATCCACAATTTCGTAGACGAGGTGATGCAGGCCGCTCACCGACGTCGAGCCGATGTACATGCCCGGGCGCTTGCGCACCGCCTCAAGCCCCTCGAGAACTTGAATTTCCGAGGCGTTATAATCATTGTTTTCATCCACCGCCGTGGATTGCAGGATCTCATTTTCTGCCATTTGGGTTCTCCTTTCGTCATCAGGCAGGAAGAACCGGGTCGGAGCCGTTTCCGGCCCGTTTCTCCCTGCCTCGAGCACTATTTTGATGGGAAAGCCGCTTACATCGCGGCTGTTGTTTTCTTCTTTCTGATCAAGCAGTAAATGCCGTACACCAGCGCCTGACTCATTAGGTACAGGAACAAAATGCCCGTGATCGGCCCGACGGGAAACGTCGAATCCGTACCGTGGAACTGCCAGAGCACTTCGCATGCAAGCCAGAAGAGCGCCGACACCTTCATTTTCTTCCGAAAGCGCCACTTGTCGCCCTCATCTGCCTTGAGCTGCCATGTGAAATACACCGTCAGCAGCGCGAAAAAGCCAAGCGCGATGGGCAGCACCCACCGCTCATCGTGGGGAAGGGAAAAGGGACTTGCCAACAGTGACAAAACAATGGGAAGTTTCATGTCTGTTCCTCCATTCTTCTTTGCAGCGTCGCGCTCGAAAGCTCGGATAAATAAACCAATTGTGGGTGATACGGGTGGTCGCACACCAGAAAGGACTTGGGAATGTCCTCGCACGCGTCGATGACTAAGCTCTCATCCTCCGCCCGGCGGAGAAATTCTGACGTTCTTTTCGATTGGGATGTGATCTCCAGATCAAAGACGCCGATGATGTGCTTTTCTGGCAGCATGACATTGTTGCCGATGTGCAGGTACATGGTACCTCCTCAGATATCGCGCCCAAAGGGCGCGGGGTGGTCTCCCATTGGCATGGGAGTGCGCAGTCAAAGGGGGTATTCTCTTTCCAAAGAGAATACCCCCTTTGGAACCCCAAGAGAAATGCGAGGGGAGTCCCCCTCGACCCCCAACATTGTGGGATTGCAGCTTGAATAACTGCACGCGCTGCGCAGTGTGGGTGCGGTGTACATGGCTTCGCCATGAATCTTCTGAGAGTCGTCACCACTCTCAACCGCGCCTTACTGTCGTGAGGCGCGAGTGACGTTTGCTTGGCGGCAGACTGCGTGCGGAATGCGGCATTGCTTCGCTCGCCGCATTGATGGGTGCCGCGGTAGACGGTAATTAGTCAGCACTTCTACAAGATCAGCAGAGCGGCAGCGGATAATAGAAGCAAACCAAATCGTATAGCAATACCCAACGCGGCAACGCCGCGCGCAAGGAAGTGCAATCGGCAAGCGCCGCACTTCTTCGAGCTACTTGCTCTCAATGGGAAACGCCTTTCTTTTGGACGGTCACACCGCCCGCAGGCGGCATCTCCCAGCCGCATAGGTGCGGCTAAACTACCGCTCCCTGTGAGATATGGAACACTTTTCCACTCAAAAGTGTCCCCAACCGATCCTCTTCACAGCACGTGATAAACACCTGCCCGCCAAGGATGCGGTTGAGCACATATTCCTGCCGCTTCGGGTCAAGCTCGGACAGCACGTCGTCGAGCAACAGCAGCGGTGTGCGGGATGTGATCTCGCGGTAAATCTCCCGCTCGGCGAGCTTGAACGCCAGCGCCGCCGTGCGGGTCTGGCCCTGGGACGAAAACTGCCTTGCGTTCACGCCGCCGATCGTCACGGCGATATCGTCCTTATGCGGGCCGGAAAGGCACATTCTTGATGCCCGTTCCGCCGCCGCGTGCGATGCCTGATGCGCGCGCAGCTGGTCGTAAATCGTTTCAATTGGCGCGAGCGGGTCTGAAATGGTCGAAACCGTCTGGTATTCGACGCCCAACTCTTCCCTGCCGCCGGAGCATTCGCGGTGCGCGATGCCCGCATATTCCTTCAATCGCTCGCAGAACCGCGCACGGTAGTAGATGATGACCGCTCCGCTCTGCGCCATGCGCAGGTCAAATTCCGGCAAAGTATCAAGAAGCGACGGATACTCCTCGCTGTCGCGCAGAATGCGCGTCTTGTGCTCGTAGGCGCGGTGATAGTCGCTGAGCGCCTGCGCGTAGCGCGCGCGAAGCTGGCAGAGCGCGTCGTCCATGAACTTGCGCCGCGCCGCCGCTCCATCGCGAATCAGCAATAAATCCTCCGGACAGAAGTAGACCGCGCCGAGCACGTCGCTGAGGTCGCTTCCCTTTTTCACGGGCACCTTATTGATGAGAATTTTTCGTCTTCTCCCCGCGGCGAGCGCGATCTCGAGCAGAAAATCTCGGCTGCGCGCAAACGCGTTCGCCTTGATGCTGCATTCGCTCTTGCCGAACGAAATGAGCTCTTTTTCCGCCCTCGCGCGCGGTGAGCGGGCAGACGAGAGATAGACGATGGCTTCGAGCAGATTCGTCTTTCCCTGCGCGTTCTCGCCGACGATGACGTTGCAGTCCGGCGCGAACGTGACATTCAGCGCGTCGTAATTGCGAAAGTTCCGCAGCGCCAACGCGTCAATCCGCATAGGAGACCGTCAGCTCTTTGCCGTCGAAGGCGACCGTGTCGCCCGGGCGGATCTTCTTGTACAGTTCCAAAAGACCTTCCTGATAACTCTCCGCAGTGTCCTTTGTAAAGCTTGCAAGGATCTTCGGCTCTTCACCGAAAAGATCAACAATCTCTGCATTCGTTCCGATACCAAGTGCACGGATCAGCACTGTGATCGGAACTTTTCTTGTACGATCGACGCGCACATAAAAAACGTCGTTGGAGTCTGTCTCATATTCAAGCCATGCGCCTCGGTTTGGGATCACTGTAGATGAGTACAGTTTCTTTCCGAGTTTATCATGAGCAATGCCATAATAAATTCCCGGAGAACGCACGAGCTGACTGACGATAACACGCTCTGCACCGTTGATAACAAATGTACCCGTCTTTGTCATCAGCGGAAGATCTCCCATAAAAATCTCATGCTCGTTAATCTCATCAGTCTCTTTATTGTGGAGACGGACTCTCACTTTTAAGGGAGCAGCATAAGTCGCATCGCGCTCTTTACACTCATCGATCGTATATTTCACATCGTCCTCGCAAAGTGTGAAATCTACGAATTCCAGACTTAAGTGTCCGCTGTAATCAGCGATCGGGGAAATATCGTCGAACACCTCTTTGAGTCCTTCGTCAAGAAACCATTGATAGGAATCTTTTTGAACTTCAATGAGGTTAGGCATCTCCAATACTTCTTTCTGCCGTGAGTAACTCATGCGGAAACTTTTTCCGGTTTTAATGGGACGGATTCTGTTTTTCTCCATTGACGTTTCACTCCTCTATCATTTTTTCAATCATTCCTCTTTCGTTGTCCGCATCTCCTTTGTCGGACAACATCGAATGACCTGAATCTTTACAAACGGGACTTCTCTTGCATCTCAATTATTCCCGTTATCGTGGCAGTCGCCAAAACACCGTATAAACAGAGATTTTGGCACGTTGCTTCGCGTAAATGAAAAGAGCCTTGTAATAGTAATAACGCTTCTAATACGGCATACCTTTCCATAATAGTGCATTTTTAACTATAACACAAAGCTCTTTTCGTTGTCAATAACATTTCCCATTTTTTTCTTGACATTTTTCTTCATATATGATATTATGCGTCACTTTTCGACAAACGGCGATGTTTAACGTGAACGCACAACAAAGACAAAAGAACCGCAGAAGCATTTTATCTTCTGCGGTTGATTTTCTTAAGACCGTCTTACTTAAAGACGTTCATAAAGTTATCGGAAACTCCGATTATTTCATGCTAACTTCTGCACCTTCTGCCTCAAGTTTAGCTTTGATCTCCTCAGCCTCTGCTTTGGAAACACCCTCTTTGAGTGTCTTCGGAGCGTTGTCAACAAGCTCTTTTGCTTCTTTCAGTCCAAGACCTGTGATCTCGCGAACTGCTTTGATAACTTTAACTTTGGAAGCTCCTGCAGATACGAGTTCTACGTCAAACTCATCTTTTTCTTCTGCTGCTGCGCCACCGTCTGCTGCTGCTGCAACTACAACGCCTGCTGCTGCAGATACACCAAACTCTTCTTCACATGCTTTTACTAATTCATTTAACTCTAATACTGATAACTCTTTGATCGCTTCGATCATTTCAGCTGTTGTCATTTTAGCCATTTTTGATATCCTCCATTTTTAAATTTACTCTGCCGGACTCTTCTTCTGATCTCCGGTTCAGATTTTGTTCCTTTTTACATTGCGCCGCATATCCGGCACATCTGTATTTTACTCCTCTGCTGCCGCTTCTTCGGCCGGAGCCTCTGTTGCTGCCTCGCCGTCTTTCTCAGCGATCTGTTTAATAACACGAGCAAAGTTTGTAATCGGTGACTGCAAGCTTCCGAGCAATTTGGAGAGAAGTACCTCTCTTGACGGAATCTTAGCCAGTTCATTCAATCCGGCTACATCATATACAGTTCCTTCAATTACACCGGCTTTCATCTCAAGTTTGTCTGCTGTCTTAGCAAACTCTGCAAGAATTCTGGCCGGAGCTGTCGCATCTTCCTTAGATACGCAAAGTGCGCTCGGTCCTTCTAAATACTCATCCAGACCCGCGAACTCTGTTCCTTCAAATGCTCTCTTCATCATTGTGTTCTTACATACTTTGTAAGTAACGCCGGCTTCTCTGAGCTTTTTACGAAGCTCTGTATCCTGTGCTACTGTAAGTCCACGGTAGTCAACGATAACTACAGACTGAGCATCTTTGATGTCTTCTGCGATAGCTGCTACGATCGGTTGTTTTAATTCAACTTTTGCCACGTCCAGGTGCACCTCCTTATAGATTTTAAATGACTGCGTCCTGAGACCTTCAATCATCGGAAGCGCCGAAAGGCACATCCCGGGATTGCAGGCGATTACCAACATCCCGGGCAACCCCGAACTTTGGCTCGTCGCCTATACAAAAAACCTCTGCGACAGAAGACACAGAGGTTTACAAATGTTCTTTTTAAAAAGAATTCGTATCTTCCTCGGCAGGCGTTCTCAACCTTATGCCTAACGGCACCTGCTGTCTTCGGCAGTCAATTACTTTTATAAAATATCACTACTCATCCAAATTGTCAAGCACTTTTTTCACATATTGTTCCGCTTCACCTTCCGATAAAGAAAACTCTTCCTCATTATATTCCGTCAAAATCATATCGATTACCTCCGACCGATTTTTACGAAGTATTTCAGACAAAATTCCCTGACGGATGCAAGTGTCTACCGCCCGCTCTACCGCCTCTTCAAACGGAAGTTCT
>OHPK01000937.1_pt1 | contig 12690 bp, 7 predicted proteins | sample 1577661 | NCBI WGS metagenome assembly OHPK01 (sample SAMEA3879556, study PRJEB24766) | human gut metagenome | biome: human-associated habitat; feature: feces | place: USA | collected 1985/1987
CTAAAATGCCGCTGAACGGGACGTCGTCGAAACAATACAATCCTTCTTTCCAGCGATATATATTATAATCTTCAATTTTGCTTATCACTAATTTGCCATTTTTTAGGGTGCTCTTATAGTCAGGTAATAAAACTTGTGAAATATTATTGTCGGAAGGTGATTTGATTTTTATTTTTCCTTGTATTAAAGAAGCTTCGAAGTTTTGTTGTTTAGCATAAGCCTCTACATTAAATTTTGTGCCCAATACTTCTATGTCCATTGCATGAGTATGTACTATGAACGGGCACTTTTCGTTACGGGCAACATCAAAATAGGCTTCTCCGTCTAATATTATTTCACGTTTATCTTCCATGAATGAAACAGGATATTGCATTTGTGTTCCTGCATTTAGCCAAACATTTGATCCATCGGGCAATTCAATATTTACGCGTTGTCCGGCGGGGACTATTATTGTTTGCATAGCTATGTCAACATGCTTATGATGCTCATTCGTTATTGAAAAGATAGTAGCTGTAATACTTACCGCAATGATTATCACAGAAGCAATCTTTAAGAATTCCCTGATGAAATATCTGTTTCTTTTTGTTGTATTTATTGCTGTCCATTTAGGGTTTCCTATAAGAATCATTGCATTGAATAACTTGCGCTCTCGGTGAAACTGTTTGCTATGTTCTTCTGAACTTTCAGCCCACTCTTTCACTGCTTTCATTTCTTCAATAGATGCTTGTCCCTCGAAAAATCGGTATAATGAATTTTTGTCCATAGGTGTTTTTTATAATGATAGCGAACAAAGAGGGTTTATCCCTAGTGGAAAACTCATTTTTTGCAATTGTACAATTTTTTAAGTTTAGCCGCACACACAGGTTATAGAAGCTGTGTGTGCAGGTTATTTGAGTCGTTAATTAATTTGGGTGAATTTGATACATGTTATTTGTAGCCGATGGTAACTTTGTGTATAGCTTTGTTAGGACCGTCTGCTATGTATATGGTTCCATCTGTATCTTGTACAAAGTCAACCGGACTAGTGGTGCCTGAATCTTTCCAACCATTTTCGGCTTTACAAACGAGGATGATTGTGGCGTCCTGATAACCATTCTTTCCAGGTTTTAGGATCTTGGTTTTACGGGTGCCACTATTACCGTCACTGAACCAGATGTAGCCATCCTTATCTACCATTAGCCCCTCTGCTTTTTCCAATTTGGCCGCTTTAGGATCTTCTGTTATATCCTCCGTTATAACTTTGTTACCTCCACCTGCAATCAATGTATAAGCGCCGCTAGAGTCTACTTTATAAATAATAGCCGGCATTTGATCCGTCTGTTGCTGCTGCTATCAAGTTACCAGCAGCATCAAAAGCTATGGCTTGTATTTGACGGCCGGTAATTTTAACAAATTCCAACCTTGAACTGCTGTTATAATTTCCTGATGGATATTTTTGGATCGTTCCGGAATTACGGCAAACCGCATACATATTGTTGTGTTGGTCAAATTTTACATCCATAAGGTTGTCCAACCCGTTGCGAGTTAACAAATCGGAAACTTGTTTTGTATTAGGATCCCATACGCTAATTTTATCTTCTCCTTTATATGCGAGGTAAAGTTTTCCATTAGTAGGATTAGTGGTGATTTTCAGCAGAACAGTTCCTGTGCCATTGGGGACGATTTTTTCTCGTTCCATTGTTCTTAAATCTATTGCCCAAGCCTCTGTAGCACTACCACCGTTAGTACTGTAAGCTAATCTGCCATCTTTTAAGAATGTAACGCTTTTTAAATCCTGGGTATTAATATCACTTGGTACAGTGATGAAATTTTGTGTACATTCGTAAATCCTCTCTCTTGTATCTTCGTATGTGAAAAGAGCCGGATTTTTGCCTGTTTTTACACCTACAGAGACGGTTACTGCATAAGTTCCTATTTCGTTTTGAGGTGCGATAATTTTCAATTCGGTCTCTGTGGCATATTTAACAGTTGCTATTGCATCTCCTATTTTTACAATGTTTTCTTCGGGGGTGGTACTGAAGTTCTCGCCGATGATAGTAATTTCCGTGTTTTCTGTTCCGGAGCTTGGGCTGATGGAGCTAACAACAGGAGTGTAGTCTACGTAAGTAAATCTTAAGTTCTCTGTCTTTTGGGCACCTACCATTACTTCTATAATACATTCTCCTGCTTCATTTGCCGGGGCAATTACCTGTAGTTGGGTAGCTGTTACCGATGTAATAGTAGCTTTGGCATTTTTTAAATATACTTTGGCTTGATCTGTAAAATTTTCACCGATAATGGTTATCTTAGTTCCTATTTCTCCTTTTGCGGGAGAACTGGTTGTTGTTTTCAGTTGGAGAGGTGTTGATTGCGAATTTTCATCATCACCGGAGCAGCTGAACATAAGTAAGGCTGTACAAACAGCCATGAATGCTGAAGTCGTTTTCATAATAAATTTGATTAGATGAATAAAAGTGTTTATAAATACAAATTATATAGGTTGAGTAAGAACGCTCTTCACTTTTGCGAATATAAATAGCTGTGTTTTCCATTTTTCATGTTCGCATATATGGTGGCTCTTTCATTGCGAAAATAATAGAGTAAGGTCTTATTCATAAATACTTTATTTTTTGATGTATTTATAGTAATAACGAACAGAGTAAGTTTATCCCTAGTAAGAAAGTGTTTTTTTTAGATTCTTCTTTTAAGTATTTGTGTTTTTTCTTTCATTCCGGCTTGCAGCACCTTTTTCGTGCGGAGAGGAAACCATGTGGATGTTTGTCATATCATACTTACGTTTTTGTGCTTTTATTGATCAAAAGGTTTTGGTTCTAGAATATAGGATACATGGGAAGTGAAAAAGTATGATTGGAGTTGTAGCGGTTTTCTAGTTTAAGAAAAAAAGAAGTAGCGTTGTTGGCAAATAGTCTTTTAAAGCTATTCGTAGAACTTTTGTGGCTTTGTTTATATGATATTCGACGCCTTTTGTTGTCATGTTCAATAGGTCTGCTATTTCTTTGTGGGATTTGTTTTCGTATCGACTCATGGCAAAAATACGTCTGGTTTGCTCCGGTAAAGTTTCTAAGGTTCTATTTACGATTTCTTGAATCTCAGCTGTGAAAATTTCATTAGGTTCAAGTTCTTCTAGAGTTGCGATTCTATTAGATAACTCCCAAGAGTAGATTTGAAAGATTTTATCGGAAGCCATTTGACGAACCTGTTGATTTCGAAGATAATCTATACATTTATGCTTCAAGACAGTCAAAACATAAGCTGGTATGTTTATGTCTGAAGGCAGTCGTTCCTTGTTTTCCCAATAATACATAATTGATTCAATGACAAAGTCCTCGGCCACGGCTTCATCATGCACGTACGTAGAGGCAAAATGAATGAAGCGGCGTTGATAGTCAATGAAAAATTGGTTGAAATTGTTGGTGTAATTGTTTTTATTGAACATGCGTTTTATAGTTATGCTCTGCAAATATACACTAATTTCCTATAAACGATGTCTTATTGGCTTCTTATAGGATTAAAAAAGGTTAAGTATTGCCTTTTGGCGTGAAAGAAGCTATCTGTAATGTACTTGAAATAAGGTGTTGTTGTCATTTAAACTTCGAGTTTACACTGGTTTTATAGCGGTAGAATATAGTTTTATATCTTTAATAACAATGAATAGAAATGAATTTAATGAATGAGTTTTGAGATAATAAATACTGTGCTGACTAATTTGTTGGGCCAGTTGTGTTAAGACGGCCAAACTGAGCTGGAAAGTCTTTGGAAATGCTTGTGCAAATAATTTTTTCAGTAAAATGTACCAAAATAGTTCCTCATTTGGATTATTTGGGTCGGTCAATTCTATTTAAATGCACTACTTTTGCCATTAAGAAAATTAATCACTTAACAAATAATCCATGTATTATGAAAACAATTCTTAGCGCATTAGGAGTTTCCCTTTTGATCTTAACGAGTTGCGGTGGACAAAAAAAGGTTGAAGTAGACTTTATTCAGGACAACATCGACAACGCAGTTGCACAAAACACGATTCAAACGGATATTATCGAAAAATCCGGTAAAATTTTGAATCCGAGAACTATCAATAAAGACGGTAGTATATCTTATATACCTATTGATGACTGGTGTTCCGGCTTTTTCCCAGGCAGTATGTGGCTGACATATAACCTGACTGGAGATCAGAAATGGTTGCCGTTGGCTGAGAAATATACTGAAGCCCTTGACTCGGTGAAATATCTGAAATGGCACCATGATGTAGGTTTCATGATTGGTTGCAGCTATCTGAACGGTTATCGTCTGGCAAACAAAAAAGAGTACAAAGATGTAATTGTTGAAACGGCTAAGTCGCTTTCCACTCGTTTTCGCCCGAATGCTGGCGTTATCCAGTCATGGGATGCTGATAGAGGCTGGCAGGGAACACGTGGATGGAAATGCCCGGTGATTATTGATAATATGATGAATCTCGAACTTTTGTTTGAAGCAACAGCCTTTTCAGGAGATTCTACTTTCTATAATATTGCAGTGAAACATGCCGATACAACAATAGCTCACCACTTCCGTCCGGACAACAGCTGCTATCATGTGGTAGATTACGATCCGGAGACAGGCGAAGTGCGCAAGAGACAAACTGCGCAGGGATATGCAGACGAATCTGCCTGGGCTCGCGGACAAGCTTGGGCTCTCTATGGATATACTACCTGCTATCGCTACACGAAAGATAAGAAATACCTCGACCAGGCGCAAAAGGTGTATAACTTTATCTTTAATAATAAGAACTTGCCGGAAGATCTCGTTCCTTACTGGGATTACGATGCTCCGAATATTCCGAACGAACCGCGTGATGCTTCTGCTGCTGCTTGTACAGCTTCCGCCCTTTATGAACTGGATGGTTACCTGCCGGGTAATCATTACAAGGAAACTGCTGATAAGATTATGGAAAGTTTAGGCTCGCCTGCTTATCGTGCAAAGGTTGGAACAAATGGAAATTTTATCCTGATGCATTCAGTAGGTAGTATTCCTCACGGTCAGGAAATCGATGTTCCTCTGAATTATGCTGACTACTACTTCCTGGAAGGACTGATGCGTAAAAGAGACTTGGAAAAGAAATAAGGAATGAGAAATACAAAAAAATAATGAACAGTAAACAGTGAACAATGAATAATCTATGGATTCTAACGTAACATGTTTACTGTTTATTATTCAATATTTATTGTTTATTATTTCCCTCTTATCATTTACTACTAACCTGTTTTAATTATTTATCATAAACTATCATGAATAAACCTATAAACCTTCTTGTAGGAGGCTTGACGCTCTTTGCCGCACAAGGTTGCAAGGCTCCGAAACAAGCGTCCCAACAAGCGGAGCATCCTAATATAATCTATGTATTTCCCGATCAATACCGTAACCAGGCGATGGGCTTCTGGAGGCAGGACGGATTCCGGGATAAAGTAAATTTTGAAGGAGACCCCGTGCATACTCCTAATCTGGATGCCTTTGCACGTGAATCTATGGTCTTGTCGTCTGCACAGAGTAACTGCCCGTTGAGTAGCCCTCATCGTGGAATGTTACTGACCGGTATGTATCCGAACAAAAGCGGTGTACCATTGAATTGCAATTCTACACGTCCGATCAGTTCCTTACGCGAGGATGCGGAATGTATCGGCGATGTGTTCAGCAAAGCAGGTTATGACTGTGCTTATTTTGGTAAACTTCACGCTGACTTCCCGACTCCGAACGATCCCGAACATCCGGGACAGTATGTGGAAGAAAAACGTCCGGCATGGGATGCCTATACACCGAAAGAACGCCGGCACGGCTTTAACTACTGGTATTCTTACGGAACATTTGACGAACACAAGAACCCGCATTATTGGGATACGGATGGTAAGAGACACGATCCGAAGGAATGGTCACCTTTGCACGAATCAGGCAAAGTCATTTCTTATCTGAAAAATGACGGTAACGTACGTGATACCAAGAAACCTTTCTTCATAATGGTGGGCATGAATCCTCCTCACAGCCCGTATCGCTCCTTGAATGACTGTGAAGAGCAGGATTTTAATCTTTATAAAGATCAGCCTCTGGATAGTCTGTTGATTCGTCCGAATGTCGATTTGAAGATGAAGAAAGCGGAGTCTGCACGTTATTATTTCGCTTCCGTTACCGGAGTAGACCGTGCTTTCGGACAGATTTTGACGACATTGAAAGAATTGGGATTGGACAAGAATACAGTCGTAATCTTTGCTTCCGATCATGGTGAGACGATGTGTAGCCAGCGCACTGATGATCCGAAGAATTCCCCTTATTCTGAATCCATGAATATTCCGTTCCTGGTTCGTTTTCCCGGTAAGATTCAGCCGAGGGTGGATGATTTATTGCTCTCCGCTCCTGATATTATGCCTACGGTGCTTGGCTTGTGCGGTCTGGGTGATTCTATTCCGGCGGAAGTGCAGGGACGTAATTTCGCTCCTCTTTTCTTCGATGAAAAGGCTGAAATTGTTCGTCCTACAGGTGCACTGTATATTCAGAATGTAGATGGTGATAAAGATGAAAATGGATTGGTGCAGACTTACTTCCCTTCTTCAAGAGGTATCAAGACGGCTCAATATACATTGGCGTTATATATCGACCGTGATACGAAGCAATTGAAGAAAAGCCTCTTATTCGATGATGTAAAAGATCCATATCAACTGCATAACCTGCCTTTGGAAGAAAATAAGGAGATTGTGGCACAACTTTGCGGTGAAATGGGAGCTATGTTGAAGGAAATTAATGATCCTTGGTATACGGAAAAGATTCTGTCGGATCGGATTCCTTATTAGCGATTAGTAATTTATAAAACGCTGATTAACTCAAATAAGTGCCAATTTTAGGAGTAAATCTCTGCGACAATAATAGGTGTTAATCCGCATCCGCGTTTAAATTGAAAATAGTAATGAAAAACAGTTGTTTTATAGTATTATTCCTTTTGGGAATCATTCCTTCAGCTTTCGCTCAACTCATCGGATTTGAAGAAGAAGTGCCCGAAGCATTTACAGTTTCCGGAAAGGGAGAAGTGAAAATCTCTTCTCTTTTTTACAAAGAGGGTGAAAGTAGTCTGGAATGGGACTTTCAGCCCGGTTCTACGCTGGATGTTCAAATTGCTCCTTTATCGTTGAATACGAGAAACGAGAAGCAGTTCGGCATTACCTTGTGGATTTATAATGAGAAACCACAGCAGGATTCTATTCGTTTTGAGTTTCTGAATAAGGAGGGAGAAGTCTCTTATTGGTTCTCTTATCGTTTGCAGACAGCAGGTTGGCGGGCTTGCTGGATCTCTTTTGAGTATATGCAGGGCGACAAGAAAGATAAGAAGATCGTAGCCTATCGACTGGTTGCCCCGCAACGGAAAGGACGTATCTTTCTTGACCGTCTGATTTTTCCGGAAAAGAAAATGAATCTTCGTACCACTCCCGACCAACAGTTGCCTACCAATAATGGGCTGTCTAATCGTGACCTGTGGCATTGGTGTCTCGTGTGGAAATGGGAACAACAGTCGTATGATATTCCCCTGCCTTCTAAATTGACAAGCGAACAAAAGAAGGAGCTGAAGACTATCGAACAACGTTTGACAGATTTTCTGGAAGTGAAAAAGGCACCGCAAGGGCCTATTAATGCTGCCTATAAAACATTTGAGAAAGCGGCTATCAGTCCATCCATCGCTGGGACGGGATTTATAGGAACTCCTATTGTTGCTCCTGATGAACAGGACAAGAAGAAAGGAGAAATGTCATGGAACGATATTGAAACGATGCTTTCCGGCTTTGCCTATGATGCTTATTATAACCAGAACGAAACATCAAAGAAAAACTACTTTACCGTATTCGACTATGCTATCGATCAGGGATTTGCATACGGTAGCGGTATGGGTACCAATCATCATTATGGTTATCAGGTACGTAAGATATATACAACTGCCTGGCTGATGCGTGATGCTATCTATAAACATCCTCATCGGGATGCTTATCTCTCCACATTGCGTTTTTGGGCGGCTCTGCAAGAAACTCGTCAGCCATGCTCTCCAACACGTGATGAATTGTTGGATTCCTGGCATACGTTATTGATGGCGAAATTTATTTCCGCTATGATGTTTCCCGATGCAAGAGAACAGGCGCAAGCGTTGAGCGGCTTGTCACGTTGGCTTTCTTCTTCTTTGCGTTATACTCCGGGAACGATCGGTGGTATAAAGGTAGACGGTACGACTTTCCATCATGGCGGTTTCTATCCGGGATATACCACTGGAGTACTTGCGACTGTAGGAGAATATATTGCATTTACCAATGGTACAAGTTTTGAACTGACAGAAGATGCGCGCAAACACATGAAATCAGCCTTTATTGCTATGCGCAATTATTGCAATTTTTATGAATGGGGCATCGGAATCAGTGGCCGTCATCCTTTTGGAGGGAAGATGGGAAGCGATGATATCGAAGCATTTGCCAATATCGCTTTATCCGGCGATTTGTCCGGTCAGGGAAATACGTTTGATCGTGGTCTGGCTGCCGACTATTTACGTCTGATACGCAATAGTGATACTCCGAATGCGCGTTTTTTCAAGAAGGAAGGTATTCAACCGGCACAGGCTCCACAGGGATTCTTCGTTTACAACTATGGTTCGGCAGGCATTTTCCGTCGTGCGGACTGGATGGTGACATTGAAAGGATATACCACAGACGTATGGGGCTCTGAAATTTATACGAAAGATAACCGTTACGGACGTTATCAGAGTTATGGCTCCGTGCAGATTATGGGGAAAGGAAATCCCGTGTCACGTGCCGGAAGCGGTTTTGTGCAGGAGGGATGGGATTGGAACCGTTTGCCGGGTACAACTACCATTCATTTGCCTTTCAACTTGCTTGATAGCCCATTGAAAGGAACGACTATGGCACGCTCCAAAGAGAATTTCTCCGGAAGCAGTTCTTTAGATGGTAAAAATGGAATGTTCGCTATGAAGTTGGCAGAACGGGATTATGAGAATTTTACACCGGACTTTGTGGCCCGTAAATCCGTATTCTGTTTTGATAACCGGATGGTTTGCCTGGGAACAGGTATTTCGAACTCCAATGCGGATTATCCTACGGAAACGACTCTTTTCCAGACAAAATATAATGGTAAGGAGCCCAAAGTAGGAGAGGATAACTATTGGCTTCATGATGGTTATGACAATTATTATCATGTAGTGGACGGAACCGTTCGCGCACAGGTGGCAGAACAGGAATCACGGCATGAAAAGACGCGTGAAATAACCAAAGGAAAATTTTCTTCTGCCTGGATAGAACATGGCAAGGCGCCGAAAGAGGGGACTTATGAATATATGGTATTGATACAGCCTTCTGCTTCCGATCTTGACGAACTGCGCAAAACTCCTGCATACGAGGTGTTGCAACGGGATCAGACTGCTCACGTTGTTTATGATAAAAAGACTGGTATCACGGCGTATGCTGCTTTTGAAGCTTATCAGCCTGCCACTGATAAAGTGTTCGTGGCTATTCCTGCGGAAACAATGGTGATGTATGCAAAGGAATCTGATAAGGGGATCCGTTTAAGCGTCTGTGATCCGAATCTGAATATAGAAGAGAAGACGTATACAACGAAAGAACCCAGTCGTCCTATTACTAAGGAGATACGGCTTAAAGGGCATTGGACATTGACAAGTCCGATGGAAAATGTCCGGTTGGAACAGCAGGGAGAGCAGACCGTACTGACGGTAACTTGTCAGCATGGACAGCCGGTTGAAATGCTCATGGAAAATAAATAATTAGTGAATAAGATAAGAGAAAATAAGAATTTAAAGAGAGGGTATTAGTTATCATGTTTCTATGAAAAAAGAGAAGACCGGTTCGTGTTGAGCCGGTCTTCTTTGTATGTACAAGGTGCGTTGAGCACTTTCTTTTCTTGTTACTTATTCAGTCTCCATTCGAAACCGTCTTTGGTATCTTTGATTTCAAATCCGAGTGCTGTCAGTGTGTTGCGGATCTCGTCGGAAGTAGCCCAGTCTTTGTTGGCTTTCGCTTTCATACGTTGTTCCAGTAGCATATCTACTACCTTGCCGTAAGCTGCTTCACGACCATCTGAAGAGCCTTTTTCTTCTTTCAATCCCATGATGTCGAAACTGAACAGATGGAATGTTTCTTTCAGGTCTTTCAGGTCTTCGGCGGAGATGGTGGCATTGCCGGCAATGATATTGTTTATAATGCGGGCGCCTTCGAAAAGCTGTGCGATGACAATCGGTGTATTCAAATCGTCATTCATTGCTTCGTAGCATTTGGCGCGCAGTTCTTTCACGTTGATTCCCTCTGAAGTGGCCGATGAGGGAGTTATCTTATCTAATGCGTCAATAGCTTCCATCAGACGTTGCAGACCCTTTTCGGATGCTTGCAGTGCTTCATTGCTAAAGTCTACCGTGCTGCGGTAATGAGCTTGCAGGATGAAGAAACGGATTGTCATTGGTGTGTAGGCTTGCGCCAGCAGCTTATGAGTACCGGTGAAGAATTCGTCCAGAGTGATGAAGTTACCAAGTGATTTACCCATCTTGGTTCCGTTGATGGTAATCATGTTGTTGTGCATCCAGTAGTGAACCATGTCGTCGCCTTGTGAAGCTACCGATTGTGCGATTTCACATTCGTGGTGAGGGAAAATCAAGTCCATTCCTCCTCCGTGAATATCGAAGTGTTCACCCAGGTATTTGCGTCCCATAGCAGTACATTCGGCGTGCCATCCGGGGAAACCGTCGCTCCATGGAGACGGCCAGCGCATGATATGTTCAGGTTGTGCCTTTTTCCAAAGGGCGAAGTCGGCGGGATTGCGTTTTTCGCTTTGTCCGTCGAGGTCACGGGTGGTATTTAATACGTCGTCCAGATTACGTCCGGAAAGTTTTCCGTAGTGATAATCCTTGTTATATTTGGCTACATCGAAATAGACGGAGCCTTCACTTTCGTAAGCATATCCGGCGTCCAGAATCTTCTGTACCAGTTGGATTTGTTCGATGATATGGCCCGAAGCATGAGGTTCGATACTTGGAGAGAGCACGTTGAGGGCTTCCATTGCTTTATGGTAGCGGTTCAGATAGTACTGAACGACTTCCATTGGTTCCAGTTCTTCCAGACGGGCTTTCTTGGCAATTTTGTCTTCTCCTTCATCGGCATCATGTTCCAAATGACCTACGTCAGTGATATTGCGTACATAACGTACTTTATATCCTAGATGAGTGAGATAACGGAAGAGTACGTCGAAAGTAATGGCCGGGCGTGCATGTCCCAGATGCGCATCACCGTAAACAGTCGGTCCGCACACATACATACCTACATGAGGTGCGTGGAGCGGTACGAATAACTCTTTTTTTCTATCTAACGTGTTGTAAATGGTCAGTTGATGTTCCATAACGTTTGCTATTTATTCGATTTAAAACCACAAAATTAGAATAAATCTTTGATATATTACGATAATTCAAGTTGAAATATGTAACTCATAGCCATTGTTCTGTGTTGTGATTGAGATCTCTTTGTCTTTGGACAATACTTCACGCAGCTTTCTTATATAGTTGTAAAGAGTGTGTTCGCTTATTGGTACAGCTTTTCTTGCTGTACGTATCATGAGTATATAGACAGCATACATCTATAATTTGCATCCCCATCCTAGAACGGATTTTTTTAATATTGTTCTCATTGTTCTCATATTTTTGGGCAATTCCTTTATAATCAGATATGTGACGAATGAGAAATGCCTTTCAAAATTGGTATTTCTCATTCGTTTTTTACGTTCGTTAACTTAAAAATGGCTATAATGCATCTTTTTGGGGGGTATTTCTCATCATTGTTCTCATGATAGTTGGAAATGAAACCATTTGCTTATTTATATGAACCATATTGATAAACGTAAAGTAGGATGACCTTTGGTTATATGTTGTTGGCCCTGTTCTGATAACTTAAGTAGTCGATATTCGCAGATCCTCTTGCTGACATCACTGCGTTATGTAATAAACATCCGCTTCTTTCCACAAGAGTGATGAGGCCTGTGTACTGGAGTGGAAAGATCTCATCACTTTAGTAGAAAGAACTGTTCACTTTAGTGCAACGAGCTATATAATGGTAAGATTGATATACGATAGCTACTCTGCATACTGCTGAAACAGAGTATAAGACATACAGTCAAAGGTTATGAAGGTACGGTTGAAAAAGGAATTGTGAGCATATGATGCTACGTAAATTTATAGTAAAAGTGTTCCAGTGCTTCCGCCACTCCGTCTTCTTCATTGGAAGCAGTCACATAGTCAGCACAAATCTTCACGGAATCCTGCGAGTGTCCCATAGCTACGCCGAGTCCGGCCAGTTGGATCATTGTCACATCACATACTCCGTCGCCGATAGCAATCACTTCTTCCCGCTTCACGTCCAGTTCTTCCAACAAAGCTCCCAAAGAGTTGGCCTTATCTATGGCACAAGGAACGACTTCCAGAAAATATGGCTCGGAACGGAAAACATCCAATGCTCCGTTCAGTCTTCTTTTCCAATGATCTTCCAGACCGATCAACGCTTCTTCATTATCGCTGACCAACATACACTTACAGGGTGCAAAATCAACAGCGGCAGAAAATTCCGTTTCCTCGATTATCCGCAGATTATTCAGCCGGGCTTCATTTTGGATATGTTCATTTTCAGG
>OHPK01000946.1_pt1 | contig 12555 bp, 9 predicted proteins | sample 1577661 | NCBI WGS metagenome assembly OHPK01 (sample SAMEA3879556, study PRJEB24766) | human gut metagenome | biome: human-associated habitat; feature: feces | place: USA | collected 1985/1987
AGAAGTCACGGCTCGTTCCCAAAAAGCAGCAGGCACCAATACGGCCCTGCTCCAAGAAGAAGTAGCCCGGGCGCGGGAAGAACTGGCCCGCATGAGGGCAGTTTCAGGCGAAATGGTCCGCCTTGCTGGAAGTCTTGAAAAGGGGAAACCATGCCCCGTCTGCGGCTCCCTCACCCATCCCCATCCAGCTACCCAGACCCAGGAAGAAAAGGCCCGTCTGCAAAAAGAGCAGCACGATCTTGAAGAAAAAATCGCGGCCCTGAAAAAAGAACAAGACGCCCTTGAAAAGGCCCAAGGTGCGCTGAAAAAAGCAGCCGGCAGCCTGGAAACGGCAAAGCGTTCCGCAAGGGAAGCCCATCAAGCGCTCAATCAGGACAAAGAGTCCTTCAAAAAGGCTCTTGAAGCCTCTTCTTTCCCCGATCAGCCCGCCTTTCTTGCCGCCCATCATGACCTTGCCCAAAAAGAGGCCATGCAAGAAGAAGTGACCCGTTTTGAAGCGCAGAAAGCCAGCACGGAAGGGGAACTGAAGATCCTTCAGAACGAAATCAGAGGGAAGGAAAAACCCCTGTTGGCGCCATTTGAAGAAAAGGAAAAGGCAGCCCGCAGCTATTATGAAGCCCTGGCAACACAACGAGGTGCCCTTGGCGAGCGCATCGCCCGCGAGGAAAAGGAAAGGGATGCCCTGAAAAGCCTTGAAGAAAAAATTGCAAAACTCCAGGACGACTATGGTCCTATCGGCCTTCTTGCGGCCACAGCAAAGGGGCAAAACAGCGAGAACCTGTCCTTTTCTGCCTACGTTCTCCAATCCATCCTCGACGCTGTTCTCAAGGCAGCCAACCTGCGCCTTTCGTCCATCAGTGAAGGCCGTTATACCCTCTATCGCCGGGAAGGCATATACGATGCCCGGAAGGAGCAGGGACTCGACCTGGAAATCCTTGACGCGTACACGGGACAGGCACGGTCCGTCCATACCCTGTCAGGCGGGGAAAGCTTCTTCACCTCCCTTTCCCTTGCCCTTGGTCTTTCAGATGTCCTTGAGTCCTATGCCGGGGGGCTTCATCTGGATACCATCCTGGTCGATGAAGGCTTTGGTTCCCTTGATCCGGAAACCCTAGACAAAGCCATGAACACGCTCATGGACCTCCAGAAAGGGGGCCGCCTTGTCGGCATCATTTCCCACGTGGCAGAGCTCAAGGAACGGATTCCCGCCCAGCTCATCGTCACGGGCGGGGTTATGGGGTCCCATGCTTCATTCCGGGTCTAGCCCGTTTCATGGGGGTGGGGAAAGACCCCCTCTCCCCCTTTTTTCTTGACAAAAGGACAATGATTCGGTATTATTTATTTGCGTGTGCAAGCAATTTAAAAATTCATTCATTGTTAAAGGAGAAATTTCTTATGACCACTGAACTCAGTAAGCTTCCAGTTCCTGACCGGGCAGAACGCAATGCCTTTTTCCCTTCCGAATACTCCCTGAGCGTCTATACAAGCAAGGTCACCGATTTCAAGGGATACGGCGGCATCACCCCCTATGAAGGGCCCACCAAAAAAATCCTTGTTGTCGCAAGTGATGAACGCTACGTCCTTACGAAAAAGGATAATTTCTTTTCCACGGGGAACCATCCTGTTGAGACCCTGCTCCCCATGATGCATCTCGCCCATGCGGGTTTTGAAATCGAGGTAGCTACGCTCTCCGGAAATCCGGTCAAATTGGAGCAATGGGCCATGCCGACAGAAGACAAGGCTGTCATGGGCTACTATGACAGCATCCTGCCAAAGTTCAAGGAACCTAAACGCCTGTCTGACATCATTGGCGAAGTAACAAAACCTGAGAGCTGCTATGTCGGAGCCTTCTTTCCAGGCGGCCATGCAGCCCTTGTAGGACTACCGTTCAGCCTCGACGTCAAACGCGTCCTTTTGTGGGCCATGAAGGAAAACAAGGTCCTGATTTCCCTCTGCCATGGACCGGCGGCCTTTCTTGCTGCGGCCATTGATGAAAAACCGGAAGATTATCTCTTCAAAGGGTTTGATATGGAAGTCTTCCCCGATGCCCTTGACGAAGGGGCCAACCAGGACATTGGCTACATGCCGGGGTGCCTCCGCTGGCTTCTTGCCGCAAGCCTCGAAAAGCTTGGGGTCCATCTCCTCAATTCCGACATTACAGGGGCCGTCCATGTGGACCGCAATGTAATCACCGGTGACAGTCCCCTTGCTGCCAATAAGCTCGGTCTTGTGGCAGCAAAAGAGCTGGTCATCCGCATGAAGGCATAAAGCTATGGCAACGTTAGCAGATTGGCTTAGCTTCCGCTGCCGCCATGAAGAAATCAAGAAAGCCCTTGAAAAAACCCTTCTTGAGTGTGAGCACAGTGTAAGCCTCAACGAATTCTACACCCTCTACTTTTTAAGTAAAAGTGAGGATAAGGCCCTTGCCATCCAGGACCTTTCCCAGAAAGTCGGACTCAGTCCCAGCGCCACAAGCCGCATGCTCCAGCAGTTTGAGCACTCCTGCGGCGTCATTATGCGCACCACCTGTAAGACAGATAAGCGGTCCACCTTCATCCATCTGACGCCTCTTGGGACAAAACGTCTTGCCATTTTCCTAAAGGCCATTGACCCCGTTCTTAAGCGCTACGATGCGGACCTTACAGCCCTCAAAAAATCATGATTCAAAGGGCCCTGCCGGGAATCATCTCTTGGCAGGGCCCTTTTACTGCTAGTTTTGAATTGTAGGGTGTGCGTTGTCAGTTGTTACGGGGAGGGTAAAGAAGAAGCTTGTCCCTTCCCCCACCTTGCTTTCGGCCCAGAGTTTTCCGCCATGGCTTTGGACTAGCTGACGGGCCAGGGCAAGGCCGATGCCGCTGCCGCCGCTCTGGCGGTTCCTCGAGGTTTCACCGCGGTAGAAATACTGGAAAAGGTGCAGCAGCTTATCGGGCGGAACGCCGTCCCCCGTATCCCGGATTTCCGTAAGGAGATAGGCGTTTTTCCCATCCATCTGGCTAACTGCGGAAATAAAGAGGGCGCGCCCCTGTGGGACATAACGCACAGCGTTGCCCAATAAGTTATAGATGACCTGGTTCATGCGGTCCCGGTCAAACAGAAGATCCGGAAGAGAATCTTCAAGGGACAGGGTCACGGACAGCTTTTTTTCTTCAAAAAGGGGTGCCATCATGGCGACGGCTTTTTTGATGAGCACGACTAGGTCTCCTTTTTCCTTATGGAGCTCCAGTTGCCCCACTTCGGCAAGGGATAGGTCCCGCAGGTTCTGGATCAGGCGCCCCATGCGCAGGGCTTCGTCTTCCATGGAAAGAAGACGTTTCTTGTCAAGGGGAAACACATCGTCAATCATGCCTTCAAGATTGCTGCTGATGATAGCAAGGGGGGTCCGCAGTTCATGCGCCATATTTGCAAAAAGCTGCCGTCTTCCTTTTTCCGCTTCATCGAGGGCGCGGGCCATTTCATTGAAAGTCTCCGTAAGAAGCCCGACTTCGTCATAAAAATAAACCGGAACGTGCTGGTCATAGCGGCCTTTCTTGATGGATCGAGCCGCCTGCGTAAGGTCCTTAAGAGGACGCAGGGCTTCCCGCACCATGAGAAAGCAGATCAAGGCACTTAACAGGGCCATGCCAAAGCCCAGCCAAAAAAGGCTGCTATGGACGGAAGACAGATAGACAGTTTCAGCCGGTCCATGCATCATGCCGTGCATGCCTCTTGCTTGCCCCATCATATGGGATGAATTATATAGGTATTGGGAAAAATGGGCATCCATCTGGAACTTTGTAAGAAACATCATGGCCCCAATGGTCACAAGGAGCAAGACAAGGACCATGACGGTCAAACGAAAAGCAAGGCTGTTTTTATGCTTCATGGTTCGCTCCCTGGAATTTATAGCCAACTCCGTAAACGGTCACAATATAGATTGGTTGGGACGGATCCGGTTCCAGCTTCTTTCTGAGGTTCCGGATATGGGTATCAATGGTCCGTTCCGCACCTTCGTAATAGGCGCCGCCCATGGCCTTTTCCAAGAGCTGCATGCGGCTAAAGACACGATCCGGTGCAGAGGCAAGGATATCAAGCAGGCTGAATTCCGTTGGGGTAAGGGAAATCCACGCCTTTTTCCGGCGTACTTCAAAACGTTCCTTATCAATGAATAGGTCCCGGATCTCGTAGGAAGCGACCTGGCTGAGGACTTCCCCGCGGCGGCGCCGGAGAAAGCTTTTTACGCGGGCAATCAGTTCCCGTACATGAAAAGGTTTTACCACATAATCATCAGCCCCCAAATGGAGCCCAACGAGCCGGTCGGCTTCATCGTCCTTGGCAGAAAGGAAAATGATAGGAATATCTGTAAATTGCCGCGCCCTGCGGCAGACTTCAAAGCCATCGATTCCGGGCATCATGATGTCAAGGACCATGATATCGGGATGATCTTCCTTGAGGCGCTTGAGGGCTTCCCCCCCATCGCGGGCCAGATAGACAGTAAACTGCTCGTCCTTGAAATAGGAAAGAAGGACGCTGAGAAGCTTCTCATCATCATCAGCAATGAGTATGGAATTTGCAGGCATCGTGCCACCTCCTTCAGTGCCTGTAATGATAGCATAGGATGGAAAAAAAGAAAATGACCCTTCCCTCGTAAGCCTAGAGAGAAGGGTCGATTCCCAAAGGGATCAGTTGTTATTTTGGTTCTGGTACTGCCAGCCCGGGCAGCCGCCATAGTTTCCATTGCCACCACGACAATAGGGAGCGCGATCAGTCTGCGCCGTGTTGTTAGACGCTGGGCTTTCTGCAGCAAGGACACTGTAGGTCGGAATGGCAAATAGGGTCAAGAGGGCCAGAATCATAATTTTTTTCATCGCTTCCATCTCCTTTCTGCTTCTCCTATATTGTAGCAGATGTCCTTGATCAAGGGGTGGAGAAAATGTGAAGATAATGTCAAGATGGATCAATCAAAAGAAAGGGCCATGAAAAAACGACGTCCTCATTTTCCCATGGCCCCCGGCCTTAATGATTTTGGGCAATAACCTTAAAGAGCGTCCCCACAACGAGGATGGACAAAGAAAGAAGAAGGACAGTCCCCCACTCCCCTAAGGTAAGCGGTACGACTCGCAGTACGCGGCCGCCTACATAGGTCATGATGACCTGAATGACGATGATCATGGCATTGATTTCGATGAAGCCCCGATTCTTTGTGAGGTGATCGAAAAGATTGACAGAATCAACACGCACATTGAACGCGTTCATGACGGCAAGGAACACATAGGTGCAGAAAAATCCCGTATAAAGGGGCAGTGCTTCTGCATGGGGCCGGAAAAGATCCTTCAAGGGCCCCCACAAGAACAGCATCAGACTGAGAAGAGTCGTGTAAGCCCCGCCCAGGATGATCTTCGTCAGCATGGACGAGCTGACAATGGGCGCACTCCGCTCCTTTGGTGCTTCCTCCAAATACCGGTCAAGGGCAGGCTCGCCGCCAAAAGCAAGGGCTGCCAAGGTATCCATGATGAGGTTGATCCACAGGATCTGGATGATGGTCAGCGGCTTTTCAATTCCTAAGAAAGGCGCCAGCAGGTTGATGGCTACAGCCGAGAAATTGATGCTCAGTTGGAAGACAATGAAGCGGCAGATGGAGTTGTAAATGGTCCGTCCGTAAAGAATGGCCTGCTTGATGGATAAGAAGTTATCATCAAGGATCACAATATCGCCGGCTTCCTTGGCAACTTCCGTGCCGCTGCCCATGGCAAAGCCCACATCGGCTTTTTTAAGGGCCGGCGAATCGTTGACACCGTCTCCGGTCATCCCCACGACAAGTCCCATTTCCTGCCCAATCCGGACAAGGCGGGATTTATCCATCGGAAGAGCTCGGGCCACAACACGTAGATGGCGAAGGGATTCCCGCACCTGTTGGTCAGAAAGGCGGGAAAGATCATCACTGGTCCAGACAATATCGGTATCTTCCTTCAGAATGCCTGCATCGCGGGCAATGGCCATGGCCGTTTCCCGGCGGTCACCGGTAATCATGACAACCTGGACACCGGCGCGTTGGACTTCCTTGATGGCCTTTACGGCTTCTGGGCGGACATCATCACGGATACCGACGATGCCGACAAGAATCAGCCCGTTTTGAGGGACCTTTTCACCGGCAATCGCCCCTTCACGGATGAAAAGTCCCAACATGCGGATGGAGTCCTTGGCATAGCCCACCATGGTTTCATCAAGGGACTTTTTCATGTCCCCCGTAAGGACGGCTTTCTTTCCTTCTGCGTCAAGGTACTGGTCAGCGGCGGGAAGGAGTTTTTCCGGAGCCCCTTTGACAAGGCACAGATCATAGGTCCCCGTCACATGGGCCCAGGAATATTTATTGGTACTGTTAAAAGGTACAAAATGGGTCCGTGTCACACCAAGATCCGTCTTATAGCCTTCCATATAAGCGCTCAGGGCCGTTTCCGTCATGTTCCCGCCAATGATCTTGCCCTCTTCGTTCACAGCAGCTGACGTATTGATGACACAGTTGGCATAAGTGGCCTTGCGGAGCATTTCCGGAAGAGCCGTAAATTCTGTGTAGACCGTGCCATCGCCGGCAAGAAACGTGACAACAGTCAGTTTTCCCTTGGTAATGGTTCCTGTCTTATCTGTAAAAAGCAGGTTCAGGCTGCCCGCCGTTTCGATTCCTACAAGTTTGCGGACAAGGACATTATCCCTGAGCATCTTGCGCATGTTGAGGCTCGAAACAAGGGCGACCATAAGGGGAAGCCCTTCAGGAACGGCCATGACGATGATGATGACACCGAGGATGACGGCCTGAACCAGATCCTGGACGAGGGCGCCGCCGCTTGTGAGGTACGCACCAAGACTCGGGGCCTGCAGCATCTTATGGATCATGACGGCAAGGGCAATGAAGACCCCGCCCAGATACCCGATGCGGCTGATGACGGCAGCCAGGATGCGCAGTTTGTGCTTGAGCGGGCTTTCCCGTTCATTGTCCTTGAGTTCCTGTGTCAGTTTTCCATAAACGGACAGATCCCCAATGCAGTCAGCCCGCATAATGCCTTCACCCTCAAGGACGACGGAACCGCGGTAGACGGCATAGGTCTGGAGAAAATCGACTTTTTCCGGGTCAAGGATAAGGGAAGGATTCCCCGGAATCTTAGGAGCTTCTTCACTTTCCCCGTTGAGGACGGACTGGTCCACCTTGAGGGTGCCGGCGAGCATGACCCCATCGGCAGGGACCTTATCACCCGCCTGGAGGATGATGGCGTCTCCCTTTACGATATCGGCAATGCCTACTTCCTGGGGCTCCCCATCCCGATAGACCTTGCAGAAAATCCGAGAGGCTTCTTCCTGGAGTTTCTGAAAGGCGTTTTCGTTGGCATATTCCGAATAGGTGCTGACAAGAGTCGCCAGAAGGATGGCAAGAAAGATTCCCACCGTTTCCAGCCAGTCTCCATGTCCCGTATAGACAAAGATGATATTGATGACAAGGGCGGCCGTGAGGATCCGGATCATGGGATCTTTGAGGTTAGCGGCAAACTTTTGCCAGAATGTCTCCTTGGGAGGACGGGACAGTTCATTGCGTCCATACTGGGCACGCGAGGCTTCTGCTTCCTGAGTGGTCAGACCATACTTTTGCGACAAGGCAGCATCGCTCCTTTCTTTATATTGTTTGATTATATCATGTTTCAAGGAATAACGGGGAAATTCAGAAAAAGAGTTTACAAATTCTATACAAAAACGAAAAGGCCGATGGATAAATCGTTCCATCGGTCTTAGCAAAGGATTCCTACCGGATGAGGTAAGGCAGGGAGATCTTGGCAAGTCCCAAGAAGATGAAGAAGCCGCACACATCCGTAAAGGTCGTGATGAAAATGCTCGAGGCAACAGCGGGATCGGCATGACAGGCTTTAAGGACCACTGGGATGACAAAGCCAACAAAAGCCGCAATCATCATGTTGGCCACCATGGCCACAAGGATGATGACGCCCAAATAAGGATTGCCATACATGTAGGAAACAACAAAGGCCGCAAGGATGCCACAGACCATACCATTCATAAAGCCCACGAAAATGCTTTTCAGGATGCGTTTTTCATTGCCATGAAGCTTGATGTCCCCAATGGCAATGCCGCGAATGACCACAGCCAGGGTCTGGGTAGCCGCGTTTCCGCCCATACCGGCTACAATGGGCATGGAAGCGGCAAGGGCCACGACTTGAGAAATGGTATCTTCAAACATGGAAACCGTGGCGGACGCCAAAAAGGCCGTCACGAGATTGACAAGGAGCCAGGGCAGCCGCATATGGACCGATTCCAGGGCAGAACTGTCCACATCTTCTTCCTTGTTGACACCGCCCAATTTGAGCATGTCTTCCGTATTTTCTTCTTCAATGACATCGATGATATCATCAACGGTGATGATGCCGATGATGCCCATCCGTTTATTGACAACCGGAATGGCGTGCAGGTCGTATTTTGAGACGAGTCTGGCAACGTCTTCCTGGTCCGTTTCCGGTTCAACGGAAATGACATTGTCTTCCATGATGTCCTGCAGGGTATCATAGTTTTGGGCAACAAGCAGTTCCCGCAGTGAAACGGTTCCAACGAGCTGTTTCTTCTCGTTGGTAATATAAAGGATATTGATTTCTTCCGTTTTGGGGGCGATTTCCTTAACTTTTTCCAGCGCCTGGCTCACCGTCAGTGTATTGCGCATGGAAATGAATTCCGTCGTCATGATCCCTCCGGCGCTCGTTTCCGAGTAACCGAGGAGGTTCCTGATGACCGTTTGGTCACCGCTTTTCATGAGCTTCAACAGTTCCTTACGGCGGTTGACGGGCATATTGCCCAGGATATCGACGATATCGTCCTTTGACATGAACTGGAAGACAGCGAGGATGCGGTCCAGGTCAAGGAGCTTCATGATCCGTATCTGCAGATCCTCTTCTGCCTGTTCCACGATTTCGGCCAGCTGCTCAGCCGTGACCAAACTGTTTAAAAAGAGGATGTCGCTGTCAGAGACCTCTTCAAGGGCAATGGCAACGTCTATAGGGTGGGCTTCCTCCAATAAGGTTGTTACCGCGTCACGATCCTTGCGGTCAAGGGCTGTCGTAAGGTCGTTTTCCACTTGCTCTTCCAAAAGTTCCTGATTGGCTTCATTCTGAGCCGCGACTTCTGAACCCATTTCTTCATGCTTCTCCATCCCTGAAGTGCCTCCCTTTCCTCGGTATTCTGCTGGGAAAATGTCTTTCCCTCTGCCGTCCAGTACGGCTTTCCCCTAGGGGATCTCAGCGTTTTCCTAGAACCACGGTATCTGACACGAGCCACGGCCCCGTCAAAGCGAATGACAAGATTATAGGTCTTACCTTCGGTTTCATTGCGGCTCTGATTGATGGGCACAAAAAGCGTGCCTTTAGGATAATACCCCATCACGAGGGCGTCCTTGTTAGGTTCGGCAAGGAGTACGGCATTATCCTGGGTCGTCATCATGACAATGCGGGACTGGTGGTAGCGCTGCTCCGTTGTCAGTGCCGCTGCTTCAAGCCGGGGAAGGAATGTGCTTCCCATGACGGTAAAAAGTGCAGTAAGCGCCATGATCATACGTTGTTTCATCGCGTTTTTCCTTCTTTCCTAGACAACCTGAAATAGGTAGAATTTAAGATAGTCCGTTTCGGGCACATTATACAAAATAGGATGATCCGGGGCCTGTTGACGGGCCTCGATTTGGCGCAGGCTCATCTGGGCATCGTGGGCCGCTTCATGAAGCATCTTCACAAAAAGGGCATCTTCCATGAAGTGAGAACACGAACAGGTTGCCAGATACCCACCTCGAGGCAAGAGTTTCATGGCCTTGAGGTTGATTTCCTTATAACCGCGGAACGCACTGCGCACAGTGGAACTTGACTTCGTAAAGGCCGGCGGATCAAGGATGATGAAATCATAGGGAGCATGGCCCTGCGCCTTGAGTTCCGTCAATAGCTCAAAGACATTGGCTTCCCGGGTCGTTACGACATCCACCAAATGATTCCGTAGGATATTTTGCTGGGCCGTCTTCAGGGCCTCACCGGAAATATCGACAGCCGTTACAGAAGCGGCGCCGCCGCGGGCTGCATTCAGGGCGAAAGCCCCTGTATGGGTAAAACAGTCAAGGACATGCTTACCTTTGGCAATACGGGCTACGGCCTGACGGTTATATTTTTGGTCAAGGAAAAATCCAGTTTTCTGTCCATTGACCACGTCAACCATATAGGAAAGGCCATTTTCAACAATGATGGGCATCAGGTCAGCTTCCGTCAGTTCATTTTCCGGAATCTGGGCAATTCCCTTCTTTTCGCTCATACCTTCCAGCTCACGGATCTTGACATCATTGCGTTCATAGACACCTTTGACGCGCTCGCCCATTTCCCGCAGCACGCGCAGGAGAAGGGAAAAGATCTGGTTTTTATGGCGTTCCATCCCAAGGGACAGGACCTGGGCGACAAGGACGTCGTCAAAGCGGTCCACCGTCAACCCAGGAAAGCCATCGGCTTCGCCAAAGATCAGGCGGCAGCAGGCAAAATCCGCACCGGGCATAACGGTCTTGCGATAGTCCACGGCATACCGAACGCGGCGCTCAAAAAAGGCCTCGTCAAAGCGGTCATTGGCATTATAGGAAAGGAGGCGGACCCTGATCTTGGAATGGTCATTGTAAAAACCTGTGCCGATGTATTTGCCTTTTTCACTGACAACATCGACAAGACTGCCATTTTCCGGTTTCTCCGATTCCTTGAGGACTTCTCCCTCAAAGACCCACGGATGACCCATACGGGCCCGATTTTCGCCTTTTTTGGTGATTGTAATCTGAATGAAATTGCGCATGGCTTTCTATCCTTCGTTTTTCTTGAATTACTTCCTTATTGTAACATATGAATCGGAGGGATTAAATAAAAATCTCGTAAAAACATGGCCCCATAAAAGAAAAGACTGTCCCTGCCCGCTTTGAAAAGTTCCCTGAATCTAAGGAAAAAAGAAAGCGTCCCTCCATTTGCAGTCACGTGGACATATCAGATATAATAGAAGAATGATTCTGTATTTTTTACGTTAAAGGCAGGCGATTCCCGCAATGGCTCAAGCAAAAACAATGACAAAAGATATGACCCAGGGCAGCATTCCCAAACTGCTTCTTGAATTTGCCCTCCCCTTGATGGTGGGCAACATCTTTCAAATGCTCTACAATACGGTTGACTCCATTGTAGTGGGAAACTTCGTCGGGACAAACGCCCTGGCAGCCGTCAGCTCCACAACGATGGTCACAAATATGTCGGTCTTCTTCTTTAATGGATTTTCCATCGGAGCCACCGTCATCATCGGGAAATATTTTGGTGCCGGCGACCATAAAAAGCTCCACCGTGCCGTAGAAACGACCATGGCAGCGACCTTTTTGCTCTGCCTGCTGTTTACGGCCTTCTTTCTTTCTGCCAATGATTTTATGCTCCGCTTCATGAAAACACCACCCGACGTTTTTGGGGAAGCCTCCCTGTATCTGAGAATCTACTTTGCCGGTGTGACAGGCCTGCTCCTTTATAACATGGGAAGCGGCGTTCTCCGCGCCGTGGGAGATACGAAACGACCCCTTTATTTCCTGGTCCTCACAAGCGTCCTCAACATCATCTTGGATCTTATTTTCGTGCTCCAGTTCCATATGGGCATTGCCGGCGTTGCCTATGCAACCATTCTTGCCCAATTCATTTCGGCCGCGGCGACCATGGCGGTCCTTATCCGTACGGATGACATCTACTGTTTCCGTCTTGGGGACCTCTGCCTTGATTGGGGCATTCTTAAGGAAATTTTCTGTGTAGGCCTTCCCGCCGCCATTCAAAGCGTCATCACCTCTTTTTCCAACATTTTTGTCCAGTCCTATATCAACTTTTTTGGTCCCACCACCATGGCCGGATGGGGCTGCTACAACAAGATTGACCAGTTCGTCATGCTCCCCGTCCAGTCCATGGCCATGGCCTCCACCACCTTTGTGGCTCAAAACGTCGGTGCCCAAAAAGACAAGAGAGCCGATGAAGGCACCGTTTCTTCCATTATCCTGAGTCTTGGCATCGTTGGCGTCATAACAACTCTTCTCGTGCTCTTTGCCGATACGGCCCTGCGCCTTTTTACAAGCGACGAAGGCGTAATCCTGTCGGGAGTCGATTTTATCCACGTGAACCTCTTTTTCATGCTCTTTAACTGCGTGAACCAGGTCCTTGCCGGCGCCCTCCGCGGCCGCGGGGATTCAGTTGCGCCAATGGTCATCATGCTCTTTTCCTTTGTCCTCATCCGCCAGATTTACCTTTTTGTCATGAGCCGCTTTATCAGCAATACGCCTCTTACCATGGGTTTTGGCTACCCCGTGGGCTGGATGACCTGCTGCCTTCTTGAAGTGGCTTACTTCTATTTGTTCTGGAAACATCGGCCGCGGTAAGGGGCCTTTTTTTTCTTTATTTTACTCAGCCCAAAAAACAAGCTGATTTGATGAAGTACGTATGTCCATTGCTTTGAGAAAGATTAATCTGAAGCAATGGGCTCATGGCGCATCGTACAACGGAACATTTT
>OHPK01000968.1_pt1 | contig 12289 bp, 13 predicted proteins | sample 1577661 | NCBI WGS metagenome assembly OHPK01 (sample SAMEA3879556, study PRJEB24766) | human gut metagenome | biome: human-associated habitat; feature: feces | place: USA | collected 1985/1987
GGTGTGATTGCAATGTCGGCGGCGAGCGACATTTACGATTCCCGTCTGCCCGAAAGCGCGCAAGGTACTTTCACCGCGCGGGTCACCAGCGAAATCATATCCGAGGACGGCACTTTATCGTTCTACGTCGACAGGCTTTATGTCGACGGGAAGAAAGTCAGCGGTGAAGGCAGAGTTTACGTGTCCTTCGGTTCCGCACCCGATTTCGGGTTGGGAGACACCGTCGCGTTGAAAGGCAGGCTGATGCCCGAAAGTCACGAACCGTTCGACACTTACTTCGCTTCGTCGGCATTGAAAGGCGAATATTTCGTGGTGTATGCGGACGAGGCTTCGCACCTTGCAGACGGGGAGGCGGATTTTCTTTCGCGCCTGCGTGTGGCGGTCAAAAGAATGTTTTATGTCAACACCGATTCCGATACTGCCGCAATATGCACCGCGCTCGTTGTGGGCGACAAGCGCGGGATTGACGACGACCTTTACGAATCGGTGCAGGCAAGCGGGCTCGCTCACATTCTCGCCGTCAGCGGTCTGCACGTGACTGCGCTCGCGAGCGCCGCTATGTGGTTGCTCAGGAAGTGCAGGTTGAACTCGAAAATATCTTTCTTCGTCGTACTCGCGCTGACTTTTGCCTATGTGGCGCTTTGCGCGTTCACTCCGTCCTCCGTCCGCGCTTTCATAATGACAGGGGCGCTCAATCTCGGCACGGCTTTCGGGCTTAAACGAGACCTTATGTCCTCGCTGGGGCTTGCGGCGTTCCTGATACTCCTGTTCACTCCGTTTTCGGTTATGCACGTCGGATTCCTGCTCTCGGTGTTCGCGGTGCTCGGGATATTCCTGTTTGCCGAACCGATGAAACGGTTTTTCGTCAAGGGGATAGACAGGGTATGCCCGTCGCTGTTTGAGGAAGCCAATCCCTCAGTCGCGGGCGCGCGATTGCTTAGGACGGATTCCTGCGACATTTCGGAGGCGCGTATAAGGGGCAGGGCGGAAGCGTACGACCCCGCGGCGGGAAAGATTGTCACGGTAAAGGACAGTGCCGCACGAAGAGTGCTGATAAGGGTTGCAGAGGCTGTTTTGGTGTCGTTGGCGGCAAACTTCACCACCTTGCCGCTTGCGGCGCTGTTCTTCGGAAAAGTGCAGACTCTGTTTCTGCTTTCCAACATCTTCATTTTGCCGTATATGATGATTATCTACACATTATTGCTGATAATCACGCCGTTTGCGTTGATAACGGGTCTGGGCGGACTTCTCGGGGCGTTCGATTTTCTTTTGCTTACGTTCACCGCTTTCACCCGTGCCGTGGGTGCGGTTTCTTTCGCTTCGGTTGGAGTTTCGGTTAGTGTGACGGCCGTTGCGGTTGCTGAGGTTTTTCTTGTGCTTGCTTCACGATATTTCTTTTTCACTCGCAGGACCAGAGCGATAACGTTGTGCTCGGGGCGGTGTTGTGCACGGTGTTTGCCTTTGCCTGACGCGGAAATAAAAAAATGTTGCTATGTGCGCGCGTATGTGTTACAATGGCAACGAATAAGGGTGGGGGTTAGTGTACGTCCGCCCGACTTCCAAAAGTGTGAGGGTACGCATTATGTCTTTTTTCGAGAACCTTACCACGGTGCAACTGGTGTTCTTCATCGTGCTTGCTGTCGTGCTCGTTTTCGCGGTCATCACGCTCATCGTGGCGGCGGTGTACGGCAAGCGTCACCGCGATAAGACGCCCGCAGTCGTAAAGCAGGCAGATTCCGCTCCCGCCGCTCAAGCAGGTGCAGAGCCCGCCCGTGCCGCTCAGCCCGCGGTTTCCGCCGACGAAGCCCTGTATATACCCGAAGGATACGTCAGGCGTCGCCGCGTGACTCCCGAGGCGCAGGAGGAAGCCCTCAGGAGAAACCGCGCTCCCGAGACTTATTCCGACGAAAAGGTTTTCGTGCTCGACCCCGAGAATCCCATTGCCGCCAACAGCCGTCCCGTGGACGAACGCCAGGGCGACTGGAGCAACTACGAGGGTGAGTTTGCGGGTTATTATTACGACCCCCTCGAGGGATGTTATTTCCCCGGCAAGGCACCCGTGTATGTGCAGAAAACCTATCTGCCCGTGCCTCCTCCTCCCGTTGTGAAAAAGGTTATGCCTCCTTCGGCACCCATTCTTTCCAAGCCCAAAGCCCCGCGCGCGCCCCTTTCCGCCAAGCCCGATATCGCCGCTGCGATTTACGGTCAGTACGTTGTCGGCACGCAGGGCGAAGAAGCGTTCTTCACGCTGTATTCCAACAAGGGCGCGATGCTGTACGCCAGCGAAAATTACCGCAGAAGGGAATACTGCCTTGCGGCAATCAAACGCTTCAAGAAACACGTGCTCGTCGGCGCTTTCTCCGTCGAGGGTGAGGACGGCGCATATCACTACAAACTCGTGCGCAACCTCAACACCTACATCGGTCCCGACAAGGCGACCCGCGCGGAAGCCGAAGAGTGCCTCAAGAACCTCAAATACTACGCCCAGACGGACATTGTCCGCTGAGCAACGACAATCAAGGAGATAACAATGAAATACGTTTGCCAGGTTTGCGGTTGGGTATACGACGAAGCGGCCGGCGACCCGGACAACGGCATCGCCCCCGGCACCAAGTGGGAAGACCTGCCCGAGGATTACGTTTGCCCCCTTTGCGGAGTGGGCAAGGACGAATTCGCCGAGGAATAACCGACTGCGGCAAAGGCCGCGAATAATCACAGTCAGATTCAATAACCTTTTTTCAAAGCGCGCTTAACTGTGCGCTTTGACTATAGCCCGAAGAGGGTGGGCGGAGTGCCCCGTATGCTGCGAAGCGTTTTGCGCGTCTAGTGCTCGGGCGTGGCAGGCTCCGCATCGCAGGACGGGCGCACCGCTTAAAGGAGAGACAAATGTCAACCAACATCATCGACCAACTGAGAGAACGCGGACTTGTCAGACAGACGGTCTACGAGGACGAACTCAAGCAACTGCTCGACAGCGGTTCTCAGTCTTTTTACATCGGTTTCGACCCCACCGCAGACAGTCTGCACGTGGGACATTTTATGCAACTCATCGTGGCCAGACGTCTTCAGCAGGCGGGTCACCGTCCCATTATTCTCGTCGGCGGCGGCACGGGTATGATAGGAGACCCCTCGGGACGCACCGATTTGAGAAGCGTTATGACGCGTGAGACCGTCGCGCACAATGTCGAATGCTTCAAGAAGCAAATGGCGCGGTTCATCGACTTCGAGGGTGAAAACGGCGCAATCATAGTGGACAACGCGGATTGGTTGCTCGACCTCAATTACATCGACTTCCTGCGCGAGATAGGCTCCTGCTTCTCCGTCAACAAAATGCTGACGGCGGAGTGCTACAAGGCGCGTATGGAGAAAGGGCTCACTTTCCTCGAGTTCAACTATATGCTTATGCAGGCATACGATTTTCTCGTGCTCAACCGCAAATACGGTTGTATTCTCCAGTGCGGCGGCGACGACCAGTGGTCGAACATTCTCGCGGGAGCGGACCTCATCAGGCGTAAGGAAGGAAAGGCGGCGTTCGCCATAACTTTCGGTTTGCTCACCACTTCCGAGGGTATCAAAATGGGCAAAACCGCAAAAGGCGCCGTCTGGCTCGACGCGGCAAAGACCTCTCCGTACGATTTCTTCCAGTACTGGCGCAACATAGCCGACGAGGACGTGGCGACGGTGTTCCGTTATCTCACTTTCCTCCCACTCGAAGAGATAGAGGAACTGACCAGATACCGCGACGAACGAATGAACGTCGCAAAGGAAAAACTTGCCTACGAACTCACTTCTATGGTGCACGGGAAGGAAATCGCGGACGACGCGCTCGCAAAGGCGCGCGCGGCTTTCTCGGGTGATTCCGAAAATATGCCTTCCGCCACCATTCCCGCGGATATGCGTTCCGTCGTGGATATTCTCGTGGCTGTCGCCAAAGTGCCTTCCAAGAGCGAGGCCCGTCGTCTCATTCAGGGCGGCGGTATAAGCGTGGACGGCGTCAAGGTGTCGGATATCGGCGCAACGGTTTCCGACAGTCAGGCGGTCAACGGGTTCACGCTTCAGAAAGGCAAAAAGAACTTCTTCAAGGTCATTGCCGAGTAACGGCGAGGACGGCATATCGGTAGCGACATACAAACCGACGGCTTCTGTCGTCGGTTTTTTTATATTCTCGGCACCCTTTGCGCGGGCTTTTACATAGAGTGTATTGAAATCGCCCTTGTTTCGTTTGCTGTACATATGAGAGTTGAACAATGGCGATTATAAAAAGGTTTTCCACGGTAAGGCAAGGGGGAGTGGTCTTTGCGGGCAATACGCTCGGGCTGGCACCCGCGGTCGGCGGCGGAGGCGGATTTGCCGGCTCGGCGTGAGGTTTTCCGCTTTTTTCATTTTTGCAACCCTATGGTGATGTCGTCGAGGGGGTATTTCCGTCCGCGGCGCAACTTCAATATCGCACCGTTTTTACGGCATTTTCAAGCGACTGCGGGTTGCAAAAGCCTTTCGCAACAGACGGTTGCGCGCCGAATCCGTTTATTCGCGGGCAAATTGGTTGTCGGACAGCCTAAACCCGTTGAAAGCGCGTTGCAAAAAGGTTATAATACTTACATTGCGTCGTGGGAAGCGCGCTTGCGTCGGCGGCGGAGCGCGGTGGCTGAATGGCAACTTCACCGATTTGCCGTGGACAAAAAGCGGTGTATGAGATTATAGTTGCAGGAACAAAAACGTCTGTGCTACGGTGCGGGGCGAATCTTAACAGAGTATATGGCAAATTCGGAATACAAAACCGTAAAGGCAAACGTAGAAAGCGAAATCGAAATCCGCAAGTCGGTTTTTATCGCCAGTGTGTCGCGGGCGGAAACCGCCGACGAGGCGGAAGATTTCGTGCGCGCAATCAAAAAGCGTTTTCCCGACGCCACCCACAATTGTTACGCTTACACGGCGGGGGTGGAGTGCCCGTCGGTCCGATTTTCCGACGACGGCGAGCCCGGAGGGACGGCGGGGCAGCCGATGCTCGAGGTCCTGAAGAAAAAAAGTTTGTCGAACGTTGCCGTCGTCGTGACAAGGTATTTCGGCGGAATAAAACTCGGAGCGGGCGGGCTGGTGTCCGCGTACACCGAAAGCGTGGCGCAAGCAATCGAAAAGGCGGGCGTCGTGACGATGGTGCGTTGCGAATTGTATTCCGTACGCGCCGATTATTCAAACTTTTCCCGTATTGACTCCGCGCTGACACGTGTCGGCGGCGTAAAAAGGGAGGTTGTATACTCCGACGCCGTCGAAGCGACCTATGCGGTCAAAGAGGATTTGACCGAAAAATTCGTATGCGCGCTCGGTGAGGCGTGCGCGGGCGAGGTTGCGCCCGTCGCCGCAGGAAGCCTTTATTTGCCCTCAGACGAAGCGGCGGCTTTCTGACGCACTTTTCCATTTCGGTTTGTTTTCGGCATCTTTAAAGAGCGCTACGGCGCGTCGTTCTTTATAAAGACACCTAACGTGTACTGTTTTTGCTACCTGTAAAAACACTGCATACACGATTCGTGTATCAATTGATAGGTTAGTGGTTTCGTAGGCGCAAGGATTAAGGCAAAAACAACAATTATTTCGCCGTTTTGAACACGTATCGTGTGATATGTGCTTTTGGGCGGTAATTAAGGGCTGTACCGTGGCATTGTGCAAATTGTCGGGTTGTTTCAAAAACGTTCCGTCAAAACCAAAAAACGCTTGCCCCTTTCGGCGCGCGGGAGTAAAATAATCAAAACGAAACTATCGCGTTACGCGTTTAAGGAGTCTGTAATGAAAATCACACCCGTGAAAGCCAGAAAGCAAAAACCCGATTTCAGCAAACTCGGGTTCGGCAAGTTTTTTACCGACTATATGCTCACTATGGAGTATGACGCCGCAAGGCGGAGCCCGAAATCGTGCCTTTCGACAATTTCGCGCTCAATCCCGCGTGCTGTTCTCTCCACTACGGACAGGGAATTTTCGAAGGTCTGAAAGCCTATAAGAATGCCAAAGGCGAAGTCACTATGTTCCGTCCCCGCGACAATTTCGTCAGAATGAACAGAAGCGCGGAAAGGCTTTGTATGCCTCAGTTTGACATCGACGTCGTTCTCAACGCTCTCGTGGAACTGGTCAAACTCGAAGAAGAATGGATTCCCACACTTCCCGGAACTTCGCTTTACATTCGTCCGTTTATGTTCGGAACCGAGCCTTTCCTCGGTGTTCATCCCAGCAAGAAATTCCTGCTTTGCATAATTCTTTCGCCTGTTGGAAGTTATTATGCAAACGGTCTCGAACCCACCAAACTCATCGTGGAGTCCGAACTCACACGCGCTTCCAAAGGCGGCACGGGCGAAGCAAAATGTATGGGTAACTACGCCTGCAGTCTCCTTGCGGGCGAGCGCGCCAAGGAAAAGGGTTACGACCAGGTGCTGTGGTTGGACGGAGCGGAAAAGAAATATGTCGAAGAAGTCGGCGCGATGAATATGTTCTTCGTCATCGACGGCACGGTCGTCACGCCTATGCTGGACGGCTCCATTCTCAGAGGCATAACCCGCGACAGCGCCTTGCAGGTGCTCCGCAAGCACGGTTACAAGGTGGAAGAACGTCATATCGAAATCGCCGAGGTCGTCGACGCATACAAGAACGGCAAACTCGACGAGGCGTTCGGTTCGGGTACCGCGGCGGTCATTTCTCCCGTCGGCACAATCGCCTACAACGACCTCATTATGGAAATCAACGGCGGCAAGATGGGCAAAATCACCGAATGGCTGTATGACAGAATCACGGGCATTCAGACCGAGCGTTATCCCGACGAATTCGGTTGGGTGTACAGGGTCAAGTAAAGACTGCGCCGCCGCTTGCCGCGGCGGCGTTTTTTTGTCAAAACAGCGGTTCAGACGCATTGAGACGCCGAGTGCAGGTCGCGAGGCTCAATTCGGCAGGGGCGGGCATATTGACCGCCAAAAACAAAAAAAATGCGCTTAGATAGCGGAAAACAACGCTGAGGATTGTTATCGCTTCGATACTGATATGACGGAGAAGGACGTAAAAAGCGCTGACAAGGCGGGCGGGAATAACTCCGCCGCGAAAGAAACGGGCAAAAAACCCGCGATTTCCGCGTTCGACGCCGCGGTAAAATATCTTTCCGTTGCGCCGCGCTCCGAAAAGGAAGTGCGCGACAAACTGTACAAAAAAGGTTACCGTAAAAGCGAAGTGGAAGACGCCCTCGCTCGCGCAAAGGGCTACCGCTACATCGACGACGAAAGGTATGCGCGCGACTTTGCGGAATACTACGGAGCGAAAATCGGGCGCAAGAAAGTGGAATACAAACTTGTCTTCGAAAAAGGTGTGAGCGCCGAAATCGCCCGTGCCGCTATAGACGACGGAATATCGGACGAGGACGAGCGCGAAAAGGCGCTGAATGCGGCGCGCAAATATGTCGCCGCAAAGAGAATCACGGAGCGGAAGGACCTCGGCAAAGTCGGGGCGCACCTGTACCGCAACGGATTCGAGAGGGGAATGATAGACGGAGTCCTGGACGAGATTGCGCGCAATCTCGCGGGCGATGATTTTTGAGCGCGGGAAGCGTCTTGCCGAGGAAACGCGAGGAGAAAAGACGCACGGTCCGAAGACTTGCGGGCGATGGCAAATAACGGAAGCGAGGTTTTACGAAACGAATGGACGGCGTAAAAGGCTTGATTGAGAATAATCTGCAAAGTCTGCAGTTTTCGTTGCCTTTCAGGACCGAAGAGGGTAACAAAGGCGATTTCGGCAGGTGCGTGATTGTAGGCGGGAGCGCCGGTTTCGTCGGCGCGCCGAGGTTCGCCGCCGAGAGTGCGGCGGAAGTGCTGGCACTTCACGGCGAGGCGGCAATGCGTTCGGGGGCGGGCACCACGGTGCTGGCGATTCCCGATTTCCTGCTTCCCGCCGTGTATCCCTCTTTGCGCTATTCGGCGGCAATGCCTCTGCCGTCCGAAAACGGTTGCATAGTGTTCGACGAAGCGGCGGCGAAAAAGGTGTTCCGAGGCGCGACGTCCGCTGCAATCGGAATGGGTATGGCGGACGGAGACGCGCTCTCGTACGTCCGTTATCTTCTGGACAGGACGGATTGCCGTTTCGTGCTGGACGCCGACGGGCTTAAATGTGCGACGGCGGCAGGGGATTTCGGAGGACGCGCGGTCCTCACTCCGCACACCGGCGAAATGTCGCGCATTACCGGTATTCCGTCCGAACAGATAGCGGAAAACGCGGCGGAAGTGTGTCGGGAGTACGCCCGCAAACTGAACTGTGTTATGCTGCTGAAAGGGCACGAAAGTTTCGTGTCGGACGGTGACGGCGTCTATGTCAACCGCACGGGAAATTCCCGCTTGTCAAAAGGCGGAAGCGGAGACGTGCTGTCGGGTATGATTGCGGGAATGCTGGCCTGGGGAGTGGAGCCGCTGCTCGCCGCGCGAGTAGGGGCGTACTCGCTCGGCAGGTGTGCCGAACTCAGCAAAGTCAATGCGATTGCGCATTTGCCCGACGACATTATGAGCGTTCTGCCGCTCGTGTTCGACGAATTGCAGGGCGTTATGCGACTGTAGTTCCCGAGATTGCCAATCTGCGGGGCGCAAAGATTGCGCGAGGTCACATCTGGAAAAATCCCAGCGAAATAAGCAGGGCTTCGTTTACTCTGGTCATTATGTCGGCGGAAAGTTCGCCGATTTTTTCTTTCAGCCGACGCTTGTCGAGGGTGCGAATCTGCTCCAGGAGCACGACGGAATTCTTGGGAAGGCCGTATTTTTCGGCGGGCAGAGTGATATGCGTGGGGAGTTTGGCTTTGTCGAGTTGCGACGTTATCGCCGCCGCTATGACCGTGGGACTGAATTTGTTGCCTACGTCGTTCTGCACCACGAGCACGGGGCGCACTCCGCCTTGTTCGCTGCCTACCACGGGGCTCAAATCGGCGTAATATATCTCTCCGCGTTTTATCATTTCCATACCCCCGAATCATTGCCGAAAAGAGCGTTTTTATAACCACTACACACTATGCGCCGAGGGGAAAATTTGGTTCGTTGCGCAATAGTCCCCAATCGGTTGCGTTTTTCGGTCTTTTGCGGTAAAATTGCGACGATTGAAAGCCCGTTGGGGCGTGCAGGAGGAGATATGATAAGATTTGCAATAGTCGGTTACGGCAATCTCGGCAAAGCGTGCGAAAAGATAGCGGCGGACAGCGGCAAATTCGATCTGGTGGGTATTTTCACCCGCCGCGACCCCGCGTCGATGAGTTCTCCTTTCGGAACTCCTTTTTTCAGGCAGGACGATATAGAAAGTTTCAAAGGCAAGATTGACGTGCTCGCGCTCTGCACGGGCTCGGCGAACGACCTTACCGAACTGGGCAAGCGTTGCGCCGCCTCTTTCAACACCGTCGACAGTTTCGACACTCACGCCCGTATGCGCGACTATGTGAACGATATGCAGGCAATCACCGCCGCAAACGGCACTCTGTCCCTTATAGGTATAGGCTGGGACCCCGGTCTTTTCTCTCTTATGCGCGCATTGTTCGGCGGCGTACTTGCCTCGGGCAACACTCAGACATTCTGGGGCAAGGGCGTTTCTCAGGGACACAGCGAAGCGATAAGAAAAATAGCAGGCGTCGTGAAGGGTGTGCAGTACACGGTGCCCAAGCAGGCGGCGCTCGACGCTGCGCGCGCAGGTAAGGGCGAAGGTCTCACCACCCGCGACAAGCACCTCCGCGAATGTTTCGTGGTGGCGGCGGAAGGCGCCGACAAGGCGGCAATCGAAAAGAGCATAGTCACTATGCCCAACTATTTCGACGAGTACGACACGGTGGTGCATTTCATTTCCGAAGAGGAATTCGACCGTGACCACGGCGCAATGCCTCACGGCGGCTTTGTGCTCCGCGGCGGCAAAGCGCAGGGCAAGGACTGCTCGCTGGAGTTTGCGCTCAAACTCGAGAGCAACCCCGATTTCACCGCTTCCGTGCTTATGGCTTATGCGGCGGCGGCGTACAAACTTTACAACGAAGGCAAACGCGGCGCGCTCACCATTCTCGACATTCCCGTAATCGCGCTCACCGACGAGGAGAGGACGGACTTCATCGCCCATACGCTTTGATATGAAATTCGACGCGGTTCTTCTTGATTTCGACGGAACGCTCGCCGACAGTATGGAGAGCATTCTGGTGTGTATCAGGCACGCCCTCGACGGCGTGGGGATACCCTATACCGAAGAGCAACTGAAGAAAATGGTGGGGCCTCCTTTCCGTGTGGCTATGCGCGAGATGTACGGCGTGACGGACGAGGAAAGGGTGGAGAGGCTCATAAAAATATACCGTACCGAATACGAGCACGACGGCTGGCACTGCGAACTTTTCGCGGGCATAGAGGATATGCTGTCGGCGCTTCGGGCGCACGGTGTGAGACTTGCCGTCGCCACTTCGAAACCCCTGAAATTCACGAACCAGATAGTGGACGGTCTCGACCTCAGGAAGTATTTCGATTTCGTGGGCGGAGCGGAAAGCGACAACTCGCGCGACAGCAAGGCGGACGTCATCGAATACGTGCTTGCGGCGCTCGCTCCGATTGACCGCGGCAGGGTGCTTATGGTGGGCGACAGACTGTACGATATCGACGGAGCGAAACGTACGGGCGTGGCTTCCGCGGGCGTGCTGTGGGGCTACGGCGACAGGGCGGAACTCGAAGCGCACGGCGCGGATTACATTGTCGACAAGCCCGAGGATATCGTCTCGCTGGTGCTCGGCGACTGAGAACTCCGCCAAGGCGTTCTGCAATAACAACCGTTTCAAACATCGAAAACGCGGCATAAAAGCCGCGTTTTGCAATTTTCCGCAATCAGAGTCCGCCGGTGCGACAAACGGAAAAACGCGACTTTGCTCGGTGCCTTGCGCCCGTATTCCGGAAAGCCGCGTCGCTTTTTTTTGGGTGTTTCAAGCCGCCTCAAACGGTTTACATATACGCGCGGGCGTGCTATAATGGCAAAAATCATATCAAACTCGCAGGTGAACTATGGCGTACAAGGGTATGGGTCAGATTGACAAGAAAGAACTTTGGACAATCCCTAACCTCATCACTTATTTCCGCATTCTTTGCATTCCCGCCTACATCGTCCTTATGGCGCTTGCCGGCGTTCGCAACAATCCCACGTTGCTCTACATAGCGTTCGGCGTGTTCGTCGTTGCGGCGGCTTCCGACCTCGTGGACGGCTGGATTGCCCGCAGGTTCCATATGACTTCGGGTATCGGTATGGCGCTCGACCCTCTTGCCGACAAACTAATGCACGTTTCCGTGTTGTTCTGTTTGTCTCTCTGCACGGGTCTTACACCTCTCGGACAAAACACTGCGGCGGCAAGCGGCGGCTGGTACGTTCACTACGCGTTCGTAATACTTCTTATCCTCAAAGAAGCCATCATGGTTTTTGCCGCTCCGCTGGTTATGAAAAAAGGCGCGAAAGTTCAGGCAAACTGGATGGGTAAAGTGGCGTCGTTCACAGTATCCGTAGGCGTTATACTTGCGTTCTTCCACCCCTATGTCATGTACGCCGACTGGGGCATTCTCGCGTGGGGTATCTGCCTGAGCTACGGCGCGGCGATAAACTACCTCATCGACATTCTCCGTCAGATACGCAAAATCAACAGCGGCGAGATGGAAAGAGCAACTTCCGAAAACGTCAAAGTCACGGACAGCAGCGGAAACCCGCTTGCGGACAAGAAAGCTCCCGTATCCGAAAACGTTGATGCGTCCGAGGAAAAGTAATAATCGTCGTTCTGTCCGATAAACCGAAAAGCGTATGGTCAAAATCGGATTGTCCGATAAGATAAACGAAATCAGGCAGGGCAGACGGCAACGGCAAATTCAATAATAATTTAATCGAAACAGGAATATACTCACAAGATTATGGAACAAATGGACAAAACTTACAATCCCGAGTTCGAAAAGCGGATTTACGACTTCTGGCAAAAGGGTAAGTTCTTCGAGGCTCACCCCAACGACGAAAAAGAACCTTTCACCATTATGATGCCTCCTCCCAACATCACGGGACAGCTTCATATGGGACACGCGCTCAACCAGACCATTCAGGATATTATTATCCGTTTCAAGAGAATGGCGGGTTATGAAGCGCTTTGGCTTCCCGGCACCGACCACGCGTCCATTGCGACCGAGGTCAAAATCGTCGAGAAGATGAAGAAGGAAGAAGGACTCACCAAAGCCGACGTAGGCAGAGACGGGTTCCTCGAACGCGCATGGGCGTGGAAAGAACAGTACGGTGGAAGAATAGT
>OHPK01000994.1_pt1 | contig 11944 bp, 11 predicted proteins | sample 1577661 | NCBI WGS metagenome assembly OHPK01 (sample SAMEA3879556, study PRJEB24766) | human gut metagenome | biome: human-associated habitat; feature: feces | place: USA | collected 1985/1987
GTTTAGGAAGATCGCTTCCCATACGCAAACCCTTGCCACCGGCTACGATCAAGGCGGTACGAGTCATTCTATCAGCGTCTTACGCACATTGCTTCTACCAACTCATCCACTTTCTCTTTGCCTACAAGTTTTTCTACGATTGCCAATACGAAATCCATAGCAGCACCCGGTCCCATACCTGTGATAATATTCCCATCTACTACAGCCGGCTCATCAAGGCATTCGGCACCTTCCAGATATTGCTCGAAGCCCGGATAACAAGTAGCCTTCTTATCTTTCAACAGTCCCAACTTACCAAGCACCATAGGAGCGGCGCAAATGGCGGCAATCGGTTTCTGTTCTTCGGCAAAACGTAAAATCAATCTGCGCAAATCATCACATTTTTCCAAGGTGGCCGCACCCGGCATACCGCCCGGAAGCAATATTAAATCAGCATCGAAGAAGTCACAGTTCACTATATTCTTATCACAAAGCACCGGTACACTATGAGCGCCTGTTACAATTTCGTCAGGAGTCACTGTAATCATTTCCACATTCAAACCTGCACGTCTCATTACATCGACAGAAGTGAAAGCCTCTATTTCTTCAAAACCGTCTGCAAAAAACACATAAACTGTACCCATAATAGTTTCTCCTCTTATTTTAGATTAAAATACTGGTTCCGATGACCTGTCCGGCAGGGTTTACAGTAATGGTAACCACTACTTTTCCTTCATCCTGTACATTATATACAGGACGCGGCAATCCGCCTTCGCCTATAGAACGTCCGCCAAGATTAAAAGTTCCATATCCGCCGGTTCCGGCTGTCGCTCCCGTCGAAGAATTCCCCGTAGGGCTTCCCTGCACGCCGGTTCCTTCCGTAGAACCTTTACTACCCATTTGCGCACCTTTACCGAAAGCTCCCGCTACACGTTTACGGGCAGCTTCTTCGGCTGCTTTCCGTTCCCGTTCCGATTTTTCAGCAGCAAGTTTACGAGCCTCTTCGGCTTTTTCAGCCTCGGTCTTTTCGGGTTTCTTTATTTCTTTCTTCTTTTCTTCCGCTTTAGGCTTTATGGCGACGGTCTCTTCATCTTCCTGCGTCAACATCTCTTGCTCTGCCTCTTCCGGCACTTCCGGAGCCGCTTCTTCCGGCATAGTCTCCACTTCTACCAAAGAAGGGTCGGCAGCACCCCAGGCATCGGACGTTTCTCCCATCATCACAGGCACACCGCCTTCCTCCGACTGTTCAGGCAACGTAAATCCTACCAGTATCAAAAGGGCAATGACAACAACGTGTACCAACAGCGCCCCTGCCAATCCTATATATTTTCCTTTCTTCTTCTGATTCACCGTTTCGATTTACGATTTAGCTATTTACGATTGAAACCGTTTACTTATTCTCAGGCGGGCGTGTAGCCAACACCATTTTGAAGTGGTTCTCATTAGCGATATTCAGCACTTTCACAATCTCCCGATAAGGAACGGATTCATCAGCATACAACGCCACATACATTTCAGGCTCCTTTTCCGCACAACTCTGCAAGAAGGGAGTCAGTTCGTTCAAGGTGTACGGCTTCTCCTTCTCATTACCGAAAGCGGCGTAGAAGTTCAGATCTTTATCAATGATGACTCTCGTCAGCGGTTTGGCCGAGGTCTGCTGCTTGCCTTGCGGCAACAATACCTTTATGGCATTGGGCGATACCACCGTAGAGGTTATCATAAAGAATATCAGCAACAGGAAGATGACGTCCGTCATGGAAGCCATGCTAAAATTGGGCGATACTCTATTTCTTCTTTTTAATCCCATCAGCCTATTATTTTGCCGGCTCGTTCAACAAGTCCATGAACTCCATTGTACGAGACTCCATTTTATTTACCACACGGTCTACCAGCATCACCAGATAATTATAGGCAAACATAGCGATGATACCGACAATCAGACCACCGACCGTAGTAATCATAGCTTCATAGATACCACCAGAAAGCAAAGTGATATCAATGTTTCCGCTTCCGGCATTCGCCATTTCGTAGAATGCACGTACCATACCGGTCACCGTACCGAGGAATCCGAGCATCGGAGCACCTCCGGAAATAGTTGCCATTACAGTCAATCCTTTTTCCAGCTTTGCCACTTCAATATTACCTACATTCTCAATAGCTACCTGTACATCGTTAATAGGACGTCCTAAACGGCTGATCCCTTTTTCTATCATACGTGCCGAAGGGGTGTTTATCGTACGGCAATAGTTAATAGCCGCTTTGATCTCACCGCTATGAATATAGTCTTTAATCCGCTCCATAAACATCGGGTCCTCTTTTCCTGCCTTACGAATCATGTAGTTACGTTCAAACAGGATATAGAAACAGACAACCGACAATACACCCAGCACAATCATAATCCATCCACCCTTGATAGCCATATCAAGCATGTTCATTTCAGGAGCATTCACCTCCGTCAATACGGGGTTGGCAGTAGCCAGCGAGTCGGCCATATTCATAGCCCCTTGGGCTAACAAGATCATTGCATTCATGAGCGTAGACAGTTTTTATATTCCTGAATGGTACGTTCGAGTCCCAGATACAACGCATCGCTAATCAACGCATGTCCGATGGAGACTTCATCCACCCAAGGAATGTTTTTATAGAAATAATTTAAATTAACCAGACTCAAGTCGTGTCCGGCGTTCAATCCGATACCCAGTTTACGGGCAGTCTTTGCGGCTTCGATAAAAGGAGCGATGGCAGCTTCCGGATTCTTCGGATAGTTCGTTGCGTATGGTTCGGTATACAGTTCGACACGATCCGCTCCCGCTTTTGCCGCATATTCCACCATTTCGGGATCGGCAGCTACAAAAACGGAAGTGCGGATACCTGCACTGTTGAACTGGTCGAGGACTTCAGTCAGAAATTCCAGATTAGCTTTCGTGTCCCAACCGGAGTTAGAAGTGATCTGTGAAGGATCGTCGGGAACCAAAGTTACTTGATGAGGTTTGACTTTCAACACCAGGTCAATAAATTCCGGAGCGGGATAACCTTCGATATTAAATTCCGTGCGCAACAAAGGGCGCAAATCATATACATCTGAACGACGAATGTGGCGTTCATCGGGACGAGGATGAACAGTGATACCGTCTGCACCAAAAGATTCACAATCAAGCGCTACCTTTACTACATCGGGAACATTTCCTCCGCGAGCATTCCTTAGCGTAGCAATCTTGTTTATGTTTACACTTAATTTAGTCATAGTTCTACGTTATATTTGCCGCAAAAATACAAATATTATTATTAGTTGCCTAATAATACGAAACGCATTATGGGTTCTTTTTTGGTTATTTAAAGTAGAAAACCACAAGAAAACACAGAATAAGCATACTTTTGTGTACTTTCCTCCCACCGGACGCATATTTGTAATACTATGCAAATCATTACATTTTGTAAAATGTACTGTTGAAGTTACGGGCACTTTCACTATATCGCCAAACCGAATATTCGTAAACTGATTGGCTATCTCAGAAAAAAGTGCCAAATTTGCAACCATAACTAATGATGTCGCTTATGAAATTTGCCATTTTCGGAAATACTTATCAAGCTAAGAAGTCTTCGCATGCCCTCAGGCTATTCCAACTGTTGAGAAGACAAAAAGCGGAAGTATGTATGTGCAGGGACTTTTATCAATTCCTGACCGCAGAGTTAAAAATGGATGTTCATGCCGACTATCTGTTCGACGGGGATAATTTTACCGCCGATATGGTAATCAGTATCGGAGGCGACGGAACGTTTCTGAAAGCTGCCCGCCGCGTAGGAAGAAAAGGGATTCCTATTTTGGGAATTAACACAGGACGTTTAGGATTTCTGGCAGATATTTCGCCGGAGGAAATGGAGGAAACATTTGATGAAATCCAAAACGGCAGATATAGTGTGGAGGAACGGAGCGTACTTCAGTTGATCTGCAACGACAAACATCTCCAAGATTCTCCTTATGCCCTCAACGAAATAGCTATTCTCAAACGAGACAGCTCCTCAATGATTAGTATCCGGACAGCTATTAATGGCGCGTATCTGAATACTTATCAAGCTGACGGGTTAGTAATTGCCACTCCAACAGGTTCCACAGCCTACTCTTTGAGTGTAGGAGGCCCGATCATCGTCCCTCATTCCAACACTATTGCCATCACTCCGGTGGCTCCACATAGTCTCAACGTCCGTCCTATCGTTATTCGGGATGACTGGGAGATTACATTAGATGTAGAAAGCAGAAGTCACAACTTCCTCGTCGCCATCGACGGGAGGAGCGAGACTTGCAAAGAAACGACTCAACTAACCATCCGTCGGGCAGATTACAGCATAAAGGTAGTGAAACGTTTTAATCACATTTTTTTCGATACACTCCGCAGCAAGATGATGTGGGGAGCTGACGGAAGACGGTAAGCAGTTCACATTATGCAACCGTTATTCCTCATCACCCGATTCAACTATACGGTACTTAAAAATAGAACTTCTAAAAAAAGGGACATTCAAGTTGTTGGGAATGCAACAAATTGGGTATAGATTCCAACTAAAGAGAAAAAGGGCCGGGATTTACTATCTTCAGAAATTAGATTAACATGATTTCCCCTTATATTTACTCAATAAGATTAAAATTATACTGATTGCATTTACAAATCATTCTTTTATAGACAACAGTCCTTCATTTTATCAATTTCTCCTTATCTTTATTCGCATACAAACTAGAGAGAAAAACTGCTTCCAATCATTCCCATATGAGTTCCTCACCGAGAAAAGAGTTGTCCCTCACCGAAGAACTTATCCTTCCTCGGCGAGGGACATCTCGTTGATTTTAATCCAACGAAGGCTTCTACGATTAAAAAGCCGCATATTGTATGCAAATTCATGCTACATTCACCCTATTTTCTGTATATTATTGCAATTATTTATGCAGTTCTTTCCCCAGTTCATCCATAAAAGAACAGCTGTTACCCGAAGAAATATTAAAAACAGACCATCGGGTTAGTTAATATAGAAGAAAATTAAAATATCGGTAGAGAAAAATAATACCCCGATATTAATTTAATGTAAACGACTGCGAACCAATCAGGTTCCCGCCTTCAAAAATATCTACCCGGTAATTTCCGGCATATAGAAACTCTTCTACATCCCAAAACACATTGATATTCTGTTCTTCTCCGTTATACTCAATATACTTCTTAATTGAATAAACCAATGTACGGTTTTCATAAGGGAAAGTATTGGATGCACTCTTGGTCAGTACATCATTATCGGGTTTGGTAATACGTATATAAATGGTACGTTCACCGTTTTCAGCAGTTATATTCTTCACGACCGTGAAACTGATAGCCAATTTCACCACATCTTTCACCTTCTTCGCCACTTTACCGCGTTTATTGCGTGGTTCGATACGAATATTAGTTGCATCGAGTTGTGCGGCTAACGTCACCTTCTTATCCAGATTTTTCTTTTCTTCGGAAAGGTTACTGATTTGTTGTGAAGCCTGATTATATTTTTGTGTTACTTCTGCAATGACCTGTTTCTGCTGTGCAGCCAGTTTATTTAGTGAATCAATCTGATTAATATAACCAACCATTACTTTACGTAAAGTAGCCAATTCTTTCTTTAAACGACGAATCTCTGTTGCATTCGAACTCTTCACAGTACGAAGTTCTTCTAATAGACGTTGGGTCTTTAACTGTTCCTGTTCTAACAATACTCCTAATGAGTCATTAGTAACCTTAAACTTCAATTCATCATATTCTTGCACAAAACGACTATATTCGTTTTCCAGATCTTCCTTATCCAATTGGAATTCCTGCACTAACTCCCGATTAGCTTTTTTTTCGGTAAACAATAAATAAGTAATACCAATAATAGCTATCACCAAGATAGCCACGGCCGCAATAAGAAGGCTTTTTTTACTCATAGTTTCAGTTGTGAATTGATAACGTGCGCAAAAGTAATCATTTCGCAACAGAAGTCAAGCAGAAAAGCAGAGAGTTTTTTGATAACCCTCTGCTAATCCATACAATTTTAACTTATTTGCTTGCTAACTTATTCAGTTCAGCAGGTGTTACTACTGTAACTAATAAACATCTTGCAACTTTTTCTTAAAAGAATGAAAGACAAGTCCCGGAATATTATTCGTTACTAGTTTAAGATCACCCATATTTAAATACAATGCATTCTTACATTGAGTCTGATATTGTTTTACCCCAATCTGTTCCACTATATTCTGTACAACCTCTTCACAAGGAGAATTTATTCCATCGGATAGGTTCCACAATTCTTCCACATTATCTTTGCGCTTAGTAACAAACCGAAATCCCCTTTTCTTTAGTTCCTGCACCAACTCTCCTTTCCCGATACGTGCATTCACATGTACGGTTTTATTCTCTAGGAGAATACCTTTTTCATAAACATCCACCACTTTCTGTATATCACGTTTTATCCTGTCGATCGTTGATACAGGAGGGACAAACTGCCAAAACAATAATGGAATATATCCTTGAGTCAACTCATACAAAGGTTGTGATATTAAATATTCATTTAGATAAGTCCCCTGTACGGAAACCTTTGTTTGCTCCCGATTCTTATACATAAAATACATACCCATATTTGCACCGAGATTATACATATCCATCATATCATGAGTAGCAATCAAAGAATAAACTTGTGCCGGAGTATGTTCACAAATACCTTTTGATATATTATCAATCTGCCTGTTGACAACACCGCTCTCCCAATCGGCCAAGTCCTTACCTTTTTCAAGAGATAACGTATCATAGTCCACGACATTTCTTGATATCGTTTTGATGTCATGCTCTGAACCGGATTGGGTATATAAAATATAAAGAGAGCCGTCTGCATACTCCTGACCATCCACTCCGGTTTTATTAAGTTTCCGACAATAAGATTCACTTTTCACGTCTTCCCCTATGCCTGCGATAATTACATTTTCTACTTCATGTTCTATTATAAACTTCCGATATTCATCAGGCAAAGCCAATAATTTTATCCAGGCAACTCCGACATCATCCATGGAAGCATCATATCCCAATGTCGCATAACAGGGTACTCCAGCTTGCGAGGAATATTCTAATATGGAAGAAACTTCTTTGGTAGAATTGACAGAAACCAAAAAATGTAATGGCAATACGGGAGCCTCCATAGCTGCAGAAAGATAAGGTACCGCCGGTACTCCCGTAGCTATTATCACAGTTTTAAGTTTCTTCGACTTACCCAAATACTCATTATATAAATCTACTGTATGCTGAACGGATTGTTGAAGGAAATCAGGTGTCCCCCATACCGGTTTGGGACCTCCTCCCGGACCAATCTGCCATGTATGGCTCACACCTGCCGTCAGATTAGCTAAAGATTTTTGGACAGCATATTCCGCACTCATTCCACCATCGAGCATAAACACATTCAAACCTTTATATTCCTCTTTAGCAATCTGATAGGTAGTCAACATTCCGGGAGTTACCACCCTAAAATAAGAAGAATATGTCAACTGTCCCTCCTCTTTTTGATAAACACCTACGGCTGCAGGCGTAAATTCTGAAGGAACTTCCCAAACAAATGGTTCTCCGCCAATCTCCGCAAGAACCGGTTCTCCTTTCTTGGAGAGATATTTCAGTATAATCGTTTTACCTTCTGACTTCCCATCAAAAGTAAACACAACCTTCTCCCCTTGTGAATAAACGAATTTATCCGTCAGCACACGAGCTCCAATCTCTCCTCCTGCCAATAGTGCAATGAAGAAAGTTACCATCAATTGTTTTATATTCATTTCGTTAGTTTAAATCTTAAATCCGATGTTATATCAATGTTCTACTAATCTCATATTTCCAACCTGTGCACAAATAGTACGAAGCTCCTCCAATGTCAGGTACTCCATCGACTTAACCGTATTCCGATACTTCTGCACTCCAATACGTTCAATTATATCATAAGCAAATTCTTCAGCCGAACCTATTTTATGATTAATGCGTCCCAAATACTCTTCCGTTTCTCCATCATCTTCCGGATTCCATTTATCTACACTCTGCCTAATTCTAATATTCTCCGAAGTGACACCTCTTGCTATCAGCTCGTCATAAAACTCATAGCGTCTCATATTAGAATTCAGATAGAAAGATCCCTCATACAGATGATCGACAACATCAGGAAAATACCCGGCAATAGCTGGCTTCAGATAACCATCAATACGTTCTACTGTAGAAGCCGCCGAATTAAATTGCCAATATAATAAAGGTACATATCCAACAAACGCTTCATATTGAGGGTGATTCGTAAGATACTCGTTAAAAATAACTCCATTCACAAAAGGTGCCTGCAACTTGCTTTGATTCTTTTTTATATATTGAAGCGTCAGGAAAGAAGATATATTGTACAAAGCCATCATATCATCAGTCTCAATCGTATAAGCTTTCACATTTGCCATCGCTTGCGCAGAGCCGGATATATTGGCTATCTGATCATCGACAATTCCACTTTCCCAATCAGAGATATACTGTCCTTCACCCAATTTTAACTGATTATAGTCATACAACCGATGTTTCAGTGCGTCAATATCGGCATCCGAACCAAAGTTAGTATACAATATATATAAAGAACCAGGCGCATATTCATCGGTAATTGTATTCTGCGTCAAAACCCTTCGGGAATAAGACTCTCCATGTCCTTCCTGACCTACTCCATAAATATAAACTTCTTCCACCTGATGATCTTTTATAAATTGCTTATATTCTTCCGGCAAATCCAATAATTTTATCCAGGCAACTCCCACTCCGGGCATAGAACCGTCATAACCCAATGTGGCATAAGAGGCATATCCATTTTGATTGGAATAATCGAGTATAGCTTGTACTTCAGAAGCAGAATTAGCCGATACCAGATAATGAATAGGTAAATAGGCTGCCCCCATCATTGTTGCAAAGTAAGAAACAGATGCGATCCCCGTTCCAACCACCACTCTCTTTATCTTTGTGGCAGCCCCGATCTCCGAATTGTAAAGCTCAACAGTTTTGCGAACGGAACGTTGCAAAAACTCCGGAGTAGGCGCAACCGGATAAGTACCACCCTGCGGAGCCTCCTCCATGGTGGCAGCTATTCCCTGGTCGAAAGCAACTATCGTTTTTAATACACCGAACCCGGCACTCATATCTCCTATCTGACGATAAACAGGAAGTCCCTGATAATCTAACTTTTGAATATCGTAAGTCAACAGCGACTGCTCGTTGACAGCTCTGAAAGATGTTCCGTCAATTGTAGTGGTTATCCCATCTTCAAAATCTAACAGGAACTTGACAGCACAAAAGGAAGAAGGCTTTAATGCAGCTGGAAGGGTATACAGTGTCCCGGCATCCACAGGAACAGATTGTCCCGGTTCTATTTGAATATGGGAAGCAACAGACTTTTCTGTCAATACACACCCTCCATCATCCAAGTTCTGAATCACCACTTTTACTTCACGAATATCCATCGGATAGTTCGTTTCATTTTTCAAGGTAAAAGAGCAATTTACAGGATCTCCCGGCCAATAGGCAACTTTATTTAATTTCACATCAGAGGCTTTAGCCATTGTTGTACGAAAGCCGTCATCAACAACTTCCGAATCTTTGCATCCGCTCATGATAGCCAATGCAGAAAAAGTGATGATTATACTTGAAATATAACTAATTATTCTCATTGTGTTTTTCTTTTAAAATTGAATCCTTGTATTTATTCATCAATAAAGTAGCAATCTCAACAGCATTACCAACCGGTTCGGAAGGATAACGTTCATGTGACTTGACCCAGTCAATTTCAAACTGCGTCACTCTTTGATGAAAAGCATCAGCATTAAACGGCTGCTTGTTAGAAACAGAGCGAATAACTTCATCTATAAACATTTCCCAACGAGGCGCATAATATCCCGATACCAAACCTCCCCAAGTACGATTTGCATAATCGTTTAAACTTTGATCTTTATCTCCCCAGGTTGAAACGATAGTACGGGCATTTTCTTCGTAATAATTTTTAGAGGCTTCGTCTATACCTAATGAACGGGCATCTTCAATCCATTTTCCCAGTAAAAAAGAAGATTGTGTACTTAATAAAGTATCAACATCACGCAGTAGTTGTTTCATTTCAGCTCCTTTTTGTTTTAATAGCGGTAATTGCTTCCGGGAATAAGCTTCCGCAAATTCATCGCGAAGCTTCCCGAAATAATTCCCCAGCACTTGCCTTCCTATATTAACAACATCATATTCATAAGCAGAATGTCGATGTTCTCCGGCTTTCAACAACATCTCCCATACCTCAAACAAAGTTTCATTGGAATACGCTACCGTAGACGTAGTCGTCCAATTGCCATTTCCTTTTAAACAAGGACGCGCATTCATCAATGTCCCCTGTCCCAAAGCAGCTGGTGCTGTATAAATACTGTCATAAAGCAATTTCCATGCCCGACGCATTTGTTGGTTTCTCAAGCCAATTCGCCTGTCTGCCAGTTGTTCTATCCATACAGAGTCCGGCAGATTACAATCCCATGCTTTACTGAAAACATATTCATACATGAAAGGATTTACATCAAACCCCTCCAAAGTAGAACCCAGTCCCGAAAAGTTTTCTCCACCATTGGTATATACATTTTCGATTCGTTTCCCCACTTCTTTGGTGTTTCCGGCAAGCATTGTATTTCCTCCGAAATTTCCTAAATAGCACCATAAATATGGTTGCCCGAAATACCGATCTGTCTGCTTCCAGACTTCAGTATTCTCACAATAATAGTCCAGTAGCAACAGTTTATCTTGAGGGACTGCTTTCAAGAAAGCTTCTACCCGTTCGTTTGTCCATAAATGTCGGTCAATATAGAATAACCATGTCATTTGTAACCAAGTAGCATCCGGATCGACATGCGTCATCGATTGATAAATATGCTTCGAGCAATTGGCTAAAAATTCCGGTTCCCAACTTGGAGGGGCTACTTCATTAAAAGGATCTGCCCCATAAATATGGTCTGTTCCGAACAACTTAGTTTGCTCTTCCAGAAACTCTTTCTGTATGGTTGCAAACAATGGGTCAAGCGGATCCAGAAAGTGGCTTCTGTATTTATCCTCGAAACCTCCCCAAGAGCTCATCCGGCTAATCTTAGCTTCCGGATAGATTCTTTTAAGTTCCGACGGTACATGTCCGGCAAATGCAGGAAGTATGGGGCGCATATTAAATTGACGTTCACGGGCTACGATTTGTTTCTGCAATGCTTCTTGTGTATCCAGCCATTCTTTAGGCAGAGGCCCCTGCCAATAATCCAGGTTAGACATACGATGCCAAGGCAAGTGAGCAGGCCCTGTGAAATAGTTCCGTATTTCCTCATCCGTCAATCCTAATTTCGTCCATACGCGATACCAGACAGATTCTTGTCCGGTGATTGCCAAAGGCATATTGATTCCATTTAAAGCCATCCAGTCTATCAACCGTTCCCAATCCTTCCATGTCCACCATGGCATTGTATAACCGAAGGTACAGTAATTAAGAAAGAATCGGTTCTTGCAACGGGCAGTCGAAGTTATTTTTGCCGGTGGCATGGGTAATACTTCCGGCATCTCCACCGTATCATTCACATACCAGGAAACAGAGGTAAGGCAGTAATGATTCAGATAATAGTTCAGCCCTACAGCCATCGAATTTGCGTTATTTCCCCGTATTCGTACTGTTCCTCCTTGCGCTTCTATTTCATACCAATCTTTATCAATCTTTTCTGATTGTTCAAAACTAAATTGGGAAGCATACTCCGGAAATAAACGTTCCACCATCTGTTGCATCGCTTTTTCATCTTCTGTACTTTCTTTGCAGGAAGAACACAATACGATCAACATCAGTAGAAATAAACATTTAATCTTACACATACTATTTATATTTTCATTTATATATTTCTTTTAAAAAACGAATGTATCCGATGTTACCC
>OHPK01001016.1_pt1 | contig 11704 bp, 10 predicted proteins | sample 1577661 | NCBI WGS metagenome assembly OHPK01 (sample SAMEA3879556, study PRJEB24766) | human gut metagenome | biome: human-associated habitat; feature: feces | place: USA | collected 1985/1987
TCCACCATACAGTTCGTACTCGAACCCGATTCTTTACGAGAAAGGGTTCGGGTACTTTTTTTGTTTGCAAGAGGTTCTGCGGAAGGACTACTCAGAACGGTAAACAAGAACGAACAAAGGCAGGATATCATCATGGCGATGGTATCCTGCCTTTTTATATGGTATTGGGGGCGATTGCTGCGCACAAAGTGCCTTAAGCCTCTGTATTTGCTTCGGTCAGCACAAAGGTCAGCTCCGCTGTGGCGGCGCACTTGCCATCCACATAAGCAGACGCTTTCCCGATGCCCACAGGGCCGCGCTGTTCCACCAGCTCACAATGGAGCGTAAGAACATCCCCTGGGGTGACCTGTTTGCGGAAGCGGGCATTTTTGATGCCGCCGAAGAGGGCCAGTTTGCCTTTGTTTTCGGGAACGCTCAACGCCGCCACGGCTCCGGTCTGGGCCAGTGCTTCCAGAATGAGCACTCCCGGCATCACCGGCTGGCCGGGAAAATGTCCGCAGAAAAATTCCTCATTGCGGCTCACGCACTTGCGGCCGATGGCCCACTGCCCCGGCTCGTAGTCCAGAACACGGTCCACGAGGGCAAAGGGGTAGCGGTGGGGCAGGATCTCCGCGATCTGCACGCTGCTCAGAGTGTTGGCGTTTTCACGCACGGTACGGGGCTCTGCCATGGGTCAGCCCTCCCATCTGCGCAGGGCGATGCAGGCATTGTGCCCACCAAAGCCCAGGCTGTTGCTCAGTGCGTAGGTCATGGCCTGTGCACGGCCTGCATTGGGCACATAGTCCAGATCGCATTCCGGATCAGGCTGCTCGTAGTGGATGGTGGGCGGGGCAAACTGGTCTCGCAGGGCCAGTGCCGTGAACACGGCCTCGATGCCGCCCGCACCGCCCAGCAGGTGGCCGGTCATGCTCTTGGTGCTGACCACGGTCAGTTGCTTTGCGTGCTCACCGAACACGGCATGGATGGCAGCCGTCTCGCAGGCATCGTTCATGTGGGTGCCGGTGCCGTGGGCGTTGATATGATCCACCTGCTCCGGGGCAATGCCTGCATCGGCCAGTGTCAGCTTCATGCAGTCGATGGCACCTGTGCCGCCGGGAGCCGGTGCGGTAAAGTGGTAAGCATCGCAGTTGGCACCATAGCCCACCACCTCGGCGTAGATATGCGCACCGCGTGCCCGGGCGTGCTCCAGCTCTTCCAGAACCAGCACACCGCTGCCCTCGCCCATCACGAAACCGCCGCGGCGGGCATCAAAGGGCAGGCTGGCAGCATCCGGGTCGGTGGCGGTGGAAAGCGCCTTCATGCTGGTAAAACCGCCGATGCCCAGCGGGCTGATGCAGCTTTCGGCACCGCCGCAGACCATGGCAGTCTCGTAACCGTCCCGGATGCGGTGGAAGGCATCGCCCACAGCATTGGTGCCGCCGGCGCAGGCCGTGACCGGGCAGGTGCACATGCCCTTCAGGCCAAAGCGGATGGCCACCTGTGCCGCCGCCATGTTGGCAATGGACATAGGCACAAAGTAGGGGCTGACCTTTTCCATGCCTTTTTCTTCCCCGCGGGTGTGCTGCTCCTCGATGGTGGGCAGGCCGCCGATGCCGCTGGACACGATGACGCCGATGTCCTCGGCCTCCGCCTCGCAGTCGATGCCGCTGTCCTGAATGGCCTCGGCGGCAGCGCCCAGTGCCAGCAGGGTGAAGCGGGCCATCTTGCGGGCCTCTTTTTTGTCCACGACGGTCTCGGGGTCGAAGTCCTTGACCTCGCCCGCCAGCTTGCACTTGAACTCGCTGGCGTCGAACTGGGTGATGGGGCCGATGCCGCATTTACCGGCACGGGCTGCTGCCCAGCTGTCGGCCACATTGTTGCCCAGCGGGTTCACCGTACCAAGGCCGGTGATCACAACTCTGCGTTTTTCCATAAGGGTTCTCCTTTACATTGCCATGCCGCCGTCCACACAGAGCACCTGCCCGGTGAGATAGCTGCTTTGTTCTGCGGCAAAAAACGCCACCGCGTTTGCCACGTCTTCCGGCTGGCCCGCGCGGCCCGCCGGGATATCCTTTGCCATTTCGGTGCGGACAGCCTCCGGCAGGGCGGCGGTCATATCAGTTTCAATAAAGCCGGGCGCAACAGCGTTTACTGTCACATTGCGGCTGGCCAGCTCCCGGGCTAGGCTTTTGGTCAGGCCGATGAGCCCGGCCTTGCTGGCGGCGTAATTCGTCTGGCCTGCATTGCCCCGCAGGGCAACGACGCTGCTCAGATTGATGATCCGGCCCCAGCGCTGGCGCACCATCCGGCGGGCCGCTTCCTTGCAGCAGAGGAACGCACCCTTGAGGTTTGCGTCCAGCACAGCATCAAAGTCTGCTTCGGACATGCGCAGGATCAGGTTGTCCCGGGTGATGCCTGCATTGTTCACAAGGATATCCACCCGGCCAAAGGCGTTCACCGCCTCCTCAAAGAGCTTTTTGCAGCCCTCGGCGGTGGAAACATCGGCCTGCACGGCCACAGCCTGCGCGCCCTCGGCCCTGCAGAGAGACACGGTCTCGGCGGCGGCCGCTTCGCCGTGGCAGTAGTTGACCACAACATGGCAGCCCTGCCGGGCAAGCTGTACGCACACGGCCCGGCCGATTCCCCGGCTTCCGCCGGTCACAACGGCGGTACGGATGATGGTTTCTTCGTTCATTGTTCTTCCTTCCATGCGTTCAGAACGGTGTCCAGCTGCGCCGGGGTCTCCACCGACACACAAGTCACACCGGGCAGGGTCTTTTTCACAAAGCCGGAGAGCGCATTGCCGGGGCCGACCTCCAGAATGTGATCCACACCCAGCTCACCCAGACGGTGCAGGGTGTCCTCCATGTAGACACTGCTCTGCACCTGCCGGACCAGCAGGGCCGGGATGCTGTCGCTCTCGGCTTTTTCACGGCCCAGGCAGTTGAACAGCACCGGAACGCTCATTTCGCCAAAGGGTTCGGCGGTAAAGCGCTTTGCCAGGGCATCCCCGGCGGGAGCCATCAGACGGGTGTGGAACGGTCCGCTCACCTTGAGCGGGATGCACCGGCGGGCACCGGCCTGCTTTGCAAGCTCCGCGGCCTTGTCCACTGCGGCCTTTTCGCCGCCAATGACCAGCTGGCCCGGGCAATTGTAGTTGCAGATCTGCACACAGCCCAGCGCGGATGCCTGCTCACAGCATTCTGCAAGGGGGACCCGGTCGAGGTTCAGCACTGCGGTCATGCCGCAGTCGATGCCGCTGGCCGCGTCGGCCATGGCTTTGCCACGGTAGGCTGCCAGCTCAATGGCCTGCTTGGCGGTGAATACACCGGCGGCTTCCAGCGCGGAATATTCGCCCAGAGAGAGACCGGCCACATAAGCGGGCTTGACCCCCTGCTCGGCCAGAACGGCGGATACGCCGCAGGCAAAGGCCACCATGCAGGGCTGGGTGTATTCGGTCTGATTCAGAACGCCGTCCGGGTCGTCGAAGCAGACGCGGTGCAGATCAAACGGAAGGTCTGCAGCGTCGAACGCGGCACGGAAAGCGGAAGATGCTTCGTAAAATTCTTTGCCCATGCCGGGGTGCTGGGCACCCTGGCCGGCATACAAAACGGCAAGTTTCATTGGTTTTGCCTCCATTCGGTCACAAGTTCATCCATCAGCTCACGGACAGTGTACATCCGGTCCAGCCTGCCCACATTGGCCCCGCAGAAGAAAAGTCCTTCCTCCAGGTTGCCCTTGACCGCTTCGATCAGTGCATGGGTGATGCAGTAGGGCACCTTGGCGGGGTCGCAGGTCTTCAGGCAGCGGGCACAGTGCCGGGGCGGGAAGCGTCTGCCCTCCGCCATGGCCTGCACCAGCGGCGTGTTCAGCGCCCGGCCCGGCATCCCGACCGGGCTGTGGATGATGCGCACATCCTCAGAACCGGCGTTCAGCAGAACGTCCTTGTACCCCTGGGATGCATCGCACTCGTAGGTGGTGATAAAGCGGGTGGCAAGCTGAACGCCTGCGGCACCCAGTCTGGTAAAGTGAGCCATATCGGCCCCGGTGTACACGCCGCCCGCCACAAACACGGGGATGCTGTGGCCGAACTGCGCCTCATAGGGCTTTACCTCGGCCAGCACCTCCGGCAGGATCTCATCCAGTGTCTGACAGGTTCCGGAGAACAGGTCCTGTTCCGCAAAGCCGAGATGACCGCCTGCCTTGCAGCCCTCAATGACCACAAAATCAGCGGTGCGGCCGAACTCCTTGGCCCAGCGGCGCAGGATGAGCTTTGCCGCCCGCCCGCTGGAAACGATGGGCGCGATGGCGACCTCCATCGTGTTCACAAGGCCGGGCAGCTCCAGCGGCAGACCCGCGCCGGACACCACAGCGTCCACGCCCGCTTCCACAGCGGTGCGGATGGCGGCGGCATAGTCCTGCGTGGCCACCATTGCATTGATGGCCACCATACCGGCACCGTTTGCAATCTGCTTTGCTTTCCGGATCTCAGCGGTCAGGGCGCGGTGGTTGGCGCTGGCCGGGTCACGGGCAAAGTCCGGCTCCCGGTAGCCTGCATCGGCGGTGGAAATGCACCCCATGCCGCCGCAGGCCGCCACGGCACCGGCCAGCCCGCCCAGAGAAACGCCCACGCCCATGCCGCCCTGCAGGATGGGCACAGACAGGGTTTTCTTTCCGAGCGTCAGCATTCCTCGCTCAGCGCGTGGATACGCTGCCTCCCGCCGTTCCACAGGTCATCCAGAATGTCCGCCACGGGGCGCACCTCGTGGAGCATTCCGGCCACCTGACCGGCCATCAGACTGCCGGTGGAGGTGTCGCCTTCAAACACGGCCCGGCGCAGACTGCCCAGGGTGTACTTTTCCAGCTCCATCTTATCGGCACCGGCCTTTTCCTGCCGGACATATTCACGGCTCATCCGGTTTTTCAGCACCCGGACCGGGGAACCGCCGATGCGCCCGGTCACGATGGTATCGCTGTCCTTGGCATTGAGCAGGGCAGCCTTGTAGTTTTCGTGGATGGGGCACTCCTCGCTCACCAGCAGGCAGGTGCCCACCTGCACGCCGCAGGCACCCAGTGCAAGGGCTGCTGCCAGCTGACGGCCATCGGCAATGCCGCCCGCTGCAATGACGGGCAGATCCACTGCGTCCACCACCTGCGGCACCAGCGCCATGGTGGTCATCTCGCCCACATGGCCGCCGCTCTCGGTCCCTTCGGCGATCACGGCATCAATGCCCAGCTTCTCCAGATGCGTTGCCAGCACAGCGGCAGCCACCACGGGGATCACCTTGATGCCCGCCGCTTTCCACATGGGAACATATTTGCCCGGGTTGCCTGCGCCGGTGGTGACCACCTGCACGCCTTCTTCCACAACGATCTGGGCAAACTCATCTGCCTGCGGGTGCATCAGCATGATGTTCACGCCAAAGGGCTTGTCAGTGAGCTGTTTGCACCGGCGGATATTTTCGCGCAGGGTGTCGGCATTCATGCCGCCCGCACCGATGATGCCCAGTGCACCTGCATTGGAGCAGGCGGCGGCAAACTCACCGGTGGCAATATTTGCCATGCCGCCCTGGATGATGGGGTATTTTGTGCCTAAAATTTCATTTAAAAGTTTCATAGTTTTATCCTATCGGTAAGCGTCCTCGCTCTCGCAGTCTCGCTCTGCTCGACAGCTCTCCCAAGGGGAGAGCCCTTGGCAGTACGGTAAACTTTTCGGTTTTGCCAAAGGCTCCCACTTTGGGGGAGCTGTCACCGAAGGTGACTGAGAGGGCGAGCCCGTTTGCCGAACATGATTTTTACTCTTTGTATTGGAAAATCGCGCCGCCCCAGGTCAGGCCGCCGCCAAAGCCGATGCAGGCCAGCGGTCTGCCCGGGGTCAGCTGCCCGCTCTCGGCCAGCTCGTTGAGGGCGACCGGAATGCTGGCGGCGCTGGTGTTGCCGTGGCGATCCATATTCTTATAAAATTTTGCCGGGTCGGCCTGCAGGGCCTTGATGCAGTGGTCGATGATGCGGCTGTTGGCCTGATGGCAGACCACCCACGACAGATCCTCGAGGGTCAGCCGGGTCTCGTCCAGCACCGTGTGCAGGCACTTGGGCAGGGCATCCACCGCAAAGCGGAACACCGCCTTGCCGTCCATGGTGATGGGGGCAGAGCCTTCCCGGCTCGGCCCGCCCGCATGGAGAACATCACTGCCGCGTGCCCCCAGCGTCAACGCAAAGGGGGTATCTGCCAGCCGGAAAATGGCGGCCCCGGCCCCGTCGCCGAACAGCACGCAGGTGGAGCGGTCGGTGGGGTCCATCAGGCGGGAAAGCGCTTCGCACCCGATGACGAGGGCATACTGCCCGCCCAGAGTCGTCAGCATCCCCCGCGCCACGGCCATGCCATAGAGAAAACCGGAACAGGCCGCGTTGATGTCCAGCGCGGGCCGGTTTTCGGGCAGGCCCAGCGCCGCCTGTACCTGACAGGCCACGCTGGGGGTGGCATCCGGGGCAGAAAGGGTCGCGCAGACACAGCAGGCAATGTCCGCCGGGTCAAGGCCGCTGCGGTCAAGGGCCTGCCGCGCGGCCGCAATGGCCAGCGTGGCGGCAGATTCGTCCTCGGTACACCAGTGCCGGGTGCGGATGCCGGTGCGGCTGGTGATCCACTCGTCGCTGGTATCCACCATGCGGCTCAGCGCGTCATTGGTGATCGTCCGTCCGGGAAGTGCCCCGCCGGTGGCGATCAGCTGTAAACCATTCATGCGTTCCTCGTTTCTCCGATCTGGCGGTACTTTTTATAGCGCTGATCGGCCAGCTGCCGGTCGCTCATGCGGCACAATTCTTTCAGGTGGGCGCGCAGAGCGGCATCCATGCGCTCAAACAGGGCCGCGTGGCAGCGCTGGGCACCGCCCACCGGCTCCGGGATCACTTCTTCCACGATGCCTCCGCGGTACAGATCCTGCGCCGTCAGCTTCATCATCTCACAGGCCTCGCCGCTGCGGGAGGAGTCCTTCCACAGGATGCTGGCAAAGCCCTCGGGGCTCAGCACGGAGTAGACCGCGTTTTCCAGCATGAGGATGTGGTTGGCCACACCCAGTGCCAGGGCGCCGCCGGAGGAGCCCTCGCCGGTGACCACGGCGATGACCGGCACCGTCAGGCCGCTCATCTCCATCAGATTCCGGGCAATGGCCTCGCCCTGCCCCCGCTCCTCGGCATCCTTGCCGGGGTAAGCGCCCGGCGTGTCGATAAAGGTGATGATGGGACGGCCGAATTTTTCAGCCTGCTTCATCAGGCGCAGAGCCTTGCGGTAACCCTCCGGCCCCGGCATTCCAAAGTTGCAGGCCAGATTTTCTTCCAGCGTGGAGCCCTTGCGGTGGCCGATGACCGTCACCGGCATCCCGTGGAAACGGGCCACGCCGCCCAGAATGGCCGCGTCCTCCTTGCACTGCCGGTCGCCGCGCTGCTCAAAGAAATCCGTGAACAGGGCAGAGATCGTCTCGTCGATGTGCGGACGCTCCGGGTGACGGGCCAGAAAGACCCGATCCTCGGCAGTCAGCGGGCCGCAGGAGCGCAGAATCTCGTCCTCTTCCACCGCCAGCTCTGCCAGTTCGGACGCATGGGCGGTGATGGCCTCCATGTCACTGCCGCTGCCCTTCAGCGCGGCGATCTGTGCGTCCAGCGGGGCCAGCTGCTCCAAAATATCTTTTATCATTCGTGTTTCCCTCCGGCATGAAGCTGCAGGACCTGGATCAGCGTATCCCGCAGCTGACTGCGGGGCACCACCTGATCCACAAAGCCGTGTTCCAGCTGGAACTCACTGCGCTGGAAACCATCGGGCAGCTTTTCTCCGATGGTCTGTTCAATCACACGCGGCCCGGCAAACCCGATCAGCGCACCCGGTTCGGCCAGCGTGATGTCTCCCAGGCTGGCAAAACTGGCTGTGACACCGCCGGTGGTGGGGTGGGTCAGCACACTGACATACAGCCCGCCGCTGCGGCTGAACCGTTCCAGCGCGGCACTGGTTTTTGCCATTTGCATCAGGCTGAAAATGCCCTCCTGCATCCGCGCTCCACCGCTGGCAGAAAAAATAACCAGCGGAAGCCTTTTATCAGCAGCATATTCGATTGCACGGGTGATTTTCTCCCCCACGGCAGTGCTCATGCTGCCCATAAAAAATCGGCTGTCCAGCACAGCTGCCACCGCCTGCACGCCCCCGATCCTGCCGGTTGCGGTGACGGCAGCTTCTTTCAGGCCCGTTTTGACCGAAGCAGCGGCCAACTTTTCCTGATAATCGGGAAAATGCAGCACATCGTTGGGGGCAAGGTCTGGATTCAGTTCCTTAAAGGTTCCGTGGTCCAAAATCGTGCTGAGCCGGTAATAGGCTCCAATGGGCAGATGTACCCCGCAATTGGGGCATACATACAGGCTTTTGGTCCAGACCTGGCGGGTGGCGCGGCGGCCGCATTTTTTACATTCAACAAATTGCGGCTGCACCCAGCCGGGCGCAGCCGTACCGGCATCGCGGCGGACTTTCAGCTGGAAGCTGCGCTCCTGCTGGCTGACCGGGAACAGCTTTTCAATGGCATTCATCCCTAATACCCTTTAGGCTGCCCGCGCAACCAGATAGTTGAAGATATCACCCACAGTCTTGAGCGTTCCCAGGTCCTCATCGGCAATCGTGATGCCAAACTTGTCCTCAAACGCCATGTTCAGCTCCACCGCGTCCAGGCTATCCGCCTGCAGGTCCTCGGTCAGGCTGGCTTCCATCGTAACTTTGTCTGCATCGCAGTTCAGGGTATCAACAACGATCTTCTTCATTTCTTCAAACGTCATGGTAATATTCTCCTTTGATTGGTTTGTATTTTTATTATCTAAAAAGTTTGAGGTTTCTTGCGAACACGACCATTATATCTGAATCGCCGGATAAGTCAAGAATAATAGCTAAAATATTTTATCTTTTACAATTCTGACACACTTTCCTCCACAGGGGCAGTTCCTCTTTTCCATTGCCCTTTTTCCCCAAACGTGCTAATATGGGTTCAGCACTCAGACAAGAAGGAACGAAAGGATGAATCCCATGAAATTCAGCGAAATGAGTTATACCCGCCCGGACATTGATGCCCTGCTGGGCCAGTGCAAGGCGCTGGCCGCCAAGGCCGCCGGGGCAGCCAGCGGCGAGGAGTTGGTGAATGTTTACTACGAGCAGAGCCGCGCCTTTGCCGATTACAGCACCGCCGCACAGCTGGCAAGCATCCACTACACCTGCGACACCCGTGACGCTTATTGGAAAGCCGAGCAGGATTTCTTTGATGCCAACGGTCCCGCCGTGGAGAACGCACGGGTGGAGATCAGCCGGGCATTTCTGGCCAACGCCCATGTGGACGCGCTGACCGAAGCCTTTGGCACCACCTGTGTGGCCGGTATGAAGAACGCCGTACTGGGCATGGATGACCGCACCGTGGAGCTGCAGCAGCAGTTCAATGCTCTGGTGAGCCGCTACCAGCAGATCTACGGCGGCGCACTGGTGGAGCTGGACGGCAAGCAGCTGACCATCCCCCAGCTGGGCCCCTACAAGGAGGATCTGGACCCCACCGTGCGCCGCGCCGCTTATGAAGCCGAGGCCGGTTACTTTGACGCCCACCGGGACGAGCTGGACACACTGTACACTAAGATCGTCAAAAACCTGAATCAGCAGGCCAAGGTGCTGGGCTACAAGGATTACAGCGAGCTTTCCTATGTGCGCATGAACCGTATCGGCTACGGACAGGCTGAAATTCAGGCCTTCCGGGATCAGGTGGCAAGGGACGTTGTGCCCGAGCTGCAAAAGGTGATGGCCATGCGCGCCAAGCGCACCGGCATCACCCACCCCACCTTTACCGACCTGCCCATCATCTTCAAGGACGGCAACCCCAAGCCCATCCCGGGCTATCAGGCACGCATGGACGCCGCCCGCACCATGTACCATGAGCTGAGCCCCGAGACTGCCGAGTTCATCGACTTTATGCAGGACAACGAGCTGTTTGACGTGGAAAGCCGCCCCGGCAAGATGTCCGGCGGCTACATGACCAGCCTGCCCAGCTACAAGGCACCCTTCATCTTTGCCAACTGGAATAACACCTCCGGCGATGTGGACGTGCTGACCCACGAGTGCGGCCACGCCTTTGAGGGCTATGTGGCCGAGCGTGACCCCAAGGTCCCCGCAGACCTCGAGTGTCCCGGCATGGAGAGCGCCGAGATCCACTCTATGGCCATGGAGTTCCTGACGGCTCCCTGGCACCACCTGCTTTTTGGCAAGGACACTGAGAAATACGCCCTGCTCCACGCCGAGGACAGCTTCCTCTTCCTGGCCTATGGCTGCATCGTGGACGAGTTCCAGCACAGGATGTACCAGAACCCCGACCTCACCCCGGATGAGCGCAACGCCGTCTGGCTGGAACTGGAGCACAAGTACCGCCCCTGGATCGACTTCGACAATCTGCCCTTCTACGGCCGCGGTGCGGGCTGGCAGCGTCAGCTCCACATCTATGAGTGCCCCTTCTACTATATTGATTACTGCCTGTCCACCATGGCCGCGCTGCAGTTCTTCCTGCTGAGCCTCAAGGACCACAAGGATGCCTGGGAGCGCTACCTCAAGCTGGTGCGCCGTGCCGGTCTGGCCAGCTACACGGAGCTGATGCAGACCGCCGGGCTGAAGGTTCCCTTTGAGGATGGCTCGATCAAGGCCATCGCCCAGCAGATGGGTCAGTGGATCGCAGAGCATCAGGTGTAAGCCTCCCGGGCCTACGGAGATTTTTTCTTGCAAAATCCGCTCTTTTCTATGAAAAAGCACAGCGCCCCCGTTCACTGTAAGATCGCAGTGAGCGGGGGCGCTTTCTTGTGAATAGGAGGTGGATTTTATCGCAAATACAGACTATGGGGATATACGGAGCGGCACAAACTCTATGATTGAAAAGAAAAATTTCCATAAAACGCCAAAAAGCCTTCGGATAAGTCATACCCATACAAGAAAGTTTGAACTTTTCGTGAATTTTCTGTGTTTCGCCCATGGACAGGGGAAAATAGTTCTGCTACAATGGGGGCTGTTGTTTCCGCCGGTTCCCACGCGGCGGTTTTTGTTTTTACTATAACACAGGAGGAACTTTCATGTTAGAAAAGATCTTTCACCTGAAAGAAAACCACACCGATGTCAAGACCGAACTCATGGCGGGTGTCACCACCTTTATGACGATGGCCTACATCCTTGCGGTCAACCCCAGCATCCTGTCCGCTTCGGGCATGGATGCCAATGCGGTCCTGATCGCCACCTCGCTGGCATCGTTCGTTGGCACTGCCCTGATGGCTCTGCTGGCCAACTATCCGTTCGCTCTGGCTCCCGGCATGGGCCTGAACGCCTACTTCTCCTACACTGTCGTCCTGACCATGGGCTACAGCTGGCAGCTGGCCCTGATGGCCGTTTTTGTGGAGGGCATCATCTTCATTGTGCTGAGCCTGACCAATGTGCGTGAGGCCATCTTCAATGCCATTCCCATGACCCTGAAGAGCGCTGTCAGCGTGGGCATCGGTCTGTTCGTTGCTTTCGTCGGCCTGCAGAACGCAAAGCTGATCGTGAACAGCGATTCCACCCTCGTCACCTATCAGCACTTCAAGGGTGAGACCTTCCACAGCATCGGCGTGGGTGCGATCCTCACGCTGGTGGGCGTGCTCATCACCGCCATCCTGCTGGTCAAAAAGGTCAAGGGCGGCATCC
>OHPK01001020.1_pt1 | contig 11668 bp, 10 predicted proteins | sample 1577661 | NCBI WGS metagenome assembly OHPK01 (sample SAMEA3879556, study PRJEB24766) | human gut metagenome | biome: human-associated habitat; feature: feces | place: USA | collected 1985/1987
TGAGCGATGTGCCGGACAGCTTTGTGCAGACGGCAGACCTGTTCCTGGGCGAGTACAAGGGCGGCCCGGTGGAGCAGATCGCCATTGATAAATATTGATAAGGAAAAACAACGTGAGCAAGCCACTGAAGGAAGACTATATCATCCGCATCAAAAGCCGCATTGAGCAGCGGCTGGACGAACCGGCTGCGGAGGAAGAAAAAGAAGAATTTGTGGAGCTGATGACCCGGGGCAGCCTTGTGCTGAAGGGCGGCAGCTACTATGTGACCTACCGCGAGACCGAGACCACCGGCTACGAGGGCTGCACCACCACTCTGAAGATCGCCGCAGACGGCAGCCGGGTGGCGATGCTGCGGTTCGGCAAGGGCGGCGGGGCTGGTACCCAGCTGCTGATCGAAAAAGGCCGCCGCAACCTGTGCCACTACGAGACCGGCTTCGGCTCCATGACCTTGGGCGTGACTGCGGACGAGATCGACTGTCAGCTGACCGAAAAGGGCGGCACCGCCCGGTTTGCCTACCTGCTGGATGCCGACAGCGCCGAGCTGGTGAGCCGCAACCGGCTGGAAGTTACCGTGACCCATGTGAATTGACGAAGTTCCCTGAGACTGTGAAAGGAATCCGACCCATGACTGATTTTGAAAAGACCTACCAGAACTACAACCCCCGGCAGACCGCGCTGGACGAGGCCCGTGCCCTGCTGACTGCCGCCGCCAAGGCCGCAATGGCCGACGGTGCTCTGCCCGAGGCCGAGCTGCCCGCCTTCATCGTGGAGATCCCCGCCGATACCAAGAACGGCGATATCGCCTCCAACCTCGCCATGGCGGGTGCACGCACCTGGCGCAAGGCCCCCAAGATGATCGCCGATGCCCTTCTGGCCCATCTGCCTTCCATCGAGCACAGCGTGTTTGCCAAGGTGGAAGTGGCCGGCCCCGGCTTCATCAACCTGTTCCTCGCCCCCTCCTTCTGGGCCAGCGTGGTGCTGGGTGCCTGCTCCAACAAGGAGTACGGCCGCACCGACCACGGCAAGGGTGCCAAGTACAATGTGGAGTTCGTTTCTGCCAACCCCACCGGCCCCATGCACATGGGCAACGCCCGCGGCGGCGCTCTGGGCGACTGCCTGGCCGCTGTGCTGGACTGGTCCGGCTATGATGTGACCCGTGAGTTCTACATCAACGATGCAGGCAACCAGATCCAGAAGTTCGGCAAGAGCCTGGCCGTCCGCTACCTGCAGCAGTTCTGCGGCGAGGAAGCCTATCCCCTGCCCGCTGAGTGCTATCAGGGCGGCGACATCAAGGTGCTGGCCGGTGAGTTTGCCGAGCTGAACGGCGACAAGTACGTTGCCGCTTGCAAGGGGATGGACGAGGAGACTCTGTTCGAGAGCGAGGCCTTTGCCGCCCTCAAGGACGCGCTGGTGGCCTACGCCCTGCCCAAGAACATTGCTGCCCTGAAGCGCGACCTGGGCAAATACCGCATTGATTACGATGTCTGGTTCCACGAGAGCACCCTGCACGAGTCCGGCGCAGTTCTGGCTGTGGTGGATAAGCTGCTGGAGCTGGGTGCCTGCTACAAGGCTGAGGACGGTGCCATCATGTACCGCAGCGCCCAGTACGCTGCCAAGTACGGCACCGTGAACAAGAAAAAGACCGAGGACGGCACTGAGGAGGAGGCCAAGGACGAGGTGCTCGTCCGCGCCAACGGCATCCCCACCTACTTTGCCGCCGATATCGCCTACCACTACAACAAGCTGGCTACCCGCGGCTTTGCCAAGGCCATTGACGTGTGGGGCGCAGACCACCACGGCCATGTGGCCCGCATGAAGGGTGCCATGGATGCCATCGGCCTGAACGGCAACGATCTGGATGTTGTGCTGATGCAGATGGTCAACCTGATGCGAGACGGCCAGCCTGTCCGTATGTCCAAGCGCACCGGCAACGCCATCACCCTGACCGACCTGCTGGAGGAAGTGCCCATCGACAGCGCACGCTTCCTGTTCAATATGCACGACGCAGGCAGCGGCATCGACTTTGATCTGGATCAGGCCGTCAAGACCGACAACGACAACCCCGTGTACTATGTGCAGTACGCCCATGCCCGCATCTGCTCCATCCTGAAAAAGATGGAGAGCGAGGGCGTGCAGTTTGCCGGTGCGGAGCACATCGACGCCACCCTGCTTACTGAGCCTTCCGAGATGGATCTGATCCGTATGCTGGCTGCCTTCCCGCAGGAGATCGTGATGGCTGCCGAGAAGTATGACCCCAGCCGCATCAACCGCTTTGTCATCGATCTGGCCAGCGCCTTCCACCGCTTCTACGGCAACTGCCGCATTCAGGGCGCAGACCCCGCCGTGCAGCAGGCACGTCTTGCCCTGTGCATCGGCGTGAAGAACGCCATCTTCAATGTGCTCACCATGTTCAAGATCAACGTGCCCGAGAAGATGTAACATAAAACCACAGGGGCTGTTGCACCAAACAATGTGCAGCAGCCCCTTTTTGATAAAACAGATACAAGGAGAACCCATGGAACCTTTGAAGATCGGCAATATCACCCTGCCCCACCGGGCGGTGTTCGGCCCTATGGCGGGCTTTACGGATGCCCCCTGCCGCCGCCTGATGGCGCAGCACGGTGCGGGCTTTACGGTCAGCGAAATGGTGTCCAGCCGGGCGCTGGTGTACGGCGACCATAAAACCGTCAGCCTGCTGAAGGCAGCGCCCAACGGCGCACCCTACGGGGTGCAGATCTTCGGCGAGGTGCCGGAGATCATGGGCGAGGCCACCGCCGCCATTGAGCAGTACGAATTTGATTTTCTGGACATCAACATGGGCTGCCCGGCCCCCAAGATCGTCTCGGGCGGGGCGGGCAGCAAGCTGATGCTGGACCCTGATCTCTGCGGCCGCATCGTCGAGCAGGTCAAGGCCCACACCTCCCGTCCGGTGACGGTCAAGATGCGGAAAGGCTGGGACGCCGACCATATCACGGCAGTGGAGTGCGCGAAAGCCTGCGAACAGGCGGGAGCACAGCTCATCGCAGTCCATGCCCGCACCCGGGAGCAGATGTACACCCCGGGCATCGACCCGGAGATCATCGCCCGGGTAAAGGATGCGGTAAAGGTGCCGGTGCTGGGCAACGGCGATATCCACTGCGCCGAGGATGCCCTGCGCATGGTGCGGGAGACAAACTGCGACGGCGTCATGATCGCCCGGGGAGCGCTGGGCGACCCGTGGCTCTTTGAGCGGGTGAACGCCGCGCTGGAGGGCCTGCCCGCCCCCAAGGAGCCGAACCTGCAGGCCCGGATGAACGCCCTGCGCCGGCAGGTAGAGGAGATGGTGGAGCAGAAGGGCGAGTTCGTTGCCATGCCCCAGGCCCGGGCCCAGACCATGCACTACATGAAGGGCCTGAAGGGGGCCGCCAGCCTGCGGCGCTACTGCTGTGAGCTGAGCCGCCTCTCTGACCTCGACACCCTCATCGACGCGGTGTTCGAGCAGCAGCGCAGGGCCGCGCAGGACCCCGATGACACCCGCGAGGTGCCGTTCCCGTAAGCGGGAAATTTCCGATACTGAAAAGAGGACTGACGCATGACTGCATTTCATTCTTCGCCCCGGATGCTGGGGCAGAAGCAGGACAAGTTCTGGCTCACCGTGGGGCTCTGCGCCCTGACAGCCGCCCTCATCTTCCTGCCGTTCTATCTGCTGGACGGCGGCTTTTTCCACTATGCAGGCGATTTCAACAGCCAGCAGATCAGCTTTTACCGCTACATGAACGGCTTTCTCAAGGGGGCAGGCTACCCCGCCGGATACGAAGGCGTGAAGAACACCTTTTCCTGGGCAACTGACCTGGGCAGCGGAACCATGAACGCCTATTCGTTCTACCTGTACGGCTCCCCCTTCTTCTGGTTTTCCCTGCTCTTCCCGCAGAACTGGCTCCCCTACCTCATGGTGCCGCTGCTGGTGCTCAAGTTCGCGGTGGCGGGCGGCGGCGCGTATCTGTACCTGCGCCGCTACGTCAAAGACCCGAACTTTGCGGTGCTGGGTGCGGTCCTCTACGCCTTTTCGGGCTGGGGGCTGTACAACATCTTCTTCAACCACTTCATCGATGTGCTGGCCCTCTTCCCCTGGATGCTCTGGGCACTGGATGAGACCATCTACGAGCACCGCCACGGATGGTTCGCCTTCTGGGTGGCGGTGAACCTGCTCAACAACTACTTCTTCTTTGTGGGGCAGGTGCTCTTCCTTGTTATCTACTTCGTCTGCAAGCTCTCCGCCGGGGAGTTCCGGCTCACGCCCCGCCTCTTCGGTCAGCTGGCCTTTGAGAGCCTGCTGGGCGTGGCACTGGGCTTTGTGGTGCTCTGGCCCACTGTCCTCAGCGTGCTGCAGAACCCGCGCACCATCGACCTTTCCTCCGGCTGGGGCTTTCTGACCTATTCCAAGCCCCAGCAGTATCTGGCCATTCTGCTGAGCTGGGTGCTGCCCCCGGATTCCCCCTATATGACCTCCATCTGGTCCGAGGGCATCATCAAATGGACCAGCATGACAGCCTATCTGCCCCTGTGCAGTCTGGCCGGTGTGGTGGCCTACTGGCGTGCCCGGCAGGGCGACAGCAAAAAGCGGATCATTGCCGTCTGCATGGTATTTGCGCTGGTGCCCATCCTGAACAGCGCGTTCTATGCCCTCAATTCCAGCTACTATGCCCGGTGGTTCTATATGCCGGTGCTCATCCTTGCGGCCATGACGGTGAGCGCGTGGGAGGACCCCAGCCTCGACCTCCCCCGCCCCGCCCGGAGCATTGCCTTTGTGATGATCGCCACGCTGGCCTTTGCACTGGTGCCCGTGCAGGATGCCGCCACCAAGGAGTGGAGCCTGGGCGTGCTGCAGAATCCGGGCCAGTACTGCGCCGTACTTGCCTTTGGTCTGGGCGGGCTGGCCGTCTACCATTGCATCTGCAGGCGCTGGCAGCAGCGCAGGGTCTTTGCCCGCCGCCTGCTGGCCGGTGTGCTGGCGTTCAGCTGCCTGTTCGGCATCGTCCACATCGGCATTGGCAAGTTCGGCCAGTGGAACACCGACAGTGACCTTGTGGAGCAGTACATCAACGCGCTGGCCCTGAAGGAGGATCTGCCCGAGGGCGACTGGCGCATTGACACCTACAAGACCCACGACAATCTGGGCCTGTGGCTGGACAAGAGCTGCCTGCAGTATTTCGGCAGCACCGCCGCTCCCAGCATCCTCAGCTTCTACCCGGCACTGGGGGTCAAGCGGGATGTGCGCAGTCAGCCCGAGCTCTCCAACTACGCCCTGCGCGGCCTGCTCAGCGTCAGATACCTGCTGACCACACTTGCGCATCAGAAGCAGTTCCACGCTGAGGCCGATGAGGGCTGGGCGTATTACGATACCCTGGACGGCTATGTTCTCTACGAGAACCAGAACTACGTTCCCATGGGCTTCACCTACGATTACTACCTCACCGAGACCCAGTACGAGGACACCGTGACCCCCACCCGCTCCAACCTGCTCATGCGGGCACTGGTGCTCACTGAGGAGGATGCGGTGGCCTACGGGCAGTACCTCACGCCCCTGCCCACGGCAGAGCTCAACGATCTGACCTACACCCGCTACACCCAGGATTGCGCCGACCGCCGGGCCTCTGCCTGCACCGCCTTTGAGATGACCAGCGCAGGCTTCCACGCCGAGGCCACGCTGGACAGGGCCAATCTGATGTTCTTCTCCGTGCCCTACGATGACGGCTTCACGGCCTATGTGGACGGGCAGGAGACCGAGATCCTGCGGGTGGACGAGGGCCTGATGGCCGTCCTCTGCCCCGCCGGAACGGTCACCATCGACTTTGTCTATCAGCCGGACGGCATCCGCCTGAGCCGGACTGTCACCCTTGCCGCCCTGCCCGTGTTCCTGCTCTACGCCGGGCACTTTGCCTGGGACGAAAAGAAAAGACGGAAGCATTAAAAAAGCCGCCACTCCAAGAAGCGACAGCTCAAAGAAAAGCTCAACTGAAAGAAGGTATCCTATGGGCCCCTGGTATTACGAGGTCGTCAGCTTTGACGGCGATTATGTCAACCTGCGCCGCACCGACATTGAAAGTGACGAGCTGAATCCCGTTGCGCTGGCCCTGCTGCCGCCCGAGATCGAGGTGGGCAGCAAGGTCAAGTGCGAGTATTTTCAGTATGAGGTGATCGGCTGAACCTCTCCGTCATCCCGGCGGGATGCCACCTCTCCTAATAGGAGAGGCAAGCCCCCCCTATTAGGGGAGCTGGTGCGAAGCACCTGAGAGGTTCGCCAGCGCCGCTGCCAACAGCATTCCGATGGGCGCGCTGATCCAGCTGGACATCCAGAAGCCTGCAAAACCAATGCGGGGTACAAGGATCACACAGGCCAGCAGGTTCAGGGCAATCTGCCCCAGGTTGGAGGCCAGATACAGCCCCATCTTCTGGGCACCGCGCAGACGGGCCTCGAACAGATGCTTCTGTGCCACAAACAGACAGGTCACCGATTCAAAGGCCAGCATGGTGCATCCATAGCTGGCTGCTGCTGGGTCGGTGGTAAAGAGCCGGAGCAGCGGCCCCCGCAGACCGATGCAGACCGCCACCACCCCAAGCGAATACACCAACAAGATCCGCCGCCCTTCCCGCAGGCCCTCTTTTACACGGCCCGGCTGGAGGGCGGCTGTGTTTTGCGCAATAAAGAACACTGTGGACTGCACAAAGCCGAACACCGGCATCATCAACAGGCTGGACAGCTTGCCTGCGCAGGAGAAACCCGCAATGGCTTCCACACCCAGACCGCCCAGCAGCCCCTGCTTGACCGTGGTGATGATGGTGCCGCTGGCCTGCTGAATACTGTTGGGGGCTGACAGCCGGAAGATATCCCTGGCATAGCGCGCCTTGAGCATCCGGGGCGAGAAGGCCGCATCCATCTGGGTGCGGCGCAGAAACGCCACCATGTAAACTGCGCCCGCCACCTGCGCCGCCGCTGTGGCAGCCGCTGCACCGGCTACCCCGAAGGGCCCCACCAGAACAAGGTCAAGCACAATGTTCATCACGCTGGTCGCCACAATGACCTTGAGCGGCGTTTTGGAATCGCCGCAGCCCATGACACACTCCTTGCTCAGATCATAGGGCATCAGAAATGGCAGCCCCAGCAGATAGATGCGCCCGTAGAGCACAGCGGTATCCAGGATCTCCGCAGGCGTGTTGATCAGCCGCAGCAGGGCCGGCAGGGTCACAAAGCCCACTGCCGTGGTCAACAGGGCGATGACCTCATCCACGAACAGCAGGTTATACAGCAGCTCTGTCATCTCATGCTTTGTGGCAGTGGGCTTGCCCGCCGCCACCAGCAGGCCGCCGCCCAGCTCCATGCCGCCGGAGATGAACAGAAAGATCATCAACACCGTGGAAGCGTTGGACACTGCTGCCAGCGCATCGGCATCCAGCCGCAGGCCGATGATCATGGTATCGGCCACGGCGTAAAACTGTGTTGCCACCATGCTCAGGATAATGGGCAGCGCGTACCGCAGCAGCGCGGGCCGCACTGCCCCGGTCAGCAGAGAATTCTCTTCGTTCACACAAACAACCTCTTTTCACAAAAAATAAAACCCGCAGGGAACCTGTCGCCCAGGCCCCCTGCGGGTTCTTTTTCAGTTGCGCCAGCAGGAGTCGAACCTACGATGGGGGAGTCAAAGTCCCCTGCCTTACCGCTTGGCGATGGCGCATCATGCAAAACAGTATAGCATATTTTCCGCTGTTCCACAAGAGGTGCGCCGCATTTTTGCAGCTTTTTCTGTGCGCTGTCTGCCGCACTTGCGGCGGTTTGGGTCGGTTTTTGGGCTTTGCGGCCGGGACCCTGCGTTTTCCATATCCTTCCATGTTTTTACGAAAGGCAAGTTTTGCGGGATGCGTTTTTCAAAAAACACAGTCCGCAGGGGGCACAAGATTCATATTGCAAAGGTGAAATTTATTTTTTTCCTGATTTTTCTTATTATTTTCTCAAAAGACTGTATTTTTTGTTGCGATTCTGGTACACTGGATGTGATAAAAATAAGTTGAAGAAACTACGCCGATGTCCGGGCTGTCCCCGGGCGGGGCAGTGTCTCCATCTTTGTGAAGGAAAGCGAGGGATCTCATGAAAAAATTCCTGAAAACGCTGGTGGTCGGGCTTTGCCTGTTCACGCTGCTGTGCTGCGCACTGCCGGCTGCATTTGCCGCCGACAAAACTTCAGGGAGCAAAAAGGAAGAGAACGTGTACGCCATTGGTATGGATGCCCAAGGCGGCATCTGCTCCACCGTGGTAACCTACACGAACCTGTCCGGCAAACTGGAGAGCACGCCCGAGCAGCCTACCATGACGGGCTACACCTTTGATGGCTGGTACACCGAGCCGGTGGGCGGCAGCAAGGTGACCACCTCCACCGTGTTCACCTCCGACGCCACCATCTACGCCCACTGGACTGCCAAGGCCGGTACTTCTACCGTGCCGCAGCCCACCACCCAGCCTGCCGCCACCCAGTGGCAAAAGTATGTAGGCCCTGCCCTTGTGGCCGGTGCCCTGCTTACTACCCTGCTGGTCGCCACCATGTTCTGAACACTGCTGTAAACACAATGACACCATTGAAGAAAGGGATCTTACCATGACTACTTCTACCATGAAAATGCCCGCCAGCTATTCCACCATCGAAGCCGAGGAGATGACCTATCTGGACGGCGGCGCCAGCAACGCTTATCAGTCCTTCCTGGACATCGGCAAGGTGTTCAACTACATTGCCCGCATCTTCTCCGGTGCAAGCTCCATCATCAACAACGTTAACGTCATCTACCAGTCCTTTGTATCGCTGAACAGCCTGCTGGGCAGCTTCGGCAAGTAAAAGCATCACCCCAAAGTTCAGATCCGGGAGCCGCGCTTTTTTCGAAAAGTGCGGCTCCCGTTTTTCGTACACGCTGTAATTCAGTGCATTACTGCGCAGAACTTCGCGTTCCAGAATTGTGAACAGCCTTTTTAAGTTTTTTGGGGGTCAGTGGCCGTTTTTTGGGCTTTTTCTATATAAAAAGCAAAAAAATGCGATATTTTTTGGGCTTTATCTCTTGATTTTGTGTCTGATTTGTTATATTGTTGTTACATGGAATGTGCTAAAATAAGATAGTTTATAAAAGGTCTCTCCAGCTGCGCAAGTTGCGTGGCAACAAGTGAGTTTTCAGGCATTTTCTTTAAGTTTTTTCGGTATTTTCGAAAAAAATTTCGTTATCTTTACATTCGGGAGTTTGTACGCAAATGGCAGATCGTGAACTGCGGCGGATGCACCGCGCTGAACTGATAGAGATCATCTATGCGCTGAAACAGAGCGAGGACCAGCTCAAGGCGCAGAACGCCGCGCTTACCGCGCAGCTGCAGGACCGGCAGCTGCGGCTGGAAAGTGCCGGTTCCATCGCGCAGGCCGCGCTGGAGCTGAACAACGTGTTCGCCGCCGCGCAGGCCGCCGCCGATGACTATCTGCACTCGGTGCAGGCCAGTCTTGCGGACACCAACGCCACCAATACCCTTTCGCAGGCGCGCAGCGAGGCCAAGCGCATTCTGGAGCAGGCACAGGCAGACGCCGACAGCCTGAAAGCGCAGGCGCAGCAGGAATGCGACGCCATGACCGCCGCCGCCGCGCAAAAACGCACCCAGACCGAGGCCGACTGCAAGGCCATGGTAGAGCGCGCCGAGCAGGAGGTGCAGCAGCGCTGGCAGGCATTTGACCACAAGGCCAACGAGCTGCTGGACCAGTATCGCAGCACAGACGGCCTGCCTTCGGAGGAAACATGAAAAAACGCGATATCCGGTTCGCTTCCATCCCTTCCACCGAGGAAGTGGCCGCAGAACGTGAGCGTCTTGCGTACCAGAACCGCTACCAGCGGGTGCTGCGCAGTACGATCTATATTCTGGTGGTGGTAGCCGCAGTAGCTGTGCTGCTGGCTACGCTGTTTCTGCCGGTGCTTCAGGTCTCCGGCGACAGCATGTACCCTACATTAAATGATAAAGACATTATCCTGCTGGTAAAATCCAACCACATTGAAAACGGCGAGCTGTGCGGGTTTTACTGGCAGAACAAGCTGCTGCTCAAACGCATCATCGGGCAGCCCGGTGATGTGATCGATATGGACGTGAACGGCGTAGTCTCGGTAAACGGCGTGGCGCTGGACGAACCCTATGTGGACGCGCTGACCGTGGGCGAATGCGACATCCGGTTCCCCTATCAGGTGCCGGAAAACCGCTACTTCGTGCTGGGCGACCACCGTGCCACCTCCATCGACAGCCGCAGCAGCGTGATAGGCTGCGTTGAAAAAAGCCAGATCGTGGGCAGGGTTTTCCTGCGGATATGGCCCTTGTCCAGTTTCTCGTTGATCCATTGACCCCGGGAGGAGGTATTTCGTTATGAACGACATTCTTAAAACGTACATGGAGCGGTTCCGTGAGAACCGGCACACCCTGCGGCGCTACACCGCATTTGTGCTGGCACTTGCCATGATCACCACCCTGTTCGTCAACTGGCAGCTGCATGGCGTGGGCATCTCGATGACCGCGCAGTACCAGTGCGGCGAGGAGGAGCACATCCACACCGCGGATTGCTACACCAAGGTGCTCACCTGCGGTTACGAGGAAGGCGAGCTTGAAAATGCGGACGAGGTGGCCGCCGCTGCTGCCACCAGCCAGACCACCGTTGAGTCTGAGCCCGCGCCGCTGTCGCTGGAGCCGCAGATCGAGTTTGTGCCCCACGAGCATACCGAGGACTGCTACACCGAGGTGCAGACCCTGACCTGCATGGAAGAAGAGCACGTCCACGATGACGACTGCTTCGACCCCGAGGACGGCACCCTGATCTGCGAGAAATTTGAGCATACCCACGATGAAAACTGCGACACCACCGAGTACGAGCTGACCTGCGGACTGGAAGAGGGCGAGCTTGTGGAGCAGGTGGTGGAGCCCACCCAGAGCGCCGAGCTGGCGGCTATGGCTGTGGCCGAGCCTGTGGCACTGGAGCCTATGGTGGACACCGTGGAGCCCATCTACCACCACCACACTGACGCCTGCTACGAGGAAGTGCTTACCTGCCCCCTGCCGGAGCATCACCACACCGTAGCCTGCCTGAGCGACACCTCCGCCGACGTTGAGACCCCCGAGGAGTGGCAGGCCGCCAACGACGAGGCCGTGATGACCGGCAACTGGGACGAGGACCTGCTCAGCGTGGCAAAGACCCAGCTGGGCTACGAGCAGAGCGAGAAAAACTTCGAGATCGACCCCGCGGACGGCGTGACCCTGCGCTACTACTCCCGCTACGGCCAGTCTTACGGCAACCCCTACGGCGAGTGGGACGTGATGTTCCTCTCCTACTGCCTGAAGTACGCCGGTATCCCCCAGAGCGCCATCCCGCAGGAGGCCAGCGTGCTTGCCCTGCGCAGCTCCATGAGCGACATGGACTGGCTGCTGGACGGCGAGGACGGCAGCGCCGCCAATGTGGGCGACATCGTTATTTATAATAAGTACGTCACCCGCACCGTGGCTGTGGACAGCAGCGCCGATGGTGCAGCGGACGATCTGGACGACCAGTTCAGCATGGACGCTGAGGGTGAGAACGGCGCAGAGCTTGAAACTTCCGGCGCTTCTGCGTTGGATGCAGCCCCTGCTGCCGAGGAC
>OHPK01001024.1_pt1 | contig 11625 bp, 9 predicted proteins | sample 1577661 | NCBI WGS metagenome assembly OHPK01 (sample SAMEA3879556, study PRJEB24766) | human gut metagenome | biome: human-associated habitat; feature: feces | place: USA | collected 1985/1987
GCAGAGCACGGTATTGCCGCCGTTGGAGCCGTTGCTGTACAGGATGCGCAGCTTGCCGTCGTCCAGTGAAGCGGCAGCGGGGCCGGGCGCTTCCTCAGCCTGGGCGGGCTTGGAATCGGGCAGGGGCGAGGCCGGAGGCAGCAGGGAGCAGGAGGCCAGCAGCCCTGCCGCGGCAGACAGGCTGAGCACTGCACAGCCGATGCGGAGAACAGAACGTTTCATAAGCGTACCTCACAGGTTTGGCAGAATTTAACTTTCCTATCCTGATTATAATACGAATAAACCGGACGTTCAATTGCAATCGAACGTCCGGTCATGGTTACAGTTTTGTTACAGGGGTCGCTCAGACCTCGGCAGCCTCGGCTTCGTCCATCCGCACCAGCTGACGCAGGAAGGGGAAGAGGAAGGGCACGGTGACAAAGAAGGTCAGCACATCGGCGATGGGCTGGCAGATCTCAACACCCAGCAGCCCAAAGGCCCGGGGCAGGGTGAGGATGAGCGGAATAAAGAACACGCCCTGACGGCAGCAGGCCAGAAAGGTGGCCCGGCCCGATTTGCCGATGGACTGGAACAGCATGTTGCCCGCCACGATCACGGGCTGCAGAAGCATGGCAAAGCACTGGTAGCGGAAGGCGGGCAGGGCCACGGCGGTGACTTCGGGATCATCACGGAAAAGGCGGATGAGGGTCTCGGCATTGAACCAGCAGGCGGTGAGAATGACAGAGAGAAAGCAGAAGCTGGTTGCCATGGTGAACAGGCAGGCCTGCTGCACCCGGCGGTACTTTTGGGCACCATAGTTGAAGCCTGCCACCGGCTGAAAACCCTGACCGGTGCCGATGGCCACCGAGATAATGAACATGAAGATGCGGGAAACGATGCTCATACCGGCCACAGCGGCATCGCCGTAGCTGCGGGCGGCAATGTTCAGCAGCATGCCGCCGATGCTCTGCAGGCCCTGGCGGCCAAAGCTGGGCGCGCCGCCCACCAGGATCATGCCGAACTCCCGCGCTTCGCGGGTGACGGCAGCAATACGGAACTGACTGACGGTTTTGCCCCGCAGGAACATGGACAGCAGGATGCAGAAGCTGATGGTCTGGCTCAGGGCCGGCTGTGAAACATGCATGGTCTTGGAGGCATTGGTGATGCTGCCTTCCTTGATGATTTCCATGATATACTGCGCGTGCTTCAAGTTAAGTCCCATTCTTTGCTTCTCCTGTACAGGTTAGGATGGATCATTTCTCCGTGCTCTAAAAAAGCCCTCTTAGGGCTTTGCTTTTGCTTGGTTCCGGCAGGAGAAATGCATCTCATTTAACATCATTTGGTCCCGTATTCAGAATGTTTCTTAATTTCACGTCAATTAAGAAAACAGTGTCAATCGGGCCAACCCACAAGGGATGCGGGGTTTGACAATATAATAAGATTCGACTTATGGTCATTATACCATTATTTATATTAGTTTTCCAATTTTTCCTGTGCTACTATCAAGGTGTAAGACTGTAAACAGTTCTTTTCTAGAAATGAAGGAGGAATTTTCATGGAATTAAAGAAGGCAGCCATGGCTGGCACCGTTGAGTCCTCCGATGCCCAAATCACCGTTGAACCCGGTACGAATGGCATCGAACTCAATATTGAAAGCAGTGTCATCCAACAGTATGGCAGACAGATCAAGGCTGTTGTCTTGGAAACCCTGAAGAAACTCGATGTTAAAAACGCTAAGGTTTCCGTAGTTGACAAAGGTGCACTCGACTGCACGCTGAAAGCACGTGTAGAAGGCGCCGTTTTCCGCTCCATCAATGATGATCCGGATACGCCGAATCCTTGGGAGGTCTTATAATATGGCAGTGATCAATACGAACCCCAACTTCAAGCGTCTCAGAAGATCCATGATGTTCTTGAACGCTCAAAAACCGAGCCTCATCAAAGACCCGTATGTATATAAACCCGATTCCATCATGCTTGACCTGGAAGACGCCGTGGCTGAAAACCAAAAGGATGCCGCCCGCTATTCCCTGTTCCATGCCCTGAAGGAAATCGATTATCATGGCTGCGAACGCGTTGTCCGTATCAACGGCCTGGAAACTCCGCACTGGAAGGAAGATATCCGCGTCTGCGTAGCTGGCGGGGCCGATACAATTCGTATTTCCAAAACGGAATCCGCTCAAGATGTTAAACTCGTAGAAGAAGCCATCACGGCTGCTGAAAAGGAATTCCATAAGGAAGTGGGTTCTACCCTCATCATGGCCGCTATCGAATCGACGAAGGGGATCCTCAACGTCTACGATATCTGCCAGGCTTCTGACCGTCTTTTTGGTGTAGCCCTTTCCGGCGGCGACTACACCCGTGACCTGCAGACCTCCATTTCCAAGACCGGTGTCGAACTCATGGGCGCCCGTCAGCAGATGGTCATTGCTGCACGCGCTACGGGCCGTATGTGCTTTGATACGGTCTATACCGACCTGGATGACATGGAAGGCTTCCGCAAGGATGTCGAAATGATCAAGACCATGGGCTTTGACGGCAAATCCATCATCAACCCGCGTCAGATTCCGGTCTGCCACGAAGTCTTCACGCCGAACGAAAAACAGATTCGTTGGGCTGAAGCCGTTGTCCGCGAAATCGACACCAAGAAGGCGATGGGGATTGGCGTATTCACCCTGAACGGCAAGATGCTTGACGTAGCTTTCTATGATGGCGCAAAAAGAACGATCGCCCTGGCAAAAGCTGCCGGTGTTTATAAGGGGGATTTATAATATGAAGAATGCAGTAGGTAGAGAAATTCCAGAGGAAATCCTGAAAGCAACCGGTAAGGAACCGTTCCAGGGAAGCTTCTCCAAACACCTCGTTGCTTATCAGGCTGCCACCCATACGGTTGCACCTGTAATTGACCCGAGTTACAGCAAAGTTGTCGATTCCATTGAAGATGTCCTGAAAAAATGCGGCATCAAAGATGGCATGACCCTCTCCTTCCATCATCATTTCCGTGAAGGGGACTATGTTGTCAACATGGTCATGGAAGCCGTCCACAAGATGGGCATCAAAGACCTGACCATTTGCGCGACTTCCCTGGGTAAGGCCCAGACCCCGATTGTCCCGATGATCGAAGATGGCACCATCACGAACATCCAGGCTTCCGGCGTGCGCGGCAAGATTGGTGAAGCCATTTCCAACGGCAAACTGAAAGGCCTTGCCATCATGCGCGGTCACGGCGGCCGTGTCCGTGCCATCGAATCTGGTGAAGTCCATGTTGACATTGCCTTCATTGGTGCTCCTTGTGCCGATGATATGGGCAACTGCCGGGCTTTCGGCAGCGCTAACGGCAGTGACTGCGGTGTTCTCGGCTATGCAGCCGTAGATGCCCAGTATGCTGACAAAGTTGTCGTTGTCACCGATACGCTCGTTCCCTTCCCCAACGTTCCTGCTTCCATTGACATGACGAACGTTGACTACGTTGTCAAAGTTGACGCCATTGGCGATCCCAGCAAGATTGCTACGGGGGCTGCCAAACCGACAACGGACCAAAGAAAGCTCCTCATGGCCAAATACGCGGCTGATTTTATGACCTATATGCCTTGGTACAAAGATGGTTTCATCTACCAGACCGGTGTTGGCGGGGCTTCCATTGCTTCCACCAAATACCTGGCTGACCATCTGAGAAAAGATGGCATCAAGATTGGCGTAGCCATGGGCGGTATCGCTCAGCCGATCTGCGAACTGCAGCATGAAGGCCTCATCGACAAGATTGCTGATACGCAGGATTTTGATACGGCTGCCATTGAAGACATCAAGACGAACCCGAACCATTATGAAATCACGACGAGCCAGTATGCTGACCCCTTCAACAAGGGCGCTTACGTCAATAAACTGGACTTTGTCATCCTCGGTGCCCTCGAAGTTGATACGAAATTCAATGTCAACGTTGTTGTCGGCTCCGACGGTGTCATCACCGGGGCACAGGGCGGTCATCCGGATACGGCTGCCGGTGCTAAATGCACCATCGTCATTGCGCCTCTGCTTCAAGGCCGCAGCCCTGCAATCTGCACGGAATGCACGACCATCACGACGCCGGGTGAGACCGTTGACGTTGTTGTCACCGATTACGGCATTGCCATCAACCCGAAACGTACGGACATCATTGAAGCTGCCAAAGACTGCGATCTGCCGATCTGCACCATTGAAGAGCTTCGCGACAAAGCTTACGCCATGGTTGGCGAACCCGACCCCGTCCAGTTTGATGACCGCGTTGTCGGTATCATCGAAGCCCGTGACGGCTCCATCATGGATGTTGTCCGCAAAGTAAAACCTTACGAATTTAAATAATCTGTATGCTGAAAAGCCGCTCCCTTAGGGGCGGCTTTTTTTAGACATTAGGACCTAGTTTGCAGCCTCTTTTCTTTTCATTATAAAAGGGTCCCTTGCCTTATCCCCTCGTTTCAGCCTTTTCGATTATTCATTTCCCTGAACATAAAAAGAACCTGTAAAAACGAAATGTCAGCGTTCTTACAGGTTCTTCTTTTTATTTGTTACACTTTGGCTTCATCCTTGGTCAAAAATCCAAGGGCAATGATCATCGCATTGAAGATCCAGAAATATATGCCCAGCTGTAGATTAAACAGGGTATAATCCGTCATCCCTGCGACAAAGATGCCTACAAGGGACGCAATATAACCGCAGGCAAGGCCGCGGATCCAGGGCTCTGCCTCACGATGCCGGATGCTGCGGGCAAGGACCGCCAACTGATACATGATGTACAGGAAAAGGGCAAGGCCCGGAATGCCCAGCTCGGCCGCAATGTTGGTCAAAAGATTGTGGCTATGGTACATGATGACGCTGGGATCCACATAACCGAAATTATAGTCAGGGAAGGCAAATTGATAGCCGTACCAGCCCACGCCAAAAGGATGCTCCTCAATCATGGAGGTCGCACTGTCCATGTACATCAGACGCAGCTCTGCCGATGTATCCTTGATGGAAAAGATGGACATGATGCGGGCCGACAAACGGTCCCAGCCAATCCACAGGACCCCTAGTCCCCCACCGATGAAAGGCAGGAACGCTTTGTGGTAAAAAGCGCCGGCAAAGACAAAGAGGACAAAGAATAGGGCAATCCAATTGCCGCGGGAGAACGTGAGGATCAGACAAGTAATGGCAAGAAGAAAGATCACTGCAAGGGAGGCCCTTCTCTTGCCGCCTTTCAAGGGAGCAAAGAGGCCTTCACTGTAGGCCGCGGTCATGACAAGGAAACTGGCGAGGATATTGGGGTTTTCCAACGTTGAGACAGCCCGTTTGGTCATGAGCGGGAACGCGGCGTGATCGATCCATTCCGCATCCTGGATGGCAATGACACCAAAAAAGTACTGATAGATGCCGTAAAGCGCCACCAGACCGGCCGAGACCATAAAGACCTTGACAAGAAACAGGGACCGCCGGCCCGTACTGCCGTAACGCAGGACAAAATAGAATGAGCCGGCCTTGAGTCCTACCACAACAATCCAGTTATAGGCGCTTAAAAAAGGCTCCTGGGACCAACAAACACTCACAGCAGATAGGAGAAAGAGCGCCCATAAGGGGCGGCTGATCTTTTTGGGAACCGTCACCTTGGGCCAGAACTGTCCCGTCTTTAGGATATTCGCAAAATTCAGCACCACCATGACGAGAAACAGGCCAATGGCAAGATTCAGATGGATCGGCAGAAGGAAAACATACGCCACAAGGAGTCCGTAAAGGATCTGGTTCAGGTTCCAAGATTCGGGAAAGATTTGTTTATGTGTCATAGGAAATCCTCTGAGAGGCCCTTTGCCTTGAAGGTGCCCACAAGATAAAGGGAGCCGCAGACAAGGACCACATCATCCGGTCCGGCCTCATGGACCGCCGTTTCGAAAGCAGTCTTGAGATCATCCATAGGAATGGCCTTTTTATGTAGGCGACGGGCAAGGACATCGGGCTTTTCGGCCCGCGTGCCGTTATCAGCAAGAACGGTATAGATCGTATCCGTATCCCGGAAGAGGATCTGGGCCACTTCGCTTACATCCTTATCCCCCATCATGCCAAAGATGAAATAACGATGGCCATGGGGATAATAGGTATCAAGGGCCCGCCGCAGAACCGTCACGCCGGAAGGATTATGGGCCCCGTCCAGGATCACGTCGGGCCGTTCATGGATAAGTTCCATGCGGCCTGGCCAGGTCGTGAGATCCATGCCCTTGAGGATCTTCTTTTCTGTAATGGCAGGATCCTTTTTTGCCAGCACTTCCGCGGCTTTAAGGGCCACGGCAGCATTCACGATCTGATGGGCGCCGGCAAGATGGATGGTAACTTCCCGCTCACCGGAATGAAACGGATAGAGGAAGAGCTGTTCCTGCATGGATCCAGCAAGCAGGGTTGCGGAAAAATCCTCACCATAGACATAAAGAGGTGCCGATTTTTCTTCACTTGTGACCCGAATGACTTCAAGGGCACTGCCGTCAGCGGCGGTCACAACAGGAACGTGATCCTTGATGATGCCGGCCTTTTGTTCCGCAATGGCTTCAATGGTCTTTCCCAGCCGGTCCGTATGCTCCAAGGTAACGTTCGTAATGACGGAAAGCTCTGGCACAATGACGTTCGTCGAATCCCAAAGGCCGCCCATGCCGACTTCGATGACGGCATAATCCACCTTTTCCTTGGCAAAATAAAGGAAGGCCATGGCGGTAATGACTTCAAACTGGGTCGGCTGTTCGCCGCCATTTTTGAGGAATGTATCGACAGCAGCCTTGGTTTCTTCCGTCACAGCAGCAAAATCCTCATCGGAAATATCAACGCCGTCGATGGACATACGCTCATTATATTTAACAAAGTGGGGCGACGTATAGCACGCTGTCTTTTTCCCCGAAGCCGTGAGGATATGGGACAGGTAGGAAGCCACGCTCCCCTTTCCGTTGGTTCCCGTTATATGGATGGTCCGGATCTTGCGTTCCGGGTGATCCAAGAGTTCCACAAGGCCCGTGATGCGTTCCATACCGAGATGGATGCCAAATTTACCAAGACTTTCGATATACTGCATCGCTTCGTTGTAGTTCATGATTCTCCTCCGGTCCCATTAAGGCAAGGACCGCGCCAGAAGGCCAGGGCAGGCTTTTCCTGCCCGGACCCAGATTGAGGTTACTGGAGTTTTTGAAGTTCCTTCAGTTGGTCTTCAAGGGCGGTAAGACGCGCCTTGACGTCTTCTTTCTTCGCTTTTTCCTTTTCCACGACCGCTTCCGGAGCTTTGGCGAGAAACCCTTCATTGGAAAGCTTGCCCTCAATGCGGGACAGTTCCTTTTTGGCCCCGTCAAGTTCCTTCGTCAGCCGCTTCATTTCCTTTTCCACGTCAATGAGACCCTTAAGGGGCAGATAGACCTTGGCGCCTGTCACAACGGCTGTCATGGCGTTTTCCGGCGCTTCGTCATTGATATCGCCCAATGTCAGCGTGTCCACCGTGCCCAAGCGTTCGACGTATTCCGGATGGCCTTCAAAGACGCTGCGGAAAGCAGGTTCCACCAAGATCGTGGCCGGCGCTTTCTTCCCAGGGGCAGCGTTTACTTCGGCCCGCATGTTGCGGATGGCTTTGATGGCATCCATCATGACCGTCATTCCGCTTTCCACGCTTTCATCCATGAGGGATTCATCCGCCACAGGCCACGGCGCAATCATGATGCTCTCCCCTTCATGGGGCAGATGCTGCCAGATTTCTTCCGTAATGAACGGCATATAAGGATGCAGCAGCTTCATGGCATCGCCCAGGACGCGGCAGAGGACGAATTGAGCCGTTGACCGTTCTTCCGGATGCTCCTTATCATAAAGGCGGGGTTTGATAAGTTCGATGTACCAGTCACAGACTTCACCCCAAATGAAATCGTAGATGAGGCGGCCGGCTTCTCCGAGTTCAAATTTTTCGAGGAAGCTTGAAACGTCCTTGATGGTGTGCTGCAGGCGGGACAGGATCCAGCGGTCAGCAAGGGTCAGAGGCGCCCGTTTAGCCGAAGCATCATACCCATCGAGGTTCATGAGGGCAAAGCGCGACGCGTTCCAGATCTTATTGGCAAAGTTTCGCGTTGCTTCGATGCGGTTCCAATAAAAACGCATATCGTTGCCCGGCGTATTGCCTGTAATGAGCATGAAGCGCAGCGTATCGGCTCCATATTTGTCAACAACTTCCAAGGGGTCAATGCCGTTACCCAGGGATTTACTCATCTTCCGGCCCTGTTCATCGCGGACAAGACCATGGATGAAGACATGCTTAAAGGGAATTTCCTTCATAAATTCCATGCCCATGGTGATCATGCGGGCAACCCAGAAGAAAATGATGTCATAGCCCGTCACCAGGACGCTCGTCGGATAAAACTGCTGCAGTTCGTCCGTCTTGTCCGGCCAGCCAAAGGTGGAAAAAGGCCATAGACCGGAACTGAACCAGGTATCAAGGGCATCTTCATCCTGATGGATGTTGTGGCTGTGGCAGTGCGGGCATTCCGTCAAATCCGTCCGGGACGCCATCTGCTTTCCGCAGTCGTCACAGTACCACACAGGGATACGGTGACCCCACCAGATCTGGCGGGAAATGCACCAGTCATGGATGTTGTCCATCCAGTTCGTATAGGTCTTCGTGAAACGGTTCGGCACAAACTGGATGCGCCCGTCTTCAACGCATTCCACGGCGGCCTTCACGAGGGGTTTCATTTTGACAAACCACTGCGTGGAAATAAGGGGTTCCACGACGTGGTGGCAGCGCTGGCAGTGACCGACAGCATGGGGCGCGTCTTCGATCTTGACGAGAAGACCCAAGTCCTTCAGGTCCTGGACGATATGCTTGCGGCATTCGTAACGGTCTTCCCCTTCGTATTTGCCGGCGTCCGCCGTCATCTTGCCGTCAAGACCGATGACCGTCAGACTGGGCAGCTTCTGGCGCTGCCCCACTTCATAGTCGTTGGGATCATGGGCCGGCGTAATCTTTACGGCGCCCGTACCAAATTCAAGGTCAACGTATTCGTCGGCCACAATGGGGATAAGGCGGTCCATGATGGGAAGGCGAACCTGTTTTCCCACAAGGTCCTTATAGCGTTCATCCTTGGGGTTTACGGCAACGGCCGTATCGCCGGGAATGGTTTCCGGACGGCTCGTGGCAATTTGGAGATAGCGCCCGGCTTCCCCTTCGATGGGATAATTCACATACCACAGATGGCCCTCGTCATCCTGGTGTTCCACTTCAACGTCAGACAGGGCCGTACGGCAGTTGACGCACCAATTGATGATGCGCGTTCCCTTATAGATGAGGCCTTTTTCATAGAGGCTGACAAAGGCCTCACGGACAGCACGGGAAAGTCCTTCATCCATGGTAAAGCGCTGACGGTCCCAGTCGCAGGAAATGCCCAGGCTCTTGAGCTGAGTCACGATGCGGTCGCCATATTCTTCCTTCCACTGCCAGACCCGTTCCAGGAATTTTTCACGGCCCAGGTCATAGCGAGTGAGGTTTTCCTTCTTTTTCAGTTCCTCTTCCACTTTGATCTGCGTGGCAAGTCCCGCGTGGTCATACCCGGGAAGCCAGCAGGTATTGTCCCCCATCATACGATGCCAGCGCACGAGGATGTCCTGCAGGGTATTATCAAGGGCATGACCCATGTGGAGCTTACCGGTGATGTTGGGCGGCGGAATGACCACACTGAAGGGTTTCCGGCTCTTATCGACGGGTTGATGGAAAAAGCCATGTTCCACCCAATATGCATACCATTTCTTTTCCACTGCCGCCGGGTCATAGACCTTGGGGATGTTGTTTTCTTCTGCCATACTTCCAAAAGCCTCCTTAGCCTGTAAAAAAAATAAACCCGTCCCATCAGATAGGACGAGTTCGGTCGCGGTACCACCTATTTTCCCAGACTTAAATCAAAGTTTAGTCCGGACACTTGAAACGCGTAACGTGCGCTAACGGATAAACCTACTTTGATTTCAGCCTACCGACTCACGGACGACTTCAAAGCCATAAAGCTAGGTACGTTGCAGCCTGGCATACCCTCTCTGTGAGCTCTGTACTTTTACTACTTCCGGTCATCGTCATTTTAAATATAAATTTAGGTAGCTATAATATTATCAATTGCCGCTCACAGTGTCAAGCATTTCTTCTCGAATCAGCTATTTGTAAAAACAAAATTCTATTATTACTCAGAAACGCCAGCCTGAGACAGCTCAGGGTTTTCAATACCTTCGATACCGCCTATGTTGCCACGCAGAACGGCCCCCGGCTCAACAACTAAACTTCCCGCTTTAATATCACCGTTTAAAACTCCAGAGGCTAAAATCTCTAAAGTGCCGCGGGCCACTATATTACCTGTAACATTCCCGGCCACAGTAACATTTTCCCCAAAAATATTCGCTTCTATCACACCGTTGGGCCCGATTAAAACATCGTTCTCCGAAACAATAATGCCTTTAAAGTGACCATCAATACGCGATGCGCCCTTAGTCTGCAAATTGCCGCACAGGATCGAATTTCTTCCAAGCAAAAACTCAAATTCTTCCAAAGGCAAGGTGCTGACTGCTACTACATCTTTTTTATTTTTCCCAAACATAGTTTTCTCCTTTTATTATCTTACTAATTCCAACGGATCTGTTGTCTGCCCGTTGACCAACACTTCAAAATGCACATGCGGCCCAGTACTATACCCGCTGCTGCCAACATAACCGATGACATCACCTTTACTTACGCTTTGCCCTGCCTGAACTGCCAATTTACTCATATGACCATAAGCTGTTTCGTAACCATAGCCATGCTGAATCCTTACATAACGGCCATAACCGGACACCCAGCCAGCCTCTTCAATAGTGCCAGACGCGCTGGCATAAACCGGAGCTCCATAGTCATTGGCAATATCAACTCCCGGATGCCAGTCATAGGAACGATTACCGAAAGGATCGCTGCGTCCGCCAAAATATGAAGTAATAGTACCTCCATTAGTTGGCCAAAGTGTCGGCAGCGCTGCTTTGCGCTGGTTCAACTCGCGTAATCTGCCAAGTAAATCATTCAACGTAGCTTTTCTATCTTTGACCTTTTCCTGCAGCACCTTGTTCTGCGCAGCATAGATATCAACAGCTTCTACTTTAGCCGCCTGAGGTCCGCCTTGTCCAAGATACTGACTGCGGTCGATCCCGGAACGTGAAGGCTGCACTGCGCCTTCACCAAGTTCTCGCCGAACCTCCTCTTCCAGTTTGGAAAGCTCTGCCATTTCTTTTTCAATAGCTTCATTTTCCTGCAAAAGCTGACCTATTTTCTGTTCCTGAACAGCTTTTTCACTCCTATAGGTCAACAGTTCCTGTTGATCCTGATGTGCCTTGTACAAAATATGCGAAGACTGAAAAAGAACACCTGCACCAAGTAAACAGAGCAAACCGCAAACAATACCAACCTTTTTCAACAGGCTGAGGCGAAAATGGATACTCCTGGGTTCGTGCCCTTTATGAGGTATCAACATAATCGTATATACTGAATCAGACTCTTTTCTTTGTCTCTTTATCGGTTCCAATATTCTGCGCTCCTTTGATCCCTGACAACTTCAAACTTTTAAACTCAAACATATATTATTTTCTCACATCAGCCATAAAAATACTATACCTTTAAAATTT
>OHPK01001027.1_pt1 | contig 11596 bp, 9 predicted proteins | sample 1577661 | NCBI WGS metagenome assembly OHPK01 (sample SAMEA3879556, study PRJEB24766) | human gut metagenome | biome: human-associated habitat; feature: feces | place: USA | collected 1985/1987
TGCCGCGCGCGCCGGGGTGCAGACCACCGTTCTGACCAAGGGCCCCGGCGCACTGGACCGGGCCGAGCTCATCCAGAACTACTACGGCTTTGCCGAACCCATCACCGGTGCCGAGCTGGAACGCCGGGGCATCGAGGGTGCCAAGGCAGTGGGGGTGGAGTTCGTCACCACCGAGGCCGTGGGCCTGACCTACACCGACAAGCTGACCGTGGAGACGCTGGCCGGGGATTTCCCTGCCGATGCCGTCATTCTGGCCACGGGGGCTTCCCGGGCAGCGCCCCGCATTCCGGGCCTTGCCGGGCTGGAGGGCCACGGCGTGAGCTACTGCGCCACCTGCGATGCCTTTTTCTACCGCGGCAGGGATGTGGCCGTGCTGGGCAGCGGAGAGTACGCCCTGCACGAGGTACAGGCCCTGCTGCCTGTGGCCCACAGCGTCACCCTGCTCACGGGCGGGGCCCCGCTGACAGCACAGTTCCCGCCGGAGGTGGCCGTGCGGACGGAAGTCGTGGAAGCCATCCTCGGTGAAGAGCGGGTCACCGGCGTGCAGCTGAAAGACGGCGGGACACTGGAAGTCGCCGGCGTGTTCGTGGCGCTGGGCGTGGCAGGCAGCACCGCCCTGGCCCGCAAGCTGGGGGCCGAGGTGAACGGCAGCCGGATCGTGGTGGATGACCACATGCAGACCTCCCTGCCCGGCCTGTACGCCGCCGGAGACTGCACCGGCGGGCTGCTGCAGGTCGCCAAGGCCGTGTACGAGGGTGCCGTGGCAGGCACCGAAGCCGCCAAAGCCCTGCGGAAATGACCCAGACAGAAAAAGGACGCTGTGCCCTGCGGCACAGCGTCCTTTTATTGCTTTGCTCAGCTCTTGCAGCCGGATTCCTCTTCGATGCCGGTGAAATCGCTGGCCTCCGCGATCTTGGTGGTATCGAACTTGCCGTTCTCATCCTTGGGGGCAACGGCAGGGCCTGCCTCCACAGGATTCACGGTCGTTTCCTCTGCCGCAGGCTTTTCCTCGGCAGGCTCCTCTGCCCGGGCAGCTTCCACCACCGGGGCTGCGGGCGCAGTCTCGGGCTCGGCAGGAGCCTTTTCAAAGGCAGGGGGCCATGCGTCACCGGGAGCGGTCTCCTTGGCCTCGCCCTCGGCGTAGGCTTCGGCAGTCTTTTCAGCCTCGGTGGGGTCCTTTTCAGCTTCCTCGGGGAACTCCACGTTTTCGACGTGGAGCGGGTCCTTGTCGTTCAGAACTTTGTCCAGCACGACGATGGCGGCACCGGTAACAGCCACAGCGGCAACGGCACCCAGAACACGGAACAGAGTTTTCATGGTGAAGTCCTCCCTGTATAAGATAGGATTTAAGAGAATGTTACGACATCGTTCTGCGGCTTTTCGGCGGGCTCCACCGAGATGGCGGTCAGCACCGGGCCCTTGCCGCGGTAGATGTTGTGGAACTTGTAATTGACCTTGGCGGTCACAGTGACCCAGGCGCGCTGCTCCAGTGCCTTGTAGCCATCATAGCTGCAGGGGAAGCCCACGAACTGGATATCCTGCACGCAGCAGGTCATGGCAAAGCGGCCGGGCACAAAGCTGTTTTTGCCCGCGCGGTTGGTCTGGCAGACCTGCGCCAGGAACCGGACGGTCTTGCCCACGTACTTCTGGGGCTCGTCCTGGCAGTCCATATACCAGATGCCGAAATCATCCTCACCGATCTCAACGATCGGGGCGTTCAGATCGAAGGGCAGCGGGTCAGGGATGTCATCGTATGCCACGCTGCCGTCGGCGAACTCATAGGCGATATCGCACTTGCGGGAGGCCTGACGCACCAGCTTGTGCAGCTCCTGACGGGCGGCATCGTTGTTCACGGCCTCGGCGCGGTTGAACACGATCAGCTCACTGCGGGCGATCTTGTCCAGCAGCAGAGAGCGCATGGAGTTGTCGCGGGCATAGGTCAAGGCTGTGGTGCCGTCAGCCGTGGCGATGCACTGGTAGACGATCCAGTTCTCGGGCAGGTTGTTGGCCAGATCCTGCAGCAGCCACATGCCGTTGTACTCAATGACCACACGGCCTGCGCCGGATTCTTTTTCGAGCCTGGCCAGATTCTGGGGGTTCAGCTCCGCCTTATCCTCGAGGACCTTCAGGGTCACGCCGGGGAAGGCGAACTTCTTCTCGTTATATTCTTCCTCGCCCTCTTCGCAGACCAGCAGCAGGGTCTTGTCGCCGGAGTCGAAATTGGGGTCTTCAAAGGTCTCCTGAATGAACTTGGTCTTGCCGCTTTCGAGGAAGCCCACAAACAGGTAAACCGGGATCTCGTTTGCCATAATCGGTTTTTCTCCTTACACAACTTGCAGCTCAGCAGCCAAACAGTGCGGCAATGGCCTTTTCGTCCAGCTTGGAGCCGATGACGACCAGCTTGCCGCCCACGTCGGCACCGCGCTGACGCACTTCCCACTCGCCGGGGACGTAATCGAACTCCAGCCAGCCGTCGGCACCGCCGTCCACGATGCCCTTGGAGCGCAGGATCATGCCGTACTTGCCGCCGTCCAGCTCGGTCAGTGCATGCTCGATGTCTGCCTTGCTGAACTTCTTGGCCGTCTCGACACCCCAGCTGGTGAACACCTCGTCGGCATCGTGGTCGTGGTGATGGTGGTGGTGATGGCCGCAGCAGCAGTGGCCGTCCTCATCGTGGTGATGATGCTCATGCTCATCATGGTCATCGTCATCCTCATGGTCGTGATGGTGGTGGCAGCAGTGCTCCTCGTGGTCATCCTCTTCGTGGTCGTGGTGATGCTCGTGCTCGTCCTCATCATCGTCGTCATCGTCATCGTGATCATGGTGGTGATGGCCGCAGCTGCACACACCGTTCTCATCGTAATGGTGGTGATGATGCTCGTGCTCTTCTTCCTCGTCCTCCTCGGCATGCTTCTCATTGGCCTTGGCAGCCATGGCAATCAGCTCTGCCTTGAAATCGTCCTTGGAGGACATGGCCTTCAGGATCTGCTCGCCGGTCAGGGAATCCCATGCGGTGGTCACGATGGTTGCGGTGGGGTTCTTCTCGCGCAGCATGGCAACCGCAGCGGCGATCTTCTCCTCGCTGGCGGTCTGGGTGCGGCTGAGCAGGATGCAGCTTGCGTGGCTGATCTGGTCATCGTAGAACTCGCCAAAGTTCTTCATATACATCTTGACCTTGTTCACATCGGCCACGGTGACAAAGCTGTTCAGCTGCACGTCCAGATGCTCCGCCACGCCCTCCACGGCGCGGGTCACATCGCTCAGCTTGCCCACGCCGGACGGCTCGATGACGATGCGGTCGGGGTGGTACTGCTCCACCACCTGCTGCAGCGCGGTGCGGAAATCGCCCACCAGAGAGCAGCAGATGCAGCCGGCGTTCAGCTCGTTGATCTGGATGCCGGACTCCTTCAGGAAGCCGCCGTCGATGCCGATCTCACCAAACTCGTTCTCGATCAGGACCACCTTCTGGCCCGCAAAGGATTCCTTGATGAGCTTCTTGATCAGGGTCGTCTTGCCGGCACCCAGGAAGCCGGAGAAAATATCGATATTCGTCATAATGCTGTATGCCTCTTTCTTTTTCCAAAAGCCCGCAAGGGCCGTTCAGCAATCAGAGCCGCAGAGTGCTGGCTCAAAAATCTTACACTCCTATTATAACAAGGCTGTCAATGGGAAACCGCCTTTTTTGATGAGAAAATTGTAACTTTTTTTGCAGTTTGGCCGCGTTTTCAGAAAACGCTGCCTCCCGGACACAAAAAAGCCCCCGGAACGGGGCAGAAAGCCCGCACCCGGCAGCCGTTTCAGCCGCCGGGCACGGGCTTTCTGTGCATAAGGTTTGGAATAGGAAGGAAAGGGGAGATAAAGGAGAACTTCAGTTTTATGCGGCCTTTGCCGGGGCAAAGACCAGTGCCTTCTTCCGCCAGGCCTGCATCGAACGGACGATGCAGCTCAGGGTGAAGTTGATGACAAAATAGATGACGCAGGCCGCGCCGAACAGCACCATCACATCCGAAACATTCACGGTGCCAAGGCCGTTGTAGGTGCCTGCGGCGCTCAGCAGCTGGCGGATCCGTGCCATCAGCTCAATGGTCGCCACGTTGGCAAGGTAGGAGGAATCCTTGATGGTGGTGATGACCTGGCTGAGCAGGGTGGGCACGATGTTGCGGTAGGCCTGCGGCAGGATGATGTACAGCAGCACCTCCGCAGTGTTGAAGCCCTGTGCATACCCGGCTTCAAACTGGCCCTTTGCCACGCCGTTCAGGCCGCCGCGGACGATCTCCGCAATGACCGAAGAGTTGAACAGGATCAGAGCCAGCGCGGCCTTGAACAGCAGCTTCATTTCCACGCTGGTCAGGCCGAACATTTTCCGGGCAAAGAATGCCGGGCAGGGACAGAAGACCACGCACACGAAGATCCAGAGCAGATAGGGCGTGTTGCGGAAAAGCTCAATATACGCCGCCGAGAACCACCCCAGAATGCGGGCCGGGCCCTTTTTACAGTAGGTGCGGGCCAGCGCCAGCAGAGAGCCCAGGATCAGGCCCAGAATGACACCCAGCACCGAGAGGATGCAGGTAAAGGCCACGCCGCGCAGCAGGTACAGGAACACACCCGGCTGCGTCAGGATCGAAAAGCTGGAAGCCAAAGTGCTCATATCATGCCGCCTCCTTCAGAGCCGTGCGCTTGACCGCGCGCAGAGCCGGATCTGCCTTGCCCTTGCGCTCCTTGAGCGAGGCCTCCCAGCGGGTGGCCAGCGTGGACAGTGGGAAGCACACCACAAAGAAGATCAGACCGCAGACGATATAGGCCGGTGCATACGCGCCGCCGGTGGAAGCACCGGTGACAAAGCTGTAAGTCACGCTGATGAGGTCGGCACCGCCCACGATGTACAGGCAGGAGGTGTTCTTGAACAGGTTGACCACCTGATTCACCATGGGAGGCAGCATCACCGGAATGCTCTGGGGCAGGATGATATAAGCCCATCCGCTGCAGATAGTTGAAGCCCTGTGCCTGTGCGGCCTCGAACTGACCCTTGGGCACCGCCTCAATGGCGGCACGGACGACCTCGCCCATATACGCACCGGTATAAACGCCCAGCGCGATGATGCCGGTGCGGATCACGCCCAGGCTCAGGCCGGCAAAGGCCAGTGCGTAGTACAAAAAGCACAATTGCAGCAGCAGCGGCGATTACTCAGCATCCGCTGAATCGTATTGTAGGTCATCTCCCCGCCCATCGAATTTTTAATGTTGTGTGCCTTTAACCAATCCCGCAGATCAGTCATGGTCGCGCCATCTGCATATTTCTGGAACGTCTGCTCCACATACGGGGCCAGCAGCGGGTCAGGCTGGTAATGCCGGGTCTCATCGATCATGTAGCCGAACGGAATCGTGCCACCATTATAAATGCCCTTGAGAGCGTTCTCGGTCATGCCGCGCACGACCTTTTCGGACAGGTCAGCCGAGTAGTATTCGGCGTAGCCTTCCAGCACCGATTCCAGAATAATACCCTCCGGGCCAGCCGAAATGACTTCCGTTGCCGATACCAGTTTCACACCGTTTCGCTTCAGCTGAGTCTTGTACCGTGCGCTGTCGTAACGGTTCCGGGCAAAGCGGTCGAGCTTCCAGACAATGATGACATCAAAGATTCCCCGCTCGCTGTCCTTGATTATCTGTTGGAACTGCGGGCGGTTGTCCGTTTTTGCAGAAACGGCACGGTCGATATAATGCTTGACCACCGTGAATCCGTTCTTCTCCGCATAGGCCGTGCATTCCCGGATCTGGCCTTCGATGGATTCTTCTCGCTGGCTGTCAGTGGAATAACGGGCGTAGATTACGGCGGTCACGGCAAGCACCTCCCATTTATACATCATTGAACGGTGGAGCGTTCTTTCAAAGCAATGTTTCGTATAATGTATATACCATGTTTTGATAGGAAAATCAAGACTTTTTCCCAAATAAAAGCCGCCATCATTCTCAGATCGTCCAATTCTGGCTTGCCGACTGCAGATCCACCATGTGGGCATACAGTCCCTTCCGGGCGTACAGCTCTGCCGGGCTGCCCTGCTCGGCCACGATGCCACCCGACAGCACCACCACCTGATCCGCACCAGCTACGGTGCGCATCCGGTGGGCGATGATGAGGACGGTTTTGTTTTTAATGAGCCGGGACAGTGCCCCCTGAATGGCAGTTTCGTTTTCCACATCCAAGCTGGCGGTGGCCTCGTCCAGCAGGATGATAGGCGCATCCTTCAGAAAAGCACGGGCAATGGAAATGCGCTGACGCTCGCCGCCGGAAAGAGCGCAGCCATTCTCGCCGATGTTGGTGTTCCACTTGTCCGGCAGCTTTTCGGCAAATTCCTCGCAGTTTGCCAGCTTTGCCGCCGCAAGGACCTCCTCGTCGGTGGCACCCTTGCGCCCCAGACGAATGTTTTCCAGGATCGTGTTGTCAAACAGCGTCACATCCTGAAACACGATGGAATACAGGCTCATGAGCTTTTCCGGGTCGATTCGGGAAACCTCCATGCCGCCCACGGTGATGCTGCCCTTCTGGTAGTCCCAGAACCGTGCCGCCAGTCGGGAAACGGTAGTCTTGCCGCCGCCGGAGGGGCCCACCAGTGCCGTGACTTCCCCCTGCTTTGCGGTAAAGGAGACATCCCGCAGCACCGTTTCGCCGGAGTTGTAGGCAAAGCCCACATGGTCGAACACGATATCGCAGCCCTGATTGGTCAGCTGCTCGCTGCCGGTCTGCAAGGGAGCGTCCAGAATCTCGTTCATCCGCCCCACATTGGTGCGCATGGCAATGACCGCTGCCAGATTCTGCAACGCGCCCTGCATGGGGTCGTACATCCGGGAAGCCGCCATCAGGAACAGAAACAGGGTCAGCACGTCGATACTGCCCTGCACCAGCAGCACCGCGCCGGTGAGTGCCACCGACGCAATGCCCAGCTTGAGCACCATGCCCGCAGAGGACACGAACAGCGCTGTTGTCAGTTCTGCCACGATGGACTGCTTTTCCACTGCCCGAATTTTGTCGGAAAGGCCGGACAGATAACGTTGCTCCGCATTGCTGGCTTTCAGGTCCCGGAGGGTCTCGATGTACTCCTGAATGCCGTCCGCACAGGCCATTTTCGCCGCCATGGTCCTGGCCTGCACCTTATCCTGTACCCGATAGCTGCCCACCACGATGGCAGCGGATACCGGGATGACCCACAGGGCTGCCAGTGCCATCCGCCACTCAAAGGTAAACAGGCTCAGGGCAATGAGCACCGTGGAGATAAGAGAGCCGAACAAACCGGGGATGAAGTGGGAGCAGTCCTTTTCCAGTACCTCGCAGTCTGCCATGATGGTGCTGGTCAGGTCGGCAAGGTCCCGCTTGCCAAAAAAGGACAGGGGCAGCTTCCGCAGCCGCTCCGCAAGGGTCAGGCGGCGGGTGCCGCTCTCTTTATAGGTCGTAAAATAGGTGCCGTTGTACTGGAACCATGTGGTCAGCAAGATCAGCGCAAAGCAGGCCGCACACCCCAGCAGATAAAAGGTGCTTCTCCCGCTCGTAGAGCCTGCCAGCAGGTCTTTTACCAGAAGATATAGCAGCCCGGTGGGCAGCATGAACGCCATGTTCTGGAACGCACAGGCCAGAACGCCCTTTACAAGCCCCTTTGCGCCCTCCGGGGAGCTGGCTGTGGCGTGTTGAATTTTTTCGATCATTCCTTACCCCTCCTTTGCGACCTTCCACTGCACCGACGCCTGATACTCCTGCCACATCCGGGCAAACAGACCGTTCTGCGCACACAGTTCGTCCTTTGTGCCGGATTCCACAATCTGCCCATCCTGCACCACATAGATGCAGTCGGCGTTAGCTACGGTGGACAGGCGGTGCGCGATCATCAGCACCGTTTTGCCCTTGGCAAGCTGCGCAAAGGCTGCCTGCACCTTAGCTTCGTTATCCGGGTCGGCAAAGGCGGTGGCCTCGTCCAGAATCAGGATGGGGGCATTTTTCAGCATGGCGCGGGCAATGGCAATGCGCTGCTGCTCGCCGCCGGAAAGATACACGCCCTTGGTGCCAATGACGGTATGGATACCCGCCGGAAATTTCTCCACAATATCCATGCACTGTGCAGCTTTTAGCGCCGCCAGCACCTCTGCTTCGGTGGCCTGCGGTCTGCCCAGACGGACGTTATCCAGAATGCTGCCCTTGAGCAGGCGGCTGTTCTGGAACACAAAGGAGATGGTATCCATCCGTTCTTCCTTGGGGATAGCCCGCACATCCGCTCCGCCTACCCGGACGCTGCCACTCTGCACATCAAAGAACCGGCAGACAAGGTTTGCCAGCGTGGATTTGCCGCCGCCGGAGGGGCCTACAAAAGCCACCGTCTGTCCCGGCTGAATGTCCAGCGAAACGCCCTTGATGACCTCGGTTTTTCCGTCGTAGCTGAAATGCACGTTCTGCAGCGCGACAGAAGCATCCTGTGGGTGCTGCGGAACAGCCTGAACCTGCATGGGCGCTGCCTCCAGCACCAAGTCGATGCGTGCCAGCGCATCCGCTACCACCATCTTGTTCTCGCTCATGTACATTATGCGGGTCAAAGTCAGGGAGATCACCGGCGTGATGATGATATAGAACAGTAGGTTCAGCAGAAATTCCGGGGTGACGCCGTGGGTCGTGAACAGCAGCCCGCCCGCGATCAAAAAGGCGAACACGCCGTTGACGGCGGCGGTATAGAACATCATGGGCAGGCGCAGGTCTTTGGTGTAGGAGATGACCCACTTTTCATACTCATCAATGGTGGTCTTGAACTTTTTGAAGGAAAACACCGACTGCCCGAAGGTCTTGACCACCGGGATACCCCGGACGTACTCCACTGCCTCATTGGACATAGCCTCCAAGGCGTTGCCGTACTGCCGCATTTTCTCAGCCATCCGCTTGCCGGTCATGGTCGCCATAATGAGGAAAGCCAGCACCACCGGCGCAAGGCTCAGCAGACCCAGCCTCCAGTCGAACGCCAACAGCAGCACCAGCAGCCCCGCCGGGGTAGCGATGGCGTTGTACTGGTCTGGCAACTGGTGGGCCAGATAGGTCTCGGCGGCTCCGGTGCTCTCATGGATGATCTTGCGCAGCTTACCACTGCCAAAAGTTTCGGCAAAGCCCAGCGGCAGCACCGCCAAATGCTCCGACACCGCCAGCCGCAGATTGGTCGCCACCCGGAACGCCGACAGGTGGGAGCACATCAGCGCCGCAATGTAAACAAGGTAAGACAACACTGCAAATAACACTGCCATCCAGCCGTAATGGGGGATGTTCACCGCCTGCGCATAGTCCGGCGCGGCGTTCAGCACATCCCGCAGGATCTTCCAGATGTACACAAAAGGCACCAGCGCCACCAGCGCACTGACCGCAGACAGCACCCACGAAGCGTAGGTGAAATATCGGTAGTTCCCGGCGTAGCCCATCAGCCGGGAAAAGTCCGATCGTTTTTTCAATCAAATCACATCCTTACCGTAATATTGCCATGCGTACCGCCTGACATGATCGGGTGCGCATGTGCCGTTTATTCTGCCTCAGACAAATTTTCCGTGACAAAAAGTTCAATGACATTTTCCATAGTTGCCTGATCATAGTCCTCTGCGATGGCGGCAGCATTCCAATAAGCATAATTTCCTTCATACCAGCTCTGCAGGTCGTCGAGATCCTCTGCATAGCGGAATTCCAGATGATACGTCGTTTCCATCGTATCGGGCGCAAAGGCAAAGTAGGTAAACTCCCCGGAATCCGCATCCTCGCTCTGGTAGAAGAGGAAGCTGTTTTCATTGTCCACATCCAGTTTCTGGTAGGTGTGTGCAAACACTTCCTGTCCTTGCGCATCCAGACCGGTGATGGTGTCGCCATTCATCACGAATTTTTCCACGCCGCCCAGAAAATAGCAGTTGAACGCCGTGCTGTCCGGATCTGCTGCATATTTTTCAACAGCCTCCTCGCCATACGGCTCTGCCATGCACATTCCCAGCAGCATATCCGTAGCCGATTCCGCATTGTCCTCGCCTACCAGCGGAGTCGCAGCGTCGATCCACAAATTCCGGTATTCACTCTTTGCCATCTCCGGGAACAGTTCCACATAAGTCCCGCTGATACCAGACAGATAATCCTCTGCATCCATTACCTGACTTGCGGAAGCCGAAGAAGCCACCGAGGAGGAAACGCTGGATGCCGAAGACGCTGTGCTTGCGCTCTGCTGGCCGCAGCCGACAGCAGACAGCAGGCAGACCGCAGACAAGGCCACTGCAACAAATTTCTTTTTCATCATCATATGAAAGTACCTCCGGTTTTAAAGTAAGTTTGTTCTAACCGCTCTGTACTTTAGCATATTTTTCGGCCGTGGACTACTCCATTCTGATTTCCCTGCTCCGTTTTGCGAGTCCATTTGCGTGGGTGCGGTACTGCGACGGGGTCGTTCCATATCGTTTCCGGAAAGCCTCCGAAAACTTGCTGGCGTTGTCATATCCTGCATTCTGTGCGATCTGCGTAATGGGCTTTGCGCTCCGGACAAGCTCTACGGCAGCCTGTTCCAGACGGTATTCCTTGATATAGTGGTATACTGGCACACCGTAGACCTGTTTGAACATTTTTTGCAGGTGCGAAACCGAGATCCCGTGTTCTTCTGCCAGCTGCGCAAGGGAGACATACCCCTCCCGGTTTGTCAGAAGGTGATCCCGGAGATGGTGTGCCAGTTCGGTCTGTACGGTAGAACAGTACAAGTCCGTTCCTTCCTCCTGCGGAATGCGGCTCAGCAGCATCAACAGCTCCACCACCTTGAGCCGCAGGAACCGGAGATCCATGTAGGGCGCATTTTCGTACAATTCCCGGAAAACGTGCTCACAGCGGGGTCCTGCCGTACCGAACATGAACCATCGGTTTCCCAGAAGATTCTGCTTCAGTACCGCAAAATCCACCGAAAAGCCCGGTGCGTTCTTCTCAAGCCAGTTCTGAGCGGCTGCTGGATCAACTTCCAGACACAGCCCTTCGTAACAGCCCAGCGGGAACCGTGACTCTGAACGTGTTCCATGCCGTCCGTCGTAGCAGCTGACGGCCATATCCCCCGGCTTTAGCAGAACGCTATCGCGCATGGAAAAGCTGGTTTCAAAACGGCCATTGATGCAGAAATTGATCTCTATCATACCGATCTGCGTGCGGATTTCCGTATAGGTCTCCATCTCCAGCCGCAGCAGCATGATCCCCACGCCATCAAACAGCCGGTAATAGTGAATTTCTCCACTTCCGGCCGCATTTTCAAAGCCGCCTGTTTGTCCGGGATTATAGGGAGTGACCCCCGTTTTGTCATGAAAAATGATATCAATCATACTGTTTATTCAATCCGATCTCCACAATCCGTCTTTTGCAGGGCTTGGAATGGCAGCTGTGGTCAACTGGCAGATCTCTGTCTTTCATGTTTTTCCTTTCTTCGCCCCTTGCATCGCAATTTTCTCAACCATGCGCTATCCCAGTGCCACATCCAGTACCATCATCACGCTGAAGCCTACCGCAAAAACACCGTGCCGACGTTGGAGTGCTGCCCCTGCGACATTTCCGGGATCAGTTCCTCCACCACCACAT
>OHPK01001039.1_pt1 | contig 11442 bp, 5 predicted proteins | sample 1577661 | NCBI WGS metagenome assembly OHPK01 (sample SAMEA3879556, study PRJEB24766) | human gut metagenome | biome: human-associated habitat; feature: feces | place: USA | collected 1985/1987
TGCTTTGCGCCACCAGGATGTTGTAGCCCGCTTCCGCCGCCGTTCTCTCAATGCCGCTCAGCACACACGAAAAGAAGTGGTGAACTAACTGGGGGATGATGACCCCGATGGTGTTCGAACGGCTGGTGCGCAGGTTCAGTGCCAGTACGTTGGGCTTATAATTATGTTCGCGCGCGTACTTATGTATTGCTTCTCTTGTCTCTTGACTGATATCCGGATTATCCTTCAATGCCCTTGAGACGGTGGAAGGTGATACCCCTAATTCGCGGGCGATGTCTTTGATGGTAATTTGCGGTTTACTCATTTGTATCTATTAGTTTCAGTCAAAGGTAATTAAATTCAAGATGCGCGCCAAGTGAATATTCTCTAAGCTTTGTTCTCAGATTACAAAAATAGTGCAATTGATAATAAACTTTCTGTTCGCTGGTCATTTCTGTGCATATGCGTGGGTAGTTTTTGATTATAAAATCAAAAGTCTCGGTTATAGATTATAAATAAGGGAATAGAAGTTTTTTATTTGGCAAGAGGAACTTTATAGCCGATTAAACAATTTTTTTTCTTTGAAAATCTCCTCTAATTTGATAAAGACTGACAGGCTATTTGTTCACTCCACAATGTCGGATTGCTGTTTATTGCAGTGCAAACGATTGCGTAGTTGCAAGTGCCGTTTTTCATCTTTTCTCATTCTTTTCGTGGTTAATAGCCCTATTTTTGTTTCGTCGTTAAAAGGGAGTTGGCGTTACATTCCTGTTTCGATTAAGAGAAAATTATATTAATTTATATTGTTAACTTTAACTTATTAAATGCATGAAGCAAGTTAATCTTAGAATCTGTCAAACGATTCTTACCCTAATGTTAGGGTTATTCTTGTCTGTAGGCGCTTATGCACAGAACATCACCGTGAAAGGGCATGTAAAAGATGCTTTGGGAGGAGTGATAGGCGCAAATGTAGTGGAAAAAGGAAATTCCACGAATGGTACAATCACTGACCTTGATGGTAATTTTACATTGACAGTTCCTCAGGGAGCTACGTTGGTCGTGTCTTTTATCGGATACAAGACGCAAGAAGTAGCTGCTGCTCCTTCAGTAATTATTACATTACAAGATGATGCGGAATTGTTGGGCGAGGTGGTCGTAATTGGTTACGGTACAGCCAAAAAGAATGATTTGACTGGGTCTGTTACGGCTATTAGTGCAGATAAAATGGTAAAAGGTGCTGTTACATCTGCTACTGATATGTTGGTTGGTAAAGCTGCCGGTGTAAGTGTGATTACTGACGGTGGTGCTCCGGGAGCTGGTGCTACAATTCGTGTGCGTGGCGGTTCTTCTATGTCTGCATCCAATAATCCGTTGATTGTTATTGACGGTGTGCCTGTAGATGACGGTGGTATTAATGGTATGTCAAATCCTTTGGCTACTGTCCATCCCAATGATATTGAGACTTTTACTATTTTGAAAGATGCTTCTGCAACAGCCATTTATGGTTCTCGTGCATCTAACGGTGTTATTATTATTAATACTAAAAAAGGAAAGTCTGGACGTGTACAAGTTGGTTATAGCGGTACATTCTCTATTAATACAAGACCCAATAAAGTAGATGTAATGTCTGCAAATGAATTTAGAGAATTTGTGACTTCTAAATTCGGTGAATCAAGTGCTCAGTTTAAAGCATTAGGTCAGGCAAATACTGATTGGCAGGATGAAATATTCAAAACCTCTTTCAGTACAGACCACAATGTTAATGTTTCTGGTGCTATACCACACATGCCCTATCGTGTATCAGTTTCTTATACCAATGAAAATGGTATATTGAAGACTTCTAATATGGAGCGTTTGACTGGTGCTATTAGCTTGAATCCTAATTTCTTTGATAAGAAATTGAATATTCAGTTGAATGTGAAAGGTATTTATAATACAAACCGTTTTGCAGATACTGGTGCAATAGGTATGGCGACGCAATATGATCCGACACAGCCTATTTACATGGATGGAAATCCCTATGGTAACGGCTACTTTATGTATATGAAAAGTGGCAATAATCCTACACCGGTTGATATTGGTTTGGCTAATCCCGTTTCTATTTTAGATTCAAAGCATGACGAATCAACTGTTTATAGAAGTATTGGTAATGCACAAATTGACTATAAGTTTCATTTCCTGCCCGAATTGAGAGCAAACTTGAATTTAGGTTACGACGTGTCTAAGAGTGAAGGTGATGTTATTATAGAAGATAATGCTCCTATGACTTGGTGCCAAGGTAACTATAAAACTGGGTTTGGGGAAAATAGCAGCTATTATCAATTGAAGCGGAATACATTGCTGGATTTCTATTTGAATTATGCTAAAGAGTTTGGTGCACATCATGTCGATGTTATGGGCGGTTATTCTTGGCAGCATTTCTATAATTCTACATGGACCAAATATCCTTATTCTACAGTAAAAGCTGAAGAAACTGGTAAGGAATTCTATAAGGATATGGAAGATTATTCAACTGAAAACTATCTTGTTTCTTTCTTTGGGCGTTTGAATTATACATTATTGAATCGTTATTTGGTGACATTTACCTTGCGTAATGATGGTTCTTCACGTTTCAATAAAGACAATCGTTGGGGATTATTTCCTTCAGTTGCTTTGGCATGGAAGATGAAAGAAGAGAATTTCTTGAAGGGAGTGGATTGGCTTTCTGATTTGAAGTTGCGTTTGGGCTATGGTATTACTGGTCAGCAAAACCTGAATAATGGTGACTATCCTTATATGGCTCGCTATATGTATTCCAAAGTTGGAGCAAATTATTATTTTGGTAATAACAAGTATTCATTGATTGCTCCTCAAGCTTATGATGAAAACTTGAAATGGGAAGAAACTACAACTTACAATATTGGATTGGATTTCGGTGTATTGAACAACAAATTGACAGGTACTCTTGATTTGTATTATCGTAAAACTGATGATTTGCTGAATACGGTTACAGCTCCTGCCGGTACAAACTTTAGTAACCAGTTGTTGACGAATGTAGGTACATTGGAGAATAAAGGTATTGAACTTACTTTGACGGCTCATCCTATCACGACAAAAGATTGGGACTGGACATTGAGTTATAACATCTCTTATAATAAAAATGAAATTACCAAATTGACATTTAATGATGACCCGGCTTATAAAGGTGTGATTCATACTGGTATTGATGGAGCAACCGGTTATAATATCATGATAAATGCTGTTGATCATCCTTATAATTCATTCTATGTATGGGAACAACTTTATGATAAGGCTGGAAATCCGATAGAAGGTGCTTATGTTGATCAAAATGGGGATAATAAAATAGACGAAGAAGATTTGGTCGCTTACAAAAAGTCTGCTCCTGACGTATTTATGGGATTAACTTCTCAATTGTCTTATAAGAATTGGGATTTGTCATTTGCTTTGCGTGCAAGTATTGGAAACTATGCTTATAACAATGTACAATCCAATCGTGAGGCTTGGGATGGTTCACAAATGTATGACCAAACTGGTTTCTTGAAAAATCGTTTGACTTCTGCATGGAAAACAAATTTCAAGACAGGGCAATATCGTTCTAGTTACTATGTTCAGAATGCTTCTTTTGTACGGATGGACAATATTTCATTAGGATACACTTTTAACAAGCTGTTCAATGATAAACAAAGTGCACGTGTTTATGTCACGGTACAGAATCCGTTTGTTATTACCAAATATGATGGTTTGGATCCTGAAATTAGCGGTAGTGGAGTTGATAATAATATCTATCCTCGCCCTCGTGTATTTATGTTAGGCTTGAATCTTAATTTTTAATCAATGAAGTTATGAAAATATTAAAATATAAATATATATTGTCGGCAGCCCTTTTGAGTACGATGTTAGGGGTTACCTCTTGTGTGAACGATCTGGATACGGTTCCATTGGATAAGGATGAATTGGTTTCGGATGTCGTTTTTGGAAAGGAGATAGGAGCTTATGAACAAAGTTTGGCTAAAATATATGCAGGTTTGGTAATAGGTGGTAATGCAGGTGGAGACTCAGACCAGGATGTTGTCGGCATTGACGGTGGTTCTCAGGCTTCATTTATTCGCGTATTGTGGAATATGCAGGAATTGGCTTCTGATATCGCTCATTGTTGCTGGAATGATCCTGGTATTCCAGACTTCAATCATATTTCTTGGGCTGCTTCAAGTCCATGGATCAAAGGATCATATTATCGTTTGTATTATCAGATTAACTTGTCAAATGCGTTTTTACGTGAAACAACTGATGATAAACTTGCCTCACGAGGTTGTTCAGAGCAAGTAAAGGCTTCTATTAAAACTTTCCGTGCAGAAGCTCGTTTTATGCGTGCTTTGATGTATCTGTATGCTTTGGATTTGTATCGTAATGTTCCGTTTGTAGATGAAAACAGCCCTATTGGTAGCGTTCGTCCACAACAAATTATGAAAGATCAATTATTTGAATACATTGAAAGTGAAATGTTGGCATGTGAAAGTGATATGCTTGATCCTGTAGTTGGATTTAATGATAATTATGGACATGCTAATAAAGCTGCTCTGTGGGCTGCATTGTCTCGCTTGTATTTGAATGCAGACACGTATGTAGGTGTAAATAAATATACTGAATGTGTGACTTATTCTAAAAAGATTATTTCAGCAGGTTACCAATTGGAACCGGTTTATGGCGATATGTTCAAAGCTGATAATGACCAATCCAAAGAGATGATTTTCCCATTGAGATATGAAGGTGAAGATACAATGACCTGGGGAGGTATGACAGCTTTGTTATGCTGGGGTTCTGCTGATTTTCAAGAAGAAACGAATGCAAAGGGAGGTTGGCAAGGTGTTAGAGCTAAGTCGTCTTTATATAATATCTTTGAAAAAGAGGATAGCAGTGATAAGGATACTCGTAAAGCAATGTTGCGTACAGAAGCTACCACAAATATTGAGATCACAAATGAAGCTGATTTTGTCAATAATGGCATTCCCGTTACCAAGTTTTATAATGTGAATAAAGATGGAAGTAAACCTGCATCTGCGGAAGCTTGGACAGATTATCCATTATTCCGTTTAGGTGAAATCTATTTGAATTTAGCAGAAGCTGTTCTTCGTGGCGGACAAGGAGCAACAAAAACAGAGGCTTTGGGATATGTAAATGATTTGCGTAAACGTGCATATTCAGACAAGGCGTCCGCACCTATTTCCGATAGTGATTTTACTTTGGACTTTATGATGGATGAACGCGCACGTGAGCTATTCTACGAAGCTCAAAGACGTACAGATTTGATTCGCTTCGGTAAATATACTTCTGCTGATTATGTTTGGCCATGGAAGGGTGGAGTTGCGGCAGGAAAATCTGTTGAAAGCTTTTATCAAGTGTTCCCCTTGCCTTCAGACGATGTTGGTTCTAATCAGAACCTGGTACAGAATGAAGGATACTAATATTAATGATTAAACATGAATGATATGAAGACAAAATATATTTATTTACTTTTGGCTGGAATCTTCGCATTGATGTCTTGTGAGGAGGATGCTACCCCCATATTGGAATTGAAGACTGCTGCTGCATTGCATGCGCTTTCCCAAACAGACATTACTATTACTAAAGACAATAAGGATGCGCAATTTCCGGAAATAGCTTGGGATAAGGCAGATTATGGAGTTTCTGCAGTAGTTAATTATGTTGTAACTCTAACAAATACTTCTACCAATAAGAGTATTGTAATAGGAGAAACAGGGGATGCAAAACTGGCATTTACAAATAGTGAAATGAATTCTTTATTGGCTAAGGTAGGAGCATATCCGGGGCAAACGTATGATTTTACTGTTTCTTTGGTTTCTGAGGCATATGATGCTTATACTGATGCAGCTAGTAACTCAATAACTTTTAAGGCTACACCTTATGACCCTAATGTAGATAATATTACATGGAAGTATGCTTATGTAGCTGTTGGCTATCCTGATTGGGACTACACTACTGCCTATTTGATAGGTGACCCTGACGGTGATGGCATTTATAGTGGTTATGCCAATTTTGATGGTGCTGCTTCTTATGCAATCATTGATGGTGCAGACCTTACGAAAGTATTGGCTAAAGACCAGCAAGTTACTGCTGATGGTAAAGGTTTCATTGAAATTACTTTAGATGCAGAAGGTAAGGTAACCCAATCAGAGAAAGGGCTGGTTTGGGGAGTAATTGGAGATGCTACGTCTAGTGGTTGGGACAAAGATACCCAGATGGAATACGATACCACTACTCGTCTTTGGACAGTGGTTACTCCGTTGCTCGATAAGGAATTCAAATTTAGAGCCAATAATGACTGGGGATTCAATTATGGAGCAGAAGAAGGTAAACTTTCTGAGTTGGCCGGTAACTTGGTTGCTGGAGGTCAAAATTTCAAAGTGGTAAAGGCAAGTCCCTATATTATTACTTTAAATTTGACTAATGCAGGAAAATATACTTATAGTATGGAAGAAACAACGATTGAGCTTTCTAGCTCTGCAATGACATTGCCTGGTAGCTATCAGAGTGGTGATGGTTGGAAGCCGGAAGCTGATGATTGCTATAAGGTAGAATCTGCAGCTCGTGATTTCAAATATACTGGCACTCACTATTTCCCTGCCGATACAGAATTCAAGTTCTATGATTCTGGTACGTGGATTGGTGTTGTTGGAGATATTACTTGGAATGAGGCTAAGACATCAACTACGTTTGTTATCGGTGATGGCGGTAATGTTAAGATTGAGGCTGCCGGTTATTATCGAGTAGGTGCCGATACTAAGAAGATGGTTGCTACTTTGGATAAGACAGGTTGGGAGATTATTGGTGATGCTACTCCTGGTGGATGGGATAAAGGCACTTTAATGGATTATGATGCTGAAACGCAAAAGTGGTCGGTGACTGTTACATTAGGTGATGGTGAAATGAAATTCAGATGGGATGCAGCTTGGACTATAAACTTTGGTGGTAGTTTAGGTGCGCTGACGCAGGATGGTGGAAATATTAAAGTTTCAGCTGGAACATACACGATTGTATTGGATCCAGAAGCTAAGAATGCTACAATGACAGCCAATTAAGGCTCTCTTATTTATAGAAAAAGGATTAAGGGGGGGACCTTTAATCCTTTTTTATTTGTCAGACCAATGAATTGTAAATAGATGAGGAATTTATTTTATACTATACTTGTATTATTGACAGTGTATGCTTGTGCCGGAAAACGCGAGATAGTTACTGAACAAAAGCAAGTATTACCTGCTGTAGAAGACGTTGTGATGTACGAAATCAATCCACGTGTTTTTGCTCTGAAGAATGCATTTAATGTCATATCAAAACATCTTGATTCTATTCAGTTTTTGGGTGTTAATGTTGTTTGGTTTATGCCAATCTATGAGATTGGTGAGGTAAATACGGTGAATTCTCCTTATTGTATCAAAGATTATAAAAGAATAAATCCTGAATTTGGAACAGTAGAAGAATTTAAGCGTTTAGTGGAATTATGCCATGAAAAAGGAATAAGTGTAATTTTAGATTGGGTTGCTAATCATACATCTTGGGACCATGCTTGGATTAAAGAACATAAAGAGTGGTATACTCAGGATAGTATCGGAAATATAATTTCTCCTGCAGGAACGGGATGGAATGATGTGGCAGATTTGAACTACGATAATGCAGATATGTGCCTTGCAATGATTGATGCTATGAAATATTGGATACAAGAAGTTGGTGTAGATGGTTTTCGCTGTGATGCTGCTGATTATGTTCCATATACTTTCTGGAAGCAAGCTGTTGATTCTCTGAGGGCTATTCCAAATCGGAAATTGTTAATGTTGGCAGAAGGTAAGCGCAAAGATCATTTTGATGCAGGATTTGATATGAACTATGCTTGGGATTTGATGGAGGCGATGCGGGATGTTTTCGTTAATGATAGTAGTGCGGCACGCTTGTTGGAGGTGGATTGGAGCGAGTATGACTCAATTCCGGCAGGAAAAATGAAATTACGTTTTATTACCAATCATGATGAGGCTTCTAAAATGTCGCCAATTGTGGAGTTAGGAAGTGAAAGGGCAGCTATGGCTGCTTTTGTTGGAACAGTTTTTTTGCATGGTGGAGCATTGATTTATAGTTCACAAGAAATTGGACATGAGGCCCCTATTAATTTTTTTGCATATACATCCGTGGATTGGTCCGAATGTTCGGATATTTATCAAGAATATGGGTGTTTAATGGGATTGTATAATAAATATCCTGCACTTCGGAAAGGAATATTAACTGGGTATCCTGCTTCAGACGTCTTGATGTATCAGAAAAGTGATGGTAAAGATGCTTTTATGATATTGGTTAATGTGCGTAATAGAGATGTTTCTGTTATCTTACCGGAGGGTTGGAAGCATCATGTAGCTACTGATATTTACGAAAATAAACCTCTGGAATTGATGAATGAAATTAAACTGAATGCATTAGAGTATAGAATAATTAGATTCTGACGGCTGGATTTTAATAAAAGAGGAGACCCTATACTATTATATTGTGTAAGGTCTCCTCTTTCTGTTTGATATGCAAACGTTTTCGTGATATTGTTCTCGTTTTCCTTTACGTTAATTGATTTGCCCTTTCTTTTCCGGTTATATTTGTGAAGTGATAACTTTAAATACTTCATATTATGAAAATTATCGTTCAACGTGAGAATCTTGTTTTATGGCATTTGATATGCTTCAGCGTGCTGCTGGCATTCACGGCATGTAGTGACAACAAAGAGGAGTTTCAGGAATATTTGACTCCTGCCTCCGGTAGTGAAGCTATTTTTGAACAAGGTTTTAGCTTTGCTGAAGCTGCTTCTTCACAAAGTGTCAGTTTTGAGGCCGGATATCAATGGACTGCTGAGCTGAGTGGTGAGGATATTGGCTGGTGCAGTATCAATCCGGCAAAAGGCTTGTCAGGAAAAGCTACGATTATGGTTTCTGTTGCTAAAAATGAAACTGGAATAGCGCGTACAGCACAATTGAATATTATATCCGGTTCAAAAAGGGAAGAAATATCCGTCACTCAAGCTGCCAATGCAATTGCAATTCCTGCTGGTCTGAGTTATACACCGGTGGTACCAGATGCTGATCAGTCTCTTGTCATTACGTTTAAAGCGGATACAAAGTCTGCCCTCTATGAGTATAAAGGAGATGTGTATGTACATATTGGTGTTGTCAGTGAAGGTCGTTGGCAATTCGTGCCTGCAGAGTGGGCAGAAAACAAAGATAAATGTAAGATGACTTTATCTGAGGCTAATATTTGGAGTATTACATTGAGTCCGAATATCCGGGAGTGGTTTGGGAGTGGAAAGACACCGGTGAACCAACTTGGAATAGTGATTCGTAGTGCGGATGGTAGTAAAAAAGGAATAGATACTGATTCCTTTATAGCGGTAACTGATACAAAATATGAAGGATTTGTACCCGGTGAGATTAAAACTGCCGCTGTACCGGCTGATATGGTCGAAGGTATCAACATAATGGATAATTCTACAGTGACACTGGTACTTTATGATAAAGATGTGAATGGAAATCATAAGGATTTTGCACATGTTGTGGGTGACTTTAACAATTGGACCTTAAGTAATGACGAAAAGTCGCAGATGTATCGTGATGATGCTTCCGGATGTTGGTGGATTACGTTGGCGGGGTTAGATGCTGGTAAAGAGTATGCTTTCCAATACTATGTGGGTACAAAGGAAGGTGAAGTAATTCATTTGGCAGATGCTTATACTGAAAAAATACTGGATCCTGATAATGATAAAGATATTTCAGCTTCTACCTATAATGAAAACCTGGTTTATCCTAAGGGAGGGGTAGGAATCGTTTCGACCTTCAAGATACAGAAAGATAGTTATAACTGGAAGTATAATGATTTTAAAATAGCAAATCCTAAGCAATTAGTGATATATGAATTGCACTTGCGCGACTTTACGGCTACGAGTGACATTAACGGTGCGATGGGAAAGCTTTCTTACTTGAAAGAAATGGGTGTCAACGCTATTGAGTTGATGCCGGTGCAGGAGTTTGACGGCAATGACAGTTGGGGGTATAATCCTTGTTTTTTCTTTGCGATGGATAAAGCTTATGGGACAAAAACAATGTATAAGCAGTTCATTGATGCTTGTCATGAGGCTGGTATGGCAGTTATTCTGGATGTGGTTTATAATCATGCTACAGGAAATAATCCGCTGGCTAAACTCTATTGGGATGGTGATAAGACTGCAAAGAATAATCCATACTTCAATGTGGAAGCACCTCATCCTTATAGCGTGTTCCATGATTTCAATCATGAAAGCCCATTGGTGCGTAAGTTTGTGAAGCGTAATCTGCAATTCTTGTTGAAGGAATATAAGGTGGATGGCTTTCGTTTTGATTTGACGAAAGGGTTCACACAAACCTCTTGCACTGAAAGTACAGCATCCAATTACGATGCGGGTCGCATTGCCGTCCTAAAGGATTATAATGCGGCCATCAAGGAAGTGAAAAAGGACTCTTATGTTATCTTGGAGCATTTCTGTGATTCAAAGGAAGAAAATGAACTGGCAGCTGATGGTATGCACTTATGGCGTAACTTGAATAATGCCTATTGTCAGTCGGCTATGGGGTATGCTGAAAATAGTTCTTTTAGTAGCCTTTATGAGAAAAACACTGCATGGGTAGGTTTTATGGAAAGCCATGATGAAGAACGCACAGCTTACAAACAGTCGCAATGGGGTGATGGTGTGCTGAAAACCGACCTTGATGCCCGTATGAATCAGTTGGCACTAAATACAACTTTCTTCCTTACCGTTCCTGGTCCTAAGATGGTTTGGCAGTTCGGAGAGATGGGATATGACATCTCTATTGAAGAGAATGGCCGTACCGGTAGGAAGCCTTTGCATTGGGAATATTTAGATAACGCCGATCGTAAAGGGCTGCACGATGTTTATGCAGCTTTGATGAAGCTGCGCAATGCTCATCCGGAGTTGTTTGATGCAAATGCAACTTTGACATGGAAGGTGGAAACTTCTGATTGGGACAACGGTCGTACATTATTGGTAAAAAGTATAACGGGTAAGCAACTGGTGGTGGTGGGTAACTTTACACATACCGCTACTGATATTGTTTTCCCTGCCACTCCTGGTAACTGGACCAATTACTTTACAGGAAAAAGTGAAACCGTAAATAAACAGGTTAATGTACCGGCTCATGGATATGTGGTCTACACTAATTTCTGATTTCGGTAAGAATCATTCATACATCTTTATCAGCACCCGATTCAGCCAGTTCCAACGGAAACGGAACCAGCGTCGGGTGCTGCTTTGTTTTCCTCCAAAGCGGAGAACGAACTCACGGTAGCCATGTTTACGGAAGGGAAGTCCCACGTCCATGAACTCTAAGTGGCGGTATCCGCGTTGTTTGGCATCATCCAGTGCTTTCC
>OHPK01001048.1_pt1 | contig 11367 bp, 5 predicted proteins | sample 1577661 | NCBI WGS metagenome assembly OHPK01 (sample SAMEA3879556, study PRJEB24766) | human gut metagenome | biome: human-associated habitat; feature: feces | place: USA | collected 1985/1987
AACTATACATTTTGGGCTGCAAAGTTACGAATAACATTTTAATAAACAATACTTTTAAGCAATAAAAATAGCCTGTCTCCAAAAAAAATCTTTTGAAAAACAGGCTAATATGCCATTTCCACGACAAAGCTATAACTTATGCCTCTCCTTTAAAGCCACTCATAGGAGGAATAAAAGTCTTGCCATCAGGACCGCCATTGGCACCATTCATTTCTTCAGGCATACGGATCGGTCCAAAGTTGCGCTCATACTTTGCCACATTTTCTTGTAAAGCATACATCAGACGCTTAGCGTGTTCAGGAGTCAATACAATACGAGATTGAACTCCTGCTTTCGGCAACCCAGGCATTACACGTACAAAATCTACTATGAATTCTGAACTAGAATGGGTAATTATGGCAAGATTGGCATATGTGCCTTGTGCTACTTCTTCTTTCAACTCTATTTGAAGCTGATTGTTGTTTTTTTCGTTTTCCATGATTATTTTCTTCTATAATTAAAGGTAAATATTATCTGCTTATTATTAGCAGGCGAACAAAAATAAGGAAAAGGAACCAATCAAGCAACAATAGACGCACTAAATATCATTTTTTTCTATACAGAGAGGAATATAAGGAATGGTAAACCAAAAGCAAGATCCTTTTCCTTCTTCTGATTCTACCCCGATACATCCCCCCATTTTTTCCACAATAGTACGACAAATTGCAAGCCCCAGCCCTGTTCCCGGTTTAGCTGAATCAAGTCTCACAAATCGTTCAAACACTTTCTGCTTTTGGGATTCAGGAAAACCACATCCGGTATCAGCCACATAAAAATAAAGCATTTTTCCATGAATTTCATAACCTAAACGAATACTGCCTTTGGTAGTAAACTTAATAGCATTTGTCAATAGATTAATAAGTACTTGAGAAAGCCGTTTTTTTTCCGCCACGACAAAACAAGGAGCAGAAAGTGTTACACAATTCAAAATAACCTCCTCGGCAACAATTCGTGTACGCATTGCGCTTGCCAATTCTTCCAATAATATATTCAGCTCCATTTCTTCCTCTGCAAAAGTCAATGTTCCCGACTCTATTTTTGACAGATCTAAAATATCATTAATAAGCTGAAGCAGCAAAGAACAATTATTTTCCAGAACTTCTGCATACATTCGCTTTTCTTCTTCGGTAGCAGCAGTAACAATCAAATTCGAAAACCCCATAATAACATTAAGCGGCGTTCGTATCTCGTGGCTCATATTGGCTAGAAACACTGATTTATTTTGATTAGCAGCTTCGGCTTGAGCCTGAGCGGCTCTAGCTTTCCTCAACTCGACTTGCAATTGATGGTTGAGTTCTTCCAATTCTTCTATTGTTTTCATAGCAGCCCAATGTACCCCTTCCCTGCTCCCTGAGGATGGCATAAATATATAAAAAAGCGTGGGAACTGTTTTAATGTCTTATCTGTGTTAGAGGTATCCCCATACCCACGGAACAAATAAAAACAACAGTCCCACGCCGTTATGCATATTTCCTTTTAGAAGGAAGTATAAACACACGACGTGAGCGTTCTGTTGTATCCACTTTGTTCCGCTTCGAAAATTGGGGATTTTCTAACACAAAGTAATATCAAAAACGCTCTATTTACATTAATATATCAAACACGAACTCTCTTTGTCGCTTTGAATGACTACAAATATAGATATATTATTCTGAAAAAGGGACTATTATTATCAAACTTTTAGAAAAACAATGATAGCCTGTTGAGAAATGGCTGAAATCTTTTTATCACAAAATATGATTTACGAATGATTCGGAATATCATTTCTATTTAGTGAAGACCGGCTTGCCAATGCCGTATGATTTCGCTTGACTTCCTTTGTGCAGTTGACTTATTGCTACTATCGCATAGAAGGCTTGTTGGTGTTAACTTACCATTAAGGGAAATTACGCAAACATATAAATGTGGAAAAGAAATCAGCTACAAAAGTCCGTGGCTAGTATCGGAGCAATGCCGGCACTCGACTTTTCCTATACGTGGTTTGTCATACAATGACAAATCCACAAAACCAACTGTATTTTTCATCCACAAGCGGAAATATGTTTCCTCCTTTCATTAACTGCCAAAACGTCCTGTTAATGGGAGTTCCGGTGGTGAATGAACATGCCGTGTTGTATTTTCAGCCTCCTTTCATTTTAAAACATCTTTCGGTGAAAAAAATGCTGAAGGCAGATTTGAAAACGGCTTGGGAAGTGTGACTGAAATGGGAGTGAAGGGATACCCTTTCATTATTAGCCGGCGGTTGTCCGCACGTTTTGATTAAAATGTAAGGATGAACGGAAAAAAAGGAATGACCAATTTGATGAAAGGTAATCTCATCTGCCCTTACATAAAAAACATACCGGGCTTTTTTTAAAAGGTGGTGAAGTTTGTAAGAAACTTCCCGATCTTTTTAAAAGACATCAAGGTCTTTTTGACACATACAGTGGCACAAGCCTGTACCTATATATGTGTAAGCCCACACGTATATATGCATCGGGCTACACGGACGTACGCATAAGCCTACACATATATATGTCATTGTGTCAGATTCCGTCATATCCTGTACCGGAATTTGATTTGTTTGCCTCCTCTTCTAGACAAACGCTTTTTTATGTTGTATATTTGTAATTCGCCCAATCTCAAAAAGTGCCTCATGAATGTATTCATCACTCTCAAAACAATCTTCCCCGGAAGCATATTGAAAGAAAGCCGGGAAGATATCTTCGAAAAACATTGAAGAGGCAGTAGAATCAGAATCCTCGAAAGATGCTGTCAAGAAGACGACGCCATGCTCCCTGATACAGGAAGTAACCGCTTTTCTCACCTCCCGCTGCCGCTTCCGGCTCAATGTGCTGACCGAGGTAGCGAGTGTGAATACTGGTTCCTTTCATCCTGATTGAGACAAGAGCATACTTGCGTCACTCCATTTTTCCGCTATGTAATGGTAGGGAAAAGTGATGAAGTCAGGAGGATATACCCATGCCGGGTGAACAATAAAAAGGTCGGTCTCCCATTAGGAAAACCGACCTTCTATTTAAAGTCTTAATGAATCGTATTATTCTACTTCACTATAGTCAAGTACATTTTTGCGATTTGCCAAGATGCGATCGTATTCTTCTTTCGAACCAACAACAATCTTTTCAAATTCACGCTGTCCGGTACCGGCAGGGATCAAGTGACCGCAAATCACATTTTCCTTCATACCTTCCAATCTATCTACTTTACCATTAATAGCAGCTTCATTCAGAACCTTGGTTGTTTCCTGGAATGATGCAGCAGACATGAAGCTTGAAGTTCCCAAAGCAGCGCGAGTAATACCTTGCAGAATCTGAGTAGATGTTGCAGGAATAGCATCACGCACTTCAACGGGTTTCAAGTCACGACGCTTCAACATACTGTTCTCATCACGCAACTTACGGGCTGTTACAATCTGACCCGGTTGCAAGTTCTGAGAATCTCCGGCATCAACAACCACCTTCTTACCCCAAATACGGTCATTTTCTTCCATGAAGTCTTGCTTATCTACCACTTGCTGTTCCAAGAAGCGGGTATCACCCGGTTCATCAATTTCAACTTTACGCATCATTTGACGAACGATAATCTCAAAGTGCTTATCATTAATCTTCACACCTTGCAGACGGTAAACATCCTGTACCTCGTTTACGATATATTCCTGTACAGCCGTAGGACCTTTAATGGCCAAGATGTCGGCAGGAGTAATCGCACCATCAGACAGCGGAGTTCCGGCGCGTACATAGTCGTTCTCCTGAACAAGAATCTGCTTAGAAAGATTAACCAAGTACTTCTTCACTTCACCGGTCTTAGATGTTACAATGATCTCACGGTTACCACGTTTAATCTTACCCATGGTAACTTCACCATCGATTTCAGAAACCACAGCAGGGTTGGACGGGTTACGTGCCTCAAACAATTCTGTAACACGAGGCAAACCACCGGTGATATCACCAGCTTTACCAACAGCGCGCGGAATCTTCACAAGGATGTCACCGGCCTTTACCGATTGATTGTTTTCAATAACAACGTGTCCACCCACAGGGAAGTTATAAGTACGTATCAAGTTACCATCTTCTGTCGTAATATGAGCAGAAGGAACTTTTGTCTTATCCTTAGATTCGATAATGATGATTTCACGCAAACCGGTAGCTTCATCCGATTCTACCTTATAAGTTACGTTCTCAACCATACTCTCGAACTCAATCTTACCGGTTGCTTCAGTAATAATAACAGCGTTGAACGGGTCCCATTTAGCAATCAGTTTACCCTTCTCAACCACATCACCGTCAGCAGCATACAATTTAGAACCGTAAGGAACATTATGAGTTGATAAAATAATACCGGTATTTACATCAATAAAGCGAACCTCGGCCAAACGACCTACTACCACTTTCACAGCTTCACCGGTAGTTTCATCTACTGTATCAACAGTACGAAGTTCCTCAAATTCCAGACGAGCATTGTTTTTGGCAACAATACTTGCATTGGCAGCCATGTTACCGGCAATACCACCGGCATGGAAAGTACGCAACGTCAACTGAGTACCCGGCTCACCGATAGACTGTGCAGCAATGACACCGACAGCTTCTCCCTTTTGAACCATACGGCTGGAAGCATGGTTACGTCCGTAACACTTGGCACATACGCCTTTCTTCGATTCGCAAGTCAATACAGAACGGATTTCTACACTTTCAATCGGAGAATCTTCAATTTCCTGTGCGATATCCTCAGTAATTTCTTCACCTCCGGCAACAATCAACTTACCGGTGGTAGGATGAATAATATCATGTACTGAAACACGTCCGAGGATACGTTCATACAGAGTGGCAATAACTTCATCGTTATTTTTCAAAGCAGTACAAACCAAACCGCGCAGTGTTCCACAGTCTTCTTCATTAATAATCACATCATGCGATACGTCTACAAGACGACGAGTCAAGTATCCGGCATCGGCAGTCTTCAAAGCAGTATCCGCCAAACCTTTACGAGCACCGTGGGTAGAGATAAAGTACTCCAATACCGACAAACCTTCCTTAAAGTTTGAAAGAATCGGGTTTTCAATAATCTGAGCACCTTCAGCACCGGCCTTTTGCGGCTTAGCCATCAAACCACGCATACCTGACAACTGACGAATCTGTTCCTTAGAACCACGAGCACCGGAATCAAGCATCATAAATACTGAGTTGAAACCTTGGTCATCATTTTTAATAGTCTTATAAAGGATGTCAGACAAATCGCTGTTGACATGAGTCCATGTATCAATAACCTGGTTGTAACGTTCATTATCAGTGATGAAACCCATATTATAGTTCATCATGATTTGCTCAACTTCTTCGTTACCGCGTTTTACCAGTTCTTCTTTTTCCTTCGGAATAATAATATCACCCAAGTTGAATGACAAACCACCCTTGAACGCCATGTGGTAACCTAAGTTCTTAATACCGTCCAAGAATTCACAAGCACGAGCAACACCCACAGCCTTAATAACATCACTAATGATGTCGCGCAAAGACTTTTTAGAAATAATGGTATTCAGATAACCTACTTCAGCCGGAACGATTTCATTTACAATCACACGACCTACAGAAGTTTCTTTCATCATCACATCTACAATGTTGCCATCCTTATCCAGGTCTTTTACAACAACATTGATGATAGCATGAATATCTACCTTTCCTTCATTATAAGCAATCAAAGCTTCTTCCGGTCCATAGAATGTCAGTCCCTCACCCTTCGCACCTTTTCTCAGTTTTGTAATATAATACAAACCAAGTACCATATCCTGTGCGGGTACAGTAATAGGTGCGCCGTTAGCCGGATTCAAAATATTATGTGCCTGAAGCATCAACATCTGAGCTTCCAATATAGCCTCATTACTCAAAGGCAAGTGAACAGCCATTTGGTCACCGTCAAAGTCGGCATTGAACGCAGTACATGCCAATGGGTGTAATTGGATAGCCTTACCTTCAATCATATGGGGTTGGAATGCCTGAATACCCAAACGGTGCAATGTCGGCGCACGGTTGAGTAATACCGGATGTCCTTTCATGACATGCTCCAAGATATCCCAAATAACAGGTTCTTTGCGGTCTACTATCTTCTTGGCAGACTTAACAGTCTTCACGATACCGCGTTCTATCAATTTACGGATAATAAACGGCTTGTAAAGTTCGGCAGCCATCAATTTAGGAATACCGCATTCTCCCATTTTCAGTTCAGGACCAACGACAATTACCGAACGGGCTGAGTAGTCAACACGCTTACCCAACAGGTTCTGACGGAAACGTCCTTGCTTACCTTTCAAACTATCAGACAGTGATTTCAACGGACGGTTTGCATCTGTTTTTACAGCACTTGACTTACGTGAGTTATCGAACAATGAATCGACAGCTTCCTGCAACATACGTTTTTCGTTGCGTAAGATTACTTCAGGAGCCTTGATTTCAATCAGTCTCTTCAGACGGTTGTTACGAATAATCACACGACGATACAAATCATTCAAGTCAGAAGTTGCAAAACGACCACCATCCAACGGAACCAACGGACGAAGTTCGGGCGGAATCACCGGAACAATACGTACAATCATCCATTCAGGTTTATTGCGTCCGCGAGATGCACGGAACGATTCAACGACCTGCAAGCGTTTCAATGCTTCATTCTTGCGCTGTTGTGAAGAGTCGTTGCTTGCCTTATGACGCAATTCATAAGAAAGTGCATCCAAGTCAAGTTTAGCCAACAAATCATAGATGGCTTCAGCTCCCATCTTAGCAATAAACTTGTTAGGGTCTGTATCTTCCAGATACTGATTTTCTCTCGGAAGTTTTTCCAGCAAATCCAGATATTCCTCTTCCGAAAGCAAATCATATTCATTTACGCCTTCTTCAGCGGCAGCACCCGGCTGAATTACGACATAACGTTCATAGTAAATAATAGAATCAAGTTTCTTGGTAGGCAATCCCAACAAGTAACCGATTTTGTTCGGCAATGAACGGAAATACCAAATGTGTGCCACAGGCACTACCAGCTGGATATGCCCCATACGTTCACGACGAACTTTCTTTTCTGTCACTTCAACACCGCAACGGTCACAAACGATTCCTTTATAACGAATACGTTTGTACTTACCGCAATGACATTCATAGTCTTTTACCGGACCGAAGATGCGTTCGCAGAACAAACCGTCACGTTCGGGTTTGTAGGTACGGTAGTTGATAGTTTCGGGCTTCAACACCTCACCACTCGAATTCTCAAGGATTTCTTCAGGTGAAGCCAAACCAATTGAGATTTTCGAGAAATTACTCTTTATCTTCGTTTCTTTTCTAAAAGCCATACTTTCTTGTTTATATTGTAAAGAGTTATATTTTTATTATTCAAGGTTGATACTCAATCCCAATCCTCTCAATTCATGTAACAATACATTCAGAGATTCAGGAATGCCCGGAGTAGGCATCGGTTCACCTTTTACAATAGCCTCGTAAGCCTTAGAACGTCCAACAACGTCATCAGACTTAATAGTCAGGATTTCCTGCAAGATATGCGCTGCGCCGAATGCTTCGAGCGCCCAAACTTCCATTTCTCCGAAACGCTGACCACCGAACTGAGCCTTACCACCAAGCGGTTGCTGAGTAATAAGAGAGTACGGACCGATAGAACGTGCGTGCATCTTGTCTTCAACCATGTGGCCTAACTTCAACATATAGGTCACACCTACCGTTGCCGGTTGGTCAAAGCGTTCACCGGTACCACCATCACAAAGATACGTCTTACAGTAACGAGGCAATCCGGCTTTATCCGTCCATTCATTTAAGTCATCCATAGATGCACCATCGAAAATAGGAGTAGCAAATTTCACGCCCAATTCTTTTCCGGCACGACCTAATACAGCTTCAAAAATCTGACCGATGTTCATACGAGAAGGCACACCCAACGGATTCAATACGATATCTACCGGAGTACCATCAGCCAAGAACGGCATATCCTCCTGACGGACAACACGAGATACAATACCCTTATTACCGTGACGACCTGCCATCTTATCACCCACACCAATCTTACGTTTCTTAGCAATATAAACTTTAGCCATCTGAATAATACCTGAAGGCAATTCATCACCTATTGTGATTGCAAACTTCTTACGTTTCAGTTCGGCGTCCAGTTCTTTATACTTCTTCAGGTAGTTCATTACCAAGTCACGAATCATATCGTTCTTGTGAGCATCCGCTGTCCACTTGCTCAACTGAATCACTGTATAATCCAATGACTCAAGGTCGCGTTTTGTAAACTTAGCGCCCTTAGCGATAACTTCGGTTCCCAAGTAATCTTTTACACCCTGAGAGACTTTACCATTAGTTAATACCAACAATTTATCAATTAAGATATCCTTCAGCTTAGCTGCCTTTTCTTCAAATTCATCATTCAGTTTCGGCAAAATAGCTTTGTCGGCATTCTTTTCACTTCTGGTTTTCACAACGCGAGAGAACAACTTCTTGTCAATAACGACACCACGCAATGAAGGAGAAGCTTTCAATGAAGCATCCTTTACATCACCGGCTTTGTCACCAAAGATAGCGCGAAGCAATTTTTCTTCAGGAGAAGGATCTGATTCACCTTTCGGAGTAATCTTACCAATCAAAATATCACCCGGTTCAATACGAGCACCGACACGTACAATACCGTTCTCATCCAAATCCTTAGTTGCTTCTTCACTCACGTTAGGAATATCAGAAGTCAATTCTTCCATACCGCGCTTCGTTTCGCGCACTTCCAATATATATTCATCCACGTGTACAGAAGTCAATAAGTCTTCACGTACAACGCGTTCATTCAATACAATAGCATCCTCATAGTTATATCCTTTCCAAGGCATATAAGCAACCAACAGGTTCTTACCCAATGCCAATTCACCACCTTGTGTTGAATAACCTTCCGTCAGAATATCACCTTTCTTTACACGCTGACCCTTATCACAAATAGGACGAAGGTCAATAGTCATGCTTTGGTTAGTCTTACGGAATTTAGGAATTCTATATTCTTTCAAAGCAGGTTCGAAGCTGACAAATTCCTCATCTTCCGTTCTGTCATACAAAATCCGGATAGTGGTTGCATCTACATATTCAATCACACCGTCACCTTCAGCAGCAATCTGAGTACGAGAATCTTCAACCAATTGCTTTTCGATACCTGTACCTACAATAGGAGCCTCTGTACGCAACAAAGGAACTGCCTGGCGCATCATGTTTGATCCCATCAATGCACGGTTAGCATCGTCATGTTCCAAGAACGGAATCAAAGAAGCAGCGATAGAAGCAATCTGCTGTGGAGAAACATCCATCAACTCTACCTGGTCAGGAGTAACAACAGGATAATCAGCATCACGACGAGCTTTTACTTTCTCACGAACAAATTTGCCTTCATCATCCAATGGAGCATTACCCTGAGCGATTATCTTATCCTCTTCCTCTTCGGCTGTCAGATATTCAATACCTTCATCAGATATATCCACCTTACCATCAGCTACTTTACGATAAGGAGTTGAAATAAAGCCAAGTTCATTAATCTTAGCATACACACACAAAGAAGAAATCAAACCGATATTCGGACCTTCAGGAGTTTCAATCGGACACAAACGACCATAATGAGTATAGTGTACGTCACGAACCTCAAAACCAGCACGTTCACGTGACAGACCACCAGGTCCTAACGCTGACAAACGACGCTTGTGAGTGATTTCAGCCAATGGATTAGTTTGATCCATGAACTGCGACAAAGCATTTGTTCCAAAGAATGAATTGATAACAGAAGAAATAGTCTTCGCATTAATCAAATCAATCGGAGTAAACACTTCATTGTCACGCACATTCATACGCTCACGGATGGTACGAGACATACGTGCCAGACCAATCGCAAATTGATTGGACAACTGTTCTCCTACAGTACGTACACGACGGTTACTCAAGTGGTCAATATCATCAACATCCGCTTTAGAGTTAATCAGCTCAATCAGATACTTAATGATTTCAATAATATCTTGTTTTGTCAATACCTTCACATCCATGTCCGTAGTCAGTCCCAACTTTTTGTTGATTCTGTAACGTCCTACCTCGCCAAGGTCATATCTTTTTTCAGAGAAGAACAGGTTATTGATAACCTCACGAGCACTGGCATCATCAGCCGGATCTGCATTACGCAACTGACGGTAAATGTAAAGTACAGCCTCTTTTTCAGAGTTGCTCGGGTCTTTCTGAAGGGTATTAAATATAATAGAGTAGTCGGATGAATTCGCTTCTTCCTTGTGAACAAGGATATTCTGAACGCCTGAGTCTATAATTTCATCGATATGATCCTCTTCAATCACAGTTTCACGGTCGATAATAACCTCATTACGTTCAATAGAAACAACTTCACCTGTGTCTTCATCTACGAAATCTTCTGTCCATGTTTTTAAAACACGAGCAGCGAGTTTTCTTCCTACGACTTTCTTCAAGTTAGTCTTATTAACCTTAACGTCTTCAGCCAAATTGAAGATTTCGAGGATATCTTTATCATTTTCAAAACCTACAGCTCTTAACAGAGTAGTAACAGGCAATTTCTTTTTACGGTCGATATACGCATACATTACATTGTTAATATCTGTAGCGAATTCGATCCATGAACCTTTGAATGGAATAATACGGGCAGAGTACAATTTAGTACCGTTAGCATGCACGCTCTGACCAAAGAACACGCCCGGAGAACGGTGCAACTGAGAAACAACTACACGCTCAGCACCATTAATAACAAAAGTTCCTTTCGGAGTCATATACGGAATAGGACCCAGATAAACATCCTGAATAACCGTATCGAAATCTTCATGATCAGGATCAGTACAATACAACTTCAGTTTTGCTTTCAAAGGCACGCTGTATGTGAGCCCGCGCTCCAAACACTCGTCTATTGAATAGTGAGGCGGATCAATGTAATAGTCCAAGAATTCAAGGACAAAGTTATTACGAGTGTCAGCAATAGGGAAGTTTTCAGCGAATACCTTATACAGCCCGTCATTCTTACGCTTTTCGGGCGGGGTATCCAACTGTAAAAAGTCTTGGAATGACTTCAATTGCACTTCCAAGAAATCCGGATACTTCATCGGATTCTTGATGGAAGCAAAATTAACTCTTTGATTTTCAGTATTTGAAGACATTTGTTAATATTTTGTAGAACTTAATAATAATATAGACACAAAAAGGTTAAGAATCCTCTACCAGAGGATTCCTAACCGTATTACCTGATACTCAGGCTAATATTATTTAAGCTCAACTTCAGCTCCAGCTTCTTCCAAAGTTTTCTTCAGTG
>OHPK01001051.1_pt1 | contig 11355 bp, 8 predicted proteins | sample 1577661 | NCBI WGS metagenome assembly OHPK01 (sample SAMEA3879556, study PRJEB24766) | human gut metagenome | biome: human-associated habitat; feature: feces | place: USA | collected 1985/1987
TATAATTGTACTTCATATAGTTGGCAAGTGTATTTCCGTCCATTTTGTAAACGGTTTGTCCCACTGTCATGCCATTCTCTTCGATTGGATTATAAATCAATTGATTATCGTAGCTACGTGCAGAAGTAGCAAGCGATACAACAAGAAGAGCTGCAGATAAAACGAACATTTTTAAAGATACTTTTGCTTTCATGGCTATTTAAGTTTTTGGGTTATACTTTCATTTGTCTGCCAAATACATTGGTTTTATGCTGCAAATCTACATATTAATTTGGTATTTATGCATTTTAGAGGATAAAAGATTGTCAAAATGTCAAGAGTAGGGGCGGGTGATAACTAGCTTTTTGCCAATATTGGTGACAAAAAAATATCCGGCAGTCAATCTGCCGGATATAGAATGAATCACTTCGTCGAAAAAGGAATCTTTTTTCTAGCTTTCTGGATACAGAGTTAAATAATGTTATTACTTATACTTGCTTCTATTTTGTAAGCGGAGGCCCGGATAAGGTGGAGTCTCCCCGCGCAATTAGTATCTAAAAGATAGCAATTCCTTATTGAGGTAGTCTTTATTCACTTGATGGTTTAATGTGCCTCAAGCCAGTTTTTGCCCCATCCGCAATCTGCTTTCAAGGGGACGTGCATACGGTATGCTTTCTCCATTTCTTCGATGACGATTTCTTCTACACGCTCTTTTTCATTGACAGGAACGCTGAAATTTAATTCGTCATGTACTTGCAGGATCATTTTGGCTTGTATTCCTTCGGCCTGAAACCGTTGATAGATACGTGCCATTGCTACTTTTATAATATCTGCCGCACTTCCCTGGATAGGGGCGTTGATGGCATTTCGTTCGGCATATCCGCGTACAACGGCATTCCGGGAATTGATGTCCGGCAAGAAGCGTTTCCGGTGGAAGATTGTTTCCACATAGCCTTTTTCCTGGGCCACCTGAATGCTTTTATCCATATATGCTTTTACTCCCGGATAAGTTTCAAAGTAACCGTCGATTAACTCTTTGGCTTCTTTGCGGTCTACATTCATTCGTTCGGCAAGACCAAATACGGATATGCCATAGATGATACCGAAATTGGCAGTCTTAGCTTTACGGCGCATGTCGGAACCTACGTCTTTCAGGTCGGTCTTATAAATTTTGGCAGCAGTGGCCGCATGAATATCGTGATTGCTAAGGAAAGCATCAATCATATTCTTATCCTCGCTAAGGTGTGCCATGATGCGCAACTCAATTTGCGAATAGTCGGCAGAGAAGAAGAGGCAGCCTTCATCGGGGATGAAAGCCTTGCGGATTTCTTTTCCGTTCTCGTCGCGGATAGGGATATTTTGTAAATTCGGATTGCTTGAACTAAGGCGTCCTGTAGCGGTTACAGTCTGGTTGAAAGAGGTGTGTACCCTTCCTGTACGTGGATTGATGAGCTGGGGGAGTGCGTCGATATACGTGCCCAATAGCTTTTTCAGTCCGCGATGTTCCAGAATCTTTTCTACTACCGGATGTTTGTGCCGGAGGCTTTCGAGCACTTCTTCCGAGGTGACGTACTGGCCGGTTTTAGTCTTTTTTGCCTTCTCTACGATTTTCAGTTTGTCAAATAGTACCTCACCGACTTGCTTGGGCGAAGCGATGTTGAAAGTTTCACCGGCTAATTCGTAAATCTCTTTTTCGATTTGCTCCATCTGGGCGGTGAAATGGGCGGACGATTGCTTCAATGCTTCCGTATCCAGCAATACTCCGTTTCGTTCTATATTAACTAATACGGGAACTAGTGGCATTTCTATATCATAGAACAAACGTTCTGCATCATTTTCTTTCAGTTCTTTCTCCAATACATTTTTCAGTTTCAGAGTTACGTCTGCATCTTCGCAGGCATATAGATATACATCTTTCGGGTCGAGATCGCGCATGTTCTTCTGATTCTTTCCTTTGGGACCTATCAGTTCGTCAATGTGGATAGTCTGATAGTGCAGGTAAATTTCCGCAAGATAATCCATGCCATGACGAAGTTCCGGTTGAAGAACATAATGAGCGATCATCGTATCGAAAAGTGGACCTTTTACTGTTGCGCCATAATTTTGAAGAACAATCATGTCGTACTTGATATTTTGTCCGACTTTTAACGAATTCTCATTTTCGAAGACCGGACGGAACTCATTTACGATTTTTAACGCTTCGTCTTGGTCCGATGGTACGGGAACATAAAAAGCTTCATTCTCTGCAATCGAAAAGCTCATTCCGACTAATTCGGCATCCATTGGTTCGGTTCCGGTGGTTTCCGTATCTAACGAGAGAATTTTCGATGTAAGTAACTTTTGAATAATTTCCTGCCTTTTCTCCTCTGTATCAATAAGTTGATAGCTATAAGTGAGCGATTCTAACGTCTCTAGGTTCGATTTTTTTGCTTCACCCGGTTCATCGGGCGTGAAATTCGCAAATAAATCGCCTTGCATTCCGCCTCCTTCTTCGGGAAAAAGTGGAAGAGGAGAGGGGGCGCTTTTCCCAGTGGCAACTTTGCTTCCGGTGGCAGAGGTTATTCCGTTTCCGGAAATATCTTTTTTGAGCACCCGGTCAATGAGTGTTCTAAATTCTAATTCCTCGAAAATGCTACGAAGTGAATTTTCGTCTGCTTCTTCGCGGACAAGAGCATCCATTTCAAGTTGGATGGGGACATCGATTTTAATGGTGGCGAGAAATTTCGAGAACGTAATCATTTCCCGGTTAGTTTCCACTTTTGTTTTCAATGCTCCTTTCAGTTGGTCGGTATGTTCCAATAGGTTTTCGATGCTTCCGAATTCGGAGATTAGTTTTTGAGCAGTCTTTTCTCCTACTCCGGGACATCCGGGGATGTTATCCGAAGAGTCGCCCATCAGTCCGAGCATATCGATCACCTGTACCGGAGACTGAATGTCAAACTTGGCTTTCACTTCCTCAACGCCCATCACTTCGAAACCTCCTGTGTGTTTAGGGCGATACATAAATACTTTGTCACTTACCAGCTGCCCGTAATCTTTGTCGGGAGTCATCATATAGGTAGTGATACCCTGGCGACCGGCTTCGGTAGCGAGTGTACCTATCACATCATCGGCTTCGTAGCCTGCCACTTCCAGAATGGGGATGCGGTAGGCGCGTATAATATCCTTTATAATAGGTACGGAAAGACGAATTGCTTCCGGAGTTTCTTCGCGTTGTGCTTTATATTGTTCAAAAGCCTCGTGGCGGAAGGTAGGACCTGCGGGGTCGAAGGCTACTCCTATATGAGTGGGATTCTCTTTTTTCAGTACTTCTTCGAGGGTGTTCACAAAACCCAGTATGGCTGAAGTGTTGAATCCTTTGGAATTGATTCTTGGGTTCTTAATAAAGGCGTAATACGCCCGATATATCAATGCATAAGCGTCTAAAAGAAATAATTTATTACCTGAATCCATAGATTTAATTAATTTTTCATGGTAAAAGTACAAAAAAATACGGTATTAAGCGTTTTATTATTACTTTTGTGCTCAAATTGTGTAATAAATGGACAGTATCTCACTTATCAGAACTCCGATTGAAGCGGAACTGGGCGACTTCAAAGAACTTTTTGATAGTTCTCTCTCCAGTTCAAATGCATTGCTCGATAGCGTCGTATCTCACATACGGCAGAGGAATGGTAAGATGATGCGGCCTATTCTTGTTTTACTCGTGGCACGTCTTTATGGAGCTATATGTCCTTCCACTCTTCATGCGGCTGTTTCACTGGAACTCCTTCATACGGCCAGCCTGGTACATGATGACGTAGTGGATGAAAGTTCCGAACGTCGTGGACAGCTCTCGGTAAATGCTATCTTTAATAATAAAGTAGCGGTGCTGACGGGTGACTATTTATTGGCAACCAGCCTCGTACACGCCGAACTGACAAACAGTCATCGTATTATTCAGCTGGTGTCCACTCTTGGACAGGATCTTGCTGACGGTGAGTTGCTTCAGCTTTCAAATGTAAGTAATCACAGTTTTTCCGAGGAAATCTATTTTGATGTAATCCGCAAGAAAACTGCTGCTCTTTTTGCTGCCTGCACAAAGGCTGCCGCTTTCTCGGTAGGTGTGGGTGAGGGGGAAGCTGAACTTGCCCGTTTGCTGGGCGAATATATTGGTATCTGTTTCCAGATAAAAGATGATATTTTCGATTACTTTGATAATAAGGAGATTGGTAAACCTACGGGTAATGATATGCTTGAAGGTAAACTGACATTACCCGCTTTGTATGTGCTGAATACGACGAAAAACGAGGAAGCGCAAGAAATTGCAATCAAAGTAAAGGAGGGTACGGCTACTCTCGATGAAATAGCTCATTTGATTTCGTTTATTAAAGAAAACGGAGGTATTGAATATGCGGTTCAGACTATGAATGTCTATAAGCAAAAAGCCTTCAATCTATTGGCTTCTTTGCCGGATTCCGATATCTGTGCAGCTCTCCGGGCTTATCTGGATTACGTAGTAGACCGCGAAAAATAGTTACTTCCGGTATTTTGCCAGAAGTGAATAGCACAATAATAACCGGTCCCAATCTTCTATCTTTTCCGATTTCATCGCTTTTCCTAAAAGGAAACTCTTGTCTATTTCTTCCGCTGTATGAAGATCTAAAGAGCATAATTTGGCGGCTTGCTCTATGTAGTCCCAGGCTTTCTCTTTGGTGATGTGACCACATGCTTGGGAGGCGCGCGCCAGGCTCACAAGCAGTCCCATATCCCATCCGATAATGCCTTTTTCCAAGTCATTTATCCATATAATAGGGTCCCTTCTTTCCTCTGTATATTTCACAAATTTGTATAGATTCTTTCCTTGACGGATAAAGCGTTCCACTCCGAAAAAACGCTTTTGAATGATGTTTTCGAACTCGTTGATGTTCTCTGTAGAGAGTAAATAGGGGAGCATAATCTGGTAGGAGACTCTGTCGCCTTCGTTGATAAGGAACTGGAATAGTCCGGTGGCGGACTCATTATCGGTGCAGTGAAACTCCTCTGTTAGCAGTTTGGATAGCTTTTGCGGATGGATTCCGGTCTCCATGGAGTTGAGATAGAAGCCTTGCAGTCCGGCTTCCATATAACCGATGCGTAGCCCCTTCTTTTTCTCTGCTCCGAGGATGAGGTTCAGAGGGTTGTGATTGAATCTTAAGGTTCTTGTATATGCGTCCATCCTAATATGCCTCCAAAGGTTCATGAAAAGCGTGAGAACTGTTGCCATGTATTTTCCTGAGGCTTCGGCAAGCCGTTATGAGTATACAAGCAACAGTCCCACGCTCCATTCGATATATAACAAAAGTATATACATGAAGGTGCGTGAGACCCGTTTGCTTATTACCATTCATAACTTTGAATTTTGCCGAATTCCAGGAATTGGTAATAAATGAAACGTTCTCTAATATAACTAATTAGCTATATTTTCATCGCTAAACCTTTTACAAAGATAAGTATTTTTCTGAATTCTCCTGTAACTATCTTTAGATTTTCTTAAATAAAAAATACCGCGTCGGTTCCCGGAGTACGGGAATCGCGCGGTAAGGCGTATTTGATTGCTAATGTAGCCTTTAGCTTAGAAGAACTTGATTTCTTCCCCTTTGATGTCAGAAAGAAGGAGATTGGCTAAGCGGCTGGTTCCCAGGCGGAATAGTTGATTATCTAGCCATTCTTCACCCAATAATTCTTTTACAATTGTGTAGTAAATAATCGCATCATTAACGGTATTGATGCCACCTGCCGGTTTGAATCCAATCTTGATTCCGGTCTTCTGGTGGTATTCTTTGATGGCTTCACACATCACGTAAGCGGCTTCCGGAGTAGCGGCAGGCTGTTGCTTACCGGTGGAAGTCTTGATGAAATCTGCGCCCGAATACATGGATAGGATAGAGGCTTTCTTGATGTTGGAAACGCTCTTTAGTGCACCTGTTTCGAGGATCACTTTGAGGTGGCGTTCCTTGCAAACTTCCTTTAATTCCTGTATTTCTTCACACATTCCTTCGTAGTCTCCGCTTAGGAATTTGCCGATGGAAATGACAATATCTATTTCATCTGCACCTTCTGCGATTGCTAATGCTGTTTCTGCCACTTTTACTTCAATGAATGTCTGCGAAGAGGGAAAACCTCCTGATACACAGGCTATATTGACTCCGTCTACCTCCAGCGTATTCTTAACGATGGCTGCAAAATTGGGGTATACACAGATTGCTGCAACATTTTTAAGATCAGGATATTCGTCGTCAAACTGATTGACTTTTTCGGTAAAGTGCATCACACTTTTGTCACTGTCTGTACTATTCAAAGTAGTCAGATCAATACAGTTGAACAGGAACTTCTTAACGTCTTCCGTGTTGTTTTCCGGCACTTTTTTCTCAATCAATTCAGCTACGCGAGCTTGAATATCTGCATCGCTCAGATTGGTATTATACTTTGCCAATGCGGCATTGTACTTGTTGGGCTGTGAGTTATTCTCTTCCATGATCTTTCAGTTTTGGGTTGTTGATATGTCTTTTCGTTTTCTTTTCCATGCTTTTCTGGAAAGCAGTGGTTATGTCTACACCTGTCTGGTTGGCAATGCAGAGAAGCACCCATAAAACGTCTGCTATCTCTTCATCTATATTATCTTTCTCTCCCTCTTTAAAGGATTGATCTCCATATTTGCGGGCCATGACACGCGCCAGTTCTCCTACTTCTTCCGTCAGAACTGCCATATTGGTCAACTCGCTGAAGTAGCGGACACCGTATGTTTTCACCCATTGGTCCACTTGTTTCTGTGCTTCTTCCAGAGTCATAATTGTTGATGGTTGGTTATTATTCTTTGTTTTTTGTATCCATGCATATAGTAACGGGGCCGTCGTTTAAAAGTTCAACTTTCATGTCCGCTCCAAAGATGCCTGTACCTATTTCTTTTCCCAATGCACCGCTTAAATCTTTGCAGAATTGTTCGTAGAGTGGGATAGAGACATCTGGCTTGGCAGCTTTGATATAGGAGGGGCGATTTCCCTTCTTGGTAGAAGCGTGTAACGTGAACTGGCTGATAACCAGAATCTCACCTCCATCTTCTAAGATAGATTTGTTCATTACACCATTCTCATCATCGAAGATACGTAGATTTACAATCTTCTTGCAGAGCCAGTCGATATCTTCCTGCCCGTCTGCTTCTTCAATACCGACTAATATCAGCATCCCTTTCCCAATGGACGACTTGCAGTGTCCTTCAATGGTTACTGACGCATGGCTTACCCGTTGTATGACTATTCTCATTGTTATTTATTCTATTTCATGATTAGGAAAGGCAAATTTACAAAATTCAGAAGAGAAAACGGTGTGTTGATGGGAAAATATTGTGAATTCGCTCCGTAGTCAATAGGACCATTCGTTATTGTTTGTTGTCAATTCGCTATCTTGGGTGCCGCCTTGGCTGACGTATTTCCTTATTGTTGTTCGTTATTCAAACCTTCTTTTACAGTCTTGGCTTTCGCTTCTCCAATCACAGCGGCAATCTCCTCAAAAGAGGCTTCTTTGATCCGTTTTACGCTCTTAAATTCTTTCAGAAGCGCTGTTTTTGTCTTTTCTCCAATCCCTTTGATATTGTCTAATGCCGATGCTATCTGCCGTTTGCTGCGTTTATCACGATGGAAACTGATGGCAAAGCGGTGCACCTCATCCTGAATCTGTGTCAGCAAACGGAATAACGGGCTTTGCTGTTTGATACCGATAGTCTGCGGAGGAAATCCGAAAAGCAGTTCCGATGTGCGATGGCGATTGTCCTTTGCCAGTCCGGCAATCGGGATTGTTAAGTTCAGCTCATCTTCAATCACCTCTCTAACGACCTCCATTTGGCCCTTTCCACCATCGGTGATAATCAGGTCGGGTAGAGGGGTGTTTTCTTCAATAGCGCGCTGATAACGTCTTCTGACGACCTCTTTCATGGATGCATAGTCGTCAGGTCCTACAACCGTCTTTATATTGTATTTCCGATAATCCTTCTTTGAGGGTTTAGCCTTTTTAAAGACAACGCAAGCGGCCACGGCATCATAACCCTGTATGTTTGAGTTGTCAAAGCATTCAATTTGCAAAGGCGGTCTGTCCAGATGCAACTCTTGCTGTATCTCTTTCATTAATCGCATACTTCTTTGCTCCGGATTCAGCTTTTCCGCCTGTTTTAGACGGTCGGCTTTGTATTGCTTCACGTTTAGAATCGAAAGATCCAGCAATTTCTTTTTATCTCCCCGCTGTGGAACGGTAAATACGATGTTGTTTAGCTCCAAATCAAGTTCAAAAGGCACTATAATCTCTCTGGATTGACTCTTATAGCGTTCCCGCATTTCGATAATACCCAGTGTCAAAAGCTCCTCTTTTGATTCATTCAGCTTCTTTTTATATTCGAATGTAAACGCCTGGTTAATGGCACCGTTTGTAATATGCAGATAGTTGATGAAAGCGGAATTGGACTCGTCCTCTTCAATAGAAAATACATCTATGTTGTGCAATACAGCGCTTACTACCTCCGATTTGGAACGGTAGTTTTCTATCAGAAGATATTTCTCTTTCACCTTCTGTGCTTCTTCAAACTTCATCTCACCGGCTAATGTCTGCATCCTTTCCAGTAGCATACGACTGATTTCTTGTGTATTTCCTTTCAGGATCTCTTTGATTTCATCAATGTTTTTGAGATAATCCTCCTGTGATTGTAGTCCGATGCATGGTCCTGCGCAGTTCTTTATATGATATTCCAGACATACGTTGAACTTTCCTGCCCGTATATTCTCCGGAGTTAGGTTTAAACTGCAAGTTCGCAAAGGATATAAATGCTTTATCAGATCCAGTACCGCATACATGGATGGTATGTGACTATACGGTCCATAATACGAAGAACCGTTCCTGATAATCTTCCTTGTTCTGAAAACTCTGGGAAAATACTCGTTTTGTACGCAAATAGAAGGGTATGTCTTGTCATCCTTTAATAGAACGTTGTAGCGCGGCTTATATTTCTTTATCAGATTATTCTCCAGCAATAACGCATCTTCTTCCGTGTTGACTACAATATAACGAATATCGGCGATTTTGCTGACCAGCACTCGTGTCTTTCCCGGTTCATGCTCTTTGCTGAAGTAGGAGTAGACTCTTTTCTTTAGATTTTTAGCCTTTCCAACGTATATAATTGTGCCCTCCGTGTTCAAGTATTGGTAAATACCCGGTTTCTCGGGAAGGTTGGCTACAATCCCTTTCAAATATTCATTGGCTCTGCTTTCTGGTTCTGTATTCATAATTGTTAGGTACGAAAGATCGCTAGCTGCTTACTTTTGACACATTCTCTGCAAGTAGAGGCAAATCCTTTATAAAGACAATACCGATTCTACTTCTACGTCATCTCCAAACAATGATTTTCCATTCAGTTCTTTCAATTCGATGATGAAGTTTACATATACCTTTTTAGGCTTTAGTCTTTTCACCAATTCGCAAGCTGCTTTCATAGTGCCTCCTGTTGCCAGCAAATCATCATGTAGTAGAACTACGTCATTCTCGTCCAGTGCATCTTTGTGGATTTGCACCGTGTCTTTGCCATACTCCTTATCGTAGCTTTCTTCAATCGTTTCTGCTGGGAGTTTGCCCGGCTTGCGGATTGGAATAAAACCGGCGTTTAGACGGGTTGCCAGAATCGGTCCCATAATGAAGCCTCTTGATTCTATACCCACTACTTTGGTGATTCCTTTATCCTTATACATATCGAACATGATATTGGATAATTCCTGCAAGCACCATGGATCTTTGAATAGAGTAGTGACGTCGTAGAACAGAATTCCGGGAATCGGAAAATCGGGTACTTCCCGAATGCTTTTGATTAGTGTTTCTTTGCTCATAATCATTGAATTATATCGTTTCTTTAAATGCTTTGTTTCACGTGAAACGTTGCCGCTTATCGTCCCGAAAGCACCAGCAGCACGTTGATGTCGCTAGGAGAGACTCCCGGAATTCTGCTCGCTTGCGCGATTGTTTCCGGATTTATCTTTGCCAGCTTTTGCCGAGCTTCGGTGGAAAGGGATTGAATGGTGGAATAGTCAAATTTTCCTTTAATCTTAATACTCTCCAATCGTGCTAGTTTTTCAGCTATCATTCTCTCTCTATCAATATATCCTTGATACTTGATTAGGATTTCGGCAGCTTCGAGAATCTCTTCTTTCCGGTCTTGATCCGAACTCGTCGCTTTTTCCAGTTCGCGTTGAAACGCCGGAACATATTCTGCTATATTTTCTATTGTCACTTGCGGGCGGTTCAGAATCTCTATCAACTTACAACCTTGACGTAGGGGCGTTGTCCCTATCTTTTCGAGAGCATCGTTGATTAGTGCCGGTTTCATCGAATAGTTGCGCGCGAAAGAAATGATTTGTTCCACGGCTTCTTTCTTGCCTCTTACTAACTGATATCGATCTTCTTTTGCCAACCCAAGCTTAAATGCTTTTTCTGTTAAGCGCATATCGGCATCATCCATGCGAAGCAGAATGCGGTATTCCGCACGCGAGGTAAACATACGGTAAGGTTCATCCACACCTTTGGTAACCAAATCGTCGATTAATACGCCAATATATGCTTCATCGCGAGCCAAAGTAAATGCTTCTCCGCCGTGGCAGTTAATGTGTGCATTGATACCGGCTATCAATCCTTGTCCTCCTGCTTCCTCGTATCCGGTGGTTCCGTTTACTTGTCCGGCAAAGAACAAATTTTTGATAATCTTCGATTCCAACGTATGTTTTAATTGAGTCGGATCGAAATAGTCATATTCGATAGCGTATCCCGGGCGGTAGATAACCAGATCTTTGAAAGCCGGGATTTGTTTTAATGCTGCAATTTGTATTTCCATCGGAAGCGAAGAAGAGAATCCGTTGAGGTATAATTCCTGGGTCGTTTCTCCTTCCGGTTCGAGGAAAAGCTGATGCTGGTCTTTGTCGGGGAAAGTCACAATTTTGGTCTCTATGCTGGGGCAATAGCGCGGGCCGATACTTTGAATTTGTCCGTTGAAAAGGGGAGAGTCCGGCAATCCATCACGTAAAATCCGATGTACTTCTTCATTTGTATAGCATGTCCAGCATTGGAGTTGTTTCAAATGACGTGTACTTGTATTCATGAAAGAGAACTTGTGGAAGTCACATTCTCCGTCTTGCGTTTCCATTTGGTCGAAGTGCACGCTGCGTGCGTCGATACGTACCGGAGTTCCGGTCTTCATTCTTCCGTAAGTAATCCCATGGCGGGCGATAGATTCGGTCAGTTGATAGGAAGCCGGTTCGGCCATTCTTCCACCCGGCAGTTGGTGGCGGCCTACGTGCATCAGTCCGTTGAGGAAAGTTCCCGCAGTCAGTA
>OHPK01001052.1_pt1 | contig 11330 bp, 7 predicted proteins | sample 1577661 | NCBI WGS metagenome assembly OHPK01 (sample SAMEA3879556, study PRJEB24766) | human gut metagenome | biome: human-associated habitat; feature: feces | place: USA | collected 1985/1987
CCCCGCTGTGTCACATCCGCGCTCATGCACACCGCCACGGCCTGCGCGCCCAATTCCCTGGCGCGGGCGATCTGCCAGGCATGCCCCGCGTGGAACGGGTCGTATTCTGCCACGATACCGGCAGCTTTCATGCTTTTTTGCCCCCTTTTGCCTTGAAAACCAAGTGGTTCCATTATATAATAATCGTTGGACATTGTAAAACTCATGGTGCGGAGCCGTCCACCGCGCCTTTAAAACAGTTTTGGGAGGAAAAAACACATGAAAATCCTGGTCATCAACTGCGGTTCTTCTTCGCTGAAGTACCAGCTCATCGACATGACCGACGAGAGCGTGCTGTGCAAGGGCCTGTGCGAGCGCATCGGCATCGAGGGCAGCAAAATCACCCACAAGGCAAAGGGCAGCGAGTGGAGCGAGGAGACCCCCTTCCCCACCCACACCGAAGCCTTCATGAAGGTCGTGGACATGATGACCACCGGCGAGGGCGCCGTGGTCAGCGACAAAAGCGAGATCGGCGCCATCGGCCACCGCATCGTGCAGGGCGCCGAGTTCTTTACCAAAAGCGAGATCGTGACCGACGCCATCATCGACAAGATCGAGGAGATCGCCCCCCTGGCCCCGGTGCACAACCTCGCCCACGTGCAGGGCCTGCGCAGCGCCAAAAAGGTATTTGGCAACCTGCCCAACGTGGTCGTGTTCGACACCACCTTCCACCAGACCATGCCCCCCAAAGCTTACATGTACGGCGTGCCCTACGAGATGTACGAAAAATATGCCATCCGCCGCTACGGCGCCCACGGCACCTCCCACGAGTACATCTCCTCCGTGGTGCCGGACGTCATCGGCAAGCCGGCTGAAGGCCTGAAGCAGATCGTTCTGCACATCGGCAACGGCGCTTCCGCTTCCGCTGAGGTCTCCGGCAAGCCGGTTGAGACCTCCATGGGTCTGACCCCGCTGGAAGGCCTCGTGATGGGTGGCCGTACCGGCGACATCGATCCGGCCGTCGTCTTCCACCTGATTCGCAACGCCCACATGAGCGTGGACGAACTGGACACCCTGTTCAACAAGCGTTCCGGCATGATGGGTCTGACCGGCTTCGGCGACCTGCGTGAAGTGCATCGTCTGGTCGAAGAGGGCAACGAGGACGCCAAGCTGGCTCTCGACATCTACGTGCACCGCATCGTCGGCTACATCGGCAACTACACCGCTCAGATGGGTGGCGTCGACGTGATCACCTTCACCGCAGGCGTTGGCGAGAACGATGACGTCGTGCGCAAGATGGTCTGCGACAAGCTCGCTCCGTTCGGCGTCAAGCTGGATGAGGAGAAGAACGCGACCCGTTCCAAGGAACCGCGCATCATCTCCACCCCGGATTCCGCAGTCACCATCTGCGTCATCCCGACCAACGAGGAGCTGGCCATCGCCCGCAAGTCCGCCGCCATCGCAGAAGAAGGCAAGGACTCCTACGGCAACGTCTTCTCCAAGTGAGTGACGTGTCACGTTTCGGCTGGTAGAGGAACGTGACGGCAAACGGTATGAATCTGCGCCGCCGTGCCTGATAATCGATATCATCGGTCAATCAGGCACGGCGGCGCAGTGCGTTGGGCCCCCTTTTCCGCGATTCGCAAGGGATTGCTTGGTAGTACGATACGACAGGTTGCACTGTACCGTGCAATGATGTAAGAGAGAACGGTTGGTTATTCGTGGCTGCTAAACGACGTTTCGTCGGTTTGGACGGGCTTAAAGGCATAGCCCTTATTGCGATTGTGCTGTATCACTGCGATGAGCTTTCGCTTCAAGGCGGGTTTTTCGGTGTGGATGTGTTCTTCACCATCTCCGGTTTCCTGATTTTCTCATCGCTGCTCAATCGTATCGATTCAGGTAAAGGCTTGGAACTGGGGGAGTACTTCCTCAAACGGTTCCGCCGGATTTATCCCGCGCTGTTTGCTCTTATCCCGATCTCGGCGACGTTGGCATGGCTGGTGAACCGCGACATGCTTGTCGGCATCCGGAACCAGATCATGACCGTGCTTCTGGGATGCTACAACTGGTATGCCATCAGCAGCGGAGCCAGCTATTTCTCCCAGATGAACCCTGACATATTCCGTCACCTATGGTTCATGTCGTTGCTCATGCAGTTTTATCTGATCGCTCCATTCGTGGTTTTGCTGCTGCGAAAAATCATCATCAGATGGGCTCCGGTATGCATACTGACAGCCCTTGCCGGAGCAAGCGCGGCATCCATGGGACTGCTATACCACTCTGGCGCTGACCCCACACGTGTGTATTTCGGCACCGACACGCACGCCATGGGCCTATGGCTCGGTGCCGCGCTGGCTTGGATACTGCCGATTCTCAGACATGAGCATGGGCGAGCCAATGAATCGCGGATAATGGAACGATTCCATAAGATATGGATTCAATTCGGCCCGATAGTTGCCTTTGGCTCATTGCTGGCATTGCTGTGGATGATGCGGCATATCACTCAAGGCCCAGCGGCGTTCCATGGCGGTATCTTCGTCGCCTCCGTGCTTGCTGTGGTGCTGATCGCAGGAACCATACCATTCGGATCCTGGATGCAGGATCTGCTTGTGTTCAAGCCGCTTGCCGCTTTGGGCCATTATTCGTATGGCATTTATCTGTGGCATTGGCCATTATGGCTGCTGCTGAGATCCCTGTTGCCCCAGTGGGGCGCATGGCATGCCGACAGGCTGCTGTCCTTCACCTTCATCCTCACCGTGCTGTTCGCGTTCGCATCTTGGCGACTGTTCGAGAAGCCAGTCGCTCGTGCGGGATTCATCGCGTTGATTCGTCCGATCAGTGGAGACGAAGCCGAGCATTGCGGCCGTCTGATATCCACGGTCGTGGTGCTGGCATGCTCATGGAGCTTCTGCGGATACGCTGTGGCGACGGCACCGGAACAAACCAGTGTGGCGCAATCCTTGGGTATCAGTTCCAGGCTGTTGCAGCAACGCAATCATGCCGCTTTGGAACGACGCAGAACACCGATGCCAAGGAAGCCACGACATAAGATGCCGGATGGTTCGCAAATGGCCGCCATCGGAGATTCGGTGATGCTGGCGTCCAGCAAAGGATTGCAAGACACGTTCCCCAACATCATTGTGGATGCCGAAGTCTCACGGTCGATGGCGAAGGAACAGGGTCTTGTCGATCAATTGAAAGCGCAAGGAAATCTGCGCCCCTGGGTCTTGGTGGGACTTGCCACCAACTCCGTGGTGACCAATAATCAGCTTGACGATCTGCTGAATGATGTCGGCCCCGATCATGTGCTGGTGCTCATTAACGCGCACGCTCCCGTTTCATGGGTTCCCGGCACCAATGCCGTGTTGAAGCAATTCGCCGCGGCGCATTCCAACAACGTCGTACTGGTCGATTGGGACGGGACCATTTCCCAGCATGCTGACGAACTTGCCGGAGATGGCATCCATCCGGGAATGTCCAATACGATCTACGCGCAGGCGGTCAAGGATTCAATCGCCGCTTGGATCAAGCAAGGGCACTGATTGATGCGTTGACGACTTCCATACGAGGTCCGCCACATGCCGTCGCATATGAATGATCCCCATTCCGTGGAAATCGGAATGGGGATCATTCATATGCGGACGATGCCGATATTAGGGAAATCAGGCCTCCTGATGCTGAGGAGCGGACAGAAAGTGCTCCTCGCTAGGCAGAACGGCGTTGAGAATCACAGCCACCACGAACGACACCGCGATGCAGTTGGAAGCGAAGATGGACTGGAACAGCGCCGGGAAGTTGGCGAAAATGTCGCCGACCTGGGTGAAACCGATGCCAATGGTCAGGCTCAACGCGGCGATGGTGATGTTGCGCTGCGTGTAACCGGCCTCGGAAATCATCTGGAATCCGGACAGGATGATATTGCCGAACATCATGATGGTGCAGCCGCCAAGCACAGCCTGCGGCAGGGAGTTGAAGACCTCTGCAACGGCCGGAACGAAGCTGGCGAGCACCAAAATCAGACCGCCGGAAAGAATCACCTTGCGGTTGACCACCTTGGTCATCGCCACCAGACCGATGTTCTGCGCGAACGAAGTCAATGGCAGGCAGCCGAACAAACCGGACACGGAGGAGATCAAACCGTCGCCGGCAATAGCTCCGGCGGTTTCCTTGTCGGTGGGTTGACGGTCGAGACCGACCTTGGTAAGCGCCGCTGTGTCGCCCAACACCTCAACCGAGGAAACGACATACAGCAGAGCGAAGGAGATAATCGCGCCCGGATCAAACTCAAGCTTGAACGGCATGAAATGCGGCACCGACACGACCTGCAGATTGGCGAAACCGGAGAAATCGACCTTTCCCATGAAAATCGCGACCACATAGCCCACGACAAGGCCGAACAGCACGGAAAGCTGCTTGGCGGTGCCCTTCATGAGCAGCTGGAACGCAAGGCAAGCCACCAGCGAAATCAGGCCAAGCGTCAGATTCTGCCAGCTGCCGAAATCCTTCGCGCCGGAACCGCCGCCGAAGCTCGTGGCGCCGACGGACAGGAGCGAAAAACCAATCGAGGTGACGACAATCGCGGAAACGATCGGCGGGACGAAACGACGCCAATACTTGGCCGTCAAACCAAGCACGACCTCCAACAGGCCGCCAAGCACCACGGCGCCGGCGACTGCGCCATAACCCTGATGCTGCGCGATCGACATGGCGGCCGCGACGTAGGTGAAGGAAATGCCGGTGACCATCGGCAGACGGGAACCAATCAGCCACACACCGTACAGCTGCAGGCAGGTGCCGAGACCTGCGACCAGCAGGCCGGCCTGAATGATGGCGGCGGACTGCGCGGCATCCATCTTGGCGGCCGTGGCCACCAGGAAGATAGGCGCGAGATTCGCCACGAACATGGCCATGACGTGCTGCAGGCCGAACGGAATGCCCTTCCAGAACGACACCGGTGCGTCAAGACTGCTCAACGCCTCAAAAGACACGCCTTTTTTAGTGTCTTTTGCCTTTGTCTTTTTTTCGGTTTTCTCTGTGTTCTTCTCTTCGCTCAACTGTTACATCCTCTCTTATAATCGTCTGAGCGTACTGAAAAAATCAGGAGCGGAATTCGATGGTGCCGTTTTCCGGATCCATCGATTCGACGATTGCCAGGGAATCGACGTCGTACCCTTCCTCACGCAGCTGGTCGCCACCGCCTTGGAAGCCCTTTTCCACTGCGATGCCGATGCCTTCCACAGTGGCTCCGGCCTCATGGCACAGCTCGATCAGGCCTTTTAACGCCTTGCCGTTGGCAAGGAAATCGTCGATCAGCAGCACGTGGTCGCCTTCATTGAGATAGCGCTTGGACACGATGACAGGGAACTCCTTCTGCTTGGTGAAGGAATACACGGTGGTCGTGTACTGGTCGCCGTCAAGATTGATGGACTGCGCCTTCTTGGCGAACACCACCGGGACATTGCCGAAATGACGGGCCACGACACAGGCGATGCCAATGCCGGAAGCCTCAATGGTCAGAATCTTATCGATGGTCTTGCCCTTGAAATGCTCGGCCCAGGCGGCGCCCATATGGTCGAACAGCTCGACATCGCACTGATGGTTGAGGAACGCGTCCACTTTCAGCACATTGCCGGGCTTGACGGTACCTTGTTGCGCAATGCGCTCTTCAAGTTCCTTCATGAAACCCCTTAATCTTGTCGGCCGCGAAAGCGGCATCAGATGATGGCATACGGCGAGCCGTATATAGGAGTTCAGCATACGCGCCTCAATTGACCGTGCGAGTCGGACCCCTGACCTGCTCATGTGATAAACATGAATGCTGCGAACAAATGTTTGAATATGAGCGTGCGCGAAGAAAAGAGGAATCGGTGGAACAGAGCATGGGACCTGTGATGTGCGATCCGCGGAGCCTGATAGAGGGACTCAACCCCCAACAGGAAGAAGCGGTGAAATACTACGGCCAGGCATTGCTCATCGGCGCCGGCGCAGGCTCAGGCAAGACCCGTGTGCTGACACGTCGCATCGCATGGCTGCTGGCGCATGGCTTCTGGGCAAGCAGCATCCTCGCCATCACCTTCACCAACAAGGCGGCCGCGGAAATGCGTGAACGTCTCGTGACTTTGGTCGGGCCGGAAGCCGAACATATGTGGATCTCCACCTTCCACTCCGCCTGCGTACGCATCCTACGCCGCGACGGCAAGGAAATCGGCCTTAAATCGGGCTTCTCGATTTACGACACCGCGGACAGCGAGCGACTGGTCAAACTGATCGCAGCCGACCTGAACATCGATACGAAGCGGTATACGCCACGCATGCTGCTGGGCAAGATATCCGACTGCAAGAACGCGTTGGTTTCCTGGAAAGACCAGCTGAAAAAAGCGAACTGCGATTACATCCCGGGACAGCGCGGATACCAGGTGAGCGCCGGCGACGTCGACGAACTGGTCGCCGTCGTCTACGCCGAATACCAGCATCGTCTGGCGCTCGCCAACGCAGTCGACTTCGACGATTTGATCATGCGCACCGTGGAATTGCTCCAAACCTGCCCGCAGGTGAGCGAATACTATCGGCACAGGTTCCGTTACATCTTCGTGGACGAGTATCAAGACACCAACCATGCCCAATATGTGCTCGTACGTGAATTGTCCGGCATCGATTCGGACGAACAGCCCGACCCGCAGGCGAGGGGAGCGGGCCGTGTGGGACCGAGCTGGATTACCGTGGTGGGTGATTCCGACCAATCCATCTACGCGTTCCGAGGTGCGGACATCCGTAACATCCAAGACTTCGAACAGGATTTCCCGAACGCCAAAACCATCATGCTCGAACAGAACTACCGTTCGACGCAGACCATCCTCGACGCGGCGAACGCGGTGATCGCGAAAAACGAAAACCGCAAGCCGAAGAAACTGTGGACGGCGCTTGGTCAAGGCGACAAAATCGTCGGCTATGCCGCCGACAACGCACAGCAGGAAGCCGGATGGATAGCGAACGAAATCGCACGAATCCACACCGAGGAAGACGTCGCTTACCGTGACATCGCCATCATGTACCGAGCCAACGCGCAGTCACGTTCGCTGGAAGAGGCCATGATCAACGCCAATCTGCCGTATCAGCTGGTCGGCGGCACCAAATTCTATGAACGTAGGGAAGTCAAGGACGCCATCGCGTATTTGCAGGCCATCGTGAATCCCGCGGATAATGTGAACGTGCGGCGTATCCTCAATGTGCCTAAACGAGGACTCGGCGCACGCGCGGAGGGATTGGTGGCCGGCTACGCGGACGCGCATGGCCTCACGTTCTTCGAATCCATTGAACATATGGACCAGATTGAAGGCATGACAGGCCGTACCACCAAACCGTTGGGCGCATTCCGTGATCTGATGCACGAGCTGGCCGATTTCGCCAAGGAACATGATTCGAAACCATCCGAAGTGGTGGCCGAAGTATTGGATAAAAGCGGTCTTCTGGAGGAATTGCAACGTTCCGAGGATCCGCAGGATGCTTCGCGTGTGGACAATCTTTCCCAGTTGCAGTCCGTGGCCGCCGAATTCGAACAGAACACGCCGGATGCCACGTTGGCCGGTTTTCTGGAGACCACGGCATTGGTCGCCGACTCGGATCAGTTGCCGGGAGAGGGCGAGGATTCCGGCAAGGTCACGATGATGACCTTGCATACGGCCAAAGGTTTGGAATATCCGTATGTGTTTCTTACGGGTATGGAACAGGGTACGTTCCCGCACCAGCGTGCCATGGAGGACACCAGCGAGCTGTCCGAGGAGCGTCGTCTGGCATACGTGGGCATCACCCGTGCGAAGCGTCGGCTGTATGTGACCCGTGCGGCGGTGCGTGCCCAATGGGGGCAGGCCAATGACATGATGCCCAGCCAGTTCCTGGATGAGATTCCGGATGAACTCATCGATTGGAAACGTCGTGAGGCCGGTGTGGAGCGCATGCGCGCCAGCTGGGGAGATGACGACGAGTTCGGCGGGTGGGACGATGATGACGATTTCGGATCCACTTCCTTCGGCGAATCGATGTACGGATCGTCGACATACGGTTCCTCATCGTATGGTTCTGGTTCTCGCGGATCGCATTCCACTTATGGGTCGTCTCATGGATCGCACAGCTCGTATGGTTCCGGACGGTCCTCCTACGGCTCGGGAAGCCGCCGTTTCTCTGGCGGATCGCACTCTGGCTCGTCCTCATACGGTTCGTATGGCTCATCCCGGTCGTCATACGGTTCCGGCAAGCCCTCCGGCAAATCCGGTAAGGTCACCACGCGCCGCGCCAAGCCAAAGGATCTGACGAAATCGGCTCTGGCAAGTTCGTTGGACGGCAACAACGGATTGAGCATTTCGGATTTCCAGATAGGCGACAGAATCACCCATGACCATTACGGTTTGGGAAAGGTCATCGAAACGCAGGACAAGGGCGCGAATTCGGTGATCACCGTCGATTTCGGCACGGATGGCGTCAAACGATTGCTGCTTCGTGTGGCGCCTATTGAAAAGCTCTGACGGCTTTTCCAATAGGCGCCCCTCGTGGCGGCGCCGTTGTGGGCTCATAACACGGATTGAGTGAAAAAACAAGTCTTTTCTTTCGGAGCATTTGTTGCGATAATCGGCGATGTTTGCTTTTCGAGAGGAAGAACCATGCCAAGAAAACTGTTCGCCGCGATATCGCAGATTGTTCTGGGCGCGCTGATTGTCATCGCCCCGCAGACCTTCGCGCATGTGTGTGCCGTCAAAGACATGCCCATGGCATGCCGCTACACCGCTCGGGTCGCTCTGGGACTGGGTGTCGTCATCGCATTGCTGGCAATAATCGGATTTTTCGCGCCAAGCCGGGTCAGGGTCGGATTGGATCTCGCCAATGCCGTGCTGGGCGTGCTTGTCGTTCTGGTGCCGACCATGCTGGTAGGCGTATGCAGAGGCTCCATGATGCATTGCCATATGGTGACGATGCCGACGCTTATCGTATTGGGCGTGCTGCTGGCGGTGCTCGCAGCAGTCGCCGTATATCTCGATCTCAAGCCGGCAAAGCGTGGCTGACGTGCCGCATATCACCCTTGCGAAACTACCGCTGGCCAATCTGCGTCGCAAACCATTCCGCACTTCGGCGCTTGTCATTGTGGTCGTCATGCTCACTGTGGCGTTCTATGGAGGCGCGCTGCTTTCCATGAACCTGAACAATGGGTTGAACAGCATGCGGGAACGTATGGGCGCCGATCTGATGGTCACGCCGCAGAACACGAAAAACCAGGCTGAGGCGTTGCTTACGGGAAACTCTTCGAGCACGTTCTACTTCACCAATGACATTGGAAGCCAAATCGCCGAAGCGGACGGTGTGGGCGAAAGCACGGTGCAGACGTACATCTCCTCGCTTGCGGCAGCCTGCTGCGACGAAAAGGTGCAGATCATCGGCTTCAACCCCGACACCGACTTCGTCATCACTCCTTGGGTGGCTTCGCAATTCGACGGCACACTCCGTCGCGGCCAAATCATAGCAGGCGCCAGCATCAACGTGTCGGACAACAATACGGTCAAACTGTACGGTCATGAATTCCCCGTGGCCGCGCAACTGGCCGATACCGGAACGTCACTGGACAATTCCATATTCGTGAACATGGACACGGTGCCGGATGTCGTTTCCTATTCCGCGCAGGTCGGACATGCCGCGATTCCTGAAGAATACGCCGGCAAAGCGGTGTCCGCCGTGCTCGTCAAAGTCAAGGACGGATATTCCGCACAACAGGTCGCCTCGAATATCGCAAAAGCCACGGGGGTCAAAAGTTTGGGATATGTGTATCCGGGCGGTATCACGGCTACGACGAAAACGAATCTCAAGGTGATTATCCGCTATGTGGCGGTGTTCATCACGGTGTTCTGGACTATGGGATTGGTCGTGATGTTGGCGGTGTTTTCGTCGGCTATGAACGAACGCAAGCGTGAATTCGCCGCGTACCGTATTCTCGGCGCCGATCGTGCGACCCTGGTGGGCATTATCGTCAAGGAATCGGCGACCATCGGAGCTATTGGAGGTGTGATCGGTGTGACCTGTACCTCGTTGGTCGTGTTTCCGTTCAGTGGTCTGATCGCTAAGGAACTTCAATTGCCGTATCTGCAGATTGGCGTCGGTAAAGTGGCGGTACTGATAGTCGTCGCTCTCCTGTTCGCCGTGCTTACGGGCCTGGTCGCATCCCTCGCCACAGCGGTGCGTCTTTCCGCCCCACAGGCATACCTGACGCTGAGGGAGGGGGAGTGATGCCGGAACAGCCCATATTGGAGGTTCGTGGCCTTACCCGTGAATTCGTACGCCGAGGTAAACCTTTCCCCGCGGTGGATGATGTGAATCTCACGCTCGATCCAGGCGAATTCATGGCGATCGTCGGCAGATCCGGAAACGGCAAAAGCACTTTGCTCAATCTCGTCACGGGATTGCTGAAACCTACATCCGGTTCGATTCTGCTGGCCGGTAACGAGGTGACCACGTTAAACGACAAACAGATGTCGATTTTGCGCAACCGCACCATCGGCTTCGTCACGCAGATCCAGACACTATTGCCGAACCTCACCGCAATCGACAATGTGGTCCTTCCCGCAGTGCTGCATCGCAACCCGTCTCGGTATGAAACCGAAATCGATGAACGGACGAATGACGCACAATCACAGGAACAGACGGCGTCTTCCGTCGTGGTCGATGGCCTTCCCGACGTCATCCAACCAGCTTCGACGCAGACGGCTTCTTCATCTCAGCCCGACCATTTGACGCAACGCGCGCAACATCTGTTGGATCAACTGCTTGTAGGCGAGCTTGCGACATGCTATCCGAAGGAGCTCTCTGGTGGCGAGATGCGCCGCGTCTCCATCGCCCGAGCGTTGATGAACAAGCCGAAACTGCTGATCGCCGATGAACCGACAGGAGATCTGGATGCCGAAAGCACCGCAATCGTCATGCGGCTGCTGCGGCAAGTAGCGGATGACGGTACCTCGGTACTTATGGTTACCCATGATCCGGACGCGCTTGCTTATGTGGACCATACCTATCGTATGGATAGGGGAGTGCTTACTCGGGCCTGACGTTTTTAAGACATGCCGATGTAGGTGAATCGGAGCATCTCGTCCGTCCCCCATGTGTATGATTAGCGATTGGTGTGCGCCCGGAAGGACGTATGCCGTCTGGAGTCTTAGCCCATCAGTGGGTCGGCGGCCATCCGTGGTGTTCTGCATTGCGGGTCAAGCCGTTCGCGCATTGCGCGAAGAAGCACTGGAGAGGCTGGCTCAGCGTATGCCGGACTTCGGCATACGTTCCGTTCAGACAACGACAGAACAAACAAAGGATTAAACCAA
>OHPK01001057.1_pt1 | contig 11310 bp, 10 predicted proteins | sample 1577661 | NCBI WGS metagenome assembly OHPK01 (sample SAMEA3879556, study PRJEB24766) | human gut metagenome | biome: human-associated habitat; feature: feces | place: USA | collected 1985/1987
TCGTCCAGCACCGCAGTGGTGTTGCCGATGGTCAGCAGGCGGTCGGACATAAAGGACAGGATATTGAAAAGCATGGCCCCGCGAACGCTGCGATTGGCCTGCAGGAGTCCTTTGACACCGAAGACAATGAATCGGGACGAGGTCACATTGGTATGGCCGTTGAAGAATTTCGCCTCCGCGCCCTTACACATGGAGTGAAGACCGAGGAGGATCTCCTGCAGAAGTTCTGCCGTGTACAGCTGGTGAGCGTCTGCATCATACCCCTGATACTCCTCCTCAATAAGGTCATAGAGGTCGGAGAGGATGGGGTAATCCTCCGGCTTCAGGCGGCCAAAGTCGGTAGTATCACTGATGTCCCACTTTTCATACAGACGGCTGACCATAATCTCAATGGCGTCGATGTGCCGGTCACTGAAATCTTTATAGGCCCGGAAGAAGTCCTTGAGGAAGGAAATGTGCTGTGCCAGCAGGGTGCTTTTTCGGAAGGCTTCCGGGGCGGCTGTATCGTCCGGGTCGCCGCCGTCATCCCAGCATTTCGGCTCCAGCACATTGATGATGTACTTACCCGCCATAAGGTCGGCAAAGCAGCCGCCGACAGCTTCGCACATTTCCTGCTGCTCATGCTCGGCATCCAGCGTGATAATGGATTTGCCGGACTCCAACAGGTTCAGGATGAGCAGCTTCATGAGGTAGGATTTGCCCTGACCGGAATTGCCGAGGATAAGGATATTGGCGGAGGTCTTGTCCTCGTCGCGCTGATCGAAGTCCACGAGGATGTTGCTGCCATACTTGTCCCGCCCGACATAGAAGCCCTTTGCGTCCGTTTTGCCGCTGTAATTGAAGGGGTAGAGATTTGCTACAGAGCTTGCCGGCAGGACACGCTCGAACTGCGCTCCGAAGGCATTGTATCCCACAGGGCTGGCGCAGCAGAAGCCCTGCTGCTGGCGGAGCAGAAGCCTGTCCACATTGAGCTTGCTCCGCACCAGTTCGGTCAGCACGTCGGTCTGCAGCAGCTTGAGCGCGTCATAGTCCGGGGCAGTCAGCTCGATGTAGACCGCGCAGTGGAACAGCGGCTCCTTGTTGCGGTGGCGGCTGCCCTCCATGGAGATCATGTCCTGCAGGTTCGTTTCTGCAATGATGGTCTGCCGCAAGTCATTGGGGTTCGATTTGTTCATGCGGTTTTTATTCGCGGCGTTGTGGAGGATACGGTTCTCCTCGGCCGGGGTGAGCTGCCGGGTATAGATACGCAGGGTGATGCCGTCCTTCTCTCCCAAATGCCGCAGCAGAGCCTGCTCGTCGGTCTGGGTGGGATATTCCCGCAGAGCCCACACGCAGCGGAAGGTGTTGCCGCAGATGAAGTGGTCGGGATTAAACTGCACCACGGAGGGTGCGATCATATCCAGAAAGGATTTGATGCCTGCAGTCTCCCGGCTCTGCGGCGCTGCTTTTTTCGTTTTCTTTGCCAAATGAATTCCTCCTTCAATCGCCAACAAGGACCCAGCGTTCGCCGTCGTGATCCTCGTACCGCTCGGTGGTCACGTTCTGCTCAAAGTAGACTCCCAGCATCCTTTTGAGATCCTCCTCGGTGGCACGGCGGACGGTGAAGCCGTTATCCTTGATGCTCTTTTCGATGCGGGAGAGGTAGCTGAACACATCGGACTCCTTTTTTCCCTGCAGCCGGACGAGGATATAGAACTCCCGGCTGGATGCCATGAGCACCTGAATACGATCCAGGTGCTTGCTGTCCTGCTCCAGCAGCTTTCGGATGACGGGCAGCTCCTCCTCGTTTGCCCACTGGCGATAGAATGCCTTGTTGTTCTCAAAGGACTCCTTGGAATTTAACGCCAGCATCTCGATCTCCGCCATACCCTTGACCACATTGAGCAGGGCATAGATCCTTGCGCCCACGCCGGCGTCCGGCAGCACAGAAATGTTCGTGGGTTTGATAATGAAGAATACCAGCTCTCCCATGCGGGTGGCGATGCTGTAGTCGGTAATGTCATCAATGCCCATGAGCTGCCGGGTGGACTGTTCACGGGCATCCTTCTTTTTCTGCTTTCTGCTCATGTATCGAGCCTCCATTCATAGTATTGCTGTTTTGTCAGCAGGAAGGCAGCGGCATAGCGGATGAAGTCCAGAATGCTGGTGCCCTCATGCCGGATCGTCAGGAAGGCGAAGACTGCCGTCAGCACCAGCGGCAGGGCGATGCCGGTCTGGGTCAGTGCCAGGACAGAGAGAAGAAGTCCCACGCCGATGATGCCGATGTCCCGCAGCTCCCACAGCCACAGCGTGGCCTTTGCGGACAGGTTGTCCGGGTAAATGTACATGACTGATTACCTCCAATGAGAATGAGGGAGGCCGCGGGTGTTCCCGCGGCCTCCTATGATGCTTGGTCACTCCGCTTCCGTGTCATCCAGCGCGTTCTCGATGAGCTGGATGAGGAACTGCTTTTGCTTGAGGTTGCGGGCTGCCAGATATTCCTTCAGTCGCTCAAAGAGCTCCGCCGGGATCTGTACCGCCAGGGTGCGCTCTGCTTTCATGCTGATCTGCCCTCCTTCGAAGTGTTCGGTGAAGATGCGCTCCACATATTCCGCCAGTGTGTTCAGCTCCAGATGTTCTTTTTCTGCCATGATCTTTGCATGGAGCTCGGTGGATATCATGGCACAGAGGTTCTTTTTGCCCTCCATCGGTTCTGCTCCTTTCCTCGATTTTGCAAGCAAAGCATACCGGAAGAAGGCGCGGAAAGCTATTCACCAAGTCTAACGAAGAAGCATGGTGAAACAGAAGCGATACCACCAAAGCGGCTACGCTGCCCGCAGCCAACAGGCAAGGGGATGAAAAGATCAGCCGCCCTGCGATTCGCAAAGCGGCTGATCCATTACTCTTACGCTGTATTTGCATTACAGTTCCATTTTTGGTGCGTAATCCGCGGCAACTTCCTCTCGGACATCGTCCTCGGTGGTATCGAGCTGCCGTGGCGCCTGCGTCATCGCAAGCTCCTGCAGATGACCGATCCGGCGCTGCACGCTTTCCGTGATCGCATGGATGCGTCCCTCATCGATATAGTCGGCAGCTTCCTCGCAAGACAGTACGCCGGAGATCAGCTCGTCTACATCGGAGAGGCGATCAAAGTCGATCCAATCAAAATCGGTCACCAGCTTCAGCTGCTCGGCGTGGTGGTTTTTGAAGGGCTTGCAGACCACATCCCTTTCCGAGCGCATCTGACCGGGCATCTTATCATAGCCAAGGGAGGAGCCGCTGTCATAGATCGGAGCCATACCGAGCCATTCCAGCGTTTCCGCGTTTCGCAGTGCCCCAAAGTTATTGAAGTGGCGATCCTCGTTTGCGATGATATAATCCAGCACCAGCATCCGGTCTAAAAACGGCGTAATGTTCCCGATGCCAAGCAGCTCGCAGCACTCCAATAGATGCCGGTATCGGGAGGTGCTGTTCTTCTGCTTTTTCGCCTGCAGCAGCCTCCACGCCGGGATCAACTCCGTATTCTCCGTAACAAAATCCTCACAGACCGAGTAGGGTGCATCCTTGCTCCAGATGACTGTATACGATACATGAGGAATGCCGAGCCGCTCCATGATGCCGGAGGCGATCACCTCGTTGAACGGCTGCTGCCGGAACGGATTGCTGCCGCCCTTGATCAGGCACCGCTTCCCATCGATGATCTTCCACCGCTTTTTCAGATTGCCGTCCGATGTGCTGTCGGGGGAGCTGAAATTGAGCGCGTCCTTCTTCTTTCTTTCTCCGAACAGCACATCTCCGATGTCCTCCGAGAAATCATTTTGGAAAAAGTTGATATCCTCCCACCGAAGCTCCGCGCCTTCCGGACAGATCCAGTACTGATCCGAGAGGCTCAGCCCGTAGCAGCGGACGAGCAGCATTTTGGTGTCTGCCACCCCCAACGATTCCAGTGCTTCCCGCACACCGCTGCGGCTTGCCGGAATAGAGCGATCCCGCCACCAGTCGTTAAACGCCGCACGGTCGGCGATCTCGTTTCGCACAGGGATGCCGATAGGCAGATGCTCCGGTGCGTAGACACTGCCAATTTTTTGTATAAAGCCGGTCACATCGTCCAGCTCGAGCTCTGCCACGGGGGTTCGTTTATGCATAAAGGTGCATTTCATACCTGTCGCCTCATTTCGTCTGCTTTTCTGTGATTTCAGCATGCGCAGCTGCGCCTGCAGTTCCTTGCGCTTTTCGATTTTATCTGCCAGCGGCGCGATCTCACTGTCGTGCAGATAGCGGCTCTGCTTGACGCCGTTTTCCGACCACTGGTGATAGTAATAGACCTTTCCGCCGATGGTTTTTTTGGAAAGATACCCCTTCGGCAGTCCGGCGATCTGCTCGGTCAGTTCCGTGATGCGCCTTAGCTGCTCCCTGTTATCCATGTCCGTCACCTCGTCTTTCAGGGATATTATACCCCGACTTAACCCCTGTTGTCAACGCTGTGCTTCATAAAAGCGCGGAGGCGATCCGCGACATGATAAACTCCACACAGGGTATCGCCACGCTGTTATGTTGAGCTTCACATAACAGCGTTTATTGGGACAAAGCCATTATGTTAATGATGGGCACAAAAATGGTATGAATACAAGGCTTCTTGGGATTTTACTGCACATAATACTCCACATTTCAACCTTTAATCATAGCAGCTAAAACCTTTAAAGTAAGGGCTTACTTTTTCCGCTTGTTCAAATAGAATTGTCATTATAATAGGAGAAATTTCTACATGAAGGGCGGTGGGTATATTGCCAAACAAGCTAATCAAAGACCTCATTGACAAAGGTGCAGTAACTCTAAAAGAACAGGGATATTCCATACGCAGTAGAGAATACACCCTATTGACATGGAAGCAATTTCAAGAGTTCTGCAATAAAAAGGGATATGAAACATATTTGCCCTCGCATAAAGATGAATTCATCACAGAACTCGGCAAGTGCACTCCACCTTTAAGGCAGTCCACAATTGACCGCAAAGCCGGAAGCATGAAAATGCTTGATCTGCTTGCCACCAAAGGTACATGGGGAAAGGGGATGCTCAATCCTCTGCAAGAGTTGTTGCCGGAATTCAACTCCTTTCTTGATGCGCAGGAAGAATATCTCATCAAAACCGGTTATTCAGAATGCACCAGAGAAACGATGCGAAATTATATCTCCGTAGTTATGCGGTACTTTCAGAATGCTGGTATAACAAAGCTGGAAGAACTTAACAGCTCACATGTCTCGGCATATCTGCTGACTCTGAGAGGCCATGCAAAAAGTACAGTGCGTTGTGAACTCAGCCGACTGCGGAAGTTCCTGTCGTATCTGTATCTGCTTGGATATACATCCGAAAATCTTGCACCTCATGTACCTGAATATCGTCTGGGACAAGCACAGAGCATAATTAAAATCTGGGAGTCAGAGGAAATCAATGCAGTATTGGAAACCGTGAACAGAGCCAGCCCAAAAGGAAAACGAGACTATGCTTTCATTACTATTGCCGCTGAACTTGGTGTGCGAAGCAAAGATATCTGCAATTTGAAGTTGTCCGATATTGACTGGGAGCTTTGTTCAATCTCCTTTGTGCAAAGCAAGACGGGCAAGCCGAACACACTTCCTCTCAGCGAAAAAGTGGGATCTGCTATTATTGACTACCTGCATATTCGTCCGCAAACAAAATGCGAATACCTGTTTGTCAGTTTGAACCCTCCATATGGCAAGATGAAATCAATCCATTCAGCGTTCCATAGGTATGTCGCGCGTTCAGGGGTAAAAGTGCCAATTCATGCGCATCACGGCCTGCATTCTCTTCGGGCAACCGTTGCGACAAAACTGCTATCTGCCGATGTGTCTCCAGATATCATTTTTTCATTTCTTGGCCATTCGGACCGAGAATCTCTGGGACATTACATCCGTCTGGATATTGAAAACCTGCGTGAATGCGCCCTGTCGTTTGAGGATGGTGATCTCCTATGAGCAGAACTTACGAGTACAGAAGCGGACTGGCAAGTCAAATAAGTGCTTTTATTGCAGAAAAGCGGGCCTGCGGATGTAAGTATGAAAAAGAAGCCAAAACCTTTCAAACATTGGACCGGTTTCTCGTAGAACAAGGAATCAATACTCCAGTGTTGCCGGAATTGGTCGTTGAGAAATGGATTGAAAAGCGGCCCAATGAAAAGCGTAAAAATCAAAAATGGCGGCTTAATTTCACAAAACGCTTTGCCAAATATCTTCAATTGAATGGCTATGCCGCGTACTACCCCGAACTTACCATTTCATCTCGAGATGATGCTGACTTTTCTCCCTGCATTTTTACGAGCGATGAGTTGGCACGTATTATGAAATATTTTGAAACGATGGTTCCAAGCAGGCAATGCCCTACTGCGCACCTTGTCTTTCCTTTGCTGTTTAAGACTCTGATCTGCTGTGGATTACGTGCCGGAGAGGCAACCCGGCTCCGTGTAAAAGATGTAGATCTTATAAACGGCGTTTTGCAGATTTGGGAAACAAAGCATGACAAACCAAGATATGTTCCTCTGTCTAAAAGTCTGTGGGCGGACTACGAACAATATTTTGAAGAAATCCATGCGGAAAGTTCTGGTAACAACTATTTCTTCCCCAATCCCCGAAAAAGCTGCTACCATACAACCACAGTCTACAACCGGTTTCGGGATGCGCTATGGCATTGTGGAATTGCGCATAAAGGACGTGGATACGGTCCGAGGGTTCATGACCTTCGTCATACCTTTGCCGTTCGTTCTATGCAAAAGCTGAAAAAATCCAAGAGCGACATCGTGACTACACTTCCATACCTTTCGGCGTATCTCGGCCATTGCAACATGAGTGCGACGCAAATCTATCTGCATTTAACAGCGGAATGTTACCCTGAATTTATTCAAAAGCAGTGCGATTATCTTGTCGATACGATTCCAACGTGGGAGGCGCCGAATGAAAACTGCTGATTTTGCCGCACATTTGACGGAGTTTCTTTCCCATTACCTGCCCGAACTTAAAAATATCAGTACGAACACGATTTCATCATACTGCGATGCATTTCGGCTATTCCTTGGCTATTGCCAGGATGTAGAGGGGATGAGGATTGAAAAGCTTTCCATAGATGATCTGACGCCGGAACTCGTTGACCATTTTTTGCAATGGCTGAGGATAGAGCGAAACAATGGAACCGCGACGCGTAGCCAACGTCTTGCAGCCATCCGCTCATTTGTTAAATACCTGCAGATAAAAGAGCCGCGCCTTTTGCTGAATTTCCAGCAAATACTGGCAATCCCAGTGAAAAGAGCTGAGCGCAAAGCGATTAATCCGTTGACAAAAGAGGCGATTGCGCTGATCCTGCGCCAGCCGGATACATCCACTCTCAGCGGCAGAAGAGATGCCACGATCCTGTGTTTTCTTTATGATACAGCAGCCCGTGTGCAGGAAATCTGTGACTTACGTATTGAAGATGTCCGTCTTGATTATCCTGCAAGTGTCAAGATCCTTGGTAAAGGCAGAAAAACCAGGGTAGTTCCCATTTTGCCGGCAACGGCGCAGAACTTGAAAAAATATCTTACTGAAATGCACATGCTTGCACCGGAAAAAAGTCATCTGCCGCTATTTATGAACCGCAACGGGCAAAAGCTAACTCGTGCAGGGGTTACGTACATCCTGAACAAATATGCCAAGGCCGCTTCAGTGATTGATCCTTCCGTACCGGAGAAAATTCCTCCGCATTTGATGCGCCATACTAAAGCAATGCACATTTACGACGCGGATAATGATCTCGTTCATGTGCGCGATTTCCTCGGACATTCCGACATTAAAACTACAGACATATATGCCCGTTCAAGTCTTACAATGAAGCAGAAAGCTCTGGAACGAGTTTCGGATTCTCCAGTTCCCTCAATGCCTTCCTGGCAGAAAAGCCGGAGTACAATGGAGTGGTTGAAAAGTTTTGGGTCTCAAAAAGCATAGCACATTATGTGAAGCAACTGCGCCAGGAATCCTCTCCTGGCGCAGTTTTCACATCTGTTCTTCTCATAACGACCATGATTAAATAAACGCTGTTGCCGAGCGCTTTATAACGGGCGCTGTCCGAAGCACCGGGTAAATCTGTCCAGCCGTCCGGGAAGCCCTGCAGTCTTTCACACTCCAGCGGCGTGAGGCGGCGAATGAGATGGGCACAGGCTTCTGCCTGTTGGCAAATCAGGTCGGTTGCGTCCTTGTACTGACGGGCACTCTGGGTACTTGCCACATCATTATGCCGAAAGTCATCCACACGCTGGCGGCTGTAGACCGCGTGGCGGTCTGTGGCGGTCAAAGTATACGCCAAGTCATCCTGACAGCCAAGACCGTTGCCGCCGTTCTGCGGCTGCCGGTCGACTGTATTGCCTGCAATGCAGATGGCATCTGCCTCCTGCTCGACCAGCGGCACGTTGTTGCCGCCCGTGCCGTATCGTGCGGACATGGTAGGGGCTACCTTGTGCGGGCCGGTGTAGCGGCTGTCAATGCCGTGATTTTCGTAAACAAGAGGCTGATGTCCATGCTCCTGCGCCCGCAGCGTGCCGGATATATTTTCAGAGCAATTCATCACGCTGCCGCCCTGGTCGTTGAGGCAGAGGATCGAGGGCATGCAGTTTCCACTGGCGCTTCCTTTTAAGGTTGGGGCTACTTCCTCGCCATATCCGATGCTCCCCGCTGAGGAGCCTGCACCTGCGGAGAAGCCAGCTGTCAGAATGCAAGGATATCCTTGTCCAGCTTGACCTCCGCCGCCGCTGAGCGATGTGTGGCGTTCCGGTGAGAGGAAGCAATCTCCGTTGCCTTTGGCGGTTATGCCTGCAACAAAGGTCTGCTGTTTCATCCCCGGCTGAGCGCCAAGTGCTGCGGCCACACCATGGAGGTCGCGCACCTCATCTCTCTGATTTGCGGCAAAGGCGACCACAGGCCCGCCTGTAACAAAAGTCTGCATCTGCATATTTGTCGTTGCCATAAGCGCGCCGGAAACGCCATGCAGGTCAATACCTTCATCTCTTTGATTGATGTGGTAGGCTTTTAAATCAGATATTTCCTGGCTTGCTGTCATCACTCCTGCCTGTATCTGCAAAGCCTGTTTGAGCTGGAATGGGAGTTCCTTTCCCCTGGCATCCGCTCGACGCAGGATTCCCAAGCAGGCTGTCCTGCTCAAATAGTATTTTCGGGGCGGATCGGCCTGCAAAATCTGCGACAAGGAACACTCTTTTACGGCGTTGGGCGACACCCCAGTACTGAGCGTCCAGGACACGCCAAGCCAGGCTGAATTGATCTCCCAGAATGATTGCCCCAGCAGATTCCCATGTCCCGGAGTCAGGTCGAGGCACTGAACAGGTACGGTCTTTAACTCTAACGATTTCCTCCAGGACAATGCGAAAGTCCTCGCCTTTGGGGGTTCCGCTGGAGAAGGCTCCGGGCACATTCTCCCAGCACATATATCGAGGTCGAACAGTGTGAGCTGTTCTACCGCGTCGCTCATCTGCATCCCTCATTTCTTTTACAATTCGGATCTGCTCCATAAACAGGCCGGACCGAGCCCCGGCAAGACCGGCTCTGGTCCCCGCCACGCTGAGATCCTGGCAGGGCGAGCCGCCAGTGATGATGTCCACCGGTGGCAGGTCGGCACCATTGAGTTTTGTGATATCCCCGACATGGATCATGTCCGGGAATCTCAACCGAGTGACTTCGATGGGAAATGGTTCAATCTCGCTTGCCCACAGCGGGGTGATGCCGTTATGGATTGCAGCCAAAGGAAAACCGCCGATCCCATCAAAGAGACTCCCCATGGTGGGCATCAGATTATTCCAAGCGCCTGCCCTGAAGCAGTGACCTGCTCCATCTCAGCGGGCAGTTGCTCTTTCTGAATGTCGTGAGCGTCGATGTTCTTTACTGGGATGCTCAGCTGATTGGCTTCGGAAATTTCCCGGGCCATGCCGGAACTGATCCTGTCACCGCACACCCACAGTTCATCACACCGCCGCAGAAGCTGTTGTCCAAGCCGGAGCCCAAGCTCTCGCTCGGCGGGATCACCATCGTCCAGCATCTGCGGGTACAGAAGGTGGACCACAATCGGAATATATCCCTGGTGGATCGCATAGCGGCAGGCTCTCTGTGCGAAGGCTACATTTTTTTCGATATCCCCGGCATAAGGCGAGGCAATATAGATCAACTTGCTTTCTTTCATTTTGCCGCCGCCCCCACTGTTTGAACAACTGTCCGAGTGGTGTTGACCGCTGTCTGCGCGGCATAAACTGCCGACATGATGTTGGCTCGGGTCGAGGTATCCAAGCCAAACGCACCACAGATCCGAGGCACCTCACCGGCAGAAAGCATGAGTCCCAAGCCGAGGAGCGCATGGTCTTTCAGAACCATAAGCCCAGCAGTGAGGATCGTTGCCTGGAGGAAGGTGGTCAGGCACAGGCCAATGATCTGCTTGCACCACTGCACAAACCCATCCATGTAACCGCGAGGTACAGAGAACATATAGAGTGACCCGACCGCAATCTGGATGAGCAGGATGCCGCCGCGCTTGAGGTTGGAGAAAAAGCACTTGATAATGGCGTAGCCCATCATGATAATGATAAAGATAACCATGATAGGGCTGGTGATGCTTTCGATCCCGCCGAAGACACCGGAGGATGCTGCCGAGCCTATATCAACTCCCTGCAAAGAAGTGATAATATCAGTGGAGAGTACATCAAATCCCTCGCCATATCCCGTGATCCCAGCGGTCAGGCTGGCCTGCAATGTGACAGAGAGTTTATAAAGCTCCACCGGCACCAGCGTAAAACAGCCCACAGCCAGAAACCCCTTGATGGCATTGAGGGCGGCATCTTTGACATTCGCTCGTCCGGTTTGGCACTCGATCCCTACTTCGAATACGGCGACTACCAGACCGACTCCGTACAATGCCCAGCCCAGATAAGAAAAGAAGAGAACGATGGACTGCACCCACGGCATATCAAAGAGTTCCACGCCCATGTTGCCCATCGCAGAAAAGAAGTTGCCAAAGAAGCCCACGAGCTGGCTGTAGATCCAGTCGATGAGCTGATCCATCAGTCCACCAAGGAAAAAGTCTAAAATAAACATCTGGTCGTATCACCTCTTTCTGAAAAAGAGAGGCCGTGCCAGTGGTGATTTTCGACTCCCGCGCAAAAGGCACAGGGGCCGTGACTGAGCACGGCCCCTGGTTCTGTTTGTTTCCCTGAGTTTTAGTGGTCAGCACATTTGAGGGATATGCCCCTGCGCTTCCTCCTGGCTCTGGAATATCTGCAAGTACTCATCTACA
>OHPK01001061.1_pt1 | contig 11260 bp, 6 predicted proteins | sample 1577661 | NCBI WGS metagenome assembly OHPK01 (sample SAMEA3879556, study PRJEB24766) | human gut metagenome | biome: human-associated habitat; feature: feces | place: USA | collected 1985/1987
CGGCGACCAGCCCGCGGCAATCGACCGTCTGGCTTCTGGTCTGGAAAGCGGTTTTGCCACCGAAGTCCTGCTCGGAGTCACCGGCAGCGGCAAGACCTTTACTATGGCGAACATAATCGAGCGCCTGCAACGTCCTGCGCTCGTCATCGCGCACAACAAGACGCTTGCGGCGCAACTCTGCAACGAATTCCGCGAATTTTTCCCCGAAAACAGAGTCGAATTTTTCGTCAGTTATTACGATTATTATCAGCCCGAAGCCTACATTCCGCGCACGGACACCTACATTGAAAAAGAACTGGAAATCAACGACGAGATAGACAAACTCCGTCACTCCGCCACTGCTTCGCTGTGCGAGCGGCGCGACACCATCGTGGTCGCCAGCGTTTCGTGCATTTACGGTCTCGGCGCGCCCGAGGATTACTACAGACAGTCCGTTTCGGTGAGAGAAGGGGACGAAACAAGCCCGGACGACCTCATCCGCAAACTGGTGGACATTCAGTACAAACGCGCGGATTTCGATTTCGTGCGTTCGACGTTCAGGGTGCGCGGCGACGTTGTTGACGTGTTCCCCGCCGGCAATTCCGAAATCGCACTGCGAATAGAATTCTTCGGAGACACGGTGGAGCGGATACGCGAGATTGACGCCGTGACGTCTTCGCCCGTCAACGAATTGAAGCACGCTATGATTTTCCCCGCCACGCACTACGTGATAGGCGGCGACAGGGAAGCCATTTTCAGGCGTATTCTCGCGGACAAAGCCGAGCGGGTGAAATTCTTCGAAGCAAACGGAAAACTCATCGAAGCGCAGCGCATAGACGAACGCGTGAATTACGACGTGGAAATGATGCGCGAAATGGGATATTGCTCGGGCATAGAGAACTACTCCCGCTATTTCGACGGACGCAAGCCGGGACAACCGCCTTATACGCTGCTCGACTTTTTCCCGAAAGATTTCATCGTTTTCGTGGACGAAAGCCATATGACCCTGCCGCAGATACGCGGAATGTACAACGGCGACCGCGCCCGCAAAAAGAATCTCGTGGATTACGGTTTCCGTCTGCCCGCGGCGTACGACAACCGTCCGCTGGACTTCGAGGAATTCGACAGCAGAATCAGGCAGATGGTCTGTGTGTCGGCTACCCCCGCGAAATACGAACTCGACCGCGCGGACGAAGTGGCCGAGCAACTAATCCGCCCCACGGGGCTGCTGGACCCCGAAATCGTGGTCAAGCCCGTCAAGGGGCAGGTGGACGACCTGCTCGGCGAAATCAGGAAAGTTACGGACGCGGGTGGCAGAGTGCTGGTCACGACGCTCACCAAAAAAATGGCGGAAAACCTCACCGACTATATGAAAGAAGTAGGGGTGCGCGTGCGCTATATGCATTCCGACATAGACACGCTGGAGCGTATAGAAATAGTCGGCGGACTGCGAAGCGGCGACTTCGACGTGCTGGTGGGCATAAATCTGTTGCGCGAGGGGCTGGACCTGCCCGAGGTGCAACTCGTCGCCATACTCGACGCCGACAAAGAGGGTTTTCTCCGCAGCGAGACCGCGCTCATTCAGACGGTGGGCAGAGCGGCGCGCAACGACAAAGGCAGAGTGGTTATGTATGCCGACGTCATCACCGACAGTATGCGCCGCGCAATAGACGAGACGGAGCGCAGAAGGAAGATTCAGGACGAGTATAACCGCGCTCACGGAATCGTGCCGAAGACGGTGGAGCGCGAATTCAAAAACACTCTCGAAATCACCAAAAAGAAAGTTGACCGCGATAAAATGTCGCCTAAAAACCTTGTTCAGGAAGCGGAGCGCATAAAGGGACTTATGCAAGCGGCGGCGGGACGGCTTGATTTCGAGGCGGCAATCAAACTTCGCGACGAACTCAACGAATTGCGAAAACTCATAAAGAAACTCAAATAGTCGGCGAAAAATCCTTTGACGGCGGCGGCAAAAAGCAATATCATACCGCGAGAGGAATATATCGCGAACGCGCAGGAAAAATATACGAAGAGGCTATGAAAGAAATTTTCGTCAAAGGCGCAAAAGAGAACAATCTCAAGAATATCGACCTTGTTCTGCCACGCGACCAACTCATCGTGTTCACGGGGTTGTCGGGCAGCGGGAAATCGTCGCTCGCTTTCGACACCATTTTCGCCGAAGGCCAGCGTCGCTATATAGAGAGCCTGTCCAGTTACGCCCGACAGTTTCTCGGGCAGATGCAGAAACCCGACGTCGAGTACATCGAGGGACTTTCCCCCGCCGTTTCCATAGACCAGAAGACCACTTCGCACAACCCGCGTTCCACGGTGGGAACCGTGACGGAGATTTACGACTATCTGCGCTTGCTTTACGCACGTATAGGGGTGCCTCATTGCCCCAGGTGCGGGCGCACGATAGAGCGTCAGACGGTGGACCAGATTGCGGACAGGATAGCCGCGAGAAAAGGGGCAAAGGTGCAGATTGTCGCTCCCGTGGTCCGAGGTCGCAAAGGCGAATACACCAAAATGCTCGAGGCGTTCAGGAAGTCGGGCTACGTGCGCGTGCGCGTCGACGGCAACGATTACACCCTCGACGAAGAGATAAACCTCGACAAGAACGTCAAGCACAATATAGGAGTTGTGGTTGACCGAATAGTCGTCAAGGAAGGCATAGGCAGGCGCCTTTCGGAGGCTATCGAAAGCGCGGTCAAACTGGCGGAGGGGCTCGTCGTCGCCGATTTCGACGGCGAAGAGGTGCTTTATTCCACAAAATACGCCTGTCCCGACTGCGAACTGAGTTTCGAGGAACTCACGCCGAGGCTGTTTTCGTTCAACAACCCCTACGGCGCGTGTCCCGTGTGCGCGGGTCTCGGGTTCACCAACGAAATCGACGTCAACCGCCTTATTGTCGACGAAAATCTTTCGCTCAGACAGGGCGGAATCAAGGCCAGCGGTTGGTATATCGACACGGGCAAGATGTCCCAGATGCAGTTCAAGGGGCTGGCGCGCGAGTACGGATTTTCGCTCGACACTCCGATAAAGGACCTGCCCAAACGTATCCTCGACATCATTTTCTACGGCACGGACGGAGCACCCGTCAGAATGGAATACAATTCCAGAGGTTTCAGCGGGCAGTTCAACACCCCGTACGAAGGAATCGCAAACAACCTGCTGCGCCGTTTCAACGAGACCGATTCGGAAATGGTCAAGATGGAAATCTCGCGCTATATGAAACAGGTGCCTTGCACGGCGTGCGGCGGCAAGCGACTCAAACCCGAAGCGCTGTCGGTCACCGTCGGCGGCAAAAACATTCACGAATTGTGCAGTATGCCCGTGGGGGCGATTGCCGATTTTCTTGCTGCGTTGACCCTGGGCGAAACGGAAAAACTCATCGCCGAACGCATACTGAAGGAAATCAACGCCCGACTGCGCTTTCTCAGCGACGTCGGTCTCAATTATCTTACGTTGTCGCGCTCGTCGGCGTCGCTAAGCGGCGGCGAAAGCCAGCGTATAAGACTTGCCACGCAGATAGGCAGCGGGCTCACCGGCGTGCTTTATATTCTCGACGAGCCCAGCATAGGACTTCATCAGAAAGACAACGGCAAACTGCTTGCCTCGCTGAAAGGACTGCGCGACCTCGGAAATACGCTCATAGTCGTCGAACACGACGAAGAGACTATGCGCGAGGCGGACTATATCGTGGATATCGGTCCCGGTGCGGGCGTGCACGGCGGCGAAGTAGTCGCGGCGGGCAAACTCAAGGACATTATCGCGGAACCACGTTCCATAACGGGAAAATATCTTTCCGGCGAACTCTCGATTCCCGTTCCCGAGACGCGAAGAAAAGGAAACGGCGGCTTCATTACCGTTCGCGGTGCGGCGCAGAACAATCTGCAGTCCGTCGACGTGGCGTTCCCGACGGGAGTATTCACGGCGGTAACGGGCGTTTCGGGCAGCGGAAAATCCAGCCTCGTCAACGAAGTTTTGTTCCCGTCGTTGTCCAACTCTCTTATGGGCACTCATCTTCCCGTGGGCGTCTGCGCCGGAGTGGACGGACTGGAGAACATAGACAAGGTCATCGCCATAGACCAAAGCCCCATAGGGCGCACGCCTCGCTCCAATCCCGCCACGTACACGAACGTGTTCGGTTTGATACGCGACCTTTACGCCGCGCTTCCCGACGCGCAGGCAAGAGGTTACAAAGCGGGCAGGTTCTCCTTCAACGTCGAGGGCGGCAGGTGCGAAAATTGCAAAGGCGACGGCATAATCAAAATCGAAATGCACTTCCTGCCCGACGTCTATGTGCCCTGCGAAGTGTGTAAAGGCGCGCGCTACAACCGCGAAACTCTCGAAGTCAAGTACAAGGGCAAAAGCATTGCCGAAGTGCTGGATATGACGGTGGAGGAGGCCCTGGCGTTTTTCGCGAACGTGCCGCGCATACGCAACAAGATTCAGACTCTTTACGATGTGGGGCTGGGCTATATCAAACTGGGACAGTCCTCGACGACCCTCAGCGGCGGCGAGGCGCAACGCGTCAAACTCGCCACGGAACTCAGCCGCAGAAGCACGGGAAAGACGCTTTACATTCTCGATGAACCCACGACGGGACTTCATTCTCACGACGTAGCGAAACTGCTTGCCATTCTCGGCAGACTTGCCGACAGCGGAAATACGATTATAGTCATCGAGCACAATCTCGACGTCATAAAGACCGCGGATTACATCGTCGACCTCGGACCCGACGGCGGAGACGGCGGCGGCAGGGTGATAGTCTGCGGCACTCCCGAGGAAGTGGCAAAACACCCGACCTCCTACACCGCAGAGTATCTGCGCAAAGTGCTGAAAGGCGGCGAGTGGTACAAAGAGGACTGAGCCGACTCTTCACGGCGCGGAGCGGATATTTGCACCGGCGACCGCACCGTGTGACGAAGACAACCGTTTCGCGAAAGTTTTACGAACAAAGACAACCCCCTCTCCGTCGAGAGGGGGTTGTGCACATTTCGTGTTTTAGTCCGTATCCTATGTCTGCGCTCCCGTGTTGTGCGCGTACAGAGGGGAAAACGGGGGCGTAACTCAATAATTTCTTCTGCCGATTATGTAATCCACCGTGACGCCGAAAAGAATGCTCATTTCGATGAGAATGTCGTAACTGGGCTGATTTCTGCCCACTTCCCAGCCGGAGACGGCGGATTTCGAAACGTTGAAATGAGCGGCAAGGTCTGATTGCAGCATATTGTTGTCCTTGCGCAGTTGCTTCAGTCTTTCGGGGAAACAGGTTTTGAGCATATCGCACCTCTTTGGTATCAAGGTCATTATATACGCCGTCCCACGGGTTGTCAAACACGATAAGTGCTTTTTGAAAAATACGCAGCGTGTTTTCGAGGCGGCGCAAGCGTCAGCCGCTTGCACGCAACGCCTTGACGGGGTCTTTGCGGGCGGCGAGCATTGCGGGGAGAAGTCCCGACAGAATGGTGAGTCCGACGCTCAGCGCAATGAGTATTACCGCGTGAATCGGATTGAGCACGGCGAAGTTCTTGGGGAAGTCGGGCGATATCGAGGCTATCCACGCATTGAGCGGGAAGTCGATGAGCCACGCCAGCAAAACGCCGAGCGAACCCGAAATGGTGCCTATTATTCCCGTCTCCGCATTGAACAAATTCGCCACGTCGAGTTTGCGCGCGCCCAGACTGCGCAGCACGCCGATTTCAGTCGTGCGCTCGAGGACGGACACATAGGTGATTATGCCAATCATCACGCTCGAGACTATGAGCGATATGGCGGAGAACGCTATGAGTATATAGGAAACTATGCCCACAACGCGGGTCATCACCTCGGAAAACGTACCTGCAAGGTCCGTGTAGTGAATCTGTTCTGTGGAGGGCTTGTCGGTATTCCAGGCGTCGAGGTAGGCGAGCACCTCGTCCTTTGCGGCGAAATTCTTGGGATAGATGTAGACTGCCGAAGGCAGGTCGCTTGCGCCCAGTTTCTGCAGCGCGTTGGTGTACGCGCTGTCGAGCAGGGTGCTGAGTACCTTGGCGTCCACGCCGAGTTCACCCGCGAGAATGGGCACCAGCAATTCGCGTACCGCGCTGAACGACAGCCCTTTGCCTTCGAGGAAAATGCTTATGAGGTCGGAGAAACTCTTGGCGGCGTTGAGAGCGTCCTTGAGTTCCTGTTCGTCGTTGCCCAGTGCGTTGATGAGCGTGGGGCGCACGAATTCGATAAGCGTCGCCTCGTCTATTCCGTACGCCGCCGCCATAGTCACAATGGGGGAGACGTCCTCGGTGAAATCGTCGCCGGTAAGAATGTTGTAGTCGGTGTTGTTTATCTGTGCCTGACCGACCGACGATGCCGCGGCTTTTTCGAGGTAGAGGTTCGTGAGGTCTTCGGTATAGGCTATACCGCTCGAGAGGAAAGGCATCATCACGCCTTGCTTGATACGGAGTATACCGACGACGGTAACCGTTACGTTGCCGTCCTTGTCCGCCATATCCGCGGCTTCGCGTTCCGTGTAGACTGGCTTTTCACCGTCCGTTGCGGGCGCGTATCTGTTGTCCAGTCCGACCACTTCGAACTGCGTGCCCACGATGTCGGAAAAATCCACCTTGTCATAGGTGTTGTTCATAAGATATCCGGGGTAGATTCCGAGTTCCTGCAGAATCCCCACGTCAATGGTGTTGTAACTGCTGACAACCAGCACGATCTGCCGCGCTTTCATTCCGTCGTAATTCTCGCCGTCCGAATAAGATGCGGAATCGGGATCCTTGTCGGCGAGAAAAGCGGCTGCCTCCTCGGTGCCGGGGTAGTGACCGTAAAGGACGTCGTACTGCGACGTAATGAAATCGTCCCACAACAGTTCCTGCCAGTTTATCGTGCCCGTGTTTATGGTTTTGACGCGTCCGTTGCTTCCCGTGTGCCCGACAAGCCGCATAGACGCCGAATGCTTGTACTGTACGGCACTCACCAGCGTAGGGTCGAGGTCGCGGACGTAATCGACGTAATCTTCCGTGATGATATTTGCGCTGATTTCCACGCCCTGCCAGCCCGAATCGGGTTCGTACGGGGTGACGAAATCGCCTTCGGGGAACTGGCCGTCGGTTGAGGGCATCTGCATAGCCTCGTTCACGTCGATTTTGATACCCGTGCTGGCGATTGTCACGGGCATACTCGCTATGATGTTCTGCTCCATATCGTTCATATACAGCGAAAAGCCGTTGGACATACTGAGCACCAACGCGATACCGATGATACCTATGCTTCCCGCAAAAGCGGTGAGGATAGTGCGGGTTTTCTTTGTGACGAGATTGCGCGCGCTCAGACCTATTGCCGTAAAGAAAGACATCGACGCGCGCTGTTTTTTCTCCTTGGGTTGCCCGCTGCGTTTTTTGAGTTTCTGCGGGTGTTCGGGGGACACGACTGCAACGAATTTTTCGTTGTCCTCGGTTTTTTCGGGATTATCCGTGCCGCTCTCGACGTCGGACGTGACGTCGGCTGTGGAATCGTCGGCAGCGGCGGGCGCAGTCTCCGCGTCGGTGCGGTCTGCGAGAATCTTTGCGCCTTTTTTGCGGTTTTTGTCCGTTTGGGAATCGGCCTTCGGGGAGATTTCTTTCGCGTGCTCTATGTATTCCTCGAGAGGCGAGCGCATTTCTGCCGCGGTCACGGGCGAAAGCATTGTGGGAAGTCCGTCGTAAGGATTGCTGTCGGACACGATTTCCCCGTCGTAAAGTTCGATGATACGGGTGGAGTAGCGCTCTGCAAGGTCGGGGTTATGCGTGACCATAACCACCAGTTTGTCGTCGGCTATCTCCTGCAACAAATCCATAATCTGCACGCTTGTGGTGCTGTCGAGCGCGCCCGTGGGCTCGTCGGCGAGGATAATTTCGGGATTGTTTACGATTGCGCGGGCGATTGCGACGCGCTGCATCTGTCCGCCCGAAAGTTGGTTGGGTTTCTTTTTGAGCATACCGCCCAGCCCCACGCGGAGAAGAGCGTCGGAAGCCAACGCCTTTTTCTTTTTGCGCGACATACCCGAAATGGTGAGCGCAAGTTCCACGTTCTGCAGCACCGTGAGGTGGGGGATAAGATTGTAACTCTGGAAAACGAAACCTACGGAATGATTGCGGTAGGCGTCCCAGTCGCGAGAGCGGAAATCGCGCGTGGACCTGTCGCCGATGACGAGGTCGCCGTCGGTGTATCTGTCCAGCCCGCCGAGAATGTTGAGCATAGTCGTTTTGCCGCACCCCGAAGGACCGAGTACGGACACGAACTCGCTCTTGCGAAAATTCACGCTTATTCCTTTCAAAGCGTGAACGACGGACCCCGCAACGGGATAATCCTTTGTAACCTCAACGAGTTTGAGCATTTTCCGACATCACCTTGCCTGTCACTGCAGTAAACCCATTATACGGCGCGCGTCGCGCGATGTCAATGTGAGGTGCCGTGCCAAATGCGCTTCAATGTTGAAAAAATCCCCGCGCGGTGCTATAATTTCCGTGTGAAAAGGATAGCGGAAATTTTTTATATTTTCTGGCAATGGACCTACGGCGTCGTGCAGACCTTTGCGGGTCTGGCGTTGCTGCTCCGTTTTGCGCGCTGTCCGAAGTTTTGCTATCACGGAGCAACCGTCGTGGTGCACGACGGCAAATTCGGCGGGGTGTCGCTCGGTATGTTCGTTTTCGTCAACGGCGGCAGGGGAGAGGAATGGAAACGCGCGGCAACAGTCCACGAATACGGTCACACCCTGCAATCCCTGTTGCTGGGACCGCTGTATCTGTTCGTCATAGGCATACCTTCCGCCGTGTGGTGCAATTCGCCCCGCTTTGAAAAAATGCGCCGCGCAGGAGCGTCCTACTTCGATTTTTACCCCGAAAAGTGGGCGGAAAAGTGGGGCGAAAGAGCGACAGGAGAAAAGTCGATTTCCACTCTGGAAAAGGAAGCGGCGGTGCGGAATAATTCGGAAACCGCGGAGGAATAGATGGCTTTTTACGACAGGACGGAAGCACTCATAGGCAGCGAGGGTGTGGAGAAACTCCGCCGCGCCCGTGTGCTCGTTTGCGGACTCGGCGGCGTGGGCGGTTACATCGTCGAAGCCCTCGCCCGAGCCGGAGTGGGCACTATCGGGTTGCTGGATTGCGACGCGGTGGAGGAGAGCAACCTCAACCGTCAGATTATCGCCACCCGAGAAACTTTGGGCAAACGCAAGACGGAAGCGGCAAAGCAAAGGGTGCTTTCCGTCAATCCCGATTGCCGCGTCGTAACATACGATTTGCGTTACTCCGCCGAGACTGCCGACGAGGTGTGCCTTGCCGACTACGATTACGTCGCGGACGCCGTGGATACAGTCTCCGCCAAGTTGGAACTGATATCCCGCGCAAAGGCGGCAAATGTCGCAATCGTAAGTTCAATGGGCACTGGAAACAAATTAAACACCGATTTTGTCATTTGCGACATCGAAAAGACATCGGTGTGTCCGTTGGCGCGGGTTATGCGCAAGGAACTCAGAAAGCGGGGTATAAAGGGCGTGAACGTGCTTTACTCCGAGGAAGAACCGCGCCCGTCCGCCGAGGAAAGAACGCCCGCTTCCGTGTCATACGTACCCGCGGTAGCGGGGCTCACTATAGCGGGCAGAATAATCCGCGACATTGCGGGAGTGTGAGCCGCTCGGCGCGTTTGAGAGGAGAGCCGGTCGCCGGGGGCGACGTCAAATACAGGGTTGATTACGTCGGAGAACCGACGTCGGGGGAGTTATAGTTTTTATCGTGTTGATTCCGGTCGCGGTTACGGTGGGTGCGCTCCGACGGAAAATGGAAACTCATAGGCGACAGCACCGTTATAGGCAACCGCCGAATACTTATGTTCGAGGACGCTCCCGTTTCGGACGTGGTGAGAATTGTCATCAGGCAATCCCGCAGCGTGCCTGTGCTCAGAAGCGTGTCGTTGTACGCCTGAAGACGCGGCGGCAGTCGGGCGGAGCCACGGTCGTGCCCGACCGCTTCCGAACGCCGCGCGGGTTTGCGGACGAAAGACAAAATGGCGCAAAGCGAATTTAAGATATTGAAAAAGCCGTCTTAAAGGCGGCTTTTTGTAATATGTGAAGATTTATTCGCCTATGTGAAACACGTTTGCCTTTGCCGCGAAGTCTCGGAATTTCCGCCCCCGATTGTTTTCGGAAGCGCGCCTGAACGGCTGCAAAAAGGAAAGAGATTCGACGGCTTTAGGTTGCCCGCTCAACATCAGGTTGCCCGCTCAACATTCGAACACGAAACTCAGGGGACCGTCCTGCTTCTGTTCTATGTACATATGCGCGCCGAAAACCCCCGTTTTCACGGTGAGACCCTCCGCACGAAGTTTGTCCCGCACCCTCTCGTAAAGTTCGCGGGCACGGTCGGGCAGTTCGGCGTGGCCGAAGTCGGGGCGGTTGCCGGTGCCTTTGCCGAGCGTTCCGGCAAGCGAAAACTGGCTGACGAGCAGGATTTCTCCGCCGGCGTCCCGTATGCTCTTGTTCATCTTGCCGTTTTCGTCGCGGAAAACGCGCAGGTTGGAGAGTTTGCGGGCGAAATAATCCGCCTGTTCTTCCGTGTCGCCGCGACACACCGCGAGAAATACGGTAAGTCCCGACGGTATGCGGCTTATCTCTTTGCCGTCCACGAAAAGGGCGGTCTCGAAAGTGCGTTGAATGACTGCTCTCATATCGGCTCCCTGCCGTTTCCGCGCGGCGGCGGTGCGCCGAGGAAACGGAAAAGTTGACATTCTATTTCGGAATTGTAAAGTTTCCTGCGTTTGTCCGCCCGTCTGCCGAAGAACTTTTCGAACGCATAGAAAGAGGTGATGACGTACGCGCTCCATTCGTCGAGGGCGGCGAAAGCGCGTCCGAAATCGCGGTACAGTCTTTCCAGTTCGCGGGGTTTCATAAGGCGTTCTCCGTAAGGGGGATTGGCAAACAGCACGCCGTGGGAGAGGGAAGAGGAAAAGTTTTTGACGTCACCGACGGAAAACCGCACGAATTTGTCCATTCCCGCCCGCGAAGCGTGTTTCTGAGCCGTTTTTACGGCGGCGGGCGATATGTCCGATGCGATTATATCCGTCTTTGCCGACAGGTCGGCAAGAGAACGCGCTTCCTCTCTGACGGAGGAGAGTACCGCGGGTGCGAGTGCAAATTTTTCAAACGCGAAAGAACGCGCTGCGCCCGGTGCGGTATTGGTCGCAATCATTGCCGCTTCCACGGGCAGTGTGCCCGAGCCGCAGAAAGGGTCGGCGAAGGGACGGTCTCCTCGCCATACCG
>OHPK01001079.1_pt1 | contig 11097 bp, 4 predicted proteins | sample 1577661 | NCBI WGS metagenome assembly OHPK01 (sample SAMEA3879556, study PRJEB24766) | human gut metagenome | biome: human-associated habitat; feature: feces | place: USA | collected 1985/1987
ATTAACGCTATTGATGCACTGCCGTTTTATCTATGTATATATTTGCCTGAATGGCTGGGGGGCATTGGTATTGCAGCATTGCTGCTGTCTTCGCTTGGTTCTATTTCTGGTCTTGCATTAGGAATTGGGACGATGATTTCACGAGATATTTTTAATGATTTATTCGGTCTTCGCGATGTAAAAAGATTATTGTGGATTAGTAGATTTTCAGTGCTGGCAGTTACATTTGGCGCAGTAATATTCGTTTTTCATTATCTTGATTCACTGGTTTTGCATTGGAATTATTTGTCAATGGCATTGCGGGGGGCAGGAATATTTTTACCATTGACATTTATTGTGTTTTTTAAAGGCTTAGTGCCAAAAGAGGCTGGCTTTGCCGCAATGATTGCTGGTATAATGGTAGCCTGCCTTTGGCCGTTTATTTTCCCGGATTCGGCAAATGCCTTATTCCCAAGCTTGGCTTTTAATTTGTTGTTTTTAGTACCGGGAGTATTATGGAGTTTATATAAAAATAAAGATAGGAGAGTTTGATGTTCAGCATCACTTTGCCGCTATTGGCAGGTGATGCTTTTGCTTGAGTGGCAGTGCATCCTTAAAGCAACTGGTGTTTGCCTATATCTGTTGTGGTATAATATATGGTATAAATTTAATAAAAAAATCGATGTTTTTTCGGAAGGAGGACTGTTGTGAGCGTAAATTTTACACATCTGCATGTCCATACTCAATACAGCCTGCTTGACGGTGCCGCAAAAATAAGTGATCTGGTTGCTTATGCTAAAGAAATCGGAATGAAGAGCCTGGCGATAACAGATCATGGTGTAATGTATGGTGTCGTTGATTTTTATCAGGAGGCAATGAAGCAGGGAATCAAGCCTGTTATAGGCTGTGAAGTATATTTGACAAATGGATCACGATTTGAAAAAACTAACCGTGATGGGATGTACCATTTGATTTTACTGGCAGAGAATGACGAAGGTTATCACAATCTGATGAAGCTGGTTTCACTTGGACATTTAGAAGGGTTTTACTATAAACCTAGAATTGATAAAGATATTCTAAGACAATACAGTAAAGGTATTATCTGCATGAGCGCATGCATTGCCGGTGAGATTCCTGTGCAAATACTGCGAGGCAATTTAGAAGGAGCTGAAAACAGTTTAAAGGATTATCTGGACATTTTCGGGAAAGACAATTTTTTTCTGGAAATTCAGGATCATGACCTTGAAGAAGAACATACTGTTAATACTGAACTGAAACGCCTGGCAAAAAAATATGATCTTGGTTTAGTGGCTACTAATGATTCTCATTATGTGAAGCGCGAAGATGCAGATGCACAGGATGTATTGCTGTGTATTCAGACAACAAGTACTGTAGATGATCCTAAAAGAATGAAATTTCCTAATGATCAATTTTATTTAAAAAGTGAAGCTGAGATGCGCGAAAAGTTCGGTGATTGTCCTGAAGCTTTAGAAAATACAGCGAAGATAGCAGAGCGCTGCAACGTGGAATTGAGTTTTGGTCATTTATTGCTGCCGGAATTCCCTATTCCAAATGGATTATCGGCAGAGGAATATTTGCGTAAGCTGTGTTTAGATGGGATGCCGGGGAGGTATCCTGAGCCGACGCAGCAGGTTTTAGATAGGCTGGAATATGAATTAGGTATTATCAATAAAATGGGCTATGACTGTTACTTTCTGATTGTTTGGGATTTTATAAGTTACAGCCGCAGAAATGACATACCTGTAGGACCTGGCCGCGGAAGTGCGGCAGGCAGTATTGTCGCTTATCTTTTAGGGATTACTAATATTGATCCGCTGAAATATGATTTGCTGTTTGAACGTTTCCTGAATCCGGAACGTGTGTCCATGCCCGATATTGATGTGGACTTTGATGATGACGGTCGTGGTGAGGTACTTCGTTGGGTGACAAATAAATATGGTCAGGAAAAAGTTGCTCATATTATTACGTATGGTACTATGGCGACAAAGATGGCTATCAAGGATGTCGCGCGTGTACAAAAGCTACCTTTGTCAGAATCCGATTGTTTGTGTAAACTGGTTCCTGACAAGATTCCTGACAAGAAACTTAATTTGCCGAATGCCATTGCTTATGTTCCCGAATTGCAAGCAGCGGAAGCGTCATCTGATCCTCTATTGCGGGATACGATCAAGTATGCCAAAATGCTTGAAGGCAACGTGCGTGGTACAGGTGTACATGCTTGCGGTACGATTATTTGCCGTGATGATATTACTGACTGGGTACCTGTCAGCACTGCTGATGATAAGGAAACGGGCGAAAAGATGCTTGTTACCCAGTATGAAGGCTCGGTGATTGAAGATACTGGGTTGATTAAGATGGACTTCCTCGGTCTGAAAACTTTGTCTATCATCAAAGAAGCTGTTGAAAATATCCGTTTAAGTCGTAATGTTGAAGTGGATGTCGATGCGATAGATATTTCTGATCCGGCTACTTATAAATTATATAGTGACGGACGTACGATTGGTACATTCCAGTTTGAATCTGCCGGTATGCAGAAGTACCTGCGCGAATTGCAGCCTTCTACATTCGAAGATTTGATTGCCATGAATGCCCTTTATCGTCCGGGACCGATGGATTATATCCCTGATTTTATTGATCGTAAACATGGACGCAAGCCGATTGAGTATGATATTCCTGTAATGGAAAAGTACTTGAAGGATACGTATGGGATTACGGTCTATCAGGAACAGGTGATGCTTCTGTCACGTTTATTGGCAGACTTTACTCGTGGTGAGTCTGATGCACTCCGTAAGGCCATGGGTAAGAAGTTGCGTGACAAGTTGGATCACATGAAACCTAAGTTTATTGAAGGCGGACGAAAGAATGGACATGACCCGAAAGTGCTTGAGAAGATTTGGACAGACTGGGAAAAATTCGCGTCTTATGCTTTCAATAAATCACATGCTACTTGTTATTCGTGGGTGGCTTACCAAACAGCCTATCTGAAAGCCAATTACCCTCCTGAATATATGGCAGCTGTCATGAGCCGAAGTTTGTCGAACATTACCGATATCACGAAACTGATGGACGAATGTAAAGCAATGGGTATTCAGACGCTGGGACCGGATGTGAATGAAAGTAACCTGAAGTTTACCGTAAACCATGACGGTGATATTCGTTTCGGACTTGGTGCTGTCAAAGGTGTAGGTGAAGCTGCTGTACAAAGCATAATGGAGGAACGGCGTAAGAATGGTCCTTTTCTCGGTATATTCGACTTTGTGCAACGTGTCAACCTGAATGCCTGCAACAAAAAGAATATGGAATGTCTGGCATTAGCCGGAGGGTTTGATAGTTTTCCTGAACTGAAACGGGAACAATATTTTGCTGTAAATTCTAAAGGTGAGGTATTTCTGGAAACATTGATGCGTTATGGTAACCGCTATCAGGCAGATAAGGCAGCTGCTGTCAATTCTTTGTTCGGTGGTGAAAACGTTATTGATGTTGCAACTCCTGAAATTCCTCAAGGTGTAGAACGTTGGAGTGATCTTGATCGTCTGAATCGTGAGCGTGATTTGGTCGGTATCTATCTTTCTGCTCATCCGTTGGATGAATTTTCTATCGTATTGGAACATGTCTGCAATACACGGATGGCGGATTTGGAAGATAAAGCTGCACTTGTTGGTCGTGAAATAACGATGGGAGGAATTGTGACCAGTGTTCGTCGTGGAGTTAGCAAGAACGGAAATCCGTATGGTATTGCCAAGATTGAGGACTATTCCGGTTCTACCGAGATTCCATTCTGGGGAAACGACTGGGTGACTTATCAGGGATATCTCAATGAAGGAACGTTCTTGTATATCAAGGCTCGCTGTCAAGCCAAACAATGGCGGCAGGATGAATTGGAAGTGAAAATCACCTCTATGGAGCTTCTTCCCGATGTGAAAGAAGAACTGGTGCAGAAGATCACGATTATCATTCCTCTGTCAGTCTTGAACTCGGCTTTGGTTACTGAACTTGCCACTCTGACTAAGGAACATCCGGGAAATACGGAATTGTATTTTAAAGTGACGGATGATGCCGATGTAAGCCACATGTCAATTGATTTGATTTCCCGTCCGATTAAGCTTTCGGTGGGGCGGGATTTAATAACATATTTAAAGGAACGTCCGGAACTGGGATTTCATATAAATTGATTATTGGTGATTTATGGCGTTTTGAAATAAGAATTTTGCTTTGTCTATTTCTTTATGGAACAAAGATAAGGAGGTTAATTTAAAATTTAGAAAAATAATAAAAGAGACAATGTTGTAGAAAACATAGTCTCTTTTTATTTATATAGTTGTGTGCTATTTTTTCAATCTTTGTTATCCTTTTTTCGATTTACGATACTCACGTGGAGACATCCCCATGATTTTGCTGAATAACCGGGAGAAATAATAGGTATCTTCTATACCTATTTTATAGCATATCTGATTAATTTTCATATCAGTAGTGTCGAGTAGCTGGCAGGATTGCTGTATCTTTAATAAGTTGAAATAGGTCAAAGGACTATGGCCTGTTTTCTTTTTGAACAACAGGGAGAAGTGGGAAGGAGAATATCCGATCTGATCGGCTATATCTTGTAGGCTAAGATGCTTTTCCATATTCTCTTTCATATAATGAATAGCCAGTTCGCTTACATTTTCATCTTCTGCTGCATCATTATTTGCAGTTGCATTGCGAAATTGTTGTATATATCGCAATGTTCCCAAATAAAAATGAAACATAGAGAATGCATAACGCAGGTTCTCATTACTATAACCATTCTTCAAAGTATTGAATATCTCTTCAAATAAATTGATTCGTGTACTGATGCGTGAATGCGATTCAGGTTGGATATCCATTGGGCGGCTTGCCTCTTGAGCGTAAAAGGGAGCGAGAATACCTTTAAAGTGTATCCAGTAAATAGTCCATGGATACGATTTGTCGGAAGCATAGGCATGGGGAACTCCCGCAGGGAGGATAAAATACTGGTTGGCGGATACGGTATATTCCTGATTGCCGATGCGATACCATCCGGCCCCGTCTATGCAATAGATGAATACATACTGGTTGATAGGCTCTTTCCGTTCCCGGAAGTGATGCTTGGCTTTCGGATAATATCCGATGTCAGTAATGTGTAGCATGGAGGTAAGAGGGTCTTCTTCCATTTTGTCAACGATAATGCGGGGAAGCACTAAAGCTCTTTCTCCGGTAAATCCATCTTTCAACTTTACCATAATCTCATAGTATATGATTCGACTGTTCTGCGCAAATATATAACAATGTATCTTATCTATCAAATAAACTGCAAAAAATAAGATTGTCCATCTTTATCGAATGAAATTCTATTTTTTATGCTCTTGACATGCTCTATCTTTGCAGTATCAATTAATCAATCTTCTAATGGTATGAAAAGTTATAATAAAAAGTTTGTCTATTTTATATGTTTAGTCTCTGCGATGGGCGGACTTCTCTTTGGCTACGACTGGGTGGTGATAGGGGGAGCGAAGCCTTTCTATGAACTCTATTTCGATATTGCCGATGTACCCGCCATGCAGGGACTTGCCATGAGCGTGGCTTTGCTCGGTTGTTTGATTGGCGCTATGGTGGCAGGCATGATGGCAGACCGTTATGGACGTAAGCCTCTCCTGATAATTTCTGCTTTCATATTCTTGTCTTCAGCTTATGCTACCGGAGCGTTTTCCGCATTTAGTTGGTTTTTGGCAGCCCGTTTTTTAGGTGGCATCGGAATCGGAATTGCTTCGGGACTTTCTCCCATGTATATTGCCGAAGTAGCTCCTACGTCAATTAGGGGAAAACTCGTTTCGCTGAATCAATTGACGATTGTACTCGGTATCCTGGGCGCTCAAATCACTAACTGGCTGATTGCAGAACCTATTCCTGCAGACTTTTCTCCTGTGGATATTTGTGCTTCATGGAACGGGCAGATGGGATGGCGATGGATGTTTTGGGCGGCTGCCTTCCCTGCTGCGATATTCTTGTTGTTGGCATGTTTCATCCCCGAAAGTCCCCGCTGGCTGGCGATGAAAGGAAAAGAAGAGAAAGCATGGAATGTGCTTAGTAAAATAGGTGGTGATGATTATGCCGATCAGGAACTTCGCTTGGTGGAAGAAACCGGTTCTTCGAAGTCGGAAGGAGGATTGCGGTTATTGTTTAGCCGTCCGTTCCGCAAGGTACTTGTTTTAGGCATTATTGTGGCTGTATTCCAGCAATGGTGCGGTACGAATGTAATCTTCAATTATGCGCAGGAGATATTCCAGTCTGCAGGGTATTCGTTGGGAGATGTTCTCTTTAATATTGTGGTGACAGGTGTGGCGAATGTAGTTTTTACTTTTGTGGCTATCTATACAGTCGAACGCTTGGGACGTCGCGCTCTGATGCTTTTGGGTGCCGGAGGGCTGGCTGGCATTTATCTCATTCTCGGCACTTGCTATTTCTTCGAGGTAAGCGGATTCTTTATGGTGGTACTTGTTGTGCTGGCTATCGCTTGTTATGCAATGTCCCTGGGGCCTATCACTTGGGTGCTGCTTGCCGAAATCTTCCCGAACCGGGTGCGTGCCGTTGCAATGGCAACCTGTACATTTGCTTTGTGGGTAGGTAGTTTCACGCTGACATACACTTTCCCGTTACTGAATAATTTCTTGGGAAGCAGTGGTACATTCTGGATTTATGCAGTCATTTGTGCTGTCGGCTATTTGTTCTTCTTCCGTGCGTTGCCCGAAACGAAAGGCAAATCACTGGAAGCATTGGAAAAGGATTTAATCAAATAAAAAAAACAACAGGTTGGCAAATTAACAAGTAAGTAAATAGGTATTGGATAACATCATCAATCAGGCAGGGAGAATGTAAAATCTCCCTGTCCCTGACCCTCTTTGTCTCTTGATCTCTTTGTCAACGAATACAAAAACAAATTTATAATCAATAATACGATGGTAAAAGCATGGAAAGAAAAGGTGGTTATACCTACTTATGAAGTAGGCAAACCGGAGAAGAATCCAATATTCTTGGAGAAACGCGTATATCAAGGCAGTAGCGGGGTGGTCTATCCTTATCCTGTGATTGAATCGATGTCTGATGAGAAAGTGGATAAGGAATACAATGCTATTTTTATCGAAAACGAATACATTAAGGTCATGATTCTGCCCGAACTGGGCGGACGTGTACAAATGGCATACGATAAAATTAGAGAACGTCATTTCATTTATTATAATCATGTGATAAAGCCTGCTTTGGTAGGGCTTGCCGGACCGTGGATTTCAGGCGGCATTGAGTTTAACTGGCCTCAACATCACCGCCCCAGCACCTACATGCCTGTAGATACGACTATTGAGGAAAATGCTGACGGAAGTGTCACGGTATGGGTGAATGAAATGGAACGTATGTTTCATCAGAAAGGAATGGCAGGTTTTACGCTTCGTCCGGGACATGCTTTTCTTGAAATCAAGGGAGTACTTTACAATCGTACTGAAGTACCGCAGACCTTCCTGTGGTGGGCAAACCCTGCCGTAGCGGTGAACGACTACTATCAGAGCGTATTCCCGCCCGATATCAATGCCGTTTTCGACCATGGAAAGCGTGCCGTATCCAGTTTCCCCATCGCAACGGGTACTTACTACAAGATGGATTATTCTGCCGGAGTAGATATCTCGAACTATAAGAATATCAAGGTTCCTACTTCCTATATGGCTGTCAACTCCCGCTTTAACTTTGAGGGTGGATATGAGAATGATACTCGTGCCGGCATGCTTCATGTAGCGAACCACCACATTTCTCCGGGCAAGAAACAGTGGACGTGGGGAAACGGCGACTTTGGCCGCGCATGGGACCGCAACCTGACGGACGAAGACGGGCCGTACATTGAACTGATGGCAGGTGTCTATACCGAAAATCAACCGGACTTTACCTGGCTCCAACCTTACGAAGAAAAGAGCTTCGTTCAATATTTCCTGCCTTACCGGGAATTGGGAGTGGTGAAGAATGCCAGCAGGGATTTGCTGATGAATATTGAACCGGAAGGGGAGGACAGCGTTCGCTTCAAGATATTTGCTACTTCGCGCCAAACGGTAAATGTTGTCTTGAAAGGTGAAGACGGGAAAATATATTATAGCAAGGAAGTGACTATCACTCCGGAAGAATTGCTGGATGAAACGGTAAATGTGAATGGTGAGAAGCTCGACAAACTGATTCTTGAAATCACGGCAAACGGAAGGGAATTACTTTATTGGCATGCAGAACCGGAAGAAGTGAAACCTATTCCCGACGCTGCTGAAGCAGCCCTGCTCCCGGAAGAAATAAAGACTACTGAACAGCTTTATCTGACCGGCTTACACTTGGAACAGTACAGACACGCCACATACAATCCCGTAGAATACTACGAAGAAGCATTGCGCTGTGATCCGATTGATGTGCGTAATAACAATGCGCTTGGTCTATGGTATATCCGTAAAGGCCGTTTCCATAAAGCGGAGCAATACTTGCTTACAGCCGTAAAGACCTTACAGAAACGTAATCCGAATCCATACGACGGAGAACCGATCTATAATCTCGGTCTTGCCTTGAAATACCAGAGACGATACAATGAGGCTTACGACCGTTTCTATAAATCTTGTTGGAATGCCGCCTGGCAGGATGCGGGATACTTTGCCTGCGCGCAGATTTCTACCATGCAAAGTCGTTTGGAAGATGCCTTAGACGAAATAGACCGTTCGCTTATCCGCAACTGGCATAATCATAAAGCCCGCGCTCTGAAAACTGCTATTCTCCGCCGGATGGGCAGAACCGAAGAAGCCCTGCAACTGATTGAAGACTCATTGGCTATTGATAAATTCAACTTTGGCTGTCGTTATGAGAAGTATCTGATAACGAACGTAGTCGACGAATTGTCTGTCATGAAAGAGATGATGCGTGGAGAACCTCACAACTATGATGAAATAGCTCTTGACTATTGTGCCGCAGGTTGTTGGCAGGAAGCTGCTTCCTTATGGAATATAGCCATTGCCGAAGGTATTGTTACACCAATGACTTACTATTATCTGGGCTGGTGTCTGCACCAGGGGGGACTTTCCGGAGTGAAACAGGCATTTGCCGATGCAGTCAAAGCTTGCCCCGATTACTGTTTTCCCAACCGTTTGGAAGCAATTCTTGCTTTGCAATGTGCCATGGTACAGAATCCGGACGATGCAAGAGCTCCTTACTATTTGGGTAATCTGTATTACGACAAGCGCCAGTACGACCTGGCTATGGAAGCATGGGAAACTTCCGCAAGACTGGACGGTAGCTTTCCGACCGTATGGCGTAACCTGGCTTTGGCATTCTTCAACAAGAAAAATGAGGAAGCGAAAGCCATCGAATGTATGGAACGTGCTTTCCGCCTTGACACAACCGATGCACGTATCTTGATGGAACTCGATCAACTTTACAAGCGTGTCCGTCGTTCGCACAAAGAGCGCCTAGCTTTCCTGCAACAATATCCTGAACTTATTAAGCAGCGTGATGACCTGATACTGGAAGAAATCACCTTGTTGAATCAGACAGGAGAGTACGAAAAGGCGAAAACGGTATTGGATGCACATAACTTCCATCCCTGGGAGGGTGGCGAAGGAAAAGTGCCTGCCCAATATCAACTGGCTCGTGTGGAATTGGCAAAGAAAGCATTAACTGCCGGTGAGAATAAAGAAGCAATATCATTATTGGAAGAATGTCTGGAATATCCGCATCATCTTGGTGAAGGCAAATTGTATGGTGCACAGGAGAATGATTTTTATTACTTCCTGGGTTGTGCTTACGAAGGATTGGGACAACATGACAAGGCTGTGGAATGTTGGGAACAGGCAATCATCGGACCTACCGAACCGGCTGCCGCCATGTACTACAATGATGCGAAACCTGATAAAATATTCTATCAAGGTCTGGCATTATTGAAACTCGGGCGTATGGATGAGGCTAACGGCCGCTTTCATAAATTGACTTCTTATGGAGAAAAACACTTGTTTGACAAGATTAAAATGGATTATTTTGCAGTGTCACTACCCGACTTATTGATTTGGGAGGATGACTTGACGATAAGAAACGTAATTCACTGCAAATATATGATGGCATTAGGATATTGGGGACTGAACCGGAAAGAGAAATCCCTCCGGTTATTAAGTGAGGTCGAAAGATTGGACATTAATCATCAGGGTATTCAGGCTTTCAGAAGCCTGATAGGATAGGACAACTTAGTGACGGTGTTTATTTTAAAGCATCGTCACAAGTTTATTTTTATATAAACCTTAAATAGCAATGACATGAGAAATATTAAAAACGGTTTAATCATGAAAATTACAGGCTTTATTGCAATTAGCTTTTCCATTGTGTGCAGTACGGCTGCTTGTTCGGACGATCCGGTAGCAGTCGCTAACCCCGAACCTGCTGTTACAGTGGTGAAAGTACCTAACGGAAGTTTTGAAGAAGACGCTGCCGAAACAGCTTCTCCTAAAGGCTGGACAGTAAGCGGGGACTATTCTGCCGCGAAAGTGGTACAAGGGGGATGTGAAGGCAATTATGCTTTACAGTATGGAGCAACCTCGGCGTATACGGTATCTACCCGTCAGACTGTCAACGGTCTGGAAGATGGTATTTATGACCTTGAATTTTATTATAAAAGTACCGGAGGACAAATATCCTGTTATGTGGCAGCCGGCACTGATACTAAGAAAATGACTTCATTACAAGCATCTCCTTCTACCTGGGTTCGCTCTTATGTACGCGGGATAAAAGTGGAAGGCGGTAAATGTGATATTGAAATCCACAGCGAATCGGCTGAAGCAAACTGGAGTCGCTTTGACGGACTGCGTTTGAAGAAAACAGAAAAGGAATTTAATCTGCTGAAAGGCGGTGATATCTCGCAACTGACTTACGTAGAGCAGATGGGTGGCAAATTCTATGAAAACGGAGAAGAAAAAGACTGTATCGAAATATTGAAGAATAATGGTTTCAACATTGTCCGTCTCCGTCTGTACAATGACCCGGGAAATCCGGACTATTCTCCTTCCAACCGTTTGCCCGCAGGTATTTCAGGGCCGGAAGATGTTTTGC
>OHPK01001081.1_pt1 | contig 11079 bp, 10 predicted proteins | sample 1577661 | NCBI WGS metagenome assembly OHPK01 (sample SAMEA3879556, study PRJEB24766) | human gut metagenome | biome: human-associated habitat; feature: feces | place: USA | collected 1985/1987
TTGGATGTCTTTCTTTGACCTGTAAGGCTTCCGACGGGGAAAGGTCATATGTATTTATCTCTTCTGTAGCTTCCTTGTCCAGTTCGTCCAAAGCCAATAATCTGCTGAACTGCCTATTGATTACGGGTTGTTCTCCTTCTGGATAAGTCCATTCTTCACTATTCAGTAGTTCGACAAAAGACGGATCGCTAAAACTATAGCGAGGAAAGTCTTCATCATTAAAGGGAGCAAGATATTCCTCATGCAGGATTACTTTGCTTTGATCAACACTTGTTCTCATTTCCGGCAATATCTCAATTCCATGTAACTTTGCCCAAACTAAATCTACTATTGCGTATCGCATAATTATTTTGCTTTTAATGTTTGTAAATAGTTATATGCTTTGATACAGTCGTCTTTGGAAAGAATCTGATTGTTGTAGATGCCTAAGTTTTTAAAAGCTATTTGGGTATAATTATTTAAGTTAAATCCTATATTCAAACTTGATTCAACGATCGCAAAATTTTGATCTACGGTATATTCATACTCAACCCAATTTCGATCATATAATCTACCATCTGAGCAAATAGCATGCAATGATTTAGTTCCAAAACTTTGTAAACTACGTGGATTATTAATAGATATAAGCAATCCATTAGCAATGTTATACAGATAAACATTTTGAGCTTTTACAATGCCACAATTGATCTGAACATTTGATAACAATTCCCAATCTCCAACAATCGTCCAATCTTCGTTCATTGTAAAACTAGAGCTCTGAACTTTATCATCCACCCCATCAGTAACCAGATAGCCAGCATATTCCCCTTCTTCATTGTACCCGCTTCCTTCTGCAAACCCAAAATTAGACAGCACAAGATCATTACCATTGCCCATAATGTTGGCAATAGTAGCACGATCTTCGTCCTCGTTGGTTTTGCCTACCACTGTCCATGCTTGATCAAAGAATAACCAAGGATATTGCTTCTTATACCAATCAAGAACCTTTTCATCGTCTTCATCCGTAGAGTAGTATCCGTTACATATTATCTGACCGGCAATAGCTGCTTTAGCATAGAAAGTGGCAAATATATTTCTCCACAAGTAATATAATCCGGGATTAGATATAAATTCGACCGATTTAAGTGACCTTGATTCACCTGTAGATAAATTAATTATAGTTGTTATATCTTTATTTCTCTTACAAACTAATAGAGCAAATTGATCAATACGCACCGCAAGATTAACACCCGTCGATGGTTTAAAATTCAAATGCGTACCACTATAGTTAATAGAAAAGTCTTTAGTATCATTTTTCCCGCACAAAATCATATTCCTTGCCGGATCATCCTGAAACGGGACAAATGCCGTGTACACCGTATAGGTATCTTCGAAGTTAAGCTCCTTCTCTGTAACTGCAAAGTCGTCTACTCCGTCACCGAGGATAAAGCCGGGGTAGAGTGGAAGAATCTTAACAGTAAAATTAGATCTTGCACCACCATTTCCATTGTAACCAATAGCAAATAAGTCATCCAATCCTTCTTCATCTTTGTACTGAAAGATGTAAATACCGTTTTTAGTGTATGTTTTTCTGTACTTCAAGCCTTGTGATATAGACCTTACATCCAAATTAAAACCATCCTTAAAATTTTCATCATAGCCAATCAATTCAAACACTATGTAAAAATCATGGACTTTAGTGCTATTTTCGATAAACGTATATAAATAATAATCTAAATCATATTCATATACGTCTTTTTTAGTGACATATCCACCTACTCCGCTCATTCCACCCCAAGCGAAATTCTTCATCTGTAAATCATATCCATTACCTGTAAGGTTTTTCCATACAGGGTTAGCTGCCATTTGTTCATTGGTAAGACCAGAGGCAGAATATCTAGCAATCATACCAGGAATAGATGGAAACCCATCATTATTACCTTTTTTACCTTTCATCATTTGATATGCCATGAAACTGGGATATCCAATAAATACACTCATAGCTTTAAATGTTTGAAGGATTTAATATACTGATAGGATTAGGACCTCCGATTGGTCCAGGTTTTCTTCGATTAACAACCTTAGGAACTTTAACTGTTCTAGGTTGAGTACAGATTGGGAGATAAATACATAGCCTTCCCGCAAGCATACATAGATTAGCCTTTAATGTATCAATTACTCCACCCGGTTGTAATGCTCCTGTGATTGTTTTAGCCAAAGATGATGCTGAATCTCCAGATAATCCTTCGTAGAATTGAACTTCTGTTGGGCCTGTTGTGATTGCCTTTACTCTTTGGTTTGCATTAGCTTCTCCACCTTCACCTTCTCCAGGTTTTTGTGTTGAGCTGTTTGTTTCGTTTTGGATTATATCCGTAGCTGATCTCATCATATTGATGATTCCCACTGTAAGGAAGTCATATGCGGATAACTCCATTATTAATTGGTTTTCTAGAGCTTCATAAGCAAGCTCATTGTTATATTCTTCTAATGGGATTTCTTTTCCACAGGGTCGACAAACAAGAGGTTGGATATATAATTGCCATTTTTCGATGTAGGCTTGTTTGTCGATATCTGAAAGGTAAGGAAGCAAACTTTCTGGGATATAGGAATTGATAAGGTTATATATTGAATCTGAGAGTTGTGTTTTGGACATATCACTGATTCCTAACCTTAATTGTTTTTCACCTACTTGAGGTTCTTCTTCTCCAACTGCAGGAGCTGTGATTTTAAGGGTCACTATGTAAAACCCAGAGCTTTCATATTCATGGGTAATATTTCTCTCTTCGGACCCTTTAAAATCGCCAAAGTCCCAGTGATATGTACTACCATCTGGGACTCCGGTTGAAAGGTCTCTAAAAGATACTGATAACCCGTTTTTTTGGAATGAAAAATTTGTTACCATATTTTTAGGACTTTTAGGGCATTCGCCCCATTATGAATTTATATTGAGTATGTTGAGAGGGGTTTACTCTTCATCAGTTTCCTCATCGGTGGATTCGATCTGTTCGATGATGGCTTCTACCAAACTGGATTTTGTATCTGCTTCTTCTACTTCCAATTCCGCAGCTTCAGCAATCTTCACCAACTGAGCTTTATTGAAAGCATCAGCTAATTCCTTTGTTGATTTCCCAGACTGGTAGAGATTATAGAATTTCTTTGAAAGGCTTTCTACGGTGTTGTTTTCGGATTCTGCCTTTACACCGTTAGCTTCTTCATACTCTTCTTTGGTTGCATAAATCAAATGACCGCCCTGAAGAGCTCTTCTTGTTCTTTTACCTTGATTAATGTAGGCTTCGTTTACAGCAACTACATCTTTACCGGAAATTTTAAGGCCAGTCCCCATATCATAGAATGAGGTTGCGTTATCACCTAATTTCAAATACTTCATATCTTAAATTATTTTTATATGTTGTTATGTGATAAATCCCAGCCCATGAAAATGTATGAGCTGGGATGAGATAGAAAAAGACCGAAGAAAAAGGAAATTACTCCAGATTTACTGACATCAGAGGATCCAGGTTCATATATTCTGGGAATCCATTGGAAGAGAATGCCTTGCTGGAATCCAACATAACGATTGCATCTCTGTACATTTTTGAGAAGCCAGTAGTAAGAGAAGCATACATAGCTTCAGTCTGATTGGAAACGATTCTTTCGGATTCCAACATCAGAGGCTGAGCAGTAAGCTTAATCATACCAGCAGCTTTATCGATAAGCATCAACTGATTTGCAGGGATACCACCATGAATCCAGAAGTCTGCACGGTTAGGTACCGGAGTATGGAGATTCAGAGTAGCTTCTGTAGTACCATTTGATCTTACCTTGAATTCGGGCAAATCCAAGATATTCAATGCTTCATCTTCTCCTCCAATCATTGATGTGAAGTTACGGCCCATACGAGAACCTCGAATCCAAATACGGAGCAAATCACGATATTGGATACCTTCTGAAGTTGTACCTACGCCAATAACTGGAGCGGATTCTGAGCCATCAATTTTGTCACCATTGATACCCGTGTCGATTGCAAGGTTATCCATTGCATACCCCAACTGAATACCAAAGTCACGAAGGAAAATTCCCATCACATCCAGAGAAACGTAGTTTTTAACTTCATCAGTAATTTTGATACCCTTACCGATTTTGAAGATAGAAACTTGTTTCTGTCCGTAAGAGATTGTTCCCAACGGAATTGTTTCAGCTTCGTTTACTCTTGCCGGAGCAGCATCAGACATGTTGATGTACGGCATAGTTACCTGCAAACCATTTACCGGTTGATCACCAGCAATGATGTTCGGATAGAATGGAGCCTGACGAAGACCCAATGTGATAGCAGCACGGATGATTTCAGGAACTACCCAGCGAACTGACTGATCGGGCATTGTGAAAAGGTTCTGCAATGTATCTTTTTTTGTATCGATACCCAAAGTGGAGAGATACTGATCCATTGAAACTCCATATCTTTCGTTTACTACTTCTGCCATTGAGATATCGGCAGATAACTCGGTATTCGTACCTTTTCTGATTGCATCAAGGTTTTTTCCCATTTCGGGCAATTCCTTGAGCAAGTTTTCTTTTGTTAAATTCTTCTTTGTTTCAGACATATCTTTCTGTTCTTTTTGTTATTTACATAATACCTGAATCAGCTCATCTTTTGCTGAAGCTTTTGTCAGGGAGATAAAATTCACGGGACGAGTTGCAGCATCAGCACCAGCCTGAGTGAAAGTTTTGAACTTAGTGAAATGGTTAGTAGCATCCATGCCAGTACCAATTTCTACTGGACCCGCATTTAAAGCGGCTTCTGAGATTGCATTGATAATCATGAAACCCTGAACAGCAACTGTTACTTCCACGGGACCTGCATTTGCTGATTCTTTGTAAGCTGGGTTATTGTTATCGGTAACTGCGATTCCCAAGTAGTTAGCTTCGTTATCCTTTGTCAACAATTCAATTGTACCATCAGCGGTAATTGCTACCGGGTTTCCAGCATAAATCTTTACGGAAGCTTTAACAGGGAATGCCTGATGTAATTTGTGGGATTCACTTTTGTAAATCACCACTCGAGGAGTAGTTCCTCCGAATTTAGTGAAGTCTGCCATATTGATTGACTTTTAGAGATTATTTAAAAATGATTGACCCTTTGTTTTTGTTGCTTGCTATGTTGCGAGCAATGTCCTGAAGAGATTTGGGTTTGTCTGTAGAGGTAGTACCTTCTTCATCCTCAGCCTGAGAAGAAGCTCTAGTTACATCGTGAGAGCCACATGCAGAACAAGTTAAAGGGAACTGTTTTTCCAGTTCTGCATCATAAGTTTTCTTTAATGCAGTTAGCTGAGCAACATCGGAGGTTCCTGTGATCAAGGTTACAATTGCTTCATCAGCCTTTTCACCATAGATCTTTTTGTAAGTTTCTACTGTGCTTTCCTGCAAGCTCTTCAAATAATTGGCTCCCAGTTCTGCCATTACTTTGTTAACCTGAGCTGCATTTTCCAATTCAGTTACCTTAGCAGTTAACTCAGTAACCTTGGATTCCAAACCAGTTTTGGAATTATTCAATTCCTCTACCTGAGTTTCTAAAGAATTTTTCAAAGCTACCAATGAAGTAACTGCCTCTTTAACGTTGTCAAGGTTAACTTCCTTGCCCTCGGCAAGTGTTAACATCCCTGTACCTACTAAGAGGGCAAGCAATTCCTTTTCTTTCATATTGATAGAATTTTTGTTGTTTGAATGATCAGATGAATTATCAGATTTCATATTAAATACCGTAGTATTGTTAATACTCTCAGTATCTATGAGTTTTTTATAATCCATGAAATAATATTCGATATCATTACCTCTGTTTGCCGAGTAACTTTGTTTCGAAGCAAATTTCGGATCATTGATATTCCCATTTTCATCGATTTTCTGGGCAAATGGGTCAGCTCCGTGAGATACCAGAGAAGTTTCGTAATAGGATACGATTTCCTTTACTACTCTACAAATCAGATTACCCTTTTCATCGTATGTACCCAATTTATTCCAGAATTCATCTTCATCCAAGTTCGGATGTGATTTATCCCAAATGAATCTTACAGATACTGAATTGGAATGAATGCTTGGTGGGTCCATTAATATTCCTCTAGCAAGTCTGGGATTTGCCTTAGCATCAATTTTTAATACTCCGTTAATTCCCGCGGGGATTACGATGCCATCCTGTTTAAATGATTCTTGCCAGAAGGTTTGTTTTACACTACCGATTGCATTTGCTACATCAGTTGAATGATCACAGTTAACTGTTTGCCCTACCAACATTTTTAATGAAGCTTTTAATGCTCCATTACGACTGAAGTCTACTGGGTTCCATTCTTTGTTTACGATTACCTCGGAAAGCAATCGATAAACTGGTTCAATGAAATCAGTATCCTTAGGCATAAATTCCTCTTGGGTTACTCCTGGATAAAATGTGTTATAATTAATGGAATTACTCCAAAAACCATAACTCTCTATCCCTGACTTGTTTAAGCCAAAGTTTAATTCTGAATAGGCATCTGAAGGAATCGAGTTTGGCATATGCCCAAGCATTAGAGAATGGCCTTCTCCAATTACTATGGTATCCTGTTTCCCTTTTTTAAATTGTCCCATAATATTTACCTTTCTTTAGTGTCACCATCTTTTCGTTTAGGAACTGTTTTGGACTTATCCCTTTGTGATCTATCGGATTTATCCTTGTCAGCTTCCCTTTTCTGTTTTTTAGCCCCATCATCACCATCTTCTAATTTGTTTAATGGAACTCTGGGTTCCTTTTCATTGGGCTTTTCATAACCCATTTCGAAGGCATATTGATCTTGGCTAATGATACCCGCTGCATATAGAGAATTAAGATTACGAATCTTATACTCTTTACCCTGTTGAATTTTGACTTCATCATTAATCGTAGAAGTAAAGAATCTAACCTTACATCCTTTATTTGGAAGTCCAGCTAATCTCAATTCTAGTGAATAGATAAATTCAAGAGCATAAACTGCAAATTCCTGTAAATTCGCAAGCTGAGAGATCATTTTGGAGAACATGATACTTGTTCCACCCTCTGTTTTGTTGTCATTGGATACCCCAATAAGAGAACCAGAAATACCCAAACCATTAGCCACTGATTGTTGATTCATGTTCCAGGGTTTATCCAAGTTACCCATATCCTTGGTAGTGGAATTTAACTTGAATTCATGATCATCGATAAAGCCAGCTACAGTACCATCTTTTAATCCTTCCCTTGTGTTAACCTTTAACTCCCGAAGCATTCGATTTAATCGGGCTTCGTAGGCTTTAGGATTTTCATTTGGTAATATATCTGGCTTTGCCATTTTGGCTTCTAAGAATCCCATCATACCAACCAATTCCATAATATGCTTGGTATTAATTTTCATATCTGATTGGGTCTTTAATGAATCCAATGCAGCCATGAAAGTTGGAATCCCATAAGGTTCATCAGTATCATTGAACATTGAAAGGTAGATGTAGGTATTTAGGTTAAGTTCAATTAACCTTTCTGATTTACCATGATTCCAAGTTTTGTTCAATTGGTAGGGTCGATATTTACCATTTTGATCTCTTTGGAATACAATGTCCTCTGGTTTAATGAAGATAATGCTTTCAATCCCAGATAGGTCTTTTTTTGGTACTGCTTCCATACTCATGGCACCAGAAACAAGCATTTGAACAAACATCTTGTTTACTAAGCCAAAGATACCTGCTGTATAATTAGACCAGGTTTTAGAAACATCCCTGAGATGCTTCCTCATTTTTAAAGCTTCTTCCGGAGTATTATGTGGGAATTCGATAAAATGTTTCGTATTTCCCAACTTAAACATATCCTGAACAGCTATACCTACATCTGGGTTAACTTTATAAAGACTTCTGATAAGTGGGATGATTTCTGTACGAAAAGAAGGAGTAACAAAGTCAGCTTCTCCCTTTAATACAGATAACATATCAGTAGTATCATTAGACACAGAAACCCTACCCGGTGGGATAGGGGCTGTGGTTCTTGGATTGGGGTCAGACTTTGGTTTGTCCTTATAGGCATTCGAATCATCCCTCCGAACACCAATTAAGTTTAACCACCAATTCCCAATTGATTGTAATACCATATATTTTGTTATTTAGGTTGAATTATCAATGAAGGTTTGTAATTCTTCCTCACATGATTGTATATTGCTTTACCAAAAATACTATCATCCGAATAGGTTTCCTCATCCATGTCAATGTCTGAGGTTTGATTGTTTCTGTTGTGTTTACCCATTGCTACTGGCCTGCCTATTGAATCATAGATAAAGGTATAAGCCTCTTGAACAAAAAATGGGTCCTTAATTGTAATGTTATCTTTTCTGATATCTTCTTCCAATCCATCAATGATTAGGGATCGGTTCTTAGATGTGGTTATCCATCCGGGATATTGTTCTACTTCTGGCCTTGACTTTCCTTTCTTTTTGAGAAGCTTTTTATGATAATACAATTGAGGATATCCTTCGGTTTGAAGTAAAGTTGTTACTGCCAAACCAATATCATTAGTTTCAGGGGCAATTGTTGCCCAATTGAATTCTTTTCCCAGGTTGCCCAAGATTTTAGCATATTTCTCTACTGGGATTCTCCCTTTAAATACTGCAGCTTCTTCTCCATTAGAATCACCCAAAGTAAAAGCTGAGTAGTCATTAGAACGTCCCGTAGCAACGTCAGCACCAATAAAGTATCTTACACCTTGTTTTGGTTTATCCATGATTCTTAACTGGCCATTAAACCTTGTTTCGATTACTGGGTATTCCGATAGGGTATCTTCTATTGCCTTTATATCTGTAAGATCAAATACAGTACTACCAGAAGAAAGGAAGTCACCATCAATTTCTTGGGCAGTTCTTCTTGGGCCCAAAGCTTTGGACATTGTATCGTACCATTTCTGATCTCGCTCGGGGTGCATTTTCCAATATAATCGAATAGGGTGAAAAGGAGAATCAGAATCTGTAATCGCTTCAACCCATTTTGAATGATAGAAGCCAGAAATTCCATAGGGCGTTGAATTTAGGATAGCACTCCCACCAGTGGAAATTGCAGGAGCTGCTGCTGCCCAAATCGTAGAAGCCCATCTTACAATTGCAGCTTCATCGATTACCAATAAAGAAAGAGATTCTGAACGTCCTGCTTCTTCCGAGGTTGGGATGGATTCTATAAAAGAGCCATTGATAAACTCTATCATAGACGCGGTGCCCAGCTCACCCATTCTACCATTTACGATGGGAACTTTTAAGTGCTCTGGGAGATTCTTGTACATGTATTTGATTTTCTTTAAAACCTTCTTTGCTACAGAATCCTTGATGGAGATGATATTCACCTTTTTGTTTGGGTGATACATCGTTAGCCATAAGCAATAAAGAGAAATCAATTCTGTGATCCCCGCTTGCCTGAATTTTAGGATGATATTAAATCGATGTTTTAGGAAGCAATACAGTACTGATTTTTGGTATGGATATAAAAGGAACCTTGTTTTACCTCTTACTGGGTGAACCACATAAGCAAATGTTGAGAAGTAAAAGACATCCTTTTGTACTTGAACCAATTCTCTAAATTGTTGAGCATTCAGATGAGAGGTATCTATTTCCTTTTTCGCCATTTTCTTTTCTTCTTTTAAAAATCATAGGTTAAACCTATTGTGATATCCCATCCAGGATCACTCTTGAATTTGGGATAGTAAAATCCGTTTAGCCCAAGTTCGTAATTAAATCCCTTAGTCTTGAAATTTAACTTGAGATCAATGTCATGAAAATTATTTAAAATTCGATATTGATATCCAAGTGTTGGATAAAATTTAAAATTTGGCTGTTTTTTGCTTGTTAAAGAATTTCCATTCCACCTATAGGAATAATTCTGAAGGTTTAATGGATAAGATATTCTAGACGTGATCCCATTAATATCCGATAATCCCAAGCTCAACTGGTTTTGATTCAAATCAAGTGATAATAGTTTTGGATTCATTGGAAGATTCTTCAAATAATTCAAATCAATAATCAAGCTGTCTAATCGATTTGGTGTGAACAACACCAAATCTTTTTCCCGAAGGGAAAATTCATTATACTTTGAAGTTGTATCCTTTCGATAAATTTCAACCTTTGAAGGATTCATAATAATTTCGAAAGGTTCAGGGATTGTAAAAATCTCTGGGATATAAACTGTGTCTGTTTTTTGGTTTTCGAAATTATTCGATGATTCCTTTTTAAATTTTCGTTTTGTGATTTTATAGGTCACCCAGGAAACCCCAATCATTGAAAATAAAATTAGGATTGCCATGACCAATGAAAAAATTTCATCTCTGTGTTTCATAGGATTTTCGTATTATGCAAATTGGATATTAGCCATTAGCCAATTACCAATTAGCCAATTATCAAATTAAAAAAAATATTAACTACCATTTAGCTTTAGCTAAATGGTAGTATTACTATCATGTAAACATGATAGTAATATTATCATGTGTTTTGGTGGGTTTTTGTTTTTTCTTTTTAAAGATTAATTTTTTCTTTTGCTTCTTTTCTTTTTTATCAAGATTTTTTTTCTTTTTTATTTTTTCTTACCTTTTGTTTATGTCCTCCCGTTCCAAATCAGTTTTAGGATTTTTCAATGTTACTTCAACTGAACCAGTACACATACATAAGAACCAAAAAATTTTATAAATGACTATGACACACCAAAACATCAAAGATCAAAATCATGAATAAAAAGAAATCCACTTCCAACAAAAAAACTTCCGAAGAATTAGAAAAGGAAGCAATCATTATTCGAAGAAAGATTTATGAGCTTTCAAAATCTTACATGTTTATTTGCCTTGCGAACTTGAATATGGCAAGAGCAGAAGATGATAAAGAAGCCCTGATTAAAAAATTTTCTCATTCACAAGGGATTTTTTCCAAAAAGGTTCAGGATGCAGTAGAATATATGGAACCCTTGATTAATTCGGGTGAGTGTAATCCGCATATTGATTTGGACCATTATTGGAATATGGTTCAACTTTGGAAACACGAATTAGAATGTTGTTAACGGTTTAATAGGCATTCTTTAAACCATAATCCTATTTCATAAGGGAAGGTC